>Ga0268244_10000792_pt1 | contig 11945 bp, 9 predicted proteins | sample AgamicMgSfe_FD_200258 | JGI IMG/M metagenome (GOLD analysis project Ga0268244, IMG submission 200258) | Agave microbial communities from Guanajuato, Mexico - Mg.Sf.e (v2) (version 2) | ecosystem: Host-associated > Plants > Phyllosphere > Phylloplane/Leaf | place: Guanajuato, Mexico | collected... | reverse complement strand
ATGCATTTAGCGATTGATTTGTTGCGCACGTAAGGCATCTGAAGCATTGAGCGGCACGAAAAGCGTATGGCTTATTGTAGATACCAATGTACAGCGTAATGGAACGTGAACGATACAGGTGCGAATTAAAATTGCTATGCGTAAGGTAGACTATGGCGCAACCTTAGATGATATATGGCTTGCCAAAAAGGCTCGACATGTGCGGCGCTCGTGACACGTCCTTGTAATCACGTGATCAGCTTTGTGATGACAGATGATGTAGCGTGAGTGGCAGCACCCCCGCGCTAGCACTATACTGCGCTAATATAAAATTCGGCTACAGTAGACTATCGTGATCCACTGAAGTCTATGAAGACTACATGGATACTAGTGATGTTCACATCGTAATCTACAGCACCGCGAGCACTGCGAGCCTCTGTCATTTCACGACAATAGGTAGATGAAGGTATCTGTTCTCTACCTGTAATATCACTATGCAGCAACTATATCTCGATAATTCATGATTTGGTATGCACTCTCACCGTTCACCAACATGGTAGCGACATGTCGGCGATCTGCTTGAGAATCGATATCACATCACAGACTGCATGCATGTTCTGTCCCGAAGACCGCCAATGGCATAGCTCATCACCTTCTTGCGACTGTGCCGCAATTAGCTTGCGCAGACCTAGCTGCGTCGTCGCTCACGATATGATACGTTATCAGAGCGGGGTTGCCTTGCGGCGTCTCTCGAATTCGAGAGAAGGTATTGAAGGTATAAAGACGTCGCTTCGCCACTGGGCTATTTGACTTAATTTTATCATCAGGAACCTCCCGAATCTTGACTATAACAATCTCCGTAAGCGTACATGACTTGATTGACTGATGAAAAGCAACTCACATTTGTTTAGCGCAAAGATCCCCTGGACAAACTTTCCAGATCTTGCCCGAAATGTCAACTACTTTTAAACGCCACTGCGAAACCCTCCTCAACTGCAAGAAAGGCCCGTTCCTGAGTTCTGTACCATAGAAACGACCCGGTATACTTGCGGTCATACCAGGACAGGAACATACAGATCATGTGCAAGGCACATGAGATAGGAACTTTCCGGACGAGACGACTGTTGCCCGAGGAACGTTCTGAAGTTCGTTGAATCACAATCGGGCCACAAATGCTGCAATTGCAAGACCAGTGATCTCAATACGCCGCAACAGAGTTCGAAAAGCGCAGACCCTCCAATCAAACCAGCGAAGCCAGCGAAAAAGGCTTGATAGGTTGGGCAGTATAGTATTTAAGCTTCAGGGTTATTGCATTCGCCGTCGAACCCTTTGAAGAACTTCTCAGAGAATCCTGCCAGCTCTTCTTCCATCTTGATCTTCAGAACATCCTTATCAACTGCGATACGCTGGTCAAGATTGTCTCCCGTGATGATGTTCGTATCAAAATCAATGAACTTTATCTCCCCGGTCGGAAGGATGAGTATGTTGTCTCTGTGCAAATCTCCATGATAAATTCCAAGACTATGCAGGCGTTGCACAGCCTCTTCGCAGATCCAAAAGTCGTCTTTCGTGGGGTGTCGCCCTTCGATGTATTCGTAGAGGAGTCCGATGACTCGAGATGGGTCTTCCTCGTAGATATAACCCTTGAGCTTGGGACCTATGGGAATTTGACGATCCATTAGCTCATGATAGATCAAGATCTCGTGGACCATGAATTGAAGTAGCCAAGCGCGAGGTGCTATTTTCAAGATGGACATGACTCCATCAATCACGGTCTTGAAGACCTGATCATAGTTCTAACAGCCAGTGTACTTCAGATCGAGCAAGTCGTTCTTCGGGAGATCACTGCGAAGGAAGTCTTCCGTTAATCCATAATATCCTGGCAGCCCGTGGGGTGGGTAGAGGTCAGTCTGGGAATGAATCGTTCCGTCCTCTACTCGCAACCCAAGAGTTCGCCAAGTTGGACCCTTCCATATTGGTAAAGCCCTTAGGTTGATCAAAGACCTGATCATACAATTGCGCTTCTCTTGTGGTATAATGCCTTCACTCACAATCTCCACGTAGACGACTTGTTTCTCTCCGCCACAATGTCGCTTAACGCGGTATTCGACTGTATTCCAGGTCTCACCGTCATTGGCCAGGTCGTCCCAATCAAAGCTAAGGATGACATCGTCACCCGTCAGAGACTTATTTCTTCCAAAGCATTGTGCAAGCCGCTGATACAGGTTGACGGTACTTTGTCTTACGAGTGACATGGATAGGTCGCTTCAAGATATGAAATTGAGACGTCGCAGAAATGATTTCATCATCGATTAATGTTCGACGTTCTCCAACTCCGAGAACGATGTGTAAGGGGAATAGATTGAAAGATGCTGGCATTCGGTGCAGCTGAATCAGCAAGTACTAACCAAGCGGAGGAGCTCGAGCACGTACCTCTCGTCGACACACAATCCGCAGGATCTTGTTACATCAGCATCAACCCGGGCGGCTAAAAGTTTGGCACCACATCGTTGAGTGACATGTCCTCCGTGTAACATTGATGACGATAAGAATTTTCCGACAACGCGCCAGACCAAAGATGTGGTATGCAGTAATATATTGAGTTCGAAGTACGTAGCGATCTAGATCTTGAGTACATAAAGTCAGGCCTCGGTATGTATCTTAACCGTCCTCCGTTCATATTTTAAGGTTAAGCTGCGTGGAGTTCGCGGGTGCTCCAGTCTTGGCGACAAGGGCTGTGCACTAGTGTCAAATCCTCCTGCCGAAACGGTACGTTGACCCCGGATTGAAAAGCTTCCGGTCTCTAGTTCTCATCGTTCTCATCATCGACTGCGCTGATCTCACCTTACTCTTCTTCCTTATCAACCCGCCTCACTTCTATAACATACAGCCATTTGCCTACATCCCGCTCTATGTCGCCTGCCCAATTTTGCGCGACGAGCATTCACTGCTAGAAGCTCTTTCGCCGCGACACTAACCAGCCGCTATCAGCCAACTTCGAATCGGATATCACCACCGTCATGCGACCAGGCTTCGTTTTGTCGCTACTAGCGACTCTTCTGGCACATGCATCTGCTCAGCAGATCTCAGTATCAGCTAGCAATACCTCTACCGTGTCCAACTTGTATAATAGCGCTGAGTTGACCTGGGGTAATGCCGCTTCCAAATCTATTTTACTCATGGCTTTCTCAAACTCGACCATTGCAACACTCCAAGTATCTCTCTCGGTTCGTGTACTTACAGTTCAGAGACGCTGACTCATGTGACAGCAAAATCCTCTCACCGGTTCTCTATTCCACACGACTGCGAGTAACCAACTCAACATATCCAACAGCGACATAGCTCTGATCTCCTGCGATTCCGCCTCATACGTAGGGAACATTGGTGGCGGTGATGTTGTCACACAAGCAGAAAACAACAATGCCCTAGCCGTTATCTTGTTCAGCACAACGAGTGTTACTTGTGAGATCACTGGCGCGATGTCTCAATACTCTCAAATCTACACAACGGAGAACCAGCCTGACGGACAATATCTCTTGGGCGTCTACAATTCAATGGGAGCGTCCGGAATGAGGGTTCAACTATCATCCACTACAAATCCTTCGGGCCCAAATTCAAACACCCCTTATGTTGTTCAGCCGAACCAGGTACAAGGACCTTCACCACGTACAGCCACGGCCATGATCATTCTTTACAGCATTACCGGTGCTATCACATCCATGTTCATCGTTATAATCATTATTGGAGCTGTGCGAGCTCATCGTCATCCTGAAATCTATGGTCAACGAACTGTCCTTGGAATTCCTCGCCGAAGTCGTGCTAGAGGTATCGCTCAGGCCATGTTGGACACAATCCCCATTGTCAAGTTCGGGGAACGAGAATCTACCCAGCCAAAGGATATTGAACTTGCTTCTACCGATCAAGTACAGACTAAGAACGGCACTACTACGAGTACTACTGTTGATCGCGAGCGTGACACTTTCGAAGCGGAAACTGCTTCGATAAGATCAGGAGCCGAGCTCGCTACTGGTTCATCTCAAACATCGCAAGTCGCCATCGGACAGCCTGAAGACATCCCTGGATGCAGTATCTGTACCGATGACTTTGAAGCTGGACAGGACCTGCGTGTTCTTCCTTGTGATCACAAATTCCACCCGGCATGCATAGATCCTTGGCTTCTCAACGTCAGCGGTACTTGCCCTCTCTGCAGAATCGACCTGAATCCCCAGTCATCCGATACTAATGGCGAGCTTCCACCTCCGATAGACGCTGATGGCGTTTCTCCACAGATCATAAGTAGACGCCGCGATGTGTTTATGGCGATTGCAGGCTTCCGACCGATGCGAGATCAAACACAAGAAGAGCGCATGGATGCATTGCGACAATGGAGAGCTCAGAATACCGAATTCCAGACATCAAGCAACACCGATGTCCAAAGACGCAACAGACTGAGTAATCTCTTTGGCATTCGCACGCGCAGACGAGGCGACACGATTGGCCAAAATGATGTCGCAGCACAGCCCGCAGCCGAAGAGGGAGCGGGAGGGGCTACTGGGTCGGCACACGAGGGGGCTCAGCCAACTCCTTCGATTGGCGCGAATCCTTCCGAGGGGTCCGATGCGCCCAGGCTTTGATACGTGCGGCTGTTGAACGAGCCGGTTACTCACTTTGATTTTACGATGCGATGGATTATGTATATAGTATTGCATGGAGATGGGCGCACTGGACTACGTTGGCATGGAGAGATCGCTTTCGAATGAGAATTTCATGGCGGATATTTGATACCTATTTGCGTTATGTATTTTGACATTCAAGAAGGGAAAATGAATCTCGAATTTTGCCTTTGTAAAGACTACTCCTTCTGCATTGTGATATCCTGTGCAATATTGTAATTGCAAACACAAACAGACGACAATGATGAATGTGAAACTTCGCTTATATTGATGCTGCTATACAAAATATTCCTCTATGCACCATTTAAGCCGCGGCGACAGTCTTGCCCGTACCCCTGCGTCCGAACAGGCCAACGACAGCTTCAAACATGGCTCTCACAGGCACAGAGCCAGTAGCCATAGCAGGCGTGTCAAACAGCTTCGCCAGATCCTCAGGACGCACAACGGCGCGATCAGCCTCATCGACATCTTCATCATCGGCAACGGCTACAAGCGCCTCATCCATGTCCTCATCATCGTCTCCCTCTCCGGTTTCAACGGGTTTAATGACCTCTGTATCGAGTACACCCGAAGGCGCTTGAGCAGGATAGACTGGCAACGAGGTCGGCGGCGATAGCGTGATAACTTCCGCCTCTGAAGTGAGGAAGGTGAACCCCCTTTTTCCACCGACCGACAACAGCGCCGTGACAATGACAGGCAGCGAGTGTGCGTAGAGTGGCTTCTTGGACGCGAGGTCGAAGACGTGCAGTCTTGTGGCGGGCCGGAAGGATCCTTCTTCGCCTGTGCGTGTGGGGACCGCAACGGCGATGGTCTCGGCGTCGTGGTCGACGGATAGGAAGCGACGGCGGTGAGGGAGCGGCATGGTCGTGTCCAGTTTGCCTAGTTCATGGCGGTGAAGGAGTGTCGAAGTTACAACATTGTAAATTGTCAGACTGAGAGTGGAGAGAATGATGAGATGGTTGTTCAGCAGGGCGAGAGCGGAGAGGGTCCCGGTGTAGAGGCCGTTCTGAGAGTGGAGGAGAGTGCCGGATGCAGTGTTGATGAAGTGAATGGGGGAGGTGGCGGATTGTGTGGTCAGCGCGCTGCTCTGCGCGACGGCGAGCAGTGAGCCATCCGGGGAATACACGATGCTTGCGTTCGAGTACGCATTGGCGGTGGTAGTGGCAGACTGAACAGTCTCGACGATGGCACCATTGGCCTCGAGCTGGACGCAATGTGCACAACGCCAGTCTCCAGGTTCGCTAGTGGCAGAGGTTCTTCGAGGTGTCCAAATCCTTACGCAACCGTCTTCGCCGACAGTAGCGAAGCCGAGATCAGATGGCTCGACAGCGAGTGCAAACACTGCACCTGCTTTGGTTTCGTTGCCACATGGATGAGGATTGTCGACACGAGTCTCTAATGCCCACTGCCCTTTGACCTCGCTCCAGTGCCAGATCTTCAGATAGACCTCCTTTCTCATTCCACGTTGTTCCTCGTTGAGCTTAGGATCACTGGCAAGGAAAGTTGAGTCCTGTGAAGGAGGCATCCATTCCTCCACGACTGCCAACCATTGGCCGTCGTAGCTGACTTTCACTAAAGCCACATCTGGCTCCAGAATTTGATTTCCCTCTGGCCCTGTGGTGAAGTCTGTGATCTTATTGCGACTCATCGCTTGACGACCCATGTGACGACCGAGAGAAACATCGAACGTTTGCAAAAAGGGCCGCGAGGCAGATTTGTTGGTGTTGGAATTGTTGAGCATCGAAGGAGGAACAGTTAGGATGATCTCACTTTTCCGGACGGGATGAATGGTTGCTGGAGTATACAGCGATCTGTCCAAAGCGATAGATGCAGCGACCTCATCGGCTGTGCGAGATTTGGCCTTTTGCATAAGAAGGGTATCATTGCTAGGATGCTGTGCTTGGAGACCTGCAAAGTTCGCAACTGGCTTAAGTTCACTAGTCGACAGAACCATGACCGAGTTGTCCGCCAATTGAATGGCGTACGAAGCACCGTTTGGCGAAATCGTGATTTGTTCGATTTCTGCCATCAAATGCGGGAGAAACTGCTTCTTGCCGGTAGCCATCTGCCAGAGCACAAGAACAGTTTCACGCCCTCCAGAGACAAGGTAGTTTCCATCTTGTGACCATTTCATAGCTTCTACATTGTCTCTGTGCCAATGAAGGACGCGTGGATCTGCGAGAGCAGGATCGCCCGAGTCGTCCTTTGGAGATATGTTTTCGTACATGAAGATCTCACCGGTGGAAGATCCGAGAGCGATGGTCAACGCATCCTGTGAGGCCTTCTTCGTCTTTTTCTGGCTCTTTTGCGAGGTCTGTGAAATCTGCAGTCTAACCGCAAGACAGCTCACGTTCATACTGATGCGGTATTCCATGAAGCGATGTTTGTCCTCACCGAGGCTGTAGCCTATTACGAGCCTTCCAGGCGCTGTAGATGCAACGTAACCAGCTGTCACGACAACACTGCTCAGCGGCAACATTGACGTATAGATTTGCTGCGAGTCGTGGACGATATGCCAGATTCCGTCAGATACAGTGATGAAGTATACTTCGTCTTCTTCCGTTTCAGGATCGGTCACGACGGAAATGGACGCAACCTTGCCGAGACCAGAAGCGAAAGTGTCAATCTTCTTCGCAGAAACCCAGTTCCATGTCTCGACACGACCGTCCGAGGTGCAGAGATATACAGCGCTTGGATTACCACCCGAAAGAGCGAAAGCGGTGATGGAGCCGTGCTGGACGTGAATTGACCTCTCAACCAGCGAGTCCTCTATTGAGCATATGCGAAGCTCGGCTGGTGTGGCTGTGAAAAGGTATCTCCCATCCATTGAGAAGACAGGATCATGTCGAATAAATCTGCCTCCTATGGGCGTAGATAGTCGCCATTCCGCTCGCTTGGTCTTCTCGCCTGCCTTGTTCTTCCTTGAGCGGACTCTTTTTCTGGATTTACCAGCACCATCGGTCTGCGCACCAGACTCTACGGTCACTAGAGTTTCCTCGGCGACATCGCCATTGTCGGCGGCGTCGTGCTCGGCATCACTGTCTCCTGCCAAACCATCTGCTCTTATCCGCTTGTGTCTGGCCGGAAGTCCTTCTTTCGCCTTCTGAGATCTTTTTCGTTTAAGAGTGTCGCCTTTGGACGACCCTGTCGCCATGGTTAAATACAGAAGAATTGTGTATCAGCTACTACAAGGTGTAGAACTGGAAGCTTCAGTATTCGAATACTGCCGGAACTTTTTTGCCCAAGGATTTCTGAATGCCAAGAGCTTTGACCGCTTTTGATTTGCGGCGAAAACACTTCACCTCCGACTTGACATGTGATTGAGATAATTAGTTATTATCGTCAGACATTTCTCGGTTGCAAGACTTAGAGTGAGAGGAATATTGACTCTGCGTTAACGTATCCGAACGCGCAAATACAACAACAGTTCCTGCATCATGATTATTCCAGTCCGCTGCTTTTCTTGCGGCAAGGTTAGTATCAAAGTGCGCGCTTGGAAAACCAGGTAATAACAAGACTCAGGTCGTAGGAGATCTCTGGGAGAGATACGTTCAGCTCATCGAGGCCGATGTCCCAGAAGGGTACGCGAGCCCAAAGACTTACTCGGCCTTTTTCTGACCCTCTTTCAGCGACGCCATGGACCAACTGGGTCTCACACGATACTGCTGTCGCCGTATGATCATGACACACGTTGATTTGATCGAGAAGCTTCTGAGGTATGTACTCACAGGATTACAATCAATACGTGTCTAATTCGGTCAGGTATAATCCTGCGGAGCGCGACGTTGTTCGTGGACAGAAGTAGCGCACGAACTGTTCGATCCGACACAAATGGGAACTTGCATCTATCAGGCGTTATTGGTACAACTCAGCGCGGAGTCACATGGGTTTTGTGAGGGTCGACTGGTCTCAGGAAATGGCGTGGCGTACTTGTCCACTAACACAGGGACCGTTCGCATCATCTGAAAATGGGTTGCAGTATCCGCAAGCTGCTGCGATGAGATTAGAGCTTTCAATGTGTGTTCCAGATACCCAAAAAATGAATATCACGGTGTAACAAACTACATCACGTCGCGTGCTCATATATCATACAATTACATTTGCAGACTTTAAGGTTTGATGCCAAGCTTGAAAGCCCGTGCGAGTACAGCTTCGACAATTCTTCAATGCGATGCGACGACATCATAGTCTCGAAAATACTATACACCACATACCACAACATCATGCCACCAAAATCAGCACGCATCGGCGGACCAGCTGGCCGTCCATCAAACCGCGGTTACATGCAGAATGTTTTCGAGCAGCTTTCGTCGCCAGACAACCGCAGCGTCGTCATCTCAGTATCGTTCTTCGCCGTAAGTGGACTTGCAGAGTAGAGTATTGCCAGAGCCGAGAGGCTGACTATTGTTGAACAGGCCGGTGTCGCTTTCCTCCATAGCAGCTGGGGCGAGATCCTTCTTCCACCGTAAGATATGCGATGTCGAGCGCGGAGACAAACCACTAAGCCTCAGTAGAGCATAAAAGTCCACGACGTATCTGATATATCCAAACACGATTCTCGAAAAACAATTGTACGATTAGGAGGCGAGCAGGAGTCGGAAGCGATATGGGCTCGTGGTTTTGGTTGCGACAGATGGCGATGCGCCGTAAAACATCAATACCAGGTCGTGAGGAATGGGCACGGAGAGAGCCATGGAAACAATATTTCAGCTTCCGAAAGAATACACTCTACGCTTCGATCATGTCATTTCACTTCCCGCGGTTCTCAAGACTATATTGCATTTGCGACGTTCGGGCACATCTCTTGTCGCGCACAGAGCCCACCTTCCTTGTTCGTGCAACCGACCGGTGGCGACATCAACATGGCGTCGGCGTGGTATACACACTTCTCCAAATGATGAAGAGGTCTATATACCGTCAGTATCTTCTGCAAAAGCGTCACAATGGTGTAGAGTGGTAAGTTTCCGCGCAGTGAGGTTCCATGATGCGCTTTAGGCTACTACCACCATAAGTCTTCTTGGCCTAGAAGACCAGAGTCAAAACAAATAGGCATTGTGACGTTCTGGTCAACGTGTTTGACTCGAACTGAACAAAACCAGAACTTCAAGGTGCCAGAGTGTGAGTGGAGGGTTACAAAGTTCGGGCCTCTCTGCGTTCCATCGATGGCAAGGCATCAAGTCTCTCCTGTAGAACTTTCCTTGTCCTGTACTACCACCATAGGTCTTCTTGACCTGAAGGACCAACGTGAAGACCAACGGCGTTGTGACGGAGTGGCTAACGTGTTTGACCCAACCTAGGCGGCAACAGAACCAAATAGTCAGAGTATGGAAGGGAGGCTTTTCTCTCTGTTGCAGTGATGGAAACGTGTCTTTGAAGACCATTCCTGTTCTGTATGTCACGCGACAATACATCCGTGAGGCATATCTTGATTACACAGACCGATGAATAAGCTAGCCGAGTATGATTCTGGAAGCTCACCGCCGTAGTTCGAATGGCTGTACAGGTACCTGCGTATAATCACGGCGCAGCGAGCGTGGCACGCTTATGTGCATGAGGTAAGACATGCTGTGAGAGCGGTATAAGCTACCAGGCTGGTAGCGGTATATGCACGTCGCATGAAAGTCAGGACACGATCTTGCTCAGCCGTGCTTCGTGAGATCTGATACAGAGGAATGAGACGATGGCATTCGGCAGCCAATCATCGCCTCAGGGTTCCACTCGTAGTAGATACTCAGTGGTCTAGACAACTCACATAAGCGAACTTCATACAAACATCACAGCACACGAACAGATGACGAAATAATCCATGTCGAAGCCTACCTCGGTGATCCTTGTAATGCTCGACAGCCAGTGATCAGGTATATGGAACACAAAAGGAAGCGAGTACTCTAGTAAATTGAGTTAGGCAGCGGCTTAAACACAGCTGCACAGCCTTTTCAGCCATGTGGTGTTTAGGGCAAGCCAACTGCTAACCATACCCTAATTTACGTCGCGACCAAAAACCTACCTTACTTGGAATGAATCACTCAGCCCGCACGCGCAACGACTACCGTAAGCAGCAACATATCGCGACATTGCCAATGCCATTCTCAAACACCAACACAAGGCGACGCAGGAGATCTCAAGCAAGCAGACAGCGCGCCGCGCTGCACTGCGCAATGCCCAGAGTCTTGTCAATCATGGCGCCAATCTCGGCGAGCATTCTTAGAAGGGAAAATGGAAAATGGGTCTGCCTAGCCGGAAACGACGCCGTGAGCTCGGACTCGGACAGTGCACTTGCAATTGGGTTGACAGGCTTCGCGTAATTATACTGATGCGCTAGAAGGTTCCCTGGGATGGTTTGCTTCGTGTTGCCTGGCGGGTTTAATAATGCTCGCCGCCAAGCATGGTGATCGGACTTGGTCGCTAGAAAATCGTGCACTGGTGTGTTTTCTATTCGCCCAGGACACGGCGGATACGGTACTGAGATGGATGGTGTACCGCAATCGTGAGATTTGTTTCTGGGTGGAGAAGAATTGTGCTGCCTCGGTCACGGATGAATGTTCTTTGTTACCGACACTTGCGTTATCGGGCGCGTGGTATGGAAGGCAGGAATAGACTTTGATGTGATCATTCTTCATCAATTGAGTTTCTTGTACAAGTACATGGCTAGGTTTTATGCCGGCGAGTCGTTCGTCCGCGCGCCGAGCGGTGTCGGCCGACTGATGAGCCGGTAGGTGTTGGTTGCTTGCATAAGCGGGCTGCAACCACAAGGGAAATGACTCGACGGGTGAAGAAGTGAATGCGGAGAGGATACGCAAAGAAGTAGTGATCGGCGAAGATTTAGAACCGAATGACCGGCTTGTCTTGGTCATTCGCTGTGCTGACGGATTTTAAGCTCGCCGCGTCGGAACTTGCGCGGATCGAAATCTGCTTTGCTTGAGTTTCCAGGGACCTGGAGTTTGCGGCCGAGAAACATCCTCAAAGTTTATCAAATTTATGGTTGATCCGAGGGTCCAGGTCGGATCGGATACACATGGAATGACGACAAGGATATGGATTCTCGACATCACAGACAGGAGACAATGACGAACAGCAGAGATGTTTTGAATGTTTTTGTATTATTGTTGGGAAAAGTATAGTGTCTAGCTGACTGTAAAAAGTCGCTGATGATATAGTAATGTACCAAAATTGTACAGTAGTCGTGAGAGAAGAGGGTATATACAAGAAAAGAAATTCGTGACGATCGTTTCGGAAATGTCTCGCGCGCTCGCTGAAAATGCATGCCATCATGAACCAAAGCACAAACAAACA
>Ga0268244_10000790_pt1 | contig 11977 bp, 18 predicted proteins | sample AgamicMgSfe_FD_200258 | JGI IMG/M metagenome (GOLD analysis project Ga0268244, IMG submission 200258) | Agave microbial communities from Guanajuato, Mexico - Mg.Sf.e (v2) (version 2) | ecosystem: Host-associated > Plants > Phyllosphere > Phylloplane/Leaf | place: Guanajuato, Mexico | collected... | reverse complement strand
GGAGTATATCGATTTGTACCTGTTGCACGCGCCGTACGGCGGTAAAGAGGGCCGGCTGGGGGCGTGGAGGGCGCTGGTTGAGGCGGTGGAGGCGGGGAAGGTGAGGAGTATTGGGGTTAGTAATTATGGTATGCACGGTCTTGAAGAAGTTTTGGTGGGAGGAGAGGCATGACTGACGGCGTGATAGGGGTGCATCATCTCGATGAGTTGGAGGCATGGCAGAAGGTGGGCTACTGCGTTCAAGCGTCTTGTTGATGTAGAGTGCGGCTGACACGGAAGATGCAGCAACAACCGAAGGACAAGGCTGGCGTGCTCAGTGTGAACCAGATCGGTGCGTCCGACAGATGGTGTTCAGATTTGGGGACAACAGACCACTAACCGACAGTCAGAACTTCACCCATGGCTGGCACGCCCCGACATCGTCTCCTGGTGTGAGCAGCGCGGTGTCGTCCTCGAAGCATACTCTGTGCGTATCCCTCTCACTTCCACTCAAACACAACAACTGACACCTTCCCACCACAGCCCCTCGTCCGCGCCACTCGAATGGACGACCCCCTCCTCACGCCCCTCGCCAAAAAGCACCACAAGACGCCCGCGCAAGTCCTACTCCGGTGGTCTCTGCAAAAGGGCTTCGTCATCCTACCCAAGAGCGCCACGAAAGCGCGGATCGAGGAGAACACGCAGCTGTACGACTTCGAGTTGAGCGAGGAGGACATGAAGAGCCTGCAGACGAGCGAGTACGCGCCGTGCACGTGGGATCCGACGACGGCGCCTTTGAGTCAGTAGCTTTGAATACCCTTCAACTCCTGTAAGTAGTGTTGATGTGTGGGATACAGACGGACCCATTGCCTGGCAGTTCGTGCATGGCCATTTCCGTAGCTATATGGTCAGATGGTTTGGATGATGAGAGGGGGATTGGGTGTCGATCATCCGTGTGGCTATGTACAAGAACATCCGATGGTCTATCCTCTCATCTCTCGGGTGTTGACGGTTGATGAGCAGTCACGCGTCTGGTTCGCTGACCTGGGACCGCACGAATCCTTCCATATGACCGTCATGCTGCCCAGCTGTGAATGAAGTTACGTCCCGTCGTCAGTCGGCATTGCCATGTTCCCCTCGATGATGAGTGAGCGTGTGACCTCGGCACCGCTTCGACAAGTGCCATTGACGACATAGTCATATACCCAAGCGGACCGACTGCGGAAAACGACGTGACGATTGGCCGTGACCTCGAGAGTGATCGACAACGAACGTGACCTTGAAGAATGAAGAGACTTTGGTACTTTGCGGGTCTGATCCGTGGGGCGATCCGGGTTGGCATCTGCGGGGGTGGAGAAAGAGCGGGGACGGACGGGGGAATACCTCGGAGCAGGAAGAGAAGCCTCTCATCAATCGGCGACTCCTCCTCGTTGAAAGGACGAGGATGTTCAGGTTACTGTCATGGCTGTCGCCTGCGAGGACGTCCGAACCGGTTCTGAAGAATCACATCTATACTCTCGGAACGGAGCTCCGACCGAACAGTGGTGAAACAACGAAGGCTTACGGGAGGAAGAAGAAGTACCTACGGAAATACCTAGGTACCTAGGTACGTTTGAACTTTGGATGATGCGACTTCGGCATGAGGGCAAAATGTGCCGAGTCGCATGAGTCAGAGCGATCCACCGGGCGGGAAACCGAAAACGAGGGATCCCGGGCATTGGCCGCATGGGGGAAGTCGGGTCAGCCACAGCGCACGAACAACACCGTCGACCAAGGGCTGAGGTATGTGCCGTTCCCTCTCATCGCTCGAGTGCATGTCCCGTAGCGAGGTGTGCCGGCACTCTTCTGCAGAGATTCAGAGTTCTGCACACTTCAAACTTCGTGAGCCTCGGTACGCAAAAAGACTGATCAGCTCTAGTACGTGTGAACGGCGCCCGAAAACGACGGAGGTGGCTAGGGCGAGACCCTACATATGTACATGCTGGTGGAAGCACGTGACCCGCTGCTCACTGCACTAGCACTTTCCCAACGACGTAATCGCTCGCATGACCGGGCAAGAAGAAACAACAACCCTCACACCCGACGGCGCACCCGACTACGCTTCACCAATCACCACGACACGTCGAAGCTTCAGCTCTCACCTCTCAGCTCAGCCAAATCAGCTCAGCCTACAGTAACCGTGCAAAGCGTGCTGGTGAGGAGCTCGGTGTGAGAGAGATCGTCACCCATCAGCTGGTGATACTGACCGCCCCAAACCTTCGCTGCATTAGCCGAACGCTCGCCTCTCGCCCGGAAACGAAACGGTCGACGGGAATTCTCGTGACGCTGCCCTCAGGAAAGCCCCCACCGGTACACTTGTTTCCTTCCAGTGGGGATAAACATCACGAGGGCGGACCTTCCGAGGTAGTATGACCCCTCGGCATGGAGAACTGTGGGTTTCCTTCTCATGGCAGCCTGCCTAAACCAGATGGCGACAAGATCCGCAGGAGCTCTCGGTGGAGGATTTTCCAGTGATCGTCGGGTTTATTGTGTTTGCGTGCTGGAGCTCCACGCGTGACACGACTCTTCGGTCATGAGTTGTGATGAGACGGTAAGCAACTACAAAAAGGTCATGAGCTGCCCCGAACTTCCATGGACTGATTCGTGATACCGACTTGCCTCAGAGCGTGAGTGTTTCGTGTATCCCACTGGAACGACCTCTCTCACAGCTCAAAAGATACTTTACTTGCTTGTTTCTCCTCTTGGATGGACTGTGGTGCGAACATCTTTAGTCCAGCATCCCCATCTTCCGCATCTTAACCCGCAACGTCGCCGACATGGTCTCCTTCAAGTTCTCGAGCTCGGCGGTGGCAACGGTGGCCCTGCTTGCCTCCCTAGGCAATTCTCTGCCGGCGGGCCTAATGTCCAAAGTCCGACGAGGCGATTCGCTGAAATTCGACTTTGGCAATGAGAAGGTTCGAGGAGTCAACTTGGGTGGATGGTTCGTCCTCGAGCCGTGGATCACACCGTCCATCTTTGAGGCGACTCCAGACAACGTCGTGGATGGTGAGTGATCATCGGTCGAGCACTGCCGGAAAGATCCAGCGGCTGACACCTCCGTACTAGAATACACCTACTGCCAGACCCTGGGCAAGACCGAAGCGAAGAATCGTCTCCAGTCGCACTGGAACAGCTGGATCACCGAGTCCGACTTTGCCGAGATGAAGTCGATCGGGCTCAACTTCGTCCGCATCCCCATCGGCTACTGGTCGGTCTCGCCCCGCGACGGCGACCCATACGTCCAAGGTGCTTACGAGGTCCTCGGCAAAGCCCTCGATTGGGCCTCCGCGCACGGCATCAAAGTCATGATCGACCTGCACGGCGCACCGGGCTCGCAAAACGGTTTTGACAACTCCGGACGCCGTGGCGCGATCCAGTGGACCCAAGGCGACACCATCTCGCAAACCCACACGGCCCTGGACAAGATCCGCGACGACCACGCCGCCCACGCGGCCGTCGCCGCCATCGAGCTGCTCAACGAACCCATGGGCCCCTCCCTGAACATGGACACGGTCCGCCAGTTCTACATGGACGGCTGGGGCGCGCTCGAGGGCTCCCACGTCGCCGTCACCTTCCACGACGCCTTCGAGGGCGCCACGTCGTGGAACAACTGGGGCTCGGGCATGTGGGCGCTGCTGCTGGACACGCACCACTACCAGGTCTTCGACGCCGGCAGCCTGCAGATGGGTATCGGCCAGCACATCAGCACGGCGTGCGGGTTCGGTCAGTCGCTGGCGACGAACAACAAGTGGTCCATTGCCGGCGAGTGGACGGGCGCCATGACGGATTGCGCGCGCTGGTTGAACGGGCGCGGCGTCGGGGCCCGGTATGATGGCACGTACAACTACAACGGCCAGTCGTCCTCGTACATCGGCTCGTGCAGCGGCAAATTCTCCGGGACCGTCGCCAGGTTGGGCCAGGCCGATCACAACAACATCAAGTCCTTCATCAACGCTCAGATGGCGGCGTTTGAGAAGGCGGATGGTTGGGTATGCCTTGCTTGTCCGTCCTGAATTGATACAACGTCGCTAATCGTCCTTCAACAGGTGTTCTGGACATGGCGAAACGAGGCGGCGCCGGAGTGGCATTTCCAGAACCTCACTCGCGGTGGTTTGGTCCCACAACCGTTGGGTCAATGTAAGTCGGACTTCAACCCCTTACCCTTCCTCATGTCGCCCCTGCTGACGAACTGCTTTGATCTAGACGGCAACGTCTGCGGCTGAACACTCTCTGCCTTCCATCCTGATACAATGTTCGCATTGACGGTTCGACGATTTCCCTTACCTTACGGCCACCGGTCGATTGACGAATGATGAAGATTACGATGAAAGAGGTGGTGACAAGTATGGTCGTTTGGAGCGATCGATGGGATACCCCTTCGCTGTCGTTTGTAATTGTTGCTCGAAGGAGGAGGGTGTATATACTGCGCTTGACGAGTGGGAGATGAATTCGGATGGAAGCTGGGCGGTGGATGGAAAGAGTGTATATAACCGTCGAGTCGAGGAATTCGGGTAGCTGATAGTACATGAACGGTTCCTCTTTGTATGACTGTTGGGAAAATGATGATGAAATCGTACTCCTCATCGCCTCCGCACGCTGCGAAAGGGAGGTACAAGTAACTTAGATGTATGTGAATACATGTAAACATGTCAGGTACAAGCTGTTGGTAACCGCAAATCACGTGAGTGGGGTTTGATTGCCTTCATCCTCGCAACGCCTCTCTACCTCTCTCGCCTACATAGTACGTACATACACGGACTTCTGCCTCTTCACCCAATCTTCTATCTTGATGACCACTCGAACGTGCGCTTGTAGTCAATTAACCCCAACAAACGAGAGTGATCGAGAAATGAGGTTGAGACTCCAGAGTGGCCTGCACCCGAAATTAGCACGACATCCAAAAACGCCGCCAAAAAAGCCCACGACTCATTCCCCTTTCATTAGGTGTTCCATCTCCCCAATCCTTCTCACTGGAATCTCACAGGGACCAGAACTCTCGCAGCCTCGCAGCCTCGTGTTTGGACCCCCGAACGCATTGGACGAAGCTCCGAGCGCAGCTGAAAGCAGTCAAGTCCCCTTTTCCCCCTCTTCTCAATCTTCCGCAAGGCGCACCCTTTTTTACGCTGGCGCGAATCCGTCAGCCGGCCTCCTGAACTACATTGACTTCTTGATGAACTGTAGTCTGTGTTGGCGCTGGTGCGCTCGTTTGTAGATGATAGCCGTACGCCACGGTGATGAGCGGTATGCTACAATACATATGGTGGGTGTTCTCCTTTGGAATCTGCTCTCTCTCCTGTCCCCGCCAAAACTTCTTTTATATACTTCTCAGACAACGCGGTTTCGTTCAATTCAGCCTATCGTCCTTCATTCCTTTCATTCCTTCGATTCGGCATACACAACACAACACAAAACATCCCACTCCATCTCCCTGACCGCAGTCTTTCGCTCACGAATAATAATACCAAAACACACACTCCACCAGTCACTCGTTCAATCAATTACTTCCTTTTCACCATCACATTCATTCCTAATCAGTAAATAATACTCCAAGACAATCATGTTCGCCATCATCAACACCTCCCGCGACCACTCGCGCTTCAGCCTTTTCACAGCCGGCCTCGCCTGCCTCGTGCCGTTCGCAAGCGCATACACCAAGCCCGTCGGCGAACCCAACGTGAGCAGCCAATCCATTTCCATCCGTGCAACAAAAAGATCCAGCAGCTAACCCTCCCATCCCATAGGGCAACCCGATCTACGAACCCGGCCTCAACAGCATCGTCCCCGCCGGCCAAAACTACACCGTCACCTGGCAGCCCACAACCCCGGGCACCGTCACCCTCGTCCTCCTCAAAGGCCCGAGCAGCAACGCCGTGCCCCAGTACGCCATCGCGGAGAAGATCGCGAACACGGGCAGCTACGTGTGGGCGCCGTCGACGGACCTGGCGCCGCAGGACACCGGCTACGGCATCCAGCTCATCGTCGACTCGGACGGCCAGTACCAGTACACCACGCAATTCGGCATCTCCAACCCCGACTACTCCTCCGACAACAAGGACCTCGTGTCCTCATCTGCCTCCGCTTCTGCTTCCGTCTCTTCTTCCCAAGCAGCAAGCCAGAGCTCCACCGCCACATCAACCTCCTCATGCGACGAAGCCTCAATGACCTCCACCCTCGCCACCGCGACCGCCTCAGCATCCACCAACGCCACGGCCCTGCACACCCGCCTGCCCGCCTCCAACTCCTCCTCCGCCGCCGCCACCACCGGCCGTGTCCCACTCACAACCGGCACCGGCTCCGCCGCCCCATCATCCGGCTACCTCCCATCCAACGGCTCCATCCTCTACGGCGCGACGGGCACAATGACCGTTCCCGCGTCGCTCAGGACGACCGCTTCCGCCAGCGGCGCGACGGGCTCCTCCTCTTCCGCGGCGGCGGTGCAAACCGGTGCCGCGGCCGAGATGGCGACGAGTTTCGCTGGGCTGGTCGTCGCTGCGGGTGTGGCCGTTTTTGCTCTGTAGAGGTCTTTTCTTCTGGGTTCGGTGGCTTTGAAGGGAAGATGAGATGGAGAAGGGGTTGGGACTATTTGTATGTTAGTTCCGATTGTCCTTTCCATGCATGTGTACGAGTCGGAGAGCGTTCATGTCGCATCGCGGCGACTGACACCATTACCTGAGAAAATCAGCGCTCAGCAAGACTAGAGACGGCATCCGATGCTCTTTTCAATGGAGGCGAATCTCTGACTGTGAAAGATTGGGCACGGATCTTTGTTTTTGTGACTGTTGGAGTCGTTTTCACGGGTAATTACATGTACGATACCCGACCTGGTCTCATCCAACTCTCCTCTGCCCTGTCTTCTGGTTTATCGCCCCGGTTTCTTCTTCTAAACAAGTGAGTGGACGGTACTTGTACCGATGAGTGTCAACCAAGTCTATCCCTTTCTTTGCCTTCCCTCCCCTCTATCCATCATTCCGTGGTCCAAGACAGAATCGCCTTTCTTCTCTCCATTACCACTTCTCCGTACTCGCTTGAATGGCCCAATTCCATCGTTCGCTCGTGTCATTACCACCCCCTCTCGAGCGCGGTCGACCAGGCCTCGATACCATCACTCACTCGTTCCCGTCACATCTCTCTCTCCCCGTCTCTCTTCTCATCGGAAGAATCCACAGCGCCATCCCGCACCCATTGGATCTCCACTCCACCCTTTTTTCTGGTTTCTGGGTTTTCACCTTTTTTTCTCCGGGTTTTCTGCTCTCCCTATATGGTACTTTTTTTTTGGGTGGCGAAATGCCCTAAGATTTCGTGGTGATGAAACGCAGCAAACACAGAGCGAAGAGCAAATGGCTTTTGAGCATGAACGTGAACGTGAGCAGACTGCACGCATGCGGAGCGGAGTAGCAACAACGCAAGCAAGCACAGCAAAAGCAAAGCATGTCAAACGCGTGATAATCGACCTTCTGTTGCAGCTCGAACGATGTTGTCGCTCTTCAAACATTCACTCCCCCTCTGGACTTTTTTTCTCGTTTTGGGGCTTCTTTTCTCGAGAGACATTTCTTGACAATAACGAGCAAGCAGGACGGAGTAGCAAAAGGAAGCAAGCAGGCGACTCGGATGCTTAGAAATGAGTTGGGCGACCGAATCCAGAACGCGAGCAAAGCAAAGCACAGCAAAGCATAGCAAAGCACAGCAAAGCAAAGCAAAGCAAAGCAAAGCAAAGCAAAGCACAGCACAGCAAAGCACAGCACAGCAAAGCACAGCACAGCAAAGCACAGCACAGCAAAGCAAAGCACAGCAAAGCAAAGCACAGCAAAGTCCGGACCGAAGGCGCCACACCCAATCTGCTGACCCACTCTGTCTACTGCGACTCTCAGTCAGCAATAGATCATCAACATGTAGAGAGACGCGAAAAGGACTCACCGTTCGCACCCGCTCGACTCACCGGTCGAGGATGAAAGCGAGCGAGCCACGACCCTGAGCGGTATCGCGACGGCTTGCCTCACCCTTGCCGGCCGGACTCGGGGTGTCGCTGACGGCCGGCGCGGAAGATGATGGCTGTGGCTGCGGCGGCTGCTGCTGCTGCTGCTGCGACTGCGACTGCGGCCGCTGTTGACGAGATAAACGGGTCGACAGCGGAGGCAGTGTCACCGGCTGGCGCGGCGTACGCGAAGATGCGACCTGCTGTGTGAGTTGGTGGACGCTGGGCAGGCGGAGGAGGTGCGACGGGCCGGCGGTGTGAGGTGAGACCGGCGAGATCTCTCCTTCGCTGCTCTCGGTTGCGGTCGCGGTCGAAGCCGAGGACAAGCTCGACAGCCTGAGTTGGGTCATTGCGCTGAGGGTTGATGCGTTAGTGGGTGTATGCGTTGTACATGTGCTCGGTGAGTAGGGAAAACATACCGAGCAGCTTCATTGTGGGCGCGCGAAGACGACGACGGCGCGGGAGGTGGAGGTGGGGGTGGGAGTCGGCCATGGTTGTTGGCTGGCGGGTTCATCGACTCAAACAGAGACGCACACTCCTCGGCCGGCACGCCGGTCTGCTGGGCGATGAGCGGCCAGAAGTGCGTGGTCTGCTGCTCGACGGCCTCCCGCAGTCGGTCCATGGTCTGAGTGGAGTAGGATGAGCGAGAGGACGCGCTCGGGCCCGAGGCGCCAGCAGCCGTGGGCAGCGCCGGCTGGGCGACGCTGGAACGACCGAAAGCGTCGTGGTTGGCGGCCGACGAGTAAGCCGCGAGCGGGGTTTCTTGGGCAGCCGATGAGCCGCCGTTGCTCGGACGTGGCAGGATGCGAGGGTACTGCTGTGGGGCTGGCATGTAGCCGAGTGGCGCGGCCAATGGCGGTACGGAGTTGGCCGTCGCCCTGAAGCTAAAATGCGGGTTGAACTGGGGAAGGGCTTGCTGGAGCGGCGCGGCCGTTTGCGGCGCGCGTTGGAGATCCTGACGCTCCCGGTCCTCGCGTTCTTTCTCCTTCTTCAGGCGCTTCTTCTCCACGTTGTGGTGATGCAGCCGGCAGGAGAGGCCGGTACGTTCAAGCTCCAGGCCGATCCTCTCGTACGGAGTGTTGTGCCTGCGACGCTGCCTCAGGACGCGATCCTGTCGTGGACGATCAGCTGGGCGATCACAGGAAGTTCATCCAGCACGTACCTCATCGCGGGTCCAGCGTAGACCGGATCGTGCGCGAGGTTCTTCACGCACGGCTTCACGTGCGGGGGCGCTTCTCTTGACCATGTTGACAAGTTTGCTGGTGGTAAGTTCGTCGGAGTTGAGAGACTCGACTGTGAGTTGCAGAAGTTGTGCGATGCGATGCAATCACTGGAAAAGACGGTAGATAGCTGTTGAGAGCGTGGAGGATAGTATTATGATCAGTGAGAGTGCAATGGATAGATGATGGCGGGTAGTGAGTAGAGTATGGTGAGGATGTGTTGGTTATGTTTGGGGGTGCAGAGAAGACGGTGTTTTGGGCGAGAGAACGAACTCTTTATGTACTATGGTCCGGCAAGTGTCGAGCATCGCGAGTTCCACCTACTGTGTGCTGCGCAAAATCGCAGTTGTGTCCTCAAGAAGCCTGACCGGGACCGTGTGGAGCAGGAACCTGATGAGCGCGGGCGTGACGAGTGCATTGTAATTCGCACCAGTGTATCCGGTGTCCAATGTGACATCGAATATCGCACCGGTGTGCGGTCTTGGGAGCGAAGTCAATTGCTGCAGACCAAATCGCAGCGGTCGGAGTAAGCATAACGACGACTGCTTGAGCGGTTGACGACATTTTCCGTGTGTGCGGGGATCCAACAGCAGAACGGTTGAGTGTCGACAAGAGCTCCATCTTCTGGGACCGGGCGCAATTCATCTACCAGACTCATCACAATGGGCAAGTCGAAGCGGGAAACGCTGGCGGGAGAACACTAGCGATCAGACTTGCCTGAGAAGGCGGCGTCATGATGAGTGTACTGGGGATATGGTCAGCATCTCCTGTAGCGATCATTCGGCACATAGGCGGTCCTCTTCTAGGGCAGACTCGACGAGCCCACCCTCGACATGGGAAAGGGCGGTGTCGTGGTCCACGGCGAGGCGCAGTGGAGGTTGAAGACCGGGAAGATGAGGGTCTTTGTATTTGACTTTGGGTCGTCATGTCCGCACATGGTCCCGGCACCTCCAAAGCTGCTCAGATGAAAACAAATCGACATGACTGGCAGTTGCAGCACCAGGGCAGTCAGTCGGTTTGGTAGGTGGTGGTGTGGCAGCCACGCTTCGCAGCAATCGCGACATCTTTCTTCGCCTTCTTCTTGCTTGAATCTTGTGGTGTTGCTTCAAGTTGGGGGCATGTCGTTGGGCTGTGAAGAGAAGGAGGTGGTGGAAGAAAAGGCCAAGTGAGGTTGTGATGAAGGAGGGCGCGAGCAGCGCCACGGCCTTTCCCGCCTGTGCGCAGCCGCGACTCCAGTCGTTCGGCGGGACCGCGCCGGCTCCCGTACAATGTGAGTGGGGAAGGTTGGGCTCGGACTTGTTGACAAGTCGACATGTCCTCACAACATTGGCACCAACAATGCATCCACATCGACATCTTTATGTCAGTCATCAACAGGTCGACATACTGGAGTGGGCAACCCGGTCGTCTAATCGATATCGGTCAGTAGTTTTGCTGTATTGTCAACGCAGCCAAATCAGGTCGGAAGCCCCTGGAGAGGAAACTTGACGGCGTACAGCATGTACCCGATACTTGAAGTGGCGCAGAGAGGTACATACGGTATTCGTTGTTTTTGTTCGGACATCGACCTGATATCTGATATCTGTATCTATTTTCTGATATCTAACGAAAAGATCACAGAGCCTTACAACAACAATCCCTCAACCCACCCCCCAACGTCGATTGATCGAACCGCGGACACGGTTCATGCCTAGGAAGTATACCGGCAAGTGGCGAAGTCCTAATCGACCTTTGCCCCCTGATGATCGGTGCCGTTGTGCCGCCCCTCGTACGCACATGCTTGTTTGATCGTCCCACGCTCCCCCTTGACGAAGATCGCGACACTACAGCGCGCGCCCCCTGCATCATGTAGACGCCCTTGTCGGTTCTGGCTATGAATAGCGACCAGACAGCACAACGACAACTGACTGCCACCTGTGGCAAACCGGACAAACTGCACTGCTGAATCCCGCAAACCATTGCCAACCATCCAGCGACAACCGACCGCATACATGTGGCGAACCGGACCACCTGCAATTTCCCCTCTTGCCTCCCCTCACCCACCCGATCATTAAAGCGCCCATTGCACCCGCTGCTGATTCGTCTAGGTCGATGGCCAGACAGTCGAACGACGACACAGCCTTTCGCCACTCCCATTTCTGCCATTCAGTCAAATTACCGAGAGTGACCCCCGGGCACCCAGCACGGTTGATTCGTCCGTGGCAATGGCTCCATAGTGGTGCATCGCGCATACAGCTACAAGCAAAGCGACATCGAACGACGGATGGACGAAGGAGCTCTTCCGTCGCTGGCGTCTTGCTGACGATTGGTGGCGCACTCGTAGAAGAGCTCGAGCGCTTGGAGGTGCCACGTTTACCGCGAGGAGCGACCTCGCCCTATGATGTACTTTTCGCGTCAGGGAAAGGGAGTCAAGCGACCCAAGTCCCTTTCCCCCTCTCCCGAAGAGCACTGGCAGGCCGGTATCGCACCAAAAAACCTGAACGCTGCCTTCAAATCCGATCCCGTTCTGTTCGTTCCCATTCATGGAGCCCTCGTCAGACTCTCACTCAACGTGCACATCTTTCTCCTCCGACACCCGCCTTCATAACGATACGAGAGAGAGCGTAACAAGAAAAAAGTCCTCTACATCCAAGATCCGTCAAGTAGGAAAGCAGACGGCACAGGAAACGAAGAAGAGAAGTAAGAAAAAGATGGTATTCATTACGGTACATCAAAATCGTTCTATCCCATAACCCCACACCATTTCCTCCATCCTCCCTCCCTCCCT
>Ga0268244_10000789_pt1 | contig 12002 bp, 16 predicted proteins | sample AgamicMgSfe_FD_200258 | JGI IMG/M metagenome (GOLD analysis project Ga0268244, IMG submission 200258) | Agave microbial communities from Guanajuato, Mexico - Mg.Sf.e (v2) (version 2) | ecosystem: Host-associated > Plants > Phyllosphere > Phylloplane/Leaf | place: Guanajuato, Mexico | collected... | reverse complement strand
CCGGCGCCAGCCACCGAGAGTGAGACTACGAAGTAAGTGTTGAGGATGATCTTCTGTTTCTTGGACAGCGCCAGGTCCTTGAGCATCAGGCATGGCAGTAGAGCGGCGTAAATGTCGCTGACAACGCTCAGCACTGGCGCGAGGATACCGAGGACGGAGGATCTGCTGCAAGTATAATCTCTCTGCCATGTCGGGTCGAACGCGCGCCAGTACGCCTGGGTGGGAAAACAAGAGAGAACGAGACCGAGGATCAGCGCCAGAGTGAAAGCGATCGTGAACGCTATGGCCGCCCAAATCGCCACGGTCCACCCCCGGCTGTACGTTCCGGATCGTATCCTTCGGAGGAGGAAAAGGACGGATAGCTTGAGGAAACAAGTGCCAACAAGAAAGATCAGCTCGCCGATCCAGGCATTCTGACCGACCGTTAACGAATATCGTGCTTCGTCGAACATGCAGATTCCCATACCAATGCCTCAAATTCGAGCTTCGAAGGCGGCACGTCCCATGTATGTCGACCTAGGAGGCCAGTCCGAGTACCCCAGATAGCGACGGTGGTGAAGGCGATGGATAGAAGCCATGCGGGCAAGAGTAAAGCATCGTCCAACCCGAGCCCGCCCCATACGCCTCGCGTGCGCACCCAAAATCGCATGAGCACCAGCACGGTTGCGAATGCGGTCAGAGTGATCGAGTACGGTGCGATCCATGTCAAGGCGGGAGGATCGATGTAGTTGGGCGATGTTCTCGGAACGATTGTGGACGCTGGGGCTCCTGCAAATCTGGGCGGCATGGCAAGATGGAATGGTTGCCGTGATAGAGGAGCGGTGCGGGGTGGAAAGTACATATGATCAAGCGGTTCGGACGACGTGCCGGGTAGCTGGATGAAGAAAGGTTAGGGGTTGAAGAGACGCCAAGCGTTATGGTTGATGGGAAAAGGTCGACCCACCTGCTCTGTGCCACTCATAGGGTTGTTGGTGGATGTATTGTGTCAGCTACGGTGCGAAAGCGCGACATGGACCATGGTGAATGAAACAACGTTTGCAGATAGTCAGTGGTACGACACGGGGGGACGAAAGGCTGAGGCCGTGGAGCACGGTAGCACCCGCGAGTTGGGCGCCGTTGGCATGGAAGGTGAGCCATGCGTAGAACCGAGATCGAACTCCGAGGCAATACGGTCGATTGACTGGAAGACGGTCGCAGAACGACTGCCCGCGAGAGCTTAACGCCACGCAGAACAATCCGGACCCCTTGGCGAGGGATGTTGTTGACCTGATAGCAAAAGATCCGTTGGCTGCCACATGGGCGGCAACGGGCATCATGCTGCTTCTGTCCAAGTGCGTGCCATATTGGGTTGTCGCTCCGAGGGATACTTCTGCTTGCTGAGTCGTGGTCCTCGTGGATGCTCCAAGTCAGTCTTCCCCGGGTGGAGTTTCCGTATCATCTACTATACTTGTCGACCAGCCCGATAGGTGCTTAGATGGTGTTTCCAAGAGCGTTGGAATGATCCACACGAGCCGTGGTAGCCCATACTTCGAGTAAGTACGCGATGGCCTTCATCAATGCTCCAGAGTATGTCTGTAGCGGCATGATAAGTGTGAAGGCCACCACAACGCCCCTAACCACAAAGGTTGTGGCGTTTACGGTCCAGAATGTACTGCGCGTCAAGAATGGGCGTTGGGTGTTTCAAGAAGTTCACTCCGACTTGCCGCGACCTTCCATCGGGCGTAGAGTTTGACGCGAGCGCGGCCGGTATCGACGGCGCGGCACGCAACCAGCAAATCCAAGCTGTGGACGAAGCGTTTGGGGTTTTATCAGAGCGTTTCGCCGCGGAAATCCTCGGCAAGGTTCCGGGAGATGCATCGGAGTAGGGCGCAGAGAGGGAAAGCCGGAGCGAGGATAGGGGGAGGGTTGTCACGGTGGGATCATGGTCTGTATCACAAGTTGGTCGCCGAGTTGCGGCTCCTTTTGCCGTGATCCACTCGAACGAACAATAACAACGTGGATTCTTTGCCGACTCTTTCACGACGCTGCGCGCATTTGCTTCTGGTCCTAGCAGTAGCGACGGAATGTTTCGTGCCGCCCGCGTGAATGGTGCTGCCCTAGGGCCCTCTGATCTGCATTTTGAACGCGCGGTATCAAGTTTCGTTAACGGTTCGCAGGCCCGCAAGACTTGAGGACTAGGTCAGGACAGTACCAACCAGATAATGGGACTGAGTTCGAAGATGTTGGGGTCCGGAGAGAGTATCATCAACAGTAGACTCGAGAGAAGGAGAGCGGTTGTTGTCACAACAGGCTCGTGATGTCGTCTGTTCAGGCGCACGCCGCGGTCTTGGCACAATAGGTCAGCATGTACCTAATGTAGGCACTACGTGGACAGTATGTAGGGTTGGCCAGAACAGATCATGTGATGGTCTGATACAACTACGTACATAGATCAAGTTTACTATGTATGCATACGAGACGTGTACGCTCCATTCAACAGTCCCTGGAACTCAGGGATCGCTGATATCCAACCTCCTTGCAAGGTGATCATCTCTAGGTAGCGATGATATTGATCGCCCATCTCGTCGTCCTAGCAGTTGAGTCCAACCATGCAGTCAACGGAGGCCTGCACATAACCATGATCACATCACCTTTCAATCGTACCTCAATCCGATCGATTGTATCACAGACTTTTCACCCTTCCACCCGGGCAGCCGAACCGCCGCTTGACGAGACTGAGTTTAGCTGGTCAACCCCACGACGAAGGACTGGTGGTGAGGCTCAGAGATTGAGAGACGTGGGCAGTGCCTCCTAGAAACACCTCCCTTCAGAACGACTGACCGGATCTTGAACGAGTGCGCGTTGGTACAGATCTCGGATTTCGTTGTGGCTGATGGTCGATTCAACTCGGCGCACTCATATTGATCGGTTCGGCGAACGGCGCCCCTCTATATCACTACTCTCTCTTGCTCGTTAATCTCCAAGTCAAAAGCAGACAAGGCTTTCACCTTTACCAGCGTGGGACATCGGTCCCACTGACAAGCGTATGCTTTCGTCATGGCCTTTTTCCGAGGTGCACGGGTACATTGTTACAGAGCCCCCTTTGACTTTCACTCGTCATCCCACTCATCTTCAATGTCCGGATCACCGTTCACGCTCCGCCAAAGCCGTTCCCACAAGCCCTTCTTCTGCACCATGGCCAGAACAAGCACGATGGGGAGTTGCCACACGCTCGCCCAAAACAGTGCTCTCGCCGACCCTCGTTCGGCGTTATATCGCCAGAATCGGAACGCCTCACGCGTCATCCATCCATTGATCACGCTGCTCGTCACGAGGAACGACAGGTCGGTGACCTGGTAGTAGCCAAGTCCAGCGCAGATTGGGAACATAGCCAGGCTGTACCGGAGCGAGACGCGAGCGGCCATGGGCGTGTTGGTCGATGTAAGCATCCTGTAGCCAGCGCCGGCGTACTCATGGCGCACTGCGTGGGAGAGAGCGAAGAAGTGCGGGAACTGCCACGCGAATAGCAACGCCGCGATCAGCCAACCGCCAACGGCCTGCTCGGTGAAAAGGAGCTCTTTCGCTTCGCCCCACACGGTCGCTGCAGCGGCGTCCGTGGTGCTGTATTGGCTTGCTGCAGCACACCAACCCATTAGGGGCGGTATAGCGCCCACCAGTGCCCCTATCCATGTGTTTACTGGGTGTATCCTTTTCAGTGGTGTATATGCAAACGCATACAAAGCAATGTTGCTCGCTCCGAGGATCGCGGTCGTCGGGTTGACACCTTCCCACAGCAGTGCCGTCCCAACAAGGCCCGTCGCCATTGCAAACAGCAAGGCCGCTCGCTTGCTGACCAGTCCTCTTACAAGTGGCCTGTTGCGCGTCCGGCTCATCTTGGCATCGTGGGCAGGCTCAAGGAGCATGTTCAAAGTGTTTGCGGATGCTATACACGAGAACGTCCCCGTGGTCAGGAACAGGAGTGTGAGCGTACTGAGTGAAGGTGCGTCGGTTGCGGTTGTGCTCAGCAGCGCAGGCACGGGGTATATCGAGTATGATGCTGTGGTCGTAAGAACGATGAGAAATGCCAGGCGAGGTTTCGTAAGAGCGAGGTAAGTAGAGAGTCTACGCCTCCAGGATTTCAAGGGTGCGGCAGCCGCACTTCGAGATAACGTTGACGATGCATCGGGCGGCAGTGGCCTATCCGCAACTGCATCTGCTGCCGCCGCTGCCTTTAGCCGCTTTCGACGTCGATGGGCTGGCTCTTCGGTGTCTGGAGATATATCCGAAATCGTAGAGCTCGCCGGAACGGTCGTGCGCGACTCTCCTACGTCTTTCCTGTGGGTGGACCATTGCATTTTCCTATCCCAGCCGCCATCGATACCTGCATCTTTACTGTCGCGGAAAGCGTTCGCCCAGAAGAAGCTCTTATTCACGCTGTCGGTCTTCGAGAGTGCTGACTGCCGTATACGAGGCGTCGAATGCAACGGCCTTTTGCTTTGCAGCGCAGCCCACGCGATTCGTCTGGCGCATCGCAGGCATATTGACTGTATCGGAGGTTGATTGACAAGCGCCACCAGTGGCCGCCGAAGGGACATGTAGGATCGATCTCACGTTCGCATGCATATGGTTGACTTCGCATGCGGTAACATGAAGGTATCTGCCATCGGCCAGAAACGCGTACTGATGCCTGAGGTTTCCAGTCAAGTACGTAAGCAAGACCTCAAACCTACCTAGGTAGGTAAACTCCACCGCTATACAGCTTTTCTCAACGTGCGCACACAACATCTATCACAGACTTGTCAACAGCCCTTCCGCAACAACACGCACGTGGGCTCGCTCTTCATGAATAGATCAAGTGTGCTCGACGCTGGCGTGGACCCAGGGACGAAGCAAGTTGAGCGGCACGACGAAGGCTGCCCTGAAACCCCTTCATCATCTCCGCCGAAAGAACGACCACAAGCTAGCTGGTCCCACAGGTCTCGTCGGAGAGTCGAAGCAGATGCGATGCTTGTGCCTCCAGAGCCGTTGTCTTACCAGCCAAATACCTGACCGCAGCGCAAGGGCGAGCCTGTCAGTCGTCGAAATGGTGCCGGCTCTCTCGCAATTTACATGGCTTCGTGCTTCAAACGTTTCACTCGATAGGGTCAAGATGTGTCAACCTGCCAGGTACTGTTTTGCCTTCGAATTCTTCTACTACCCTTCGCACGAACTTCCCACACTTCTGACTGCCTCCACCTTCTTCGAAAAGCCAAGAGCAAGATAGTATTGAGACGCTCAGCTGCCACCGACCTGCATCCGATGTGGCGACTTGTGTGCCCACATAGCTACGCGACGTACCTCTCCCCGTTTGATCCTCTCGTATTCTATTGACCATATCCGGGAGCGAAAGAGTCGTGGTTCAGTCCTGCGCCCTAGCGAGACGATCTTGAGTATGGCTATGCTATCAGGGGCTGGTATAAGTAGATGCTGGAGGTGCATCGGAACGAGGACTTCATCTTGACCACAATATCGCATTTGAGACGAGTAATGTCAGCTGTTGCGTCGAGTAAGTTCTGGATATCAACGTTACATGTATCTACTCATTATACTGAAGACCATCGGCAGTTCCCCTCTGCCGTTCTCCAAACACCTGCCTTTCTGTTCAGTTCAGAGAATGTATGCCTGCCTCAGTCAAGTGCAGTGCTCGTACTCCGGCCAGCACAGACATGCGAGCGAATGCGTATGCGTGTCGCCGTGCCCCGTGGTCTGCAATATTGGCAAGACCTTCCACCCAGGGGCTTAAAAGGTGATGTACATTAATAATTTGGTAACCGCCACCCCCGATGACCAAAGAAGGAAGTCGTCATGCGTTGAAAAAGGGTCGAACAGACCAAATGGCCATCAAAATAACATGGAAAGGACCGCCACTGGAGAACGCCATGCACCCTCCATTCTCTTCGCACAGAGAACGACTATGCCTCGGCCGTGATGTGAACCTCCAGATTGCGCTGCGAAGCGATCTTGCCGGTCTTGAGAGTCTTGCGAACCATATGCGTGCTGGCCTTGCCGTACGCGATGGCGCTGTTGTATGGCCAGTCACCGAGACTGTGTCGATCGACCAATGTCAGCAACACATACAAAGGTAAACCCGGGATACAGGTCGGGTTTCGGGGGATACCCAAGAGAAAGGGAAGAAGAGTCTACTCACCATGGATCGATGATCACCCGCTCGAGGGTCAACGACTCGCCGTCGTACATGAACTGCACGTCGTCGTTGTCGCAGACGTAGTAGTTGTTCGGGTCCTCGCACGAGTCGGTGGAGCCCTTGGGCAGGCGGCGCGTGCACATGGTGTCGAGCTCGAGGCCCGGATTGGTGTCGCAGAAGTGGAAGCTCACGTAGCTGGAGCCCGCGGGGTGGCGGGCGGCGGAGAAGGCGGTCAGGTTGCTGATGCGCCAGGGGTTGTTCTCGAGCAGGTAGTCGCAGCGTGGCTCGACCTTGGGCTGCTCGACGTTGGCTTTGTCGTTGTTGTTAGATTCGAAGGGTGCTGCGGCGGCGAGGCTGAGCATCGCAACGATGGCGGTGAGGTGGTACATGTTTCTTGCCGACGGTGGGGGGTGGATGGGTTGTTGCGGTTTGCGGTTGGCAAAGAGTGTTGGTTCTGTTTGGTGTGGGGAAGAGCGAGAGTGTATGTCTGATGTGGATGTTGCTGTTGCTTGCTGGTGGGTTGGAGGTTGGAGGGGAAGATGCAGGGAAGTGGACGAGCTTTATAATAGTCGCGTGCAGGGCAACAGCAAAGGAAGAAAAGCTACCTTACCTTGGCAATGCGAGTGTTCGGGAGTACAAGATGTGTGATTGTGCGTAATAATGGCAGGGCCGGTGAAGCTAAGACATGCATGCGGTCGTGCAGACCGACTCCGCCCACCCACTCGCTCGATCTGATATGATGGTGAATCGTGTGTTGATGTGCCGGTCGACCCCGTTCACGACAACACAAGGGCTGGGCGCAACACAAAGCGCATGTTACCAATACTGCTCACACTCGTAGCAGGACAAGGCAACGTCTCCCTCCGCCGGGCCGGATAGGATATGTTGACTCTCCTGGGCCGCATACTGTAGTCTGTACCAGAGCAGCATCTCCAACGGCTGCCGGATCGCTGCTTTGTTCCACTAGAGCACAATGATGTACTGTACCACCCGCGCCACGCTCGTGGCCCTACAGAGAACTTCCCGGAATGACCACCACGGCCATGTGCGCCACGAAAATGGCGAGTGGGTCCCAATCCAGACGGTGAGGTTGGTTGGCAGAGCTTCGTTACCGACGACCCCAAAGCAAACTAAAGCGACGAACCAAGATCAAGCCCATGTGGACATTTGATGTCCTGCTGTGCTTCTGCCAATGTGGCAGTGTCAGGTGGTCCATCATCAGTCAAGTGATAGGAAAAGCGACTAAACATAGCAGAGTAGTACCAAGATGTGAAATGCAGGTCGCCATCGCTTGCGTCCATACCGCAACGACTCCACTCAATAGTGGGAATACGTAGCATACCGGAAGCGGACGACCCTCATACCTTCCTGCCCGGCACATAATAAGTGGTGGCGGTATGCGGTGTAACCAGGCTCTCGGTGCCCCCAATCAAGCCATCGGGCATCTCTTGTGCAACACGACATCCCCCACCGGCCTCCGTCATAACGATGACATTATCGCGAGGTTTGCAAGGACGGCGTTGCGCGTCTCGTGGCTGATTGCTGCGGTGCATCGATGGCGAGAACGCAAACCCATCTCATTTCGGTCTGTAGAGCGGCGTGGCGATGGTTATTTTTGTCGCTGTGCGAGTGGAAAAGAAAGGTGGTTGGCAAAGCGGTTAAACAACAGGTTGTGAGATCAGTAATAACGTCGCCAAGCTGGAAAGTAGGAGGGTATCTCTTCTCGAAAGCAAACATCACGCAAAAGGCCGTGGCTAGCCGTCATCGTCGTCGTGTCAGCAGGACATCACGCGCATCGCACCTCACTCGCCGTCTTTCACGATGAGATTGTCGCTCGGCTTCACCCTTTGCGCCCACTCGGTCCAACTACCATCGTACACCCTCCTGCTGCCATCGCCGTACCCAGCTTCGGTAAGAGCGGCGTCGATGACTGTCGCAGTGACACCTGTGCCACAGCTTGAGATGATCGGTTTGCTGACATCGACGCCTTTGCCTTCAAATACCCTTCGCAGCTGCTCAGGTGATAAGAAGGCCTTGGTGTTCGGATCAAGCAGGTCCGGCACCGGGACTGATGTGGAGCCAGGCATGTGGCCGGACGACAGACCAGGACGAGGCTCAGCCTCCGTACCCCTCCATCGCCCCTCCGAGCGCGCATCCAGTATCTGCACTTCCTCCCGCCCTTCCTTGTTGTGGTCTCTCGCAATATCCTTCACATCTTCAAAGCTCACCACTTTACTCTTGTCCAGCTCTGGGAGCGGGTAATCGGTGCGCTCAAACTGCCTTTGCTCGCCTGACTCGGTCGCGTGGCCTTGCTCGACCCACAATCTGAAGTTGTTCAGGACGTGTACCACGGGGTGGCCGAACACCTTCAGCGTCCACGCGACTCTGGGGGCGGAGAAGATGCCGAGCTCGGCGGTATCGTAGACGACCAGGGTATCGTCCCTCTTCACGCCGAGCTCACACATGGCTTGTCGAAAGACCTCGGGACTCGGTAGCATGTGTGGATACGGGCTGGAGGTGTCCGAGATCTTGTCAAGGTCGAAGAAGCGAGCGTGCTTGATATGCTTCTCCTTGAAGACTTGGTATCCATTGCGCTTCTGGGGGTCGTTGGGCAAGAACCAACTGCCACAGATCGGTACGGTTTTGGGTGCTGTCGACAGCTTGCTGTGAGAATTGCCTTCCAAGGCGGTCTGTAGCTCGGCCGGAGAGACAAGGTAGGAAGTCAGGGTTGACTGGGAGCGGGACATCATGAAGGTTCTGCAGATCTGATAGGATTTCAGAAGCGGGCGTCGCAGGAGCAGTTTTGTCGCCATGTTGAGGAGTGATTCAGTCGACGCGATCGAGCTGTCTGTCCATCTTGATCGAGAAGGGAGGGCAGAGCTGTTTTGATGGTGCTGGTGGTACAAGAAAGCTGAAGCTCCCACATGGGCATGTTGACATGTGTCTCACGCAATCTACCCCACATTTCGAAGCTTCGAGGTTTCCTGCAAGCAGTGACAAGCACCGTAAACAGCAAACAGTAACAACAACAACAACAACAACAGCAGCAACGGCGGATGTATATGGTTTTGTTAAGCCTGCTGGAGGAGTAAATTCTGAACCTACCAGACACCACAATAACAACAACGGCAGCGAGATCGAACTACAGTCACTTTCTGCTTTAAATCAGTCGAAACCCGCGACAAACCTCGCAGGATGAAGATCAAGATCACCGCCTACCGCGCCGTCGCCGAATGGAAGTGGGATCTACCCGAAGGCGCCGACGACACATGCGGGATCTGTCGGTCACAGTTCGAAGGGACGTGTGAGAAGTGCAGGTATCCGGGCGACGACTGTCCCATCAGTAAGTGTGAACCACCACCCACCATTCTTCGCGAGAGAGAAAGACAGCGACGGTCGACGGCTAACCGAGGGGGCGATGGACAGTCATTGGCGAGTGCTCCCACTGCTTCCATATGCATTGCATCTCCCACTGGATCAACTCCGAGGCGAGCAAAGGCGCCTGTCCGATGTGTCGACAGCCGTTCAAGGAGAAGGTGGCGGATGCGCGTGGAGCTTCCCCGAGTTGATGCTGGAGCCAACATCACCACCACACCGCGTACTACCAGATGCGTGGCCGTTGACATTCGAAATGAACCGAATACGATAGCTGGAAGCCCACCGGCCGGCTCATACGGTATACTTGACGAGCATTATCACGAGACAGCCCTTTTTCTCCCGACGAAGCCATCAAGCTCCCGCGCGGAGCTGTTGCCGTGGCGTGAAGACAGCGCGCCACGCTACAGTAACGATTCCCCTCTGGGACACAAACGCAACGTTTGACCATGGTGCTATATCTTATCGTCTGGTTGTTCCAAACGACGCATCGACGGATCGGCGATCGCAGCGTGTATACCCCAGGATACGGAGATATGTTATGTATTTGCACAGTTCAGTACCACCAGGGCCAACCGAGGGATGTCAGGCCTAACGTCTCTTACCCACATACCATTATTAGCCTCGTCCTAGTATCGCTGCTCATCTGGGATACAACCTCCGCTATCGCTGCAGCCATACGCCTCCCGCTCTGCAGATCGCAAACGTGGTATTCCAATGGCGTCCGGCAGAACCAGCAGCGCGCCCGGAGCTTCTGTCACACATGACATTGGCTCGCGAGCTGTGAGCAGAGCTCTAAGCTATGGAAACTGACTAATTATCGGGGTACAACGAGCACGCGTCGTCAAAGCCGTCTGCCCGGTAGTTTCTGTCGGACTGCGCACCGCCGCTCGAGATTCTTCCGTCTTAACGTCCGACAGGGCTGCCTCACAGCCGCCACCCTCCCCAGGAGATACGCCGTCGGGTGCCCTTGCTGCTATGCCATCGTATCGCTACCGGAACACTGGCGCCCCGGCATATCCTCTACACACCACAACTTCCACCACTGCTCGAGGAGGAGCTTCGCGAGCCTCCCGAGCTCACAACAAACGGCTAATGGTCGTGGTGTGACCACAGATACATGCTTCGGCGTGGACCATGCATTCGAGCGAGAATAGGTGTCACCCAACGACGGGCGAACGGCGCCGTCGTATTTGTTGTAGCACTGAGCCCCTGCTCCGCTTGCGAGAATGCGAGAGAGAGCCAGGCAATGGGTAAGATTGAAGCATCCGCCGTGTCTGGAGCATCGGCCTTGGGTGATATAGCTATTGCCGTACTCGCTTTTGCCATTGCTTGGCAGTGTGTACAATCATGAAACCCACAGAGCCTAAATTCTTCGGCTGATTGCATGGTCAAGCTTCGCGTTGGCTTTTTCCTCAATTGCATGATCGAGGAGAGGTGTGTACAGTGATGTGAACATGCGGTTTTCATCCAGCATGACACCGGGCTCCAAAAGGCAATGTCAGTAGCCAGCAGGACATGCGAGTTGGTTTGCAAGCACTCATGGGTGGGCTTGGGCGGTTTCATGGGCAACACTGAGGCAATGCGACGCCCAGGCACAAGGTGCCGTCGGCTCTTGGTGATGACTTGACGTGCGAGTAGGGCGGTAGCTATGACTCTATGTCTGTTCGTCCTTCCGCCCTGTGCTGATTTGAGACTGGTAAGACAACGAGTCGAAAGAAGATGCAATCATAGATCGACCCATCATATTACCAAACTCACGTTACTACCACCTGTCAAAAGTGTTCACCAAGGCAACGTCACCATCTTCATTGGGAACGGTCTTGTGAGTCTTGTCACCTCGCGTGAGGTGTCCCGCGGTTGCTAGTGATGCATGCTCGTGATCTTGCCGCTGCTCGGTCGATTCGGATTGCATGCTTCTACAAAGATCAATTGCGCGGCGGTCGACATGCGGATCTTGGATGCAATCTATCATCGTGGGTTTGTGAGATTTATGTATGTACCTAGGTATACGGAAACGAGGACTCTATAGGCCTCTGGCGGATCCTCCGGAGGATGGAAAAGGCACCGATGGGAGGAACCCCGACTTTCGCCCGAACGGCGGCAATCGAGATCCTTGATGGATGAGCTCATGGGTGAACGACACCACATGCATGCACCGGATGTTGCGCGGAAGCTGAGGACACTCTCGACAAACCACTCCTTCCACCTCCACCGCGTCCGCAATCATGTCCCGTAAGACCCAGCACCGCAACGCACAATGTCGAAGCCGACGTTGGCCATCATCGGATCGGGCTGGGGAGCATACCCCATCATCCAATCCGCCAACCTCTCCCGTTACCACATCAAGGTTATCTCCCCCGTCCGGACCTTACAGTACACGCCGCTACTCGCTAGCGCCGCATGCGGCCTCTTCGACCTCCGCCTGGCCGAAGAGCCCATCCGGCGCCAACACCGGACCGAC
>Ga0268244_10000784_pt1 | contig 12065 bp, 10 predicted proteins | sample AgamicMgSfe_FD_200258 | JGI IMG/M metagenome (GOLD analysis project Ga0268244, IMG submission 200258) | Agave microbial communities from Guanajuato, Mexico - Mg.Sf.e (v2) (version 2) | ecosystem: Host-associated > Plants > Phyllosphere > Phylloplane/Leaf | place: Guanajuato, Mexico | collected... | reverse complement strand
GACTCGGCGCAGTTGTAGCCCAGGTTGTATCCAGAGTGGTATCCATAAGGGTAGGTAATGACGAACTCGCCTTCGTAGTGGACGAGTTTGTTGACCTTGATGCCAAACTGCTTCTGGAGGAGATCAGGAGAGATGAGATAAGTCTTGTGGCGCAAGAATTGATCGCAATTCTTGTAGTCGTTTGGCCAAATGGATCGCATGGCAGCCTCGAATTTACGAGCATCTTCTTGGGATATACTGTACCACTGTTTCGGCGCTCCAAAGTGGATATAGTTGATGCTGTAGAGATCAACGTCCTCGAGATGCCATGCGAAAGTGGCCTTCCACATGCCCAGGTAGAGGTACGCGGTGTTGACACCGGGGACTTTTGTACCAAGAACATCAAGGATGTTGGGCAGCTTTGCAACGTTCCAGCTGGTAGTGCCGTCTTCGAACAAAGAACCAGGCATGTCGGCGCCGTACATGGGCTGAGCAAACGTTACACTCTTCCAGTAACCAGTTTCCAGTTCAGCGCATCGCTCAGAAGTAAACTCGTCCAGTGTCTCCTGATCCATGTGGTAATCAAAGCCCTCGAAAGCAGCCTCGTCAATGTATTCGTTCTTCTCAGTCGTGTTGTTCATGCGACGAGAAGTGACCGACTTGGCTTGACCGCCGTTCTTGGGAGGACGACCCCTCGGCCTGGGCTTGGGCTTTGCGCGCGTCGAATGCTCGACAGTGTCGACAGGCCAGCGAGAGGGCGAGGTAGGGGTTGGAGGGACCTGTGTGCTCTTGGCAGGCTCGTCGATGGAGTCTTGCTCGCTTGCAGAAGGGAGTGGTCTTTTCCTGGGACGTCCTCTCTTTCTTGGACCGGCAGACTCGACGGTGGGTTCGGCGGCTGCCCTTGTAGAGCGACCTCTGGTGTTGCCACCTCCTCTGACCACCTTCTCCTGGTGGCGACGCCTCTCACCTCGCTTGGCCGGAGGTTGGTTGTTGGGCTCTTCAGTGAGTGCTTTCCATTCGGGCAGGTTGTAGGAGCGTTGCTTTTCAATGTTTGCTTGGGTGTATGTTCCCTGTGTACCCATGAACTCTTGCTTGATGGGATTCTTGACCCTGATGGTCTTGACCAGCTCGGAAAGGTCGGGCAGATGATCGCGCCTGCGACATGTTCCCGTCAGCAAGGCAAGGAAGAGACTATAATGTTACATGGGGACGTAGACATACCATTCCTTGGGAGGGACGACCTTGACGATGCCGGATTGCATGCCATACTTGTCAATGCGCTCGATGAATTTCTCAAAGTCGCGGAACTGATCCATTGTCTACCAGGGTCGTCAGTGAGGTCCATAAAGGTTGTCGCGTTACGTCGTGCATGTGATTGGATCGAAGCATGACTTGAATGAACATACCGGCTTAAACACGGGCACCTTTCCGCCATCATAGTAATGATCGGGGACAATCTCGTCGTCAACATCATCTTCGATCTCTGAGAGGTCAGACGACCCATCGTCCATGTTGTTGCTGTGGTTGTCCTCGGACGTAGGCGGAGTTAGAGCATTGACCGGAGCGACTTTGGACACATTGGGAACCTCCTGCCCGTGGATGCTATCCTGGGGTGGAGGAGTTGTGGCGGACGCTTCCATGATTGCAAGGCGAGGCGATGCGATGCCAGGCGATGCGATGCGAAGCTGCGGCGCCGCCCGCGCAGGAACAATGAGTACGATTCCTTCCTGTTCTATGGATGTGTTGGATGGACTCGATGGTGCACGTCGACTCGTGATGGATCGAGTCTGGTTTGGTGGTGGTGGCACGGCCGGCCCTTGCGATGTCGGAAAGATTGCGACTTGAGGCCGATCGACCAGCGAGCGCCTCTGGTCAAGAAACCCACCTGCAGCGCACCCGTTACAATCACCAGCGTGCTGAAAAGTTGTGAGTGTCTTGATGCGTATGTTTGGTCAACGATAATGACAAGTCGGACAGCTTTGCCGTGTTTGTCAACGGGTGAAGGAATTATCGACTGAGACGTGACAGGAGGTCCGCTGATGCGAGGTGCGAACCTCTTCAACATGATCTCGCGTGATGCCAAGTTATTTTTGTGGGGAGATGTGCGTCAGTGCGTCAGTGCGCCGATCATTCCAAACTCCAACGTACTCCGAGTAGAGACTCTGTAATTACTCGAGTAGTCCTTCACTCCCTTGAGTCCTTTCTCACAATTCGACGCGGCTATCTCACGGCATGGCTTCAATACAATACAATGCTTGCCGGCAAAGGCAAGGTAATGGCCGACGACTATTGTATGTCGTACCTGCCATGCTTGTGTTGAAAGTCACAGCTAGAGTGAAGCGAGTGAGCGCTTTTCCATATTCCTAATTGTTCAGATCAGGCACACCTGCATCTGTTCATGTATATGTGCACGCGATCCATATCGAGAGTAATATCGAGACTGGCATTAGGCTTCAAGATTAAGATATATGAAGCCAGTGATCAGGCTAAACTGCAAAAGGTGATTGACGCAACCATCATCACACCATGCCTCTTAACTCTCAATCAACCCTCTTCATCCTTGTACCAAACAAGAAGATTGATACCACCTGCCTTCTCAGCACAATAGTATCTCTTTAGTGAACAGCCTCGGTCGAACATGGAACGGTGTACTTTGATGGCGACGGAAGCATCGAGCACCAAAGTCGGACCGAGACACGTCTGTCCCGTCCCATTTCATCAGAAACTGACCAGATACAGAGAGAGGAGGAATCGGCATTAGATTGATCAAACAACACAAGTGGTGCCACTGAGTATATCTGTAGCGAAAGGAGAATCGTACCACGAAAGAGCGAAACCAAAGCAGACCTCTCGGAGACCCTCCGCTAGCAGCTGCCCACAAAAAAGCAAGAGCCTCAACCCTGCGTGCCTGTGTCAGACCACCGTTGATACTAACCCTTACCCAGATCCGGGGTCCTCGCTCCCTCTCGTGCAACGTGCTAGATGAGATTAGATTGTCAAGGCATCTTATCGTGTCTTGTCAGTGTGTAGAGGTAGGAGCTCTAGCTGCTGTGCAATACTCACGTACCCGGTGAGGAGTGAGATCGAGAGCACGGAGGCAACATGGGTGCGCGCCAGGATACTGCTTGATGAAAGCACACTACTCTAACAGGAGTGAAGGAGACAGAGAGACGGAGGCAAAGAGAGCGCGCGCAAGAGAGAAAAAAAAAAGGCAGAGCAGAGACACATCATGTCCGAAGCTATCTCAAAATCAACTAGCATTTTGACTCGATTCCTGTTCTTTGGTAAAGCAGGAATACTTTTCAGCATGTCATGATTCGCATAAGCACATCGCTCAAAACGCCTCACGTCATTCTTCAAATATTGCCCTTTCCGTTGCGCCATGCTGATTGTCCCCAAACCCAAGCTTGCCATTGTTTCATGTTCAATCATCGTCTTCTCGCACTTTTCTTTTTGATGAAGTCATCCGAAAATCTCAGAAATGCCTGGCTATCCTCGGGGTGTACCATGCCTTCGCCTTTTGTGAAATGCTCAATGTCCCGAATATTTGCGCCTTGAAGATGCACATGTGTTTTGACGGACGTGGCACGGCTTAGACGCGGACAGGCGCGTTGTTGCTGCCACCTCTGGGTCCACCACGACCACGCGAACCGTCGCCGCGGTAACCTCCACGTCCGCGGCCGCGACCGTCGCCTCTAGCGCCACCTCGGCCACGTCCACCTCTTCCACCGCGGCCTTCTCCGTGGCCACGGTGTCCGCCCCTGGGGCCTCTGGTAGGGATCTGTTGGAATCCATCGTCACCAACTGGGACCGCTTGCACGGGAGCGCTGGCCTCGGCTGCTGCGGTGGCATCGTCAGCCCAGGAGTTGGTGCTCTGAGGTGGGGCGGGCTCGTGTTCGGCCTCAGTCTCAGAAGGGTTGCGTGGAACCATTTCAAAGGACTCATCCAAGGTGCTCTCCTCGGCGGTTGCTCCAGTCGTGGCAGCAGTGTTGTCCCATTGCTGTTCAGCGGCTTGGTTGGCTGCGCCAGCGTCGATAGAGGCTGAAGGGATGACACTGTCTTCGGGTTCGGAAGCGGAGATACCGTTGGTCTGTTCCTGCTGGATCTCAGTGAGACCGGCATTGGCGATGGTGGGGTCTGAGGGGGCGGCAGCCTCGTAGGCCTCTGGGGCGGCCACCTGCTCTTCGACGGCGTGTCCGTTAGTGAGCTCGGGCTCCTCCTCAGGGAATGGGCCGTGAGAGAGGGAGGCCGTCTTGATTTGGGAGTCTGCGAATCATGTCAGTCAAGGGTGGATGCAGCAACGTACGTTTGTCAAGCCTCACAGTTGACAGAGAGGAGAGTGCCCTCGACAGATGGAACAGCATCGTCGGCGCCTTCGATTAGCTTTTCAGCAGCGTCCACGGCCTTCTCGTCACCGCCATAGACCAGCAGGAGCACGCCTTCAAAGGCACGACTCTCTTCAGTGTCAACCTCCTCTTCGATGGCACGCTTTGCGGCAGCAGCTCGAAGGAACTGGCTGAAGGTGAGGAGCTTCTTCCTGAGCTCGACCTTCACTTTCTCCTCGGCCTCCTGCTGGAGCTGTGCCTTCAGACCCTCAATCTCAGACTTGTGAGACGTGGTCAGAGATTCGCGCTCGCTGGCCATGCGCGACTGGTAGTCGGCATCGACCTTCTTGTACTGGACAATTTGCTCCTCGAGCTGGGCCAAGCTGGCAAGCAGCGCGGGCTTGCGGTTGGCCTGCTCCCTCTGGTCGTTGTTGATTTTACGAGACGCGACGAGGTCGTCGAGGGAGACGCCCTGGTTCTCGGCGAGGATGGCGTCCAGCTTGGTCATGGCGTTCTGTGAAACATGGTTAACGACAAGTGGTTCAAGACGTTCAGCACGTGCGTGACGAGAGAGCTTACAAGCTTCTTGTTCACATTGCGGATGTTCCTGTAAGTCACTTGTTAGTTACCAGCATTCACCTCACTTCAATCCGCATGCGCTTCTTACTTCTGGAGCTCCTTGACAAAAGAGCTGTCGTGAGAAGAAGCGTCACCGTTGGACAATGGGTTGGTCTCCTCGTCAGCAGGAGAGGCAGCAGCAGGACTGATGTCTGCCTTTGCGGCCTCGGCCTTGGCCTTCTTCTTGCGTGCAGACTTCGACTCGGCTGGTGGAGGGTTGCTAACGCTGTCGGCAGACATGATTGAGATGGTATGTCTGGTCGAGCTTTAATTTTGCAAACGTTTTTGTCTTGATTATTCGAACCAAGAGCTTCAGATAGACAAGCCCGTTCGATACGCAAAGGTTCTAGAGTTGGTATAGCACAGTGTTGAAAGAAAAAGGTGTGTTGATTTTATTGCATAGAGTGAGAGCTGTTAGGATGCTGACAACCCTTAGACAAAACAGTAGAACGCGGTGCACGCGCCTATAACCATCTACCGAAGTTGTCCCGATTGCCGGTATAGGCTTCTGTCACATTCTATAGTGCCAAGAGGAGAACAAGAGTGCTCGTGATCACCACATGCCAGAATTTTTGTAGAGGTAATCCTTCAGTTGTTGGTGCGGATTGCTTTTCTCATTAATTGTGTCTACACTAACAAATGCTTTGAATGGGGTATCACAGATACTTAACCTTTATATAAAAACCAGCGCTCAGCGCCAGAAAGACCACAGCAGATCCAGTCCTTTTATCCATCACGTTCCATCCCATCTTAATTCTCATCTAGTGTCTTCCCAAATCCGTCCATATGTAAGTCCAAGCACATCTATTCATGTTCACATTCCAAGTCTACTACGAGCTCTTGCACTGTCCCGGAAACATCCTGTCAGTGACACTCTCGCCAATGAGCCCGTACTGGACGGCATTGGCATAGCCCCAAGCACCCGGGCCTTGGTAGCTCCACATGAACCAGCCTCGAGCGGCTCCCTCGAATGCATCGAGCTCGGCCTCGAGGAACTTCCTCGTTGCCGTAATCAAGGGTTCGTTCCACTGCTCGATCGGCACGTTGGAAGAGCATTGGCACCCGTCAATGTAGCAAGCCGAGCCGGCGACCGTACTGCCGTCAGGATTGGCGCAGATGTTTGTGCCTGCGCTAAACTCGCCGACAATGACGGGGAGATTTGAAGAAGGTGGAAGGAGCTCCGAGCTGGTCCAGTTGCACGCCTTTTCAATGTGCTGGTCTTGTGTGAGCCATGAGTCCGCTGCCACCTGGTTCTGGTAGAGATGAGTGTCGATCCAGAACTTGGAGTCGGCCAACGAGGAGCCACCGTTGATGGTGTCGCTGATCTCTTGCCATGCAGAGGGACCCTCGAAGGCATCGTGCATGATGACATTCAGGTTGGGGTTGGTGGCGGCCCCCTTGATGGCATTGTACGCGTCCTTTGCCCAACGTTTGGTTGTGTCGATGTCGTTGGCACCCCAGGAGATAGGCTCGTTGACCATCTCGATGCCAAACACAACATCGGCATACTCTGTAGCGCCGTACTTCTTGGCCATGGTCTCGAGGATGCCAATCGATCTTTGCATGTTGTCGCCGACTTGCCATCCTGCACTTCCAGAACGGCCCGAGTTGTCGAAACCATTCTGGGAACCTGGAGAACCGTGGCAGTCGACCAGAACTTTGAGACCATGCGTACGACACCACCCAATGGCCTTTTCGAGGTACGCGTCAGCACCTGAGATGTAGGGCGTGTTGGAATTGTCATATGCCCAGTAGCCAATCGGGATGCGCATGGCATTGATACCCCATGAGGCGAGTTGTGCAACGTCGGACTCGGTGAAGTAACTTGACCAATGGGCTTGTAGCTTGGCTTCGGCATTGTCACTGGAGTCAAATGTCCACTGGTCGACGGCGTCGGTATCGTCGAAGAAGCTAGAATTCATCCACTTTTCAAGAACGAGCCAGCCACCAATGTTGACTCCACGGAGGACTTCTGGCAATGCAGAGTTGGCAGATCCGTTGGAGGGTGCGGAAGGCACACTCGTCGAGGTCGAATTGTAGCTGTTAGTGGCCGTGGCGTTGATCGTTGGGTGAGCAGAAGACACTGCGGTAGGGTAGGTGGGGAATCCAGTTCCAGTAGGGTAGGCGTATCCGGTCCCGTTTCCGTTAGGCCATACGTATCCAGATCCGGTTCCAGTAGGTCGTGCATATCCAGATGCAGTAGCGAGAGTGAGGGATCCTGATCCAGTCAAATATCCTTGGGGGTTAGCTTGTCCGGGGGCGACGTCGTTTTGATTGACCTTGAGTGATGAGGTGGTAGTTTGCGCTGACTGGCTCCGGGCTGGGTCGGCGTGACCGTAGAAATCAAAATCGGTAGGGTTGAAAGGTAATCCCTGAACAGAAGAAAGCAATGCAAAAGAAGCAAACGAAACAGAAGCAAAGCCGTACATTTCTGCAGCGGCTGGGTTCTGTCAAAAAGGTTGAGGGAGACAGTTATTGATATAGAACCAGTATGGCCAGAGGGTTCTGAGCTATGCAGTGTAGTGTTGCTACGGGCTTTGGTTTATCGATTCGTGTACACAAGATAGTATCCTGGGTGATGAGTGATGAAGTAGGCTTTTCTGATGACCGTTGAGATAGACGATTCAACACCTGTAAAGACTGTCGTGATAATGGGAAAGAGTGGACGCAAAAGTCAAGATGGCTTCTCGCAGAGAGTAAGAATGAATGTACGCAGCGCAAGGCTGTAGAAGGATGAAATGGTCAAGAAATGGATCAAGAACTGAGGGAATGAAAGACGGTCTTATTTCTTGTGACAGAGATAGGAGACTCTACGCGCCTGAAATCAGGGAGTGGGGACAACGAGGAGCATTATTCTCAACTATTATTCGTGAAACGGGGCCGCTGGCCGTTTTTCAGTTTCTTACTGGTTGCTTCGGGCGCAGCTACACACGCCGTTCGGCCACATTGATGAACCTACATGCGCTCTGTTAATTTAAACAAGTGCGACTCGTACGTGCTGGTCCTTGATTGAGTGTTATGTGAGCCAGGTCGACCGAGTCTGATGTGGCTTTGTGGAGTGAGTGAACAAAGGTGTTTCAGAAAATTCATGGTGAGACGACGAAAAAAGCCCGTGCATTTCTCGCACATTCCTATCCTTGGATCCACTCCAGGTACCCACGAAGCCCACCGCCACAGACCAGAGCGCTCACTGGTCGACGTTGAAATTGTTGACCGGCCAGACAACCTGCATCAATATGCTATGCCGTCGGGTCATTGTGCCGGTGGGCCTCGATCTGAACGAGCGTGCAGTGCCCTGTAGCAGCAAATCAAGAACACTGATAGTGACACGTTATGTGGCAGCCAGTAAAGGAGCGTTCATGAACCACATTGGTATCTCCGTGAATATGGTGCACTTTATGATGTGTATATTCCTTCGAGATGGCAGACCGTGTGTCCGAGAGATGGCGTACTATAGTGGAGAGCCCGGCCGGACGAGGACCAAAACGCCTCTACCGTAACACTCAAGCGAGTGAGTAAGCGTGCTGACTCGTCTGATATACGTTGCGCTTGCGTTATACACAGGGGTGAGCTCGGAGGCGTATCCCTAGCGGAGGATCATCTCAAGGAGATGTTGAAGAACTCTGCTAGTTTACTAAAGAACACTGCGTCCGACCACAGCCGCGAACCCCGTCGTCAATCAGCCCCTCAATACCTTGAACTGTGTCAATGCTGTATGTGCTCTTTTTAGTTGGTGGGCTCGTCTAGGCTTGAGCATGAACATAACTTTGAGGGAATTGGGGGGTTGTAGTGCGACATTTCTTGCGTGAGACTGGAGAAAGATCGCTTAAGTCAATGTTCTTTTCAAATACGGCCTATGTACTATTCCTGGCTGGATCTTGTGGCGCTCACAAAGGAAGAGAGCAGAACACCGAATGCAATGCTCGTGCCAGGGCTGTGCATCAGCTCCGCGACAGTACACCACCAAAAGACGTTCCAGTCGGAGTGCAAGGTCTTGATAGGATGATGCTCTCAGTAAATGTTCCGTTAGGAACCGCGAGGGCTTCTGAGAGCATGGCTCAACTTACATACATGAGCGATCTGATGCAGACACTTCAGCCAATGTATCAACGCGTCAGCTATAGCGCAATGCAAACGAACGGCGATAGACAAGAGAGCATGCGAAGTGTCATGTGGCCACCGCTGAGTACGAGTATATACTATGACGAGATCATACAAATCGTTGTGCTCAGCGGACTTCAGCTTGTAACAGACCTGGCGCTGCTTTGTCGTTTGATACACCGCGTGATCATGAGCATGTACATGCGTTACGACCTAACGCACTCATAATCGGTCCATACCATATCTGTTTGTCTGCTGTGAGGGCTGCGAGGAGAGTCAAGAATGTCGCCCTTGTGCTGGGCTATGCACTCGTGAGCCAATCACAGGACGTTCTAGCGAGTGTGGACTGTATGGCTTTCGGGGCACCAGACCTAGCTGTAAAAGCTACCTTATGCCGGCAACGTGGCTTCGGATTGGCCGAGTCGCTTTTGACCAGAACGCCTCTCTGTATGAAATCATAGATATACTGTGCCAGACTAGGTATGATGGCCTATTGTAGGAATAAATTTAGCAACCAAGAAATAGTGTTTTCGGTGCTTGTCTGTCTGCAGAGCATACCTATGCCCGGACTTCCTGGGAACCATTTTGGAAGGTTGTTACGAAGCATCGGGCTGTCTATTGCCACATGTCGGAGCCGCGTTGTTCCCCCCCTCCTCTTCCAAGTTCTGCCCCATGTGATCTTGCATCGCAGCACCTGACCTTTCTATCTCTTGAATGCAGCAACCATTATTGAAGGCCAAGTCAAGATAACTCGACGCATATTGCAGCTATCAGAGCTTGCCACGTCGACAGCAATCCTCTTTCCTTTTCCTTCGGTTTGTCTACCAGTCCGCTCAGTCAGACGCGACCAGGGCAGGGGCCCGAGTTCTATCACCAGACAACGTGACTTGCTCGTCACGGGATTTGCTGGACGACGGCAGTCCATCGCTCAACAGCTTTGGTATGTCTATTACTTTCCTTGGTCATGCAAAACGCGCACATCGCGTCGCAACCCTATAGACAGGGTTTTGCTTCCGTGTTGCTTCATGACGGCTTCGTCATCGCATGCGGTCGTCGTTGTTATTGTAAAGATGTCGATGGCGACAGCACGCGCGAGTGCAACTACATTTGATGAGGTGTTGTCGCGACACAAAACACTTCGTTCTGTGCATGGTTGATGATGCTCGACTTGGGTCGCAACAAGGAATTTGTTGGATCCAGTCATCGTCTTCGACTGCGATGCCTCTTGCGAGGAAGAATCGCATCGCGCGCGTAGCATTGCTATATAGCAGGAGATGCGCCTGATTTCATATGTCTACCTTCAACACAGCGTCGTTCATCATGTCTAGTCATCCGACAAGTCTACTGACACGACACGTATAAGCAGCGCATGCGCACTTGATCTGACTGCTCAGTTTTCTGTACTTCGTACTCCGTCATCTTCTCGTCGAGCCGGCCGTCAACATCCACCACACGAGGCGTTAGAAGGACTCCAATATATACACCTCTGCTCTGGCCTGCTAGCTGTATCAACTTTAAAGTCGAGGGCACACGCGCCGGCGTTTTTGTTATTGGTACCCGGACGACATACTGGGCTTGTCCGTGATCTTCTACCACACGACATCTTAACCCTTTTGATCCTCATCATCTGAGTGCCAACAACAATCCAGCCTATGACGAATATCATGGCAGGAAAGCGAAAGCGTACATCGATGGACCAGGGAGGCCCCGTCGCACCTCCTCCGTCCACGACAGATTTCCGAGGTCCTCCAACGGATAATTTTGACCCCTCGCAGTTTGTCAACCACCATCATCTCGAAAGTGACATGCCTCCGCATTTCGCCGACGCGCTTGTTCAACACAATGCCGGTGATCACACGATGCATCATGGCGACCCGAACGGCCAGAGTGCTACTGACACGGCCACTGCCGCCCTTCACTATTCAATGTCGGTAGGACAGACTGCAGAGGACACATTTCTGCAGGAGGCAACCGCCGAGTCGCAACGCCATCGGGACCAGAATGCAGCAATGAATTTTGTAGATGCCGCCAGTCACCAGCCAGCCCCAAGCCCCTATGAGTTCTCCCCGCTCGATCAGCTTAAAGAATCGTCCCAGCAGCCTGAGCCTCCACAGCACCAACTGCCTCCACCTCCACGAGAACAGCAGCAGCAACGGCAATCGCAACCGCAAGCGCAGCAGCAGGAACAAGAACAACAAGAACCACCGCCGCAGTCACAGTCGCAGTCACACGAACCGCAGCAATCTACACCGGCAGCCGCAGGTCTGGAACAGTCTCCTCCAGTTGGTGGCCCTCCGACCCCGGGCAAACCCGTGGTCGGCACCGATGCGTGGCACAAGGTGCGCAAGGACAACCACAAAGAAGGTAAGCAAGCAAATTATCGGTAGTCTCGCTTGCCCGTGCCTTGTATACTGACACGGAGCCACAGTCGAACGCCGTCGTCGCGAAACCATCAACGAGGGCATCAACGAAATCGCGAAGATCGTCCCCAACTGCGAGAAGAACAAAGGAAGCATCTTGCAACGTGCCGTCCAATTTATACAACAGCTCAAGGACAACGAGTCGCAGAACATCGAGAAGTGGACCTTGGAGAAGTTGCTTACCGAGCAGGCTATTTCCGAGCTTAGCACCACTTGTGACAAGCTCAAGTCCGAGCGCAACAATGCCTTTGTCGAACTTGAAGCATGGAAACGGTGCGCTGAACGTGCTGGTGTCCAGCCTACTGAAGACGAACGAGCCGCTGCCGCTGCCTCGATAACCACTGACGACGAGGAGTTGTAGCTCAGTTCCCTCATTAGGGCAGCACTTACCCAAGGCTCGTGACTGCGTTTGACCAATACTCGAGGGCCATCGAGGTGGCGTTTGCCTAATGTCAAGTTGTTCTGGTCATGACTTATGCGGGATAATGGCTTGCTTGTTGTTTTCCATTCCGTCGATGATGCGCTGCGTAAACCATGGGTTGTTCATATTGTTCTGGCTCCTCGTGGACTGTCTCCAACCGTCCTGGGTGGCACTTGGAGCCACAGCACAGCTGTTAGAGGC
>Ga0268244_10000783_pt1 | contig 12073 bp, 10 predicted proteins | sample AgamicMgSfe_FD_200258 | JGI IMG/M metagenome (GOLD analysis project Ga0268244, IMG submission 200258) | Agave microbial communities from Guanajuato, Mexico - Mg.Sf.e (v2) (version 2) | ecosystem: Host-associated > Plants > Phyllosphere > Phylloplane/Leaf | place: Guanajuato, Mexico | collected... | reverse complement strand
GGGTGGGGTGTGTGTGATGGGGTGGTAAGGGGTGAGGTTGTGGTATGGGGTGGGCGTTCTGTGAGTCGAGATTTTTGTCCTTCTCCGCAAAGCTCCAATGTGTGTGTGTCCCTGGCGGGAGCTCTGGCCAGACGCCGATCTCGGCCCGTTGCTCTGGACGACATTCACATCACACATAAGGTACATACCTAGTACAAGTACATTACATCCTCCTGGTTTGATTTTTCCATTCTCGATATTGCTCGCCCGTCTCTACATAAGAAAGAGTCTCTACGCGTTTTGGCCAGGATGCGAGAGGTAATTGAGCTGGACCGCTCCCTCTCTCCTTGCCCCGGGCCTATACGGATACGTAAACCCCAAGAGAGCAGCTCCATGCTCCTCAGCAAGTATCACACATCCACAATCAGCGTATAGCAGTCCAAAAGCTCTCGTTTCAAGCATGACCGTCATCCACCAAGACGACGCACGACGGCTATTCTGCAGTCGTTCGCGCCCACTCATTTGGGCGTGGAGGACCTACCCACTACGATGCCATACCGGGCAAACACCGAAACATTGATCCACCACAGACCGACATATCTATTGAACACGGAGCGTTACCGAGGAAGCTGCCGCTCAGCACTCTGTCTGTTGGTGTGACAAAAAGGCCTATACAGACAGCTTTCAGTGGCGACTCTTTTACTGCAGACGCAGGTCGTCCCCGATGGTCTTGGTACACTTTGCTAATCTGGCATCGCGGTCTATGATGCTCATGTCCACAATCCGATGGTACAGACTGCGACTAGGTGCCTTGCACATGGTCATGTGCATGCCAAAGTCGGATGGATACGCTCTTCTCGACTTCGAATGACAAACCGATCAGGAGATCATTCAAGTCAAGCCTTCGAATCAGGTGATGTCACTACAACGGAATGCGTGTAGTCGAGGTCGTGTCATGCGAGAGCAAAACAGTATACCATGCTTGTGATATGGCCTGCGCCACAGTCCAGGCACAATCAAGGCACTCGTCCATGGGAACTGTGGAAGGATTGAGCAAGCGTCTGGGTCTGTCGGGGTCTCTACGACCAACAGCGCAATCGCGGAAGATGTTTGAAGTCCTGGCCGCGGTACTGGGGTTTTGCTATACCAATCTGGCATGTGCACGCTGGATTTGTTACGGCGATTTTCCAAGTTTGACTGACTAAAGCCCATCTTCGTCAGCTGAACAAGACATTCACTCTCACCTGCATCGGGTAGGGAATTACGAGTTCGGTACCATCGCACTGGTCTTTGACGAGAGCCATCAGTGAAGCGATCACCGTCGACCATCCTGACACTTTGAGGCAGAATGGGAACTGTAAAGCCGCCCTCTCGTTTGGATCCGGGGATGTACTACATGTTAGGGAGACATCATGGTAAGCTACGACGGAATATGTCACCAGGTGAGATCCGAGCGCGTGGAGTTACGCGGCATGATGTTGATTATTAGCTGCGCCAATAGTGCTGTTGAGGCCGGACGAGCATCCAGGCGTCGGAAGAGGACTGGTGTGTCACCCGTTTACAGCCAGCATCATCGCGCGTAACAACACAGCACCAGATCGAGATGCCCGCGGTACGGTCGACTTCTGCTCGCTATGACTTCGTGATACGAAGTGGACGCTGAAGCGCTGGCGTCCTCGTTCTCGATCTTGGTGTTGAACAGTCGTGGCTGCAACAATAAGCGTCGTTTCGATCTTACGTTGGTATGTCTCGATGGTCAAGACGATGGAGCAGCAACTTGCAAACGGAAGGTCTGGGGATGTCAGGCTGCCGTGGTGTCAACGGTGCGGGACAGCGACGAAGGCCATGTGTTTACTGCACAACAGGGCGACGACAAGACTGGCCAACATTGGTTATTCCTGTCTTCTCCACCACTCGCGGATGACCTCGAGATGAGACGAGGGTTTCGGAGAATTGTCGCGCAAAGAGCCGAAGCCCGGACGGCCCGCTGACGCCCGCTCCCTCAATACCCGTTCCGACATCCCATCTGTCTGCGACTCGGGCACTTCTTCTCCGGTTTCGAGTACATCGACCCGCAATACGGACGCCGTCTCGAAACACATCGCTTGCGCAATGCGATTGCTTCTTGCTGCTTAGCCGAAAACACATTGACGAGCTCTCTGCACCCTTCAGCGAGTCGGTGGCATCTCTCGTCTTCGGCCATGCCAGCCCTAATGACAGAAGGCCTGCTTCATACAACCTAGTCAGGTAGATTGAACTTGAGGTTCCTGGAGTCCTCCCTGAGATTGGCGCAAGGCCAGGTCAAGCGTCTTCCATTTTACTATTAGAACCAAGCATCCCGAGCATTCACCTTTGCATCTTCCAAAGACATCCTCACTTTCCGCTTCGATACCAGCTGTGCTGTCTGCCTTCATTCGTTCGTTTATCCCCGTTTCTTCCACCCAACCAACACATTCCTTACATCCGAACATCCTATCAAGTCATCCGACATGTACCAAACAACCCTGACCTCTCTCCTGCTTGGCGCGGGCGCCGGGCTCGCTGTAGCTCACCCAGGTGATCTCGCGTGGTTCGCCAAGGATGACCACTCTTCCCATCACCACGGCCACCACGGCCACCATTCCGCGGCCTTCAGCGCTTTCCCTTCGCTCTCGATGCTCGCAAGCGGAAGTGGTATCGCCGCTCCGACTGGGTTTGCCGCGGCAAGCGGCAGTGGTATTGCCGCTCCGACTGGCTCTGGCATTGCAGCCCTCCCCACGGGCTACGCCGCCCCCAGCGGTGCGGCTGGTGCGCGCGCTGTTGCCGTCAAGGCGGCAGGTGGTATGCACACCCTATAGACGAACGCCCCAATCCATTCTCTCACGCTAACACATCGAGCAAGGCTGCAGCTTCACAGACGCAGCAAGCGCCATCGCCGGCAAAAAGGGGTGCAAGGCCATTACCCTCAACGGCATCAAGGTGCCAGCTGGTACCACCCTCGACATGACCGACCTCGCCGACGGCACGACAGTCACCTTCGAGGGCACGACGACCTTCGCGTACAAGGAGTGGAAGGGTCCACTGATCTCCGTCTCTGGTTCCGATATCACGGTCACGGGTGCTGCCGGACATCTGATCAACATGGGTGGCGACCAGTGGTGGGACGGCGAAGGCTCAAACGGAGGCAAGACCAAGCCGAAGGGTTTCTACGCGCACGACCTCAAGAACTCCGTCATCAAGGGACTCAACATCAAGAACACCCCCGTCCAGTGCTTCTCCATCAACGGTGCGACGGACCTCCAAGTGAACGACGTTACGATCGACAACACCGCGGGCAATGGCGAGAAGGGCGGCCACAACACCGACGCTTTCGACATCGGCTCGTCGACGGGTGTGCACATCACCGGCGCCAACGTCAAGAACCAGGACGACTGTGTGGCGATCAACTCCGGCTCGGACATCAGCTTCACCCGTGGCTCCTGCTCCGGCGGACACGGTCTGTCGATCGGCTCCGTTGGCGGCCGCAGCGACAACGACGTCTCCAACGTCGTCTTCTCCGACTCGACCGTCTCGAACTCGGACAACGGCGCCCGCATCAAGACCATCTCCGGCGCAACCGGCTCGGTCAAGAACATCACCTACAGCGGCATCACTCTCTCCGGAATCGCCAAGTACGGTATCGTCATCGAGCAGGACTACGAGAACGGCAGCCCGACCGGTAAACCGACCGCTGGTGTCCCGATCTCGGATGTCACGCTGGAGAACATCAAGGGTACCGTCAGCGGTGGCCAGAACGCCTGTGAGTTTTCCGGAGCGGCAACGAAACACTGTCACGTGGAATGTTTTACTGATCCTTCCTTCTTCATACAGACATCCTCTGCGCTTCCTGCTCTGACTGGACGGTGAGCGGGGTCAGCATCACTGGTGGCAAGGCGAAGAAGGCCTGCAAGGGCGCCCCGAGTGCAGCGGCCTCCCTCTGCTAGAGTCTCTAGCGCGGGTTGAGCGATGATTGATACTGGAAGACTCGGTGAGAGGGTGGGCGATATGCTTCTTGGGCGAGGCTTTTAGGTTGTAGAGCTAGCTTATAGCCGTATCAACGACTCATCTGGCCACTTCGGACAAGATATCTCCCACGGACACGAATCGATGTCGATGCTCCTGACTTTCAGGGAACATATACCAGCTTGAAGGCTTTTTCCTGGATGTCGCTTGTAACGTGTCGTGAGCTCTGTCAACCAAGGCCGCCGGTCGGGTTCAGTGTCCCGGCACTGTGACGCTGGCATCCCAATCCTGGCCGTGGTGATAGCCTAGAAGTCTACATTCTCCGCCCGACAATCGCTCTACAAAGCCCCGGCTTCAACGCGGAGGCAAATGCATCAAACCCTCCATCTCCCGCAACCACTTATTAGCACTAGTAAAGTCCGCCTCCTCGGAATTGATCTTCCGATGATCGACCTCCCCATCGACCCACCTCGCGGCGAACTCCAACCCCGTCTCTGCTTTCCACCGCTCGACCAACGGCTTAGTTTTCAGCGGCAGCAAGACTTTAGACGGCGCTTGGAACCACTTCGGTTGGACCACGAACGCGAGCATCACGCGCGGCCGGTCCGTTCGGTTAGGCATACCGGCGTGCCAGAGTCGAAGGTCTCGAATGATGAGGCTGCCCTTCTTGGTCGATGGCTGGACGGGAGGAGAGTGGGGTCTGCGGGCGGCGACCAGGTGCGGTTGGATCGTGTTTTCGTATTCGTGGTTGTCGGGGCCGGATCGGACGTGTTGGTCGATGTGGCTGTCGCGATGGCTCCCCAGCCAGAGCTCCGTGCTGCCGTTCTCGGGCCGAGTGTCGCACAGCGGGATGTTGATCGCGTACGCGAATGGGTATAACGGGTGCGGCTTGTCGATGTCGGCGTGGACCGGCTGTCTTCCCGTGGACTTGAGGGCGGTGTTGCCGTTTGCGTAGTGGCACGTCGGGCTCGGGCCGAAGATTGCTGTGCATATCGCCACCGCGATCGGATTGCTCCACACATCTTGGAACATCAGGTCTGGGATGAGGGGAGGGGCTTGGTCCATGTTGCGAGTGTGTTTCCCGAAGTTGAAGTGGTGGTCGGGGTCCAGTGCGATTTGTTCTGCTTCCGGACCGAGCATCGCGTCGAGCTCGTCGAGATGGGCGGGCTCGATGGCATCTTCGAGGATCAAGACACCGTCTCGATGTAGGTATGTTACGGCCTCCGCGATGATCTCTGGCGTTGCTGTTCCGGCTTCTCGGATCTGAGCGGGGATCTTGATGGTATGGACTTGTTGGCCGTGTAGGCCATTGCTTGTGTTGGCGATTCTACTTAGTCTTACGGTGTCGTAGAAGGACGATGTAGACATGGATGAATGTTGATATCTGGAAGGGGTACAGAGATGTGCTGATGCCTGCCAAAGTGGGTTGTAGCCATGCAAACCCAGGCTTCCACATGTCAATGACAAAGCCACAGGACCAAGATGTTTTCTGCGAGCGCCGACACGACAGTTTACTGCGAGTCTGTGACCAACAGGAAGAAACCACGGAGATTGATCCGTAAAGTGAAGGTTGTCGTCGGCAGCGATTCCCCTCAAACGCCCCTCAAACACCCCTCAAAGCGGGGGTTGGACCACGCGATCGTACACCACGTTACATCCGCATATCTCTCCGGGCAGTAGATTGCGCGGAGGGCACGGTAGACAGAGGATAGACATGAGTCGCATTTGTCTCTGGACGTCGCGTCTAGAACTTTGTACGAACGGCCAGTGGCTAGGGCACATGCAGGTGCTACCTTGTTATCACTATGATAAGGTCGCGTGATTGAATCGAGGAGGCTGGTCTTAAATGGGACATTCACCCGCAGTGTCAAGTCACGGTCAGCGGACTTCTCTTGTCGTTTACGAGCTCGGTACACGCTCAGAAGTCACCTAGATCTTTCACTCATATCAGCAGAATGGCGGCCCATCACCACAAGGCGGACAGCTCCAGCTTCGACCATGACATCCTCAAAGGCGATGTTGTTATCGGTGCCTTCGTTGGTGACGAAGCACGACAGGCCGCAGAGATCGAACACAACCTCGGTTTCGTCGAAGCGCTGAAGCTGTACCCGACCGCGGTAGGATGGTCCGTCTTCTTCAGCTTAGGTACATATACCCCTTTCGAGATGCTGTTCATTGCCAGAGTGGTAGAAGCAACTCATTCGACGCCAAAACTGTAATCATGGTCGTGTCCACGCGCGTGCCGATTGCAAGACCTGACGAGCAATGTGCTGAGTGGTGGAACAGGCATCATCATGACCGCCTTCGACCCACAGCTACTTGGGAACCTCTACGCCACGCCAGCGTTCCAGCGCGACTTTGGGTACCTCTACGAAGGCAGCTATATCGTCTCCGCACCATGGCAGACTGGCCTCTCGATGGGCAATCCTATCGGACAGGTCGTCGGCGCCTTCTTCGCCGCATTCCCTATGGAAAGGTTTGGTCGGAAAAAAACTTTCGGAGCATGCGTCATCTGCACTGCAGGCTTCATCTTCATCCAGTTCTTCGCTCGTTCCTTGCCAGTCTTGCTCGTTGGCGAGCTGCTCGGTGGCTTAGTTCTGGGAACGTATGCAGTCATCGCGCCCGCCTATGCCTCGGAGGTCTGCCCTGTCGCCCTCCGTGGTGTGCTGACCAGCTACATCAACATGTGCTTCGTGATTGGGCAGCTCATCGCCAACGGCATCCTCGCCGGCACGTCTCAGCTCGATACACATTGGGCGTACAGTGCGCCGTTCGCGATGCAATGGGTGTGGCCGCTCGTGATTTTGATCGGCTGGCCTTTCGCTCCCGAGAGCCCGTGGTGGCTCTGCCGCATGGGCCGTTTGGAAGATGCAGAGCAGTCTCTCCGTCGTCTCGCATCTATAAAGGTCGACGTGAAGCCGACGTTGGCCATGATCATTGAGACCGACCGCTTGGAGCAGGAAATGGAGGCTGGGTCGTCATACCGTGACTGTTTCAAGAAGATTAATCTTCGGCGGACGGAGATTGCCGTGGGAGTGTATGCCATCCAAGTCATCTCGGGCATCTACCTTGTCGGCTATGCTACCTACTGGTTCGAACAAGCTGGCTTGCCAACAACCAAGGCTTTCGACATGGGGGTCGGCTTTCTCGCCCTTGGCTTTGTTGGCACTTGCCTGTCGTGGGCGCTACTTATCCGCTTCGGCCGTCGAACGGTCTACAACACCGGCCTTGCACTGCTCGTTGTCTTGTTACTCATCATCGCCATTCTGGACTGTGTACCGGGCTACGCCGACAAAGATTCCGTCATCTGGGCCCAGTCGTCCGTGATGGTGATTTGGAACTTCTGCTACGACTTCTCAGTGGGTCCAGTGTGTTTCGTCATCCTGTGTGAAGTCTCCGCGACCAAGGTGCGCAGCAAGACCATCGCTATAGCAACTGCCGTGCAAGCTCTTCTTGGGATCATCATGACCGTCGCAATCCCGTAAGTCCGTCGCTGGCGAGCCCCAGGACGTTTGAATCGCTGACAGAGTCACAGATACATGATCAACCCAGATCAAGCGAACCTTCGTGGAAAGATTGGTTTCTTTTTCGGCGGGCTCTCTGTGTTGGCTTTGATCTGGGCCTACTTCCGGGTTCCGGAAACTAAAGGCCGAACGTACGAGGAGCTCGACATCATGTTTTCACAGGGCCTGAAGACGAAAGAGTTCAAGAGCTATCAGGTCGAGTAGTCAGTGTAGCGAGTAGTCAGCGTAGGGCATGTCACTATGCCTGATCAGTGGGGTTGCGATGTATCGAGCGTTGGTGACAGTGGCACATGAGTTGGAGAACGGACGAGGAGATACTCGATGCATGTTAGGGATTATCTGAACGTGGTGAAGTACATGTAGTCCTTTTCCGGCCTCAAGGCTGCTCCGAACGTATCGCTGAGTCAGATTGCGGGGAGAGTCGGGTCTCCCGTGACCTGAAGGCTGAAGTCGGCGATCTCGTGATTGTCGCGCTCGCGCATTGAGCGAGCGCTTCGTACCAGACACCGCACTTGCCCGCACCCAACACCACCACCGAGAACAGCCTGCCTGGTATACCAGGCTCCGTCGCTGGCCGTCGACCTCATGGAATCACGAGACCATACGAAGACCCATCAATCCTCTACAAACCGATCACGCCCGCCTATACACTGACCTGAGGACATGTATCTATACACGACACGCTGTCAATAGCCACGACATCAAGCGACGCAAAACCCTCCGCTCAGGAGTCGCAGACCAAAGAGTGATCACGAGATGACGCGCGATCTGAGGAAGCAGGCACTCGGTCTGGAGAGCGGCAAGACCGTATCTCGCAAAGCCCGTTCGAAACAGGGCACGCCGTCGACCAGTCGCGGCAACTCTATGGGACCCTCGCGTGGCGGCTCGAGGGTCCCGAGTCGGAATGCCTCCGACGACGACGAGGATGAGTCCGGCGACGCGATGCAGTGGGGCACTAACAGCACCGACGACATGATCGCGCCGGAAGACGTGGACGAGGCGCCGGAAGCATGGATCTCGGGGTTCAACGAGCGCATCGATGAGATATGTGATCGCAAGAGGAGCTCGGTGCAAGGGAGGGAGGAGTCGCTTATCGCATTCATCTCGTACCTGACGCGGCATTTCGCGCAACAGGAGGTCAAGGTCAAGGTGAACGAGCTCCTGCCTGCGCTGCTTAAGAGCGTGAAGGCTGGACAGACGGAGCGCGAGACGGTCTTGGCGCTCAAAGCGATCGCGCTGCTGTTGATCACGGATCCTTCGGACACGGTATACGACATGGTCGCGGGTCCGATCAAGAACACCATCACCGACGCACAACACCCTGCGGCCAAGATCGCGGCGATTCATGCTCTTGGTGTAGCGACGTTCTATGGCGGAGCCACGATTGAAGAGACTGAGGACGTGATGGATTTCTACCTGGACGTGGCCACCTCAGACGGCGCAGTGGTCGAAGAACCCGACAATGCCGAGATCGTGACGGCGGCACTGGAAGAGTGGGGCTTCCTCGCCACCCAGCTCGACGACATGGAAGAGAGCGCCGAGGTCGCGATGGAGACGTTCGTCGACCAGCTCGAGAGCAGCGACGTGGACGTGCAGATCGCCGCGGGCGAGAACATCGCGCTGCTGTTCGAGAAAAGCCACACGGAAGCCGAATCGGACGACGAGCCGGAGGCGGAGGATGAAGCCGGCGAGGTCGACGGCCATCACGCCGGACCACGCATGATCAAGCGCTACACGGTCTACCGTCAGCAGCACCTCCTCCAACAAACGCTCGAGGAGCTCGCCAAAGCGTCGTCGAAACGTCTCTCGAAGAAAGACCGGAAGCAGCTGCATCTCGCCTTTAATGATATCCTTAACACGGTCGAGAAGCCGACGCGCGGACCGCGGTACAGCACCGCGCTGGACGAGGAGGGCAGGGAGATGGGTTCGCGGATGAAGGTGGCGATCCACGGTGGCGCGAGGATGATCATCGACGCGTGGTGGAAATTGCACAGGTTAAACGGGCTCAAGCGGGTGTTGCAAGGGGGGTTTCTGGTGCACTATGAGTTCAATCAAGTCGTTTTCGACAGCTTGCCGGTGATGGTCGAGGAGGATTGATATCGAGGAGTGGATGCATTGATGGTTACGACTACGATTTCATGAGATTGATGAATCAAGAAGCCATAACAGCCACGAGGGAGGAACGACTTTTTCCCTTAATTTTTTTTTAGATAATATGTGCAACATGGAACTGGTCTCCACTTCCGAAAGTAAAACCTCCTATCGACTGACACTTCGCGCGTACAAACTCTCGGTGACACAGCGACGTCAAAACGCCAAGGGCGTTTGTCTTACAGCTGCCCAGGCTCTCCACTTAAACCGACGGCCACCCATCGCTGCTCCACTTGAGCACATTGACACCCAGGCGCTTGTCGCCGTCAGCGTACCCGATCGTGGTGTCGACGTAGTGGTAGTAGATGACGGGGCCTTTGCTGGGGTCGTTGTAGATGCCCTGACCACCGGGGCCGTAGATCTTGCCGTGCGAGCCGAGGACGAGCGTGCCGCCGTTCGACGTGCACGCGGCGCCCTTCTGGTCAACCTGGAGTTGCTAGTTAGTAAAAGGTTTCGTTGTGGATCAAGGGAGAGAGGGGGCCATACGAAGGGTCCCTTGTAGCTCTTGCTGCGGCAGACCATGACCTTGTACTCCTCGCCTGGCGCCGGCTTGGAAGAATCGTAGCCGCAGCATTGACCGCCTGCAGAAGTGGTGACGGGTCAGTATCGAGCAACTTCAATTTCAATCTGAGGGTATACCCAGTAGCTCTCGCTGGCTGGGGTTGTTTGCGACACTTACTGCTCCAGAAGAGGTAGTAGTACCCTCCGTGCGCGAAGACGTAGGAGCCCTCGCTCGAGCGGGAGGCGGTCTTGTTGAGCTCGACGTTGTACGGGGCCGCCTTGGTCCAGGTCAGGGCGTCGGAGGAAAGCTGAGTCTGGTAGATGTCGCCCCAGAAGGAGCCGAAGGTGAGGAAGTTGGCGCCGTTGACCTGGATCAGGTTGGGGTCGATGGCGTTGTATGGGTCGCCGGTCTTGGACTGGAGGCCGGTGCTGCCGTGGTCGGTCCAGGAGCCGGCTTCCATGGTGGTGGAGGTCGCGAGGCCGATGGCGCTGTTCTGCGTGCCGAAGGAGCTGACGGCGTAGTACAGGTAGTAGGTGTTGCCCACCAGGCTGACGTCGGGCGCCCAAGGTCCCTTCGAGCCCGGGTTGTTAATCTTGCTTCCGCCGCTCAAGACGTTGCCGGCGTTCGTCCACGGGCCGGTCAAGGCGGGCGCGGTGTGGATGCTGAGGCCGGTGGCGAAGCGGAAGTACTTGCCGTCGGACGAGCGGCGGATCAAGGAAGGGTCGTGGGTGTCGGTACAGACGCCGCTGCAGGCGAGAGGGTCGGAGAAGGCGGCGAGGGCGGGTGCGAGGACGGTGGCTAGACCAGCTAGCAGGGTGGTAATGGCGACCATCTTGACCGGTTACGCAGACGGAGGAGACTTCGAGGCTGCTGAAAGGCAGACAAGGCTACGGAAAGCGAAGGTAGGAATGGAGGAGACTGATGAATGAGCCAAACGGAGGGAATGAAGAGAGATGAAACAGATGATATACGGTACTATACCCTCTCTTCAACGGTCGTAGGCTGTGCCTGCTCATCTACGCGACCTCTCACAACGAGTTTGAGATAGATGACATGTGGGCATGGCCGCATCGGTTGCTTGACGGGTCGAGAAGCCTCAGATCACCATGCGGTGGATTGATCGAAGTAATAATATCAGTTTGAGAGTGCGGCGTGCGACTCGAGACCGGACGAGACCTCGCATACACCTTTCTGAAACCGCCACCAGGCCGCTAACTGATAGAGTGTTACATACCGGAAATTCGAGGCGCTCTCGGTTACAGTAGGACTAGGTGTTACTTCCAAGTTATGATATAATGTACCTCCGTGAAATATCATGATCCCATGGCACTGCCGCTGTAGTGTACACTACTAATAAATATATAGTGTACAGTAGTGATCTTCCCATCCATCATTCACCCGCAGCTGCCACCATTCGATTAAAAATGGCCAGCCTCGGTCGACAATTAATCCGCCATTGACTCGTCAGCTTGAGTCCTTCCGTCTTCGTCACTCCAACGCCCGTGTCTGTCACACGTTGGACAGTGCTAACAGTCTGGACCTTCTGATGCGCAGGAGCACCACCATCAGAGAAGGTGCATGTGTCTTCATACAGAATCATCGTCACGGAAGCGCCACGTTCCAGCAGTGACTGGCCGGCAGTTGGGCTCGTTCGTCCAACTCCACTGCAGCAGCCGTAATGATCCACCCAAATACACCCAGAATCCAGACCGTCCAAAAGCAATGCAATGCTCGCTAACAGACTCCCCGCTGGAGAGAACCAAATCAAGATCCCCCGGCGTACTCAAGTACGCTGCTCGCGATACCCGCCATGCATGTCGCAGCCCTCACACTAGGAACAGAAGCAAAGACTGCTCGGCTAGACATGCCTTCCTCTCTTGCCACCCCTGCCTGCCCCGTCCTTCCTGTCCTGCCCGTCGAAGTTGATCCCAGATAT
>Ga0268244_10000778_pt1 | contig 12162 bp, 19 predicted proteins | sample AgamicMgSfe_FD_200258 | JGI IMG/M metagenome (GOLD analysis project Ga0268244, IMG submission 200258) | Agave microbial communities from Guanajuato, Mexico - Mg.Sf.e (v2) (version 2) | ecosystem: Host-associated > Plants > Phyllosphere > Phylloplane/Leaf | place: Guanajuato, Mexico | collected... | reverse complement strand
AACTCGCAAAAGCTCAATGGACCATGCCCAAATGCTTGACGTAGGGCCAGACGCTGCTGAGGATTTGCTCGCGCAGGAGAAACAGGATGTCAGCTCTGTCGGGCACTGTCGTTGTTGAGATGTGTTGATGCTTACGAGCGACTGATCGGGTCTCCTCGCCATGTACTTGTCGGTATATGTACGCGATCCGCGCCGGAAAGTACTTCGCTTTGCACATCGTTTGATGTCATTTCCGCGTGGACGGAATTGGGTATTGTCGTGCCCTCCTCTGCTTTGCCATGGTACTTTGCTTTCCGAAGGAGTTCTTCACAGCCGCCGTCAACCCTTAGGGTTAGGGTTGGGGTAGAACATTGCTTACCCCTTTTGCTACATTTCACATTTTCAACCCGTGTTTACGCAATCCAGCACTTCCATCGTGATTAGTGCGATCGGTAATGATATGTACGGTAAAGTTGGGTTTATCGGTGTGGTTGTTCGAGCGTGAGGGCATGGTTTCAAAGGGATACTGTGTTTTGCTCTCCTCGATAAACTTGACTTTGGGCATCACACCAGCTACACGAAAATTGTCGGACAGTCAACACGGGAACCCACTCGGTGCAAACAATAGTACCTCTGTAGGCAAGTCTTTGTATCAGAAACACCACGAGATAGTAGTGCCGGTTACACGCGGCTGGACGGCGCAGATAAGGTGCTGCTCTACGGACAGGCGTCTACCATCTCGCAGCTCGAACACCGGCGCATACGAAAGCATGCTATTCGGTGCCGACGAGTCCACGCCAAACCCACGAACAGATTATTGTGCTATACAGACCGTACCATGCCTCGAGCAAGGTTGCAAAACCATGTCGCCGCCCCCTTAGTTTGAGATTCCGACTACTTCGGAAGGTGATGGCAATTGGCATTGACGACCGATACCGCAAGGCGATCGGGAGCAGTAGAGAAGGCATACATCTCGGATCTCGACATATGTGTTCCATCCATCTTGATATCTCGCGTTGCAGGGTGTGTCGGATTAGGGGGACATTGATATGGGAAATACACATGTCGAGACCCGATTGCTCACTGCCGGTGCTACACACATCTTTGCAGCAACGCCAAAGCACAAGCGAAAAGAAAAGCGAGCGAGCAAAAGATGAAGCAACCAGAGGCCTGTGTGATCGGTGATTTGCAAGGCTGTATACTCACAATAAATTGCGTGCGTTCCATCACCACACATTTTCCGCGTGATTCCCGTCCTCCTCCTGACGGCTTCCCTCTCGTCCAGTACTGTGACCAGTACTGGTAGTTCTTTCAAACCGACGAGGCTGTCGTCCGCGTCCGCGAGGATAAACGGACGGGACTTGCGTCCCAGAACCTTCCTTGCCACTCTTGCCATCTTGCGGGCGAAGAGACCGAACGGCAAACCACACGACATCCTTAGTGGCGGTGGTGTTAGTGTTAGTGGTGTTGTGGTGGTGGTAATGGTTCGATGTGAAGAAGAAAGACGACAAGACGGCGCGGCGAATTCGATATATTGTTGTAATTGGTGTTGTTGTTATTAATGAAGACAAGCTTTCATCCAAATCAGCACACGATCGAAGTTCGAACAGCAGGCCTCTGGTTGCTCCAGGAGACAGAACGGATGCCACACCACTAGGCCAACCTGTCTCGATGGAGGGATCGATGGACCGACTAGATTATCAAGGTAACAGGAGAGCTCGTCCGAAGCTGCGCCGGACGGGAGGCTGGAGCAGAAAGGGCGGCAGGCGCGCGGCTTCCCCTTCTGCACCCGTAGAACGCAAAGCAACTGCATTCTCAGATCAACTTTCTTCCACGTGAGGCAGCCGGCTGTCCACACACTTGCAGGATTGATGTTGCTTCAAGTACGACTCCCAGGCTCTCCTCCTCCAATCTGCGAAGCGACGCGCTACTGCAGAACGTATGGCTCATCACCTGGTGGTCTGGTACCTGGAATAAGCTTGGTAAGCTCTAGCCTCTTCTTCCTTCCTTCCTATAGATGTTGCGCCCTGGTGACTTGGGTTTCGAGTGAGACAAGGAGGGTGTACCCGCCTAAGCCTGGTTGGGAGCCGACAGTCCGCGTGATCAGGCCTTGTACTGTGTCATGAACACCACTTTGCATACTGCGAGATCATGCTGCTGTAAGCCTGCTGCAAACCCGTAGAGTTGTCAACAGCCGCGTGAAGTCAAACGCACGTCGTGCGCAGATGACAGCTTCAGCCCTACCCGAAGGAAACGCCTGCCCGTTCACCCGTTGCTGCTGCATGTTCGCGCTAATGCGCCCTGCGGGCAACGGCTTCTTGCATTGAGCTTATGTGCCAATCTTAATCGAACTTCAGTCATTGCAACTGCACTTCATCCCATCGTGCTGTTGTTATCGACTGAGCGTCTTATGCACTCGTACGCAGCACCGAGCAGCACCCACACACTGTTCTGAAGAGCGTCCTCCACACGATCCTGGATTGCGACCCTCTCTTGACAGCTCTACGCAACGCGCTCGTGTCCTGTCCTCACACCCTGTGACCAACGTACAACGGTTCGAGAGGTTGCCCGCCACCACCTTTTCGTGGCCCCATCTGATCGCCGATGGCGTGGCTCGCATCGGTGGATTCAGGCTTGAGGCATTTCTTCTGCAGCATTTGTTCGGGTCATCGTACGATCGAGATTCGCTGACAATGGTACAGCAGGTTGGGGAATGTCCTCACAGTGACTTCGGTGGAAGGAAAATCACGGTGGCTGGGTGTTTGAACATGGTTCAGACAAGGGGACCACCGCTGTACCCCGCTCCGGCGGAGGAGACCGAAAGACCGAGCGCTCCGACCGACGCCGACGCCGCTCACGCCCGCCGCGACGACGACGACGATGATAACAGTAGATATCACTGGATGCACGTTACACCACCATATCTGCCCGAACTCGCTGAGCCACGTCGCATCCTCGTAAGGATATACAGTGAGGGCAGTCTGCGATACTGTAGGAAGTCGAGGAAGCGGTGTCGGCCGAGGGAGCGGAGTGAGCAAGTATCCGCACGAGCTTCTCCGGAACTCGCTCTGGACTCCATGCACACGACGGCCTCCCTGCGCGCATGACCACCGCACGTTCATAGCGAGAATGGTTGAGCGTGGTTTCTGCGGTTCAGTGTGGATCAAGGGTCACAGTAACATCGCGCCTCTCCGGAGCTCGCTCTGGGCTCAGTGCGCCTGCCAGCCTCCCTGCGCGCATGACCACCGTGCAACCGCTGTGAGAACGGTAAAGTATGGTCTCTTTGGTTCAGTATGATTCATATGTCACATTGCCAGCACGACTACGGTTCATCTAAGCACATTGGTGGCTGGGAGCGGGTCATGTGCTGCTGTAGCTCCGCTTGAAGCCAGCTACCAGCGGGAGCTCTGCGCTCAACCCTGTTTCCACCACTGGAAGACAGACTGTAGCTACGCCGTAGGCCTTCATGAGGACATTTCGGTGAGTGCTGCGGAGATCCGTGTGATCCCAACGCGAATCTGGGTGGCTGGTAGTTTGATTGTAGGGCTTGGCAGAGCCCGAGCCCGGCGATGTTAAGGCGCTCCTCTCCCATCTGAATTCCTCTTCTCTTCTCTCTCACATCGATCCAGACGAAAGCTTTTCCAACTACAGCAACAACAACAACAGCAGCAACAACACCAACAAGCTTCCATCTCATCTTTTTCAAGACCATCCTTCCATCTCATCATGTGCGGACTCCCGTTCCGTCTGCTTTTCGACCGTTTTCGCCTGTGGGCGGGACGGAAGATGAGACGTAATGAGCCGGACGAGTGGACGAAAGAGCAGACGAGAGCGTGGTTCCGCCACGTCCGCTTCGTAGAGGGCTATCCCATGCCCCATCATCCGATGGAGGATTCGGATTATTGGGAGGACTAGACGGCCCTGATAAGGCCAGACATTCGTTTTCATAGTCACTCACTACAACGAGTCCATCGCTCCACCAACAAGACCAGTCGCTACCACATCACCAAGCCATCTGGACCGTCTTTGGACGTTCGCGGCTGCATCTCAGAGCAGTGCGCGATGCGACGGCGACTCGGTCACCCCTCAACAGCTCTTACAGAGTTCTGAGCGGAGTTGGCCGGGGCCTGCATCTCACAGCAGCGCAGCCTCGTTACAACCGACACATCGACCCCCAGTGACTGTTGAATGGTCCTGGGCGGGAGATGGTCGGGGCCTCTTTGGCCGTTCGCGGCTGCATCTCAGAGCAGTGCGCGATGCGACGGCAACTCGGTCACCCCTCAGTAACTCTTACAGAGTCCTGAGCGGAGATGGCCGAGGCCTGCATCTCACAGCAGCGCAGCCTCGCTACAACCGACGCATCGACCCCCAGTGACTGTTGAACGGTCCTGGGCGGGAGATGGTCGGGCCCTGCATGTCGGAGCAGAGCAGCAGGGAGTTTTGGGGCATCGGGCGGATTTGGGGTGAAAGGGCTTTTGGGTCCTCTCATCGAGAGAGGAAGGTGAGCATGAGCCGCGATAACCCCCTCTCGCCTATCAGCCCACGCTAACGTTCTCAGGGAATGGCGGGGGGCTTTCTTTGGGGGTCGTCAATTTTTCAGTCGCTCTTTCTGGAGCGAAAGGTGAGCATCTGCACCTGTAGTGCACCGCTGTCTACGGAATTTCATGCTAATATTCGGAGATAGAACCCGGGCGGGGTTGCACCTTCTTTGGAGGTCGTCAAACCTGAAGTCGCTCTTTTCGGAGCGAAAGGTTAGCACCTGCGCCCGTATTGACCCTTCGTGTACGAGATCCCATGTTAACACTCGGAGACAGAACCACGAGCTACCCACAAGCGCACAAGCTGTCAGCCGACTCAGAGATACCCACGCAGGCCGCTCGCACCACTCACTCGCGAGTGGGCAGACCCGAGCACAAGTCGATGAGCACCACATCCAAGACAACGACACAGGGAATAGTCAGTCAGCATCTGAACGGTCGAAGCATGAGCCCTTCCAGCAACTTCAGCATTTCGAGCAAAGAAACCCAAACACCCAGGCTATCACTGTATGCATCACAAAAGCCACTGCAGATGCCGTCCCACAACCCGTCAATTGGCTACCACTGCTTTGCGATCCCAAACGACACTGCAGATGCCGTTCACATTGACCACTCGAAAAATGCAAAAAGAAGCCAGAGGAAAGCAAAAAGGCCAGACCTGCCATCAACGCTGCCAACCTGTCACTCAAACGTCCGCTCACACCAAAATCGCACACTCGTCGCACGCTTAAGCGCAAGCTCACACCCGGGAGCGCAACGTCAATAAGCCGCATGCCCACCCCGAGGAGCAAGAGCAATGCCAATAAGTCTCGGGCCTCAAATTCATGGGAACCAAGAGCAATGCCTCTCTTCCCACGGCAGCGCAAAGTCATCAAGTCGCTTGCCCAAACCCACCGCGAGGAGCACCAGCAACGCCAATAAGTCTCGGCCCTCGACCCACGGACCAAGAGCAATGTCTCTCGTCACTCGGCAGCGCAAAGTCATCAAGTCGCTCGCCCAACCCCGCCCAACGACCCCTGAGGAGCAAGAGCAGTACCAATCAGTCTCTGCCCTCATACCAATGGACCAAGAGCAATGTCCTCTCGTCCCACGGCAGCGCAAAGTCATCAAGTCGCTCGCCCGACCCCGCCAACCACCCTTGAGGAGCAAGAGCAGTACCAATCAGTCTCTGCCCTCATACCAACGGACCAAGAGCAATGGCCTCTCGTCCCACGGCAGCGCAACGTCATCAAGTCGCTCGCCCAACACCGAGGAGCAAGAGCCATGCCAATAAGTCTCGGCCCTCACCACCGGGAAACAAGAGCAAAGCCTCTGATCCCACGGCAGCGCAAAGCCATCAAGTCGCTCGCCCACCACACCGGTCTGCGGTGCATCGCGTTCAGATCATTTGAAGTGGTTGAACGGCTTTGTACCGTCGACCGATCGACAACTGGAGGAAAGACTTTGAGGAGGAGTGCAAGGAGGAATGATTGGAGGTTGACGATGAATCGTCCGCCCGATGCCCGCAAGAGGTGGAATTTACTCCCGCACCGGACACGACAACCTTGCTGCGCACCAAAGACAAAACCGTCTGCCAGCATACGACCAACCTTGCTGCGCACAAAAGACAAAACCGTCTGCCAGCATACGACCAACCTTGCTGCGCACCAAAGACCAAACCGTCTGCCAGCATACGACCATTCGACACAAAGACACGCCAGACGACTTCGCCAATGGCTTTTGGAGACTGTGGTAACGACTGCGATTGTTGGTGGATGCGATGGATGGACTTCGTTCGTTAGTGGAAGGGGAGAATTAGTCGCTCGTTTGACTTGAATCGAATGATGACGGCTTTGATCCCACACTTTGTCTTGCCTTCTCACCTCTTCCTGTTATCGTGTTATCGTGTAGTCGTGTTGTCGCGTGCGAGGTAGAGTGAGTATGGTGATGGTGTGAGAGGCTGTCGTGCGACCGGCGAGAAGTGCGTGCGCCTGTCGTCGCAATTTGCGACCGCACAAAGTCGCGATGCTCTCTCTGGGATGAGCTGCTGGCCTACCAAAGATGCCTCCGCAGGAACCACAGAAGTCATTGCACAAGAGAGTGCGCTACCAAGGCGGTGGTGAGATTGGAGCAATCGCTCTCGCGTCGCTTGGATGAAGGCTTTGCGACCGGGTGACAGGGCGACCGCGCGAGCGATGCTCAGTCGCGAGCAACCACTCGCCATGACAAGTCGACATGACGACGATATGAGCGAAGCGATATAAACGCGCTCGCCGATCACAGAGTTCGCATTTTGCGCTGGGCATAGGTAGGCCACGAAGGTGGGCAAGGCTCTCTTCCTTACGTTTCTCGTAGCACACAACATCTGCTACTTCTTTGACTACATACGGCACAAGAATCGTAAGGAGCGTGACGCATGGCTCGCCGATTATCGCCGCGGGTGGCCTGATAGCCGTACGACGAACGGCATCCAAGCGCAGCAGAGAGGATGGCTCTATGCTCTACTCGTCGCTGGACTCGAGGCCAGCCAACACGATCCTCTACCAGCCGCTTGATTTTCGTAGGATCCTCCTGAAAGAGCATGGAGCAGAATGGGCAAGCGACGGCGACCCCTGGCGAGGACTCTACGTGAGCAGGCGGGTGTTTCCATCGTACAGAATACGCGACGTCGACCAGAGCGCCATCGTACGGCCGGGAGATGGACTGATCAGCACTATGGCGTTCAACAAAGCAGCGGATGCTGTGGCATAGCGCGAACAGGCGAATACCTGCAAAAACAGGAACGCCCAGGTTGCAAAAGCGATAGAAGAGAGGCCTATGCTGCCCATTGCGAGCTCCAGCACACCATTCTGCTTTCCCTGTCCACCTATCACCCAGAGGACGGCCCGCCACGATCAGGCGTGTCATCTGCTTGGCAAGCTGAGGGCAGTTCCGAGTATTATGTCGTATATCCTGAGGATGAAGAGACAAGGGAGGCCGTCGTAGAGGACACACGGAGACAAGGTACGTTCAGCGACAGGAGCAACGCAGATGTCTGGCTGGTCTTTCAACAATTCGGCTCCCTCGTCGTGGCAATTTCTCTGCCTTTTGGCCAAGTTCGTACTACAAGCTACTCATGGCGAAGACAGCTGGTTTCACGTCCACCGAGCAGAAACTGCTAATGAGTGATCTCTGGATCCCCTCATGCCTCTCGGAGTGCTTCTGGTTGTCCACTCCGTCGACAAGGCCGAGAGCCGTCCTGTGCGAATGGACTCGAGCTACATCTGCACGAAGTAGATGCACGACATCCGACTACATCCTACGCTCTCCAGAAGCAAGTTGACTCCTACACTTTCGCTCGCAGAATCTCGGCGCTCATGGTCACCATCCGTACAAAGTTCGAGGCAAGGATCCGCGGCCTGAACTAATGGGAATTGCATCCGCCCACGTATAATTGTGAGCCTTCTAGGCCAGAGGTAAAGGACTGATCATGCCGGGCTTGTGGCTAACATTGAGCACTTCTCAACATTACGCAGCGCCAGTCAGGATTATTAGCAAGTGTGGGTGGAAGCCCTACCTTCTACACTTCGCCATCAACCTCCTGAGATATCATTATCATGCACATCTAGACGAAGGCGGAATACGATGTTCCCGGTTCTACGCCCCGTCGAGGTGGTGGCGGAGGCAGGACATGGCGGTCATGAAGCGGTGGATGCATTGTGGACCGACTCGTATATACTCTGTGCTCTGTGCTCTGTGGCAAACACCACGAGATTGGTTTCATTAGTTGGTGAAGCAAACGAACGCGGAATTGCAGCTACGCTTACATAAGCCACCTCCGCATCTTGGCATTCGCGAAACGTCGATGTCGCCCGGAGAGACGGAAGCAGCACGATCTGTCAGCGCGCAAGATGACGCCACCGACTCCTGTACATTGTGTACATATACATAGAAGTGGTATAAACGCCCGATCGCCATCAAGACCGCACAAAGGTAAGTCACAGAACAATTACTGAACGATTCCATCTTCTATGCTCGCAAAGTCTCCACTGGCTCCTCGACACTTTCTTCAAGCGCATATACACTCAGTAGCACGACCAGCTTTCGTATACAAAGCCAAGATGACCACCGCCATATTCAAACACATCGAGCCCACATCCTACCAGGGCAAACCATGGACCAAGGTGGATGGGCCCGGCATGAGCTTCAAGATGAACGACCACGAGCGACCGGTGTACAACATTCGGGGCAAGGAGCAGGAGTTTGACACAAACAACTCGGGATTCGCTGTGTACAACGTCCCTGCGATAGAAAAGAGCTTCGTCGATGACGCAGCCGTGCGCGATGGATACTACGCCGAGGTCGAGGACATGCTCAGACAGCATATCCCCGGCATCAAGAAGGTCGTCATCTTCGATCACACCATCCGCCGACGCACCAAGGACTCGCCTCGCCAGCCCGTTCAGCAAGTCCACGTCGACCAGACCCCAGGCGCCGCCGCCGTACGCGTGCGACGCCATCTACCAGCAGAGGAGGCAGAGGAGCTCTTGAAAGGTCGCTACCAGATCATCAACGTTTGGCGACCGATCGAGAACCCAGCGTCCGACTTCCCTCTCGCGGTCGTCGACTGGCGATCCACCGCACCCGGTGACTTCATCCCGGTGGACCTGATGTACCCCCAACGAGCCGACTCGGCCATGGACGACGACGACCGCGGGAAAGAGGCGTTGCCCACCGAGGCCAGCTTGTTCTCGACCGAAGGCTACGAGGTCCGAGGCGAGACTCTCGGCGTCGCGCCGAACGAGCGGCATAAGTTTTATTACATGAAGGACATGACGCCGGACGAGGTCATGCTGTTGAAGTGCTTCGACTCGAGGGGAGAGGGAATGCCGGGTGGGGTGAAGGGGCTTGCTGTTCGAACGCCGCATACTGCGTTTGTTGATCCGAGTACGCCGAAAGATGCGCCGGGCAGGCAGAGTATTGAGGTGAGGTGCTTGGTGTTTTATGAGTGAACGAATAGTATCTCGAGATTTCTAGGGAATAGTTCCGTGACAATTGAAGGACCCTTATGAACCATTCTTACCGCTATGCACATTCGCTTGCCGTAGTCTCGATATTGATTGACATGAGCTCATCCGGCCATGGCTCCGTCAAGCACGTGCGAAGCGTTCGCGTTTCCCTCGCTGCCATGACGCTGACAGATCCCCGTCGATTTCATCTGCACTGCATACACAATCAACATCCATTACCGTCCTCTGACGTCCATCCGGCATGGATCCGAGTATGGACACTGCCTCGGCCTCCGAGCCCATTGACTGGAAAATGTATAGACTGCCACTGTTATCTACACGCAGCTCTGCAAACCACGAACCTCCCCATCCCCCGTTATCGACAACATGAAAGCCATCGCAGTCTCCAAATACGGCCCAATCGACAACCTGATCGCGACACAAGTCGAAACACCGGGAAAGCCGGAAGGCCATGACCTCTTGATCAAGTATTCACGCCCGTATACCAAACGGGTGAGCGATCACTGATTCCACGAACAGAGTCCAAGCCTGCTCCGTCAACCCCGTCGACACCAAAGTCCGCGCCGGCACCTACGACGACTACCCAGACTACTACTCCCGCACCCCCTCCCTCCCCCAAATCATCGGCTTCGACGGCGCGGGTGTCATCGAAGCCGTCGGCCCCGAAGTCCAAGGTTTCCAGCCCGGCGACGAGGTCTTCTACTCCGGCAGCCCGATCCGCCATGGCTCCAACGCCGAGTCCCAGCTCGTGCACGCCGGCGCCGTGGCGCACAAACCGAAGACGCTGAGCATGGCGCAAGCGGCCGCGATGCCGCTGACGTGGATCACGGCGTTCGAGGCGTTGACGGAACGGCTGGAGATCCGAGAGGGGGAGAATGCCGGGATCCTGATCGTGAATGGATCGGGCGGGGTGGGATCGGTGGCGTCGCAGATTGCGCGGTTCGTGCTGAAACTGCCGGTCGTGGTGACGACGACCTCCCGCGAGGAGACGACGGCGTTCAGTCAAGAGATGGGCGCCACGCACACGGTCAACCATCGCGAGGACATCGTGCGGCAGGTCAAAGAGCTGCAGCTCGACCCGCCGATCAAGTACGTCTTCATCACGCACACGCCCGCGTCCAAGTACATCGTCGACGCGGCCGTGATCTGCGCGCCGTTCGGGAAGGTGTGCAGTATCGTGCAGGACAAGGAGATCCCCATGTACGGCACTGAGTTCATGGCCAAGTCGCTGACGTTTGTCTGGGAACTGCTGGGCACGAAGCCGTATTATGGGGTAGAGATGGATTCGCACGGGAAGATTCTGAGGCAGTTGGCGGAGATGCTGGATGCTGGGCAGGTCAAGTGTCATATGCGGCAGACGTTGCCGCTCAATCTGGAGGGGGTCAGGAAGGCGCATGGGTTGATTGAGGAGAGTGGTGTGATGGGGAAGATTGGGCTGAGTGTGGATGCTGAAGGGTTGAGGGAGGATAAGGCATTTATGTAGTGATGTTTGGACTTGACCTTATGTCGTTGATGCTGTCTATATACCATGGGCCGGTGCCTTTGTATATGGACCATGTCGTGCAGACTGTCCTCCATCACCAACACAACCATCATCCTCGATAGCACCCCATCCGACAGCCCTTCAGGACCCGCATGATTGACCACAATCACATCACCGCACAACAAACGACATCCACCCCGGGCTGCCTCCTCGAAGCTCCAGCCCCAAGCCGCCACCCATACTGCCGCACCCGACAGATCCGTCGCTTCCGCATATCGTACTCCTCATAGTCGCACTGGGGGCACTCATCCGGTGCAGCCCAATGACCCGGGAAGCTGTAGCAGTCGAAAAACTGTCAGCGGGGCAATGTCGCTATGACGGTGCGAGCCTACGCAGAAGCCATACCGAGGCATCTCCGCACATCCGCGGGGCTGTTCTTCGGAGAAATCGGGGCAGGTGAGGAGGTTCATGCCTTCGGCGCAGGGTTTTTCGAGTGAGAGCCAGCAGTGGCCGCAGTGCCGGGACTTCCAGAAGACGGTGCGGCACATGTTGGCAGTGGTATGAACGTTTTGTCCGGTGTAGGGTGCTTGCTGGGCGATGATCGTCTGCAGCTCGCTGCTCGCTGCTGAGGCTGAGGCAGGTAGAGGAGGACGCGTAGCCAGCAACCGTAGTGGATGAAGTGAGGTTGAGCTGGCCCAATTTGTTATGACGAGCAATTGGAAATCACTCCTGTTTCGTCGGCGGTGGCGGTGGATGCTGGTATTCCGGATCGTTCTCCGCCAGTTCATTCTCGCGAATCGACTTCATCAACTCGTACATCTGCCCGATCTGCTGATCTGCGCGTCGTCAGCCTCGAAGTCACGCGACAATCAGGCGACCGCGCGAAGCTGAGCCGCCTCGCACCTGCCCCCATTTCCCTTCATCATCACCTCCGAACCAGAAACTCACCACTCATCTTATCAATCTTGCTCGAATCCATCTTCTCCCCCCGCCAATTCTCCCCCTCGATCTGCTGCGCGTACCGCTGCCACTCGCTCAAAAACCCGACGATGTGCACCGGGTTCTCCGTGCTACGGTGGAGGCGGAATTCCGCTTTGATGTATTGGTCGCCGAGGAGGCGCATCTCCGGCTCGAGGTGTTTGCGGTGCGCGCGGAGGATGCGGCGGTAGAGGGG
>Ga0268244_10000777_pt1 | contig 12167 bp, 10 predicted proteins | sample AgamicMgSfe_FD_200258 | JGI IMG/M metagenome (GOLD analysis project Ga0268244, IMG submission 200258) | Agave microbial communities from Guanajuato, Mexico - Mg.Sf.e (v2) (version 2) | ecosystem: Host-associated > Plants > Phyllosphere > Phylloplane/Leaf | place: Guanajuato, Mexico | collected... | reverse complement strand
TCTTCGAACAGTACTCGCACGAGGGCTTCTCGTCCACAGAACGAATGTCCCCCAGCTGCGACGAGTTACGTTACTGGCGTCTACGCCGCCGCAGTACGATGGCCGCAATTGCTGCAATAGCCAATGCTGCAACGACTCCGACGGGTATACCAGCAATTGTATTCGCTTTCAGCTTTCCGGATAAGGACGTTCCTTGCGAGATTGGCAGAATCGGAACAATGTCCCGAGCATCTGTCTGATGAGCAGTTTGCCCATGCGTCAGACTGTTTCGCTCCCAGTCTGCAATGAGGTAAGCCTCCTGCAAGAGTGTCCGGCCCAACGTATACTGGCTGTCATTAGCAGACGAGCGGATCGGAAGGTAAGGCTTGCTCCTGTTGTAACATGGGAAGCCAACGTCATGGCTGGAAGCGCTATACGGAAGCACAACGTCCACAGTCAAGTTGGAGGGTTCGCTCGCGGAAAGGCTAAGTGTGAGTCCTGGATCGAAGCTTACGAGCTGTTCTTCAGTAGTGCTGTTGATCAGATAAAGGTCGGTACCAGACTCATAATCTTATATACAAGTCCGAAAGCCTACCCCAGGCTGTCACACATAGATTGCGGCAGCCACAGTTGCGACACGGTCGAGTCGATAGCCACAATTAGCCCAATGGAGCCGACAGGTATGGCCACCGTTCCCTGGCAAGTGTTCGTGGCCACGAAGCTGACCAAGCTAGCCGCCAGTGGTCGAGTGCTACTACCATTGACAGGGAACTGCGCCTCATTGGCAGTGAACCGCGCTTGATTGACACCGCCAAGGACAAGGCTGCCGTTGAAAGAACTTGGAAAGACCAGAATCAGCACATGGAAGTCCTTCAAGCTGAGCCGTGACCCCATCTACCGTAAGCTGCTCCCACTGAATAGCCGAATGACAAACTCGGTGTCATGTTCTGCGCTTAGAGCGCAGATAGAAGGCCCGGTAACTCTCTGCTCGAGACCGAGAACTCGGCTGGCTGCGAGTTAAGCCCAAGGCTCCCCAGTGAGATGTCGGACGATGTGATACCGGCTATTGTTCGATTTGACACAGTGCGCAAGTCAACTTTGTCAGGGCTCACCACGTCCACGCCATACGAGCCTGTCTCGCGGTCACCGTACTGCTACGGCGTCGATGCGATTTGGTAAATGCCAAGCAGGTCCCATTCACTGGAGTCGTCGCTGATAAAACCTTGGCTTTGGGAACCGTCATACACGATTCTACCGGAGATGAGAATCGCATGGCTCGTTAGCAACCGCGGAACATCCCGCGCGCTTGTTAGCAGTCCAAAAGGGGAGGAGCGGCCTTCCGAAGCGGCATAGCGCTGCTGTCACATGCCGACGACCAAGAAACACGGCCCAACAACCAATGACATAAGCCGCGAAGCAGACTTTTCAAATACTTCTCTCCATCCTGCAACCTTCTTACTCTCCGACAGTTTGCAGCAGAAGTGGTAACTCGCTGGCGAGCGCAAGTGTGAGCGACACGCAGGTCGCCAGGTCAATATCGCAAGGCTTTCACCATGAGTCACTTCCTCCGAGGAGGCGGACGGTGATTATGGTGGGTTTCGACCCTTGCTTGCGGTGGCGGTCTGGGTCAACGATGCGAGGTGAACGATGTCGGGACGATCCCCATGTTACCATGGAAGGGCACTGCGTACTCCAATCATTGATCAGCGCAACGACATACTTCGACTGCCAGTGTACGCCACGCTGGCAGCGTACTACTCACTGCACCCACCCTCTGATGAGAGCCGTCACGCGTGGCGCCCCAGCGGACAGTGGTTTCGGGAGCTTGCGAATAGGTACCACCCCTTATCCACCTCTTACTGACGGTGACCAGGCCATCAGATGTTCAGCGGTGACGCTGGGTACTGGAGGCTTGTTTTCAAATGTTCCAGCTGCAGATCACGATCTCGGGCATCCAACGTCCTCCGGCTAGCCTCCTCTACAGAGCGGAGTACGGCGCATCAAAGTGTCCTCATTTTCCATACTTGCCGGACTCTCACCCACAAACTGGGACATTGACACCAATGGTGCCTTTGCTCTCTGTCGCTATAGCTATCTTCAGCGTGTTTCATTCGGCATGGTACCTGTGTCGGAAAACGTGCTTTGCGACCATCTCGCAATCCATGGGCTCGGTCTCCTCCTGGGACACAAGCTACGCTGATGCTTATCTCCATTGCTAGATCCCGCCCGGCTGATTGTGAGACCGTGAGCGCCAGTGCTGCGCGCAGACTCATCACCTTGAACGTGGCGATAACGGACGGACAATGCGCAGGTCACGCCATGCAGGTGAAAGCTTGATGTCTATAATGGAGTTGTGCATGCAGAAGGTGAAACGGGAGGTAGCGGTAGATCTACGACTTACCTACATTGAAGCTAGCGATTGTCGAGCAAGATTGGTAGCATGAAGCCATTCCTAGGTACTACCTCCGTAGGACATTCTAATACGTAGTAGGAGCAGCGTGTATATGCTTGTAAATCGGATGATAATGCGCATAGTGTCTTTCCATGAGTCTAAGCTGTTGCTCAGGAAATTATGCGTGGAGGAATAGGTATCACTATGTAGCTATCCCTCGGTCCCATCTTACTGGCAATGCTATCCCACATTGCATGTTAAGTGTATCTATTCGGCTCTTTCACTCATACTGAGAGCATTACTAGTCTCGCTCGTTCGACGGTCTTACCGCTTTCCGCGGCGGATGCATGATGCATGAAGCATTTGAATAGGTTCGGGTTCGATGGCGTCGGCGGACTACGCCAGAGGATATCGGGTTTGAACAACTTAAGCACTGTCTGCGGTCCTGGAAGTCATACTAATTACTACGGAGTACGCGCTGCTCGATGGCCGTGTGTGAGCGTGGGCAAGTCAAGTCGAAAGAAGGCTGGAAGCTCTCGGCAATGCTTGCCGAAGATGGCCGGACCTCACATCGTCCTTTTCCGACCTTACGCACTGGCCGTACTGGCACCGCTCAGCGTCGCGCGACTTACACGAGGTGAAGTAGGAATCAAAAACATGATCCCATGCGCGCAAAATGATGATGATCATATACCAGACCACCTGAGCTACTGAGACGTTTCGCGTTTCGACTGGGAAGACCGATGTGATGAAGAGTCGCACCCCTCCTTAGCCGCCGTCAACTACGCCTTCATCACTCGACATCATCCTCCATGCCAACCGCAGCCTTCATCACACTCCCCGCTTCCATAAGCCTTGCCTTCAGCTCGGCCATCACCGCCTCCGCCACGCGGAGTGCCTTCCTGCGCTTCTCAGACAGACCGGCCGGATCCGCCTTCCCCTCCGCTTTGATCTCAGTGATGACCTTCCTCTGATCACTAGTCCTGTCACCCGCCTCGAAGAAGGCCTTCACGTGCTTCTCCAGAGCTTCCTGCGATTCCTGCAAATCCTTGCACTGATCCGTCTTGTACTCCAGCGTCTCCTTCATCTCCTTCAGCGCCTTGATCTCTTCGTCTTTCTCTACGATGGCCATAGCCATAGACTGTTTCGAATCTTTGCCGGCTGAATTGACCTTCAGGACCTTAGTCTTCACCTTTTCATGCTTAGCAACCAGAGCGGTAACGCGCGAAGTCAGGTTGGAGTTGAGCTCGAGCTGGGCTGTCGGCTGTTTCTCGACGAAGGCAAGCTCTGCGACAGGATCATTCTCTTCGTCTTCGACGTTGTCGGAATTTGGCGTGGCTTGGGCACCGGTAGGTTGGTCGTCAGTCGAGGATGGCTTGGAGTGTTCGATGCTGTGGGGAACTGGAGCCGGAGCCGAAGCTGAACGACTCTTTGCAGTCGAGGTCTGGGCGAAAGGCTTCCCGTCCTTGCTGTCGTTGTCTCGGGCGGTCGAGACGGCGGCGGCGAGCATAGTGGAGGTGGCCGGATCTTTGGGATCGTCTTCCAGCGATTGCGAAGTCTCCGTCCTCTTCGGCTCAATCACATTGTCCGTCTTCTTGCCGGCGAGCCTCGTGAAGGGTTTGGAGGATTCTGCGGTCTGGGTGGCGGCCTTCGGCATAGACACATTGCTCGAAATTTCCGCTGCCCCCTCCGGCTGGCCAGCGACCTTCGCCTCGAGCTCCGCCTTCTCACGCCGAAGCTTCTCCAACTCACTCTCCTCGCGGCGATAGTCCGGCAAACGGCCCGAGGCCGCTTTGTTGGCTTCGCGTTGCGCGGTCTGAGCGGGATGCTTGAGCTTATACTTCAGGCCGCCGCGGGTGGAGCGTTTTGACTTCTTCTTGGGTGCACCGTCGCTCTCCTGCTCAATGCTTTGCGCTGTGATGCTGGTACCCGCTACGTTGGCGCCGTCACCGCCCTTCCTCTTGGAAACACCAGGCTTGACCACCGGACCACCTTCGTCATAATCGCTGTCGATAGTGATGCTTTGCTTCGCGACATTTCCAGCCCCAGCTGGCGTGCTCGAGGTCCCGGTAGGAGTTACGTTGTCCTGAGAGCCGCAGTCTTTCGCAGAGATTTCACGCTTGGTGGACCCCATGTGTTCGAGCGGCTTGCTGTGCTCCGAGATCGCATCGCCAGATGTCTGCGCCGGAGTTGCTGCAGGGAGATTGAGTTTGCTGCATATGCACTTTCCCAGATTAAGTGGCTCGGTACGCTGACTGGACGCCATGCTGGATCTCGAAGACATAAAGAAGTCTTAACACCAATGTGGCGAAGGTCAGGTGTACGAAAGATGAACGAGCGGTACAGAGAATTCGACATTTAAGCTGATTTATCTGTTCCTTGATTGTTGTGGGTTGTGGATGCCAAGGCTGCAGATCGACGTTTCACGCACAAAGAAGGAAAGAGCGACTGAAGTTGCGACGTCATAAGTTCGGTCGTAATTCCCGATTAGGACTGACTCGTGTTGCCAGAACCGCATGCTGCTTCTTCTGCTAAGAGTTTCGGCGTGACGAGCCGCGGCTCGTCACGCTAAGCTACAGCTATAAGTAATTGCCAACCTTCCGTCGAAACTTGAGCTTCTACAACCACCAATTTCTTGCAGTCTCTTGACGGCACAACGCCTCAGTACTGAAGCACACGACGCGCATGGCGATCGCATGGAGCACCGCGCTTGGATGTCGCTTGGCGCACCGCGCATGGCGAGCGCGCGCTCTGCACCCGCGAGCCGATCTGTCGACAACACAGGTTCTCTCGAGGATGGTGCGATTGGTGGTGTCAGATATGGCGCGCCGTTCAACGTGCAAATCCGTGCAACGAGCTTGACAGACGAGCGTACGTGCGACGTGCTTGATCAACGTGCGTACACGACGTGTGGATGTGGCTGTACGAGGGGTGCCTGCTGCTCCTTCCTCTCACCCTCTAAACAACTGTCAGTGCCCGCCGCACTGGCAGCATTCTTTACTTGCGCCTAGCGCTACCTACCTCCGATACGAAAGCCGCCACCCTGGCGCCAGGGTAAGCAGAGTGCTTCTCGAAGCACTGCATTCTATAGTAAATACCCTCCCCCCTTGACGCTGACGGTGATACAGGCCATCAGATATCCAGCGAAGATGCTAGGTACTGGAGGCTTGTAAAGTAGCACCTGCCCAATTCACGGGGCGCGCAACTTGCGCAGCCACGACTCACCAACGTCAGATTCAGTCACATTGTTTCGACCAAAATTCGCCGCACAGAACCACGAGCTACAAATACTTCGACAGCTTCCTCTTCCTCAGTCTTTCTTACGGCAACATGGTCAAGCGGCAACATGCAGGCGAGCGCAAGTGTGAGCAACAACTGAGAGCGCCTTGACTGGAAATCGTATGCCTTTCACCATAGTCACTCTTCTCCAAGAGACGGACGGTGTCTGTAAAGCTTTCGAGCGTTGCTGCGATGGAAGGTCTCTGAGTGAGCCGGACTGGACGGTCCCAAGTTCGATCCCGGTGTTGCTGCGAAGACCATGTCGCGATCTCTTTTACCGCACATAACGATTTTTCGACGCTGCTGATGTCCGCCGCATCAGCGGCCTTCTTTTACTTGCGCTCGGCGCATCCCTCACCTGCGACGCGAAAGCCGCCACCGCTGGCGCCACCCGGCAACAAGAGTGCTTCACGAAGCACTGAATACTACAGTAAACTCCCCTCCCTTTTTGACGCTGACGTGACACAGGTTATCAGATACTCAGCGTCTTCGATGGGTACTGGAGGCTTGTATCTTCTACTCGAATTGTACGTTCAGCAGCAGCAGATCAGCAAACGCCGCATTCACAGCTATCTTGGATTGCTTGCACAGAGCTCACTGCGCTGCGTTGAGCTACGAATCAGCATCTCCACTGCCTCCGACCATTGTATAACAGCACGTCTGACCACTATAATCCGCTGGAAGGCGAGCGCCGTCTTGTGAACGCAGTGCAATACTCGATCTGTCATTCATTTGCTTGAAATTGCGCAAGTTCATTTAGGTAAGACTCAGAATTGTCGCGAATGAGCCAAACCGCTGGTTCACTGAAGTCTCGATAGAGAGCTGTCGCATTCGCTTTTTGCTACTCACAAGCCTCCGCGTTCATCTAGCTACGTTGCGTCGGGTTAGATTACAAGTTGTCATGGTGCTTTCGCAGAATGCAAATAAGAATGCCTGGATCACAACGACATGGTGCTGGATGACGCTATCGCGGGTGAAATGCAGGATACGAACCAGCAGGAAAAGCACATTGATAATGGAAGTGGCGGCCGCCAGCACTCCACTGCAGTATCTACGACTCATCGCTTAGATACGCCCAAGTTGTCGTTCGGCAGGCACACGCTCGTCGACAAGATTCGCCACAAGCTGCCATGGAATAACTGTCACCAGCACAGTTATGATGTGGATCGCGAAGTATTGCCTAGACCACCTGAGAGAATGGAAGGCATCGCTCTACGACGATGCGTCCGAGCAGGCTCGGCTTGTGAAATGGTGGCACTCAGGAACTAGACCGACTTGTATTAAGGAGATTCTTACTCGAGCAGCCAACCTTGACGCTGGTGCCAGTCTCGCTGCTCAAGACACAGGTGGAGGGACAGTCGCAGGTTTCGCAAGGACCGTTATGGCCACTCACCCAGCTAGTCTCAGCGATTCCGCGTACGCCAGCGCTTACACAAACAGCTCACCCTCTGCTCACGGATCTGCAAGAGTGAGGCAGTTGTAGCTACTTTCTAGCTCTGCTTGGTGGAAAGCTGGGCGCGGAGATCATACCGGTACTGAAGCCACCACATGCAAAGCAGAGGTTCTCGAAGGCTGGAGTTCAAGCTTTGCACGCGGATGTACACGAGGTGCACGTGTAGAGTGATGAGTGTAGACAGCACAAGGTAGCAAATAAAGTACGATTGATTCGCTTCGCAGCTCTGGGCGGATGAAGAAGTGCACGGGAGTAGATGCAGACAAGCCGATTGCTAGCATCGGTAAGATCACGCAGACCGCATCAACAAGCCTTGAGCGGCCGAAGTCCGAAGCTGCGAGTGATAATGCAATGCAGCCGGTGAATGATATGCCAGGCGGGTGGCATTACGCTGCAAAGCGTTCGTGTGTGTATGGCAGACCGGATGCCACGACTGGAGCTCTCACCGGAAGCGGAGGATCAGCGTCAAGCAGAGGCATTACTGGGGATGCGGATGGCCGCGAAGCGATAGGATAGAACTGAAGGCAGGGGAAGCCAAAGCGGGATGATGAAAGTGGGCGCTTGGTGTTCGTGTCAGAGCAGAGCTGAGCTTGCGAAGGTAGTGGTAACAAGCTGACACTACCAGAACACGCTTTGACGAGTCATGACGGCAGATTGCAGGTGGTTTAAGTGGGTGGTGACCGCCACACCAGGGCGGTCGGGCGTGTGATGCCGTCTCCATGATTCATCACAATCAATGGACGACTGGCAAAGTAGCTATTAGTTGATGTGTAATGCGATCGTTTTCCGCTCGTTTACCGCAATGACTACGTCTACTGTTCGTGTAATTATGACTCTGTCTTGTGAACCAACACGCAACTCGCCTAGGTCGCAATAAGCGTACGGTTTCGCTGTGAGGCATCAGCTTCATATTGTACAAGCCTCCAGTACCCAGCGAAAGCGCTGGATAGCTGATGGCCTACACCGTTAGCTGGCCATGGAAGGCCCTCCTTCAAGTTAGATGATACCGACCTTTTTAGGCGCATTATAAGCATGCGGGTGCTGCTGGCTGTCGGCGGTCGAGGGAAAGGTTGGATAGGTGGGTAAGAAAGGATCGGCGTGTCGGTAACGGCCAGAAGAATAAGGTTGGTGTGATAGAAGAAGAAGAAGGCGTTCGCAACCACCCAGCGGAACGTCTGTCGCGAACATGCATGTCCAGGAACGTCTGCCCAGGAACGTCTGAGGTGCAACACCTACTGCGCTCACACGGGACTGCGCTCTCACATGCCATGGCCCAGGAATGTCTGCCGAGGAACGTCTGAGGTGCAAAACCTTCTGCGCTCTCGTCGGACTGCGCTCGCACACGGCCGCCACCATCCCCGGAGCGTCTGCCTCGGAACGTCTGAGGTTGTAGAACCTTCTGCGCTCTCACAGGAACTGCGCTCAAAAGGAGTGACGTCCGCGCACTGCGCTCTCAGCTGAGTGACCGGTCGCGCTATTGTATGGTAATCAAGAACAAGATGTCGAAAGGAGACGTTGATGTAATCTTGGAAGGAAGGACGACGCTGTTGCGTGCTAGCGCCGGCGATTGCGTAAGCGGAGGCATGTGATTCCCTTGTCTTGGCGTGGATAGTATTCACTGACGGCCCAAGAACTTGCGCCGATGGCCTTCAGCTGCTTGCCATGACGCTAGCTAGCCTAATTTCTCCCGCGTTCGCGCATATTGGTATTATGGACTGAACGTCGTTCAACAGTTATGGTCAATGTTCGCTGTGCGAGAGTCCGGTGGAAGTCGAAGCTCCAGTAGCAGTGACATTGTAGTAGCCTGGGTCACGCCACACTACGTCGCAGCGTACTGCTCTCGGCCTCACTGACCGAAGATGCCCGCTTAAGAGCTTCGTGAATGACAACTCCTCTCCACGTTCGTGCGCTCTGGCCGTAAGCATTACGCGGGTTTACCGCACCGCATTTAACCGAAGTCGGAAACCTTCCTTCGGCGAATCTCGAAGGTCTTTAACATCAGCACTTGTATCTGCAAAGTTCCTGCCCAGATCGAAGGCAATATACTGCCTGCAGTACCCACACAAGATGGATCCGCCGGCGAGTACGAGCGCATCACATGATCCCCACCCTCCGGAGAACAGAAGGCTGCCACTTGAAGGCCGCCCGCGCGTCACCCGCAGCGGTCTTGCTGCCGACCCTGAGTCGAAACCTGCCGAGTTCTCGCAGTCGACCCTGCTTGCCTTCCCAAGCGTATGCATGCCTCGTATGTTGGAAGGCTCGCGCCCTCAGAAGCCGCACGACGTAAACGTATGGGTCGGGCAGGATGGTGTCATCAAGGTGTTGTCGGAATGGAAGGCGGAAGAGATCGACCAGCCCGACAGATACAAGGTCGTCCTCAAAGTGTTCGGTGACATTAAGGATGTTGGGGTGCTTGTACGCACGATCGAGGACTTCGTCAAAACTGCTGTAGCAATCACTACTTCCGCCGATGCTGACAACGGTAGTGCGGTGAAGCGAATGCGTAAGCGGTGGGCGTTCTGCGTCCGCAAACTGGCCGATGCTGCTCCTGTTCCGGGCGCAAATGTCGGCGACAAGTCCAAGATCAACACTTTATGGAGATACGAAGCTTCGTACTGCCTTCTCCTGACGGCATTGACGGAGATCCATCGCGCGGACCCGCAAAGCTATTTCTGTAACCTGCTGGGCAGCGTTCCAACAAAGTGCAAGGAGGTGACAAGTTGGTCCGATTTCAGTGACGAATCCTCAAGCGAAAAAGGCGAACGCACACGAGGGCCGGCGAGGAAAAAGCTGAAGACAGTGGATGGCAAAGCTCATGCCAGGGTCGAACAAGACAGCTCGGACGAGTACTTGCCGGAGAGCCTACGCGGCAAGAGCAGCAAGAGTTCCAAGCGACCGAGTTGCCGTTCCAAAACCGGTGGTAGAGCAGCCCGGAAGAAGCTGGCCAGGGCAGCGCGCAGGACGACATGGATAGTAAAGACGGTGTTGAGGACGCCGAGAAAGAGGGCGATGAGGCACCGACACAGTCCCGCGGTTTCTTTCGCCGGGACCGGACATTGGTGGACGCGGCCAGTTACAACGAGCCTAAGCTCATAAGAAATGCCGCAATAACTGCCAGCGTCCGCCACCGCCGCCAAGAGCCGACCGAGCAGTCAGCTTTCGAAAATGAGAGCAGCGATATGGGGCCAAGCCCGACGGCGGGCGAGAAGCGTAAGCGTTGGGAGCTGCCTGACGAGGAATCATCTTCAGATGGAGACAGCTTGTTCGTAAGCCAGCACAAAACCTTGCCAAGCTTGTCTCCGATCGCAGACCGTAATCCTCTATCGGGCACGCCAACTCCAGATACGCCGAGTCTGCTTGCTTCTAGCTCAACACAGTGCGGTACGAAATTCATGCAGACTCCACATGCCACGCACCAGGTCTCGGTGGCGACGCCTGTGCAGCACCACCAAAGCAACCCAACCAAGCCATACCCTTTCATCGAAGAACCATATACGGACGATGAGGACGCCATCGAGGACCCAGCAATCAACGCTGGGGGTGCGCCACCAGACTCTCCAGAATCCCTCAGCTTTAAAGGCTCGAGCGAGTCGCCGGCTGCAACTGCGCCATCAATCAGCACACCGGGGATGGTCAAGACGGTCGAGAGGTCTCGTATTGACTGTGTTGAGGTCACGGGTGAAGGCTCGATCAACTTCTCAGTCACTGCTCAATCCATCACTCATGACGGCATGCGCCGGAAGACGGAAACGTACAAGGCCGAGTACAGTAGCGTCAGTGAGCAGGCCGCTACCGAGAAACAGGAGGGGTTCGAGTATGCTGAAGATGTCATCTCACAGGACTGGGTCACCTCGCTGGCAACGAAGAAGACATCCATGCCTGTGGGGAAGAAGGGGACTACTGCTGTTAGCGAGAGAGCTCCCATGCTGGACACCAGGGACAAGGAGCTCAGGACGAAGAACGAAGAGCTGATCGACGAAGTCAGGGAGAATGCAATTCGACGGGAACCAAGTCTGGTGACCGAGAAGAGCTATGATGAGGGTGAAGCAGAGGCGGAGAGGAAGCTGAAGAAAATCCGGAAGCATTTGGAGGATGCGGAAGTGTTGATTAATGGTACAAGCGCGTGAAGGAGGGACCGAGCAAGAGAAACGATCGCAGGTGGGAACCGAATGAGTGGTCCTGAGAGAAAATCGCTAGGGTTAAGGAGAGCGAGAGTGCGAGTAGTAGTGACCATGCGCATCGCCGCACTCTCTCAGCCTCAGAAGTAGCATAGCATGCAAACTTAGTCTGAGGGGTGACTTGATTGCCCTGTGCTCATAGAACTCAACGACAAGCACCAGCAATGTGACTTTCTGTCGTTCCGCGAAATTGGTGATGGTAATCCTGAGCCCGCAAGTAGCTGAGCCCGCATTCTTGGAACTCCAAGACAAGTCTTTGCACGGTAGTCACGGTTTAGATGCAAACTCCTTCGGAATACGATAGTGAAGACGTTGAGCTACGGTCAAACATGAGTCATTTGAAGGTGTCTGAAGCCTCTGACACTCGCACGGCGCAGGAGATGACACCCAGAAAGGTGTTCAGTGAGCTCCAGGATAAGGATGACGAGGTCGGGTAGCTGGGCAACGTGCTTAGCACGGAGCTGCCATAGCTGGAGAGTCGAATAACAAGCTTGTCGGGAGGAACACGGCCCGTACATAAGAGCTGCGAGACACGAAGAGAAGCCAGAATGTAAGCGCACAACGATGCGCGGCATCCGCGGCCTGCTGGATCGGAATACGGATCTGTATCGTCAGGCAGTGTATCAGCAGATAGTGGCGCTTAGCAAGGGAATAGCTGGAATTAGGAGAGAGTTGCTGGCCGAGGTTCGAGAGAGGAAAGGCGCTACCGCAAAGACCTCGTCAACGGCAGGAAGGAGATCTGGTGGGTGGTCCTGGAGGTCATGCCAAGCCTGTCTCTGCAAGAAGGGTTAGCGTGAGAGCACATGGGAGCAGGACAAAGAGGACAAAGGGAGTAGCTTTGCAGCAGAGTGTGAAGATACGCTGCGCTCGAACCGTGCGTCTCATC
>Ga0268244_10000776_pt1 | contig 12178 bp, 3 predicted proteins | sample AgamicMgSfe_FD_200258 | JGI IMG/M metagenome (GOLD analysis project Ga0268244, IMG submission 200258) | Agave microbial communities from Guanajuato, Mexico - Mg.Sf.e (v2) (version 2) | ecosystem: Host-associated > Plants > Phyllosphere > Phylloplane/Leaf | place: Guanajuato, Mexico | collected... | reverse complement strand
GTACAATGTTCGGGCACCGTCTGATCCTGCTGTACATCGACAGCATGGGCGAGTGGAAGTCCTCATACGAATGGTGTCCACCACCACGGCCGCCAGTCCACTGCAGCATGATAGGGAAGTCTGGATTGGCCTTAGCAACGTTGATGACAGCCTGAATGGCCTCAACTGAGCCAGGCTTGAACCCCATGTGCTTGATACCCAGCGTCTGGATGTACTCGTTCGCGACCTCGATGGACGGAACACCAGCACCAATAGTGAGACCTTCAATTGGCACGCCTTCGGCACGTAACCTGCCAATCATCGGGATCTGCCAAGCCATGTGGCGTGGGGCGACGTAGATCAGGTTGATAGTGATACCACGACCAGCAGGAATCTCCCTCTCGATCTTCGTGATTGCCTCAGTCATGCTCTTGTCGTTGTAATATCCACCACCAGCTAGCTCAATTTCGTAGCCGGCCCTCATCGTAGCAGCCACGAAGTCCCATGGCACGGTGCAAGGTGTCATGCCCGCGACCATGACCGGAGGCAATCCGAGCAGTCTGCTCATCTTGGTGTCCACAAAGGTTTGGCCAACTGAGGTCTTTGCAAGCTTGGGTCCATGCTCTTTCACCCAGTCCACAGCGTACTTCACCGCATGCTCGGCATCGCGGTCGAAGATCTCTGGCTTGTAGCCGACTTCTACGTTCGTGCCGTCCATGGTGCCGGCCAAGATAACTCGCACTCCAGTACCATCTTTGTTGCGGTTCGTGAGGACACCAAGACCGGAGATGCCACCTGGTCCAAAGTCCAAGATGTGCGTTGCATTCGGCATGACCGTTGCCTCTTCCCAATTGACTTGATCCTTGCAGATCATTCGAACGAGCGCTGGCACAATATTTTCTGCTGCCTGCTCCCGCAGATCTTCACCTGAGCAAGTGTCATACACCGGAATGCCAAGCTCTTGCCTCGGAATGGTCACATCTTTCAAGTCCTCTTTGAGGTGCTGGGCAGCGTCGGCGAGATATGGGCTGTGGAAAGGCGAAGTGATAGGCAGAAATCGGTTTACGAAGCGTACCTTGCGATCAGTGTACGGAATGCGTGTCTGGTCAAGTCCTGTCGGAGCCTTCACCTTGCGCAGTTGCAGGTTGAGACCGTATAATGACATTGGCGGACCAGTGACGACGAAGTTTCTCGCGCTGTTAATAAGGGAGATACCAATGTGCCGCTCGTCCGGAAGGTGCTGGTTGGTGATGTCGATGTACTTCTGGAGAGTCTCTCTGGGCAAGTCGCGGACCGACAACATGGGCGTCGGCGCGCCCTCGCCGCTATCAATCGAGTCCTGTAGCACATTTGGCGCGAGCGATGTGCGTGGATAGGCTTGCTGGCTGCGCGAGCCGATCCAAAACAGGACGGTAAGCGCGCTCCTTGCGGCATAGTCGAATGTTTCCCAGTTCGAGGATGCGGCGATCGCTGCCGCCGTTACCACACCCTGCGAGTGACCCGTGGTACCGGAAAGTCTGTCGCGAACGTGACCCGGATGCGTGCCAAGTACTCTGCAGGTCACAACGTAGTGCGCAAGCTGTGTGAGACCGATCAGTGGGAAGCTGACTGGCGCAGAGACAAGGTAGTCAATGTCTGGTTGTGAGTCGCGATTGTTGAGCCATCGCATGACATCGAGGCCCTTTGGATAGAGCTTTTCGGCTTGAGGGTCTCGGGACAGACTCTGCAGGAGCGCTGCTGCTGTTGAGATGAAGTCCTCCACCAACGAAGGGTACGTGTTGTAGACTTCGCGAAGTTCGTCAAAGTACTCCTCGATGTTGCCCTGCCCACCAAAAACAGCGTAGATGTATGCATTCTCATCCGCTGCTTCGCGCAACAAAGCAGACTCGTGAGCTCTTATAGGCCGGTTGGCTGCCGCACGAGCGGCGTAGTAGGATCGTACGGTGATGAGCTTCTTCTCCGCAATGCCAGGCAGATTCGCGGCGATGGCGTGTACCTCGTTACCGCGCAGGAAATGGCGCTCGAATTCTTGTGTGACAAGCTTCAAAACCTCCTCGTGTGAACCCGGGTCCTCTCCCTCGTCTACCTCTCGAGCAATGAAGCCAAGGTAGCGAGCGACCAGCTCTGTGACTGAAGATGGCTCCTCATCTTGAGCAAGCTCATCTGTCGGTTCGGGAAGGGTTGCGAGGAAGGCGTCTTTTAGTTGCGTCGCATTGAAATGAAGGGCGGTCGGAACGAGAAGAGTATATTCGAGAGTACCGTACGCCAACACCAGGGGCCGAGATACGGCTTGCGACCGAGGTGTAGAGACACCTGGGAAATATATGTCAGCTCGTGCCTGGTCACGAGGTCATATCTCGAGACATACCAGTTTGAGCACCACTGCCGTACATTTTGCTGCTACTCCTACGCAATGCAGTCGGTCTAGCTCCGTCGAACTGAACATGGTCAGCCATTGTATCCTAAAATCTCCTGCTTATACACTCTTGCTAGCTCTTGCGCATTGCTATCGCGGGATCCTATACAATTGCTCGACGTTGTCGCGCGAGTACCCAGCTGAACGTGCGTCTGCTGTTGTCGGCCGTAACTAGAAGAAACGACTAACACTCACTGGTCTCGTCAATGGCGCTGCCTAGGGTTTTGTTCAGACAGTTGTTCTCTCGTAACTGTCCAAGCTCCGACCAAATTTCTTTGGCACCAGGATTGTCGTAAGATGGCCCGGGTAGCGTGCAACAATGAAGTAGACGATTTGCAAGTCAAAGAATGGTGAAGCTGCAAGAGAGGTTGGAAATGCTCTCGCTGATCTTGAGGGTGGTTGCGGCGCCGTAACGCTCTCCCGATAACAATAATTCTTCTCGCGAAGCGACGAGAGTTGCTTGCTTTACCAAAGCTCCTCGGCAGGTTGAATCGCATCCGATTGGCTCAATGCTCACATCGGAACTAAACCTGCATCTCGACCACGAGGTTGAGAGCAGCAGTCCCTGTCAACGGTTCCGATTCAGACAGCATAATCGGAATGCCTATCTGGTGCACTTCTGCCGAATAGTCCATACAAATTCGATGGTCACTGTCGGCTTGCGCTCTAGGAAGTAATGAATGATCAAAAAAGCAGCTCCCCCTCCTACTGTCACTCTCAGGCACGAGACGCTGTGACGCAGCTAGTCAGCCTAGCGCCGGTTGATGCCGCATTTGGTCTCAATCCTCAAGATTTCTAAACCCGTGGGGAAAGCTCCAAGGTGAAGGATGAGCCTCTCTGGATGCAAAATAATCTCCCAACGGCTTGAGGAAACGTACGCCCGCAGCATCGCGCAGCTCACCAAGTCTTGCCAGTCAACCGACGGGAGTGACCGGGTGAAGTCTCCGTACCCTTCGCATTCGCGACACCAACAGCTAGCATCTCGAGGAGCGGGAGAACCTTTGGGGCCCTGTTCTCGACATATCCACCTCTACACCATCTGAACATCGTCTCCTTGCTCTGTTAACAGCGAAGTCTTTCCTTGGCACGTTCATTAGCTTAGCACAGCGACGGTTGTAACCGCACAAGCTTCAGTCCAGCTTGGGACAGCACACCAACATCATGCGACCCGAAGTGCAACAAGTAAGCTTTCGCTACGGTTCACGCAACAATCGTCGGCTAACCAACTTCTCAAGGAGCTTAGTCACACCCTCCTCATCGAGCTCCTGGCATATCAATTCGCATCCCCAGTCAGATGGATCGAGACGCAAGATGTCATCCTCGGCGAGAAGACGACGGAGCGGATAGTGGAAGTTGGGCCCGCAGACACACTGGGTGGCATGGCGAAGCGGACATTGGCAGCAAAGTACGAAGCGTATGATGCCGCAAGATCGGTGCAGCGACAGATTCTCTGCTACAACAAGGATGCAAAGGAGATCTACTATGAGGCGGATCCAGTGGAAGATGAACCTGCTGTGGCACCAGCCTCGAGTGGTAGCAGCGCGCCAGCTACTAGTTCCGCTCCTGCGCCAACTCAAACGGCTGCCGCACCTCCTCCACCGAGTGCAGGACCAGCTGCCGCAGTAGCAGATGCTCCTGTGGGCGCCGTTGACATTCTCCGGACACTGGTTGCCCAGAAGCTGAAGAAGCCATTGGGAGACATCCCCCTCAGTAAAGCGATCAAGGATCTGGTTGGAGGTGAGTGATGTGAATAGTACTGATATAGGTCTACAGACTAATATCGCGTCACAGGCAAGTCCACGCTCCAGAACGAGATTCTCGGAGACCTTGGAAAGGAGTTTGGCTCCACGCCTGAGAAGCCCGAGGATACCCCACTCGACGAACTCGGAGCCTCGATGCAAGCGACTTTCAACGGCCAGCTCGGCAAGCAGTCGACTTCGCTCATTGCGCGGATGGTGTCATCGAAGATGCCAGGTGGCTTCAACATCACTGCAGTACGCAAACACTTGGAGACAAGATGGGGTCTTGGATCAGGCAGGCAAGATGGTGTGCTGCTCTTTGCACTGACCAACGAGCCTGCGGCGCGTCTTGGCTCCGAGAATGATGCAAAAGCATGGCTCGACGACATTACCCAGAAGTACGCCGCTCAAGCTGGCATTAGCTTGTCCACAGGTCCAGCCGCTGGAGACAGCGGTGCTGGTGGTGGTGGCATGATGATGGATCCAGCAGCCCTCGATGCTTTGACCAAGGATCAACGCGCGCTATTCAAGCAGCAGCTAGAACTTTTCGCACGGTACTTGAAGATGGATCTACGCGCTGGTGACAAGGCTGCGCTCGTTGGGAAAGACAACGAGGCGGCTCTGCAAGCACAGCTCGATCTCTGGAACGTCGAGCACGGCGAGTTCTACGCTGCTGGCATTGAACCTTCGTTCACACCTTTGAAGGCTCGCGTCTATGATTCATCCTGGAATTGGGCTCGTCAAGATGCGCTGACCATGTACTACGACATCATTTTTGGGCGACTACATGCGGTTGACCGCGAAATCGTTAGCCGCTGCATCCTCATCATGAACCGCTCCAACCCTGCCTTGCTTGACTTTATGCAGTACCACATCGACCACTGTCCGACTGAGCGGGGAGAGACATACGAGCTGGCCAAGATGCTCGGTGAGCAGCTTATCGACAACTGTAGAGATGTCCTTGGCGAGGCACCAGTCTACAAAGACGTTGCTCTACCAACGGCACCGCAACTTACTCTTGATGCTCGTGGCAACATGGACTACCAAGAAGCACCGCGTCAGAGTGTTCGCAAGCTGGAGCATTACGTGCGTGAGATGGCCGAAGGCGGCAAGATCTCCGAGTACGGCAACCGGACCAAAGTGCAAAACGACCTGCAAAAGGTGTACAAGCTCATTCGCCAACAACACTCGCTGTCCAAATCATCGCAACTTGAGATCAAGCAGCTATACAGCAACATAGTTCGCTCTCTCGGCATGAATGAGGGCCAGATTATGCCTATGGAGAATGGGAAGCCCAATGGCCACATCAAGAAAGGTGGCCGTAACGGCCGTACCACTGCCCAGGTGAAACAAGGTAAGGTCGAGACTGTGCCATTCCTACATCTCAAACGCAAGGAGGAGTATGGCTGGGAGTACAGCAAAAAGCTCACCGGCATCTACTTGGACGGTCTTGAGCAGGCTGCACGCGCTGGTGTTACGTTCCAAAACAAGAACGTGCTCATGACGGGTGCCGGAGCTGGCTCCATCGGTGCTGAGGTGCTGCAAGGCCTGATCAGTGGTGGCGCGAAGGTGATTGTCACCACTTCTCGGTTCTCACGTGAAGTCACAGAATACTACCAGAGCATGTACGCTCGTTATGGCGCACGCGGTTCGCAGCTCATTGTTGTGCCGTTCAACCAGGGTAGCCAACAAGATGTTAATGCTCTCGTTGAATACATCTACGATGAGAAGAAGGGCCTCAGCTGGGATCTGGATTACATTGTACCCTTCGCCGCTATCCCGGAGAACGGCCGCGAAATCGATAGCATTGACAGCAAGTCTGAGCTGGCCCACCGTATAATGCTTACCAATCTCCTCCGAATGCTCGGCGCTGTCAAGATGCATAAGGCCAACCGCGGATTTGAAACCAGGCCCGCTCAGGTCATCTTGCCACTATCGCCGAACCACGGTACTTTCGGAAACGATGGTTTATATTCTGAGTCCAAGCTCGCTCTGGAGACCCTTTTCAACAGGTGGCACTCCGAGAGCTGGGGTAACTTCCTCACCATCTGCGGTGCCGTCATTGGCTGGACACGTGGCACAGGCCTTATGGGTGGCAACAACATCGTTGCTGAGGGTGTCGAGAAATACGGCGTGCGTACCTTCTCTCAGCAGGAGATGGCGTTCAACCTACTCGGCCTCATGAGCCCTTCAATCGTCAACCTTTGCCAGATGGAGCCTGTCTTCGCCGACTTGAACGGCGGCCTGCAATTTCTGCCGAACCTCAAGGACCTGATGACGAACATCAGGAAAGATATTACTGAGAGCTCCGAAATCAGGAAGGCTGTCACGCGCGAGACGGCTGTGGAGAACAAGATCGTCAACGGTGAGGAGAGTGAGGCGCTGTACAAGACTGTCAAGGTTGACAAGCGTGCCAACCTGAAGTTCGACTTCCCCAAATTGCCGGACTGGAAGACTGAGGTCGAGCCGCTCAACGGTGATCTGAAGGGTATGGTCGATCTCGAGAAGGTCGTTGTGGTTACTGGCTTCGCTGAAGTTGGGCCGTGGGGCAACTCTCGGACTCGATGGGAGATGGAAGCATACGGCCAGTTCTCGCTTGAGGGGTGTGTTGAGATGGCTTGGGTTATGGGTCTCATCAAGAACCACAATGGTCCGCTCAAGGGCAAGAGTTATTCGGGCTGGGTTGACGCGAAGACCAATGAGCCTGTCGACGACAAGGATGTCAAGCCCAAATACGAGAAGCACATCCTCGACCACTCGGGTATCCGTCTCATCGAGCCAGAGCTGTTCAATGGTTATGACCCGAACAAGAAGCAGCTGCTTCAGGAGATTCAGATCGAGGAGGACCTTGATCCCTTTGAGGCATCGAAGGAGACTGCGCACGAGTTCAAGCGCGAGCACGGCGACAAGGTCGAGATCTTCGAGCTGGATTCCGGAGAGTACCAAGTTCGGCTTAAGAAGAATGCGACTCTCCTCATTCCGAAGGCGCTGCGCTTCGACCGCCTCGTCGCTGGCCAGGTGCCGACCGGATGGGACGCCAAGCGATACGGCGTGCCGGACGACATCATTTCGCAAGTCGACCCCGTTACCCTCTACGTCCTCGTCTCCACTGCCGAAGCACTCCTCTGCTCCGGTATCACCGATCCGTACGAGTTCTACCAATACGTTCACATCTCGCAAGTCGGCAACTGCATCGGCTCTGGTATCGGTGGTACCACTGCTCTACGTGGCATGTACAAGGACCGCTTCCTCGACAAGCCGCTGCAGAAGGACATCCTCCAGGAGTCGTTCATCAACACTATGAGTGCTTGGGTCAACATGCTGCTGCTTTCGTCAACCGGTCCAGTCAGGACACCCGTCGGTGCTTGCGCTACCGCCGTTGAGTCTATCGATATCGGCTACGACTGTATTGTGGAGGGCAAGGCTCGCATGTGCTTCGTTGGTGGTTTCGATGATTTCCAGGAAGAAGGCTCGTACGAATTTGCAAATATGAAGGCCACCAGCAACGCCGAAGACGAGTTCGCCCACGGTCGCACGCCGAAAGAGATGTCTCGCCCAACCACCACAACCCGTAACGGTTTCATGGAGTCTCAAGGTTGCGGTATGCAAGTCATCATGGACGCGAAGCTCGCTTTGGACATGGGTGTCCCGATCTACGGTGTTCTTGGGTTCACTGCTACCGCTACCGATAAGATTGGTCGCTCCGTTCCAGCGCCCGGTCAAGGTGTGCTTACCACTGCGCGTGAGCAGCCTTCCAAGTTCCCCTCGCCATTGCTCGACATCAAGTATAGGAAAAGGCAGATGGACCTACGCCGCAAGCAGATCAAGAACTGGCAAGAATCAGAGCTCATGTATCTGCAGGAGGAGCTTTCTGCCATGAAACAACAGGGCGGTGACTTCAACGAGACTGAGTATATGGAAGATCGTGCTGCACATATCGAGCGCGAGGCCAGGAGGCAGGAGAAGGATGCCCTCAACAGCTTGGGCAACAACTTCTGGAAGTCAGACTCTCGAATCGCTCCTCTACGTGGTGCACTCGCCACTTGGGGTCTGACAATCGACGATCTTGATGTCGCCTCTTTCCACGGTACCTCGACTGTGGCCAACGACAAGAACGAGTCAGATGTCATTTGTCAGCAGATGAAGCATCTCGGCCGCAAAAAGGGTAACGCTCTGCTCGGCATCTTTCAGAAGTACCTCACTGGCCATCCCAAGGGTGCTGCTGGTGCCTGGATGTTCAACGGCTGCTTGCAGGTGCTGAACTCGGGTCTAGTGCCTGGCAACAGGAACGCCGACAACATCGACAAGGTCATGGAGAAGTTTGACTACATTGTTTACCCAAGCCAGAGCATCCAGACAGACGGTATCAAGGCTTTCTCGGTCACATCGTTCGGTTTCGGTCAGAAGGGTGCGCAGGCCATCGGAATCCACCCTAAATACCTCTACGCTGCTCTCGACCACGCCCAGTTCCAGACCTACAAGCAGAAGGTCGAAGCGAGGCAAAAGAAGGCCTACCGCTATTACCACGACGGCCTCATCAACAACTCCATGTTCCGTGCTAAGGACAAGTCGCCGTACGAGGATGCTCAGCAGAGTAAGATCTTCCTTAACCCGGAGGCTCGCGTCACCGCCGACAAGAAGACTTCGACATACGCGTACCCGAAGACTGCGCCGAACAAGGTTCAGGACAAGAACACCACCGAGATGGTCGAGTCGCTAATGAAGGCGAATGCCTCGTCCAACTTTAACCCCGGCGTCGACGTCGAGAGTATCGATGCCGTCAACATCTCCAACGACACATTCGTGGAGCGCAACTTCACGCAGGCCGAGATCGCGTACTGCCGAAAAGCATCGAACCCGCAAGCTAGCTTCACCGGCAAGTGGAGTGCGAAGGAGGCCGTATTCAAGAGTCTCAAGGTGCAGGGCAGAGGTGCCGGTGCGCCACTGAAGGACATCGAGATCAACAATGATGAGAATGGCGCCCCGACCGTGATTGTGAGTATCAGTGGCACGAATACGATTGTAGGACAGAAGCTAACAACCTCACAGCTCCACGGTGACGCCAAGGCTGCAGCCGACAAAGCCGGCGTGAAGTCGACGACCGTCAGCATCAGCCACAGCGATGCGCAGGTCATCGCTGTTGCTCTCTCGTCTTTCTAAAGATTCGCTTTTGTTTGATAGTGTACAGCATCAGAATGATACCTTGAGCGTTTTGTAAAGAGGTCTATGGGTGTGCACTTCGTGTAAGAAAGGGCAATTAGTGGCTATAGCCTGATATATAGAGCGTTTAGACAAGCATCACTGCGATCCAGGACCTTTCCCAGCATACCTCAGGTCGGCTCTGCGATTGAGATATCTAATGGATCCCCAGCATAGACCATTACAAGCTACAGTCCCCTATATATTGATGAAACGACACACCAGGATCTGGATTTGGTGGTGATCAAGCCGTTTTGCAAATGCATACATCGGCTGTGGCACAGTGCTGGCAAGGTACAACATGCACATGGTCTTAGTCTCATATAGCTACACGAGGAAGTATACGTGCTTGCTTACTAAGGCCCTTTCACTCACGGCTCAATCATTTGCCTTTGCAGCAATACATTTACTCTCTCCGTGGTCCGTTGCCGCCTTCGAAAGGAGCAGAGGCCATTCACACAGCGACCAAACCATACCGGCGCCGCCATCTCCACTGCGACAGTCAGTATCGCGGCGACCTTGCAGGAATGACGACGTCGTAGAAGTTCAGGGTTTACCTTCTTCAAGACTATAAACGTCCATTCGCTCAGCTGCTGCGATTGTGTCCGCCCAACCAATGCCTCCGTAGAAGCATTCGCCTTATGCAGGCAAGACGCCACGGGTGAAAGTCGAACACAGCAAGGACCGATATCTACCTCGCACGCCTGCAGTGTTCGCTCAACATATCGGTGTCGACAACCTCCATGCCAATCAAACCGCTGACGATTCCGTCGTCGTTGTTAAGCGTCTAAATCAAGAGCAGAAGGATGCGCGCAACGCTTTCGACATAGAACTGAATAATGTCGAGAAGTCAATCAGCGAAAATCATTTGCTTGTGCTGTATCGAATGTTAATTGTGTCTCTCTTACTATCAAGACAACTTTTCCAGCGAATAAGAAAGCTTAGCGCTACCCTAGCCGCAACGAGCGTATTAGACGGCGGGAGGTCTCGCTCTAATCAACAAGGATACCACGATCAACAGGACAATTTGCAGGAACAGTCCCAAGGTACTAATCGTCTTCACCCACACTCTGTTCGTACATAGCGGAAGAGCAAAGGCGGAGAAAGCGACGGTAGTATGATGCATACTAGTCGGTTACAACGAAGGCTTTCATTACTCAGCCGCAGCGTAGAATATCGACAGCAGTGACTGTCCTGCTTACGCAGCATTGCACCCCGATGTCCAGTCACCACATTCCTGTCAGACATTGCACCCCGATAACACGAAGGTTCACTCTCCTACGAGGGTTACTGAAGGTGCAGGTACCAAGTACTAGCGCTAGAACCATCCACAGTTATCTTGAACATGCGCGATCTGCTTGTTCCGCCGGTCTCAATAAGCCTGTACATCCAATCTGTTGCTGAGGCTACTGCCGGCCGGATACGGCGGCTCACACTATGTGAAGTAGATCTGGAGTTACGGAGCATGCCATCTCTGACTATTGCAGTACGTTTCGACCTCATGTCCGCGAATACATGACACTGCCGATGCATACAGTACGGGTGCCACATGCCATGCGTCATGGCTTGGAGAGGCGCAATCTGCATGTCTGGTAATGTTAATGCCGAAAGCCTGACCCAGGGATGGGTATGAGTGGTGCGAGTGAGCTCCTTTATCGAGGCAGCGCTTAAAGCAAGACACTGACGACGATTTAGTGTAAGAGTATCATGCAGGCATGACACTCTGGCAGTGTAGATGCTGCAACAGTCACCTGTCGCATGGAGAGGAGGGTCAAGCGAAGGGTGCGATGTCCCTTGAATGAGGAGACAAGAGGTACACTAGGGACACATATGGCGAAATTGATGAAAAGTTCGGGCTCAAGCACTAGTAGGGGTCGTATGGTGCGCTTTGGTCTGCAAGTGCTTCGAAGATGCCGGACGACTGGTGCCGGGATAAGTGGTATACGTAGGCGCAAGCGCCTTCCATACTTGTCATTCTACTGGCGTCGCCAACAGAATATAGAAATTGATGCCAAAGAGGGTGGGTGTAGCGGAGATATTTTACCGAGCTTGCTGCTCTAACGAAGGCTTTGGTGACACTTTTCTACCTGCCGTTCATTATCCGTATCCGTCATGCATTGAGTGTGTCGACTAGTCACCGCCCCCACGATTTGCAGATGAGGACATCCTGGCCACCACCTCCTACCCTCGCTAGCGGACAGGGACGCCGACCTAAATAACGCTTCTCATAGAGGCCTAGAGTATCAACAGGCTGGAATGGCACCATAGTGAATGAGCAAGACTAACTACTACACGTCGTGAGCCACCTGCCGTATCCCCGTCAATTCACCTTCTCGCCGTGGCTCCTGCATTGGTCCGCGGGTATATAAGCCAATCTCTCTCTGCGCGAGAAATATCAGTCGTCAGTTACCAGCATGTCGAGCTCCATCCGATCGCGCGGTTGGTAGTCTATCAGGTTAAGAGGAGTGTTCCAAAGATCTTTCATGCCAACTCGGAATATGGGCGTCAGTTAGGGCAGAGTATTTGGTGAGCAAAAAGGTCATTGCCATTCTATCCTACTCATCCTTCTTCCGTTGCTATACAACCCGCCATTCATTCTCAAGCGAAAGAGCGGTTGCGCAAGCTGCTGGCATCGCAAAACGCGTTCTCGCATCATCAACGTCAATTCCAAAACGCCAGGTGGTGACCCTCAATAATTCCCAATGCCCTGACTCCGTCGCAATGCATCCCATCACAACAATAATCCCTCAATACTGCAGTCTCCTCACTGGACTCCCCCTCCCATCAATCTGCCCATACCCCCCACTCGGCTGCGGTTCCAACCCCATGTGCGGCTGCTGCTGCC
>Ga0268244_10000775_pt1 | contig 12182 bp, 8 predicted proteins | sample AgamicMgSfe_FD_200258 | JGI IMG/M metagenome (GOLD analysis project Ga0268244, IMG submission 200258) | Agave microbial communities from Guanajuato, Mexico - Mg.Sf.e (v2) (version 2) | ecosystem: Host-associated > Plants > Phyllosphere > Phylloplane/Leaf | place: Guanajuato, Mexico | collected... | reverse complement strand
GGTGGTTCGCGTACGGGGTAGTCGGTGGGCAGGTGCTTGGTTGGGACGTAGGGTCGGCCGGTCTGCCCGATTTCGGGGTATTGCTCGCGTTCGCTGATGACTTCTGGGGGCCGCTCGGTGGTTGCCATGGTGGGTGTTGGGTTGCTCAATGGCTCGTAGGTGACGAGAGAGGGGAGATGGAGGGCAGAGGTTGGTGGTGGTGCGTGGTGGTGGTGAGGGAAGCTCGGGTTGCGGAGAGCGGGAGCTGAGTCAGCCGAATCTTTGCTGGCTTGGACATCAGTGAACTTTTGGCGAAACGCGCGAGCTATTAATGTTCGCGGTTCACATGCGCCGCGACGATGCGGTGATTGGAGTGAAATACTGCAACAATGTCACGTCCGACGGTTGCCGATCTGACTGGCGACAACGTGCTTGCTCAAGCGGCGCGGAAATACTGGCTCACCAAGGCTCCGTCGAAAGTGCAAGCGGAGACTGTCAAAGAGCTTTGGGAAGCGGTCGAGGCAGACAGCACGCCTTTCTCGCTCCTCCTACTCGAACAACTGCAGACCCTGGAGCGCTACCTCTGGCCCGGTTACAGCGACGACAGCTCGAACCAACACGTCTTGCTCCTGGCGTTGCTGGTCAATGTCAAACGACAGGATCATCTGCCCGTCTGGTCCCTGTTCGCCGACCGGATCGATGCCTTCTCCAGCTTCTTCAGACGCATCACGCACCTGAGTATCGATCAGTCCTTGTCGACTCAGCTGCGGACGCACCTGCTGGCTTTCTTGGTCGGTGCGTTCCAGAGCCTGGATAACGGCCTCGTGAGGAAAGAATGCGCGCCGTTGGTGTCGATCGGTACATGGCACAATCTGCACTCTGAGCGCGCGAGGGAGCAGCACTTGGCGAAGAGCGCACAATTGCAAAAGGCGTGGCGGGCGTCGGGGAAGAAGTATGACGGTGCGGATCCGGCGGGGCAGGCTAGATTGAGGTTCGAGAGGAGTTGGCTCTATACCCTCGTCTTGGACTTTTTCGACAGGCTGTACGATGCGGACGCGTCGAGTGACCAGAAAACGGACAATCTGGCGTATAGCGAACGCTTTGTGGAATTGCTGTGCGATCTGCTATCTCAGCTGCCTACGCGACGATACGTCAGCACGTTGTTGCAGGACCTCAATACGCTGTCGGTCATCAAGTTGTCGCCTCTCTATCAAGACGGTGCCGATGCGACTCTCTTGCGCGACATGTGGCTGTTGCTGGAGCATTACACCTATTTCCCGATCGATGTCAACAGTGGGCGGCAATTGAGCAGGCAGAAGTATGATGCGGTGCATAATGCTCGGATCGCGAGGCTACAGAGTAGTGCTCTCAAACTGCATCCAGAAACACTGAAAATCCTCGTCCTGGCCAATTACGGCTCGCTCGGGCGCCGAGAGGAGCTTCTGGGCCACCTGCAGGCGCTGAACGACGCCGAGCTCACGGAGCTTTGCGGTCAGCTGGGTTTGAGGACGGCGTATCCCGAAAAGTCGCTCGTGGTCGAAGATCGGGCTTTCTTAGACGACGTTGTTGCTTCGTTCATGGAGTCACGATCGTTATATTCTGATCAAGTGCGGCATCTGACGATCTTGCCTACTGAGACTGCGATCTACGACCGGTCGCTACAGCGTACGGATGACTATGATGGCAGCCGGCCGCTTGCGATTCCTAAACTCAATCTGCAATACCTGACTTTAGGCGACTTCCTCTGGCGCTCATACGTGCTTTTTCGCTCCGAGGCCTACCACGAGATTCGTAAGCACATCGAAGACGTTCTCAAGCGTCTGCAGCTCCGATGGCAAAGTGGCAGTACGCGTTTCGAAGGCTTCTCGACGATGGCGATCCCGACCGGGAAACCTGCAGTCATTGATGTACTCCCGCCTCGGGTGGGCGAGGAAGTGCCTGCGGAAGTCAAGGTCGAGGTCATTTTGGATGTGAGTCGGCTGCAACCGGGGTTGAGGAAAGAATGGGAGAGTCTGAGGCCGGATGACGTTGTGTTCTTGCTCGCTGTGCAGCCTACGGAGTCCGAGAGACGGCTCGCCAATGGACACGGCGTGCAGAGTGCGGCGGAGAGGGCTGGCGTCAATGCGCTCAGGTGTGCCGAAGTAATCAGCGTGCTGGATGAGAATGGCAAAGCGCTTCGATATGGACAAGATCAGCAAGATCACATCGATGGTCTCGGGCGCGCAAGGGAACGACGGCTTCTGTTGAGGCTTGATGCATCGTCATATAAAACCGACAAGGAGCGAGCGGATGCTGGAAAGGGTGACGTTCTGGAGGGCATCAACCTTGTCGTTCGACGGCGAGCTCGAGAGAACAACTTCAAAGCCGTGCTGGAGAGCTTGAAACAACTCACTCTATCAGATGTACCTCTACCGACATGGCTCCAAGAAGTGTTCCTTGGCTATGGCGATCCCCATTCTGCCTCGTACAAGAGGCTGTCAACTCGGCTAAAGAGGGTGGATTTCAGGGATACGTTCTTGGACTGGCAGCACTTGATAGAATCACTGCCAGGCAAGACAGTGGAGCCGGATCCTCATGTCGACGCTAGCTTCCCTCCGCCGTATGTTCTCGAAAGTACTGGCACTCAGTCCGTACCACCAGCTCGATTGAGCAAGAAGAGACGGCGCGATCAACTTGACGGACCGGACTCTGCGCCCGCGGCTGAGACATTGAGGGTCACGACGTATAACCCTCCAAACACCGGCCCGTATCCCACAGATGCTCCGAAAACGAACCCCGTCCGCTTCACCCCTGCGCAGGTCGAAGCCATCACTTCTGGGACGCAACCGGGCTTGACCCTCATCGTTGGTCCCCCAGGCACCGGCAAGACCGACGTGGCGACGCAGATCATCAACAACATCTACCACAACTTCCCACAGCAGCGGACTCTGCTCGTTGCGCACTCCAATCAGGCCCTCAACCAACTATTCCAGAAGATCACCAAACATGACATCGACGAGCGGCACTTGTTGCGTCTCGGTCACGGTGAGGAGGAGCTTGTCACTGAGACTAGCTTCAGCAAGGCGGGAAGAGTCGATTCCTTCCTTGAGCGAGGCGGACAGTACCTGGCTGAGGTGCAGAGACTAGCGGGCACGATCGGTGCCCCTGGGGCTCATGGCAGCAGTTGCGAGACGGCGCAGTACTTTGACCAAGTCTACGTGAAGCCGAGATGGAAGCACTTCTGGGACGAGGTGGAAGCCGGCGCTGAATTGACGACTTCGTTTCCGTTCCATGAGTTCTTCGCAAACGCGCCACAGCCTTTATTCCCATCCCAGGCCAGCAAAGACGACCTGACGGAGATCGCGCGAGGGTGTTCCAGGCATATTCGTAAGATCTTTGACGAGCTGGCGGATATCCGACCATTTGAGATCTTACGCTCGCAGCGTGACAAGTCCAACTACCTCCTCGTCAAGGAGGCACGTATCATCGCGATGACGTCCACCCACGCCGCCATGCGGAGGCAGGAGATTGCTAATCTGGGTTTCCGATACGACAACATCATCATGGAGGAGAGCGCGCAAATCACCGAAGCAGAAAGCTTTATCCCGCTTATGCTGCAGAACGCTAGCAAGAGTGGTGAGCTCCAGAGGGTGGTCCTGGTGGGCGATCACCTCCAGAACTCGCCCGTCATACAGAACGCCGCGTTCCGCTCGTACGCCAACCTGGAACAGAGTCTATTCCAGCGACTGATCCGCCTCGGCGTCCCGCACGTCGTCCTCGACGCCCAAGGCCGGTCGAGACCGAGCATCGCGCAGCTATACAAGTGGCGGTATCCCCAACTCACCAACCTGCCCTTCATGCACCCGCACTTCGGCGCCGCAAACGCGGGCTTCCGCTTCGACTACCAGTTCATCGACGTGCCGGACTACAAGGGCAAAGGCGAGACGGCGCCGAGCGCGCACTTCATCCAGAACCTGGGCGAGGCCGAGTACGCCGTCGCGTTGTACCAGTACATGCGGCTGCTCGGCTACCCGGCGGAGAAGATCAGCATCCTGTGCGCGTACGCCGGCCAGCGTGCTTTGATCCGCGACGTGCTCGCGCATCGTTGCCGAGGGAATCGGCTGTTCGGGATGCCTGGGTGGGTCGGGACGGTGGATAAGTATCAGGGGGAGCAGAACGACTACATCATCTTGTCTCTCGTGCGGACTAACGCTCCGGGTTACTTACGCGATATCCGTCGGTTGACGGTCGCATTATCCCGAGCGAGGTTAGGCCTGTACGTGCTCGGTCGACGGGAGGTGTTCGAGTCGAGTCTCGAGCTGCGGGAGGCGTTTGCGCTGCTTTTTGAGCGGGAGAACCAACTTGCGCTCGTCACGGGTGAGATGTTCCCGGCGGACAGACGGGTCGGCGACGAGGTGGAGAGTGTCGTGATGGAGGGTCTGGAACACCTCGGACAGTACGTGTACGAGATGACGCAGGCGAAGGTTCAGGCGTTGAAGGACGGGAATGGGACTTTGCCGCCGCCTGCTGCTACTGCGGATGGTAGTGCGATGGAGGGAGAGGACGAGGATGAGATGGACGCGAGTGGAGGAGGACCGGGTGAGGATGTGGACGGTGTTGCGTAGCTCTGTGGGGACTTTTTGCGCGCTTTGGTCTAGATACCTACTGCCGATGTATGGAAGATAGTACAGTACGATCGACTCACGCACATTGTCCGTAAAGATCCGGCGTTCGAAGGTGGCACTACTTTGTGTAGTATCGGTCACCGCACCAGAAACCGTTGGATACTTTCCTATGTATAGTCGCCAAAGATGGTCAAGAGGCATTGTAAACTTCCACAACCATATGGGTCAGAGGTGACAAGCGGGCCAGCAGCCGTGGAAACACGATGACTACCAATATCGACTGAAAGCTGTAGACTGGGAGATCACGTTACCATGAAACTTAACATCGTAAAGGTGAAGAATTCAACGACTGCCAACAATGTCCTTTCATGTTTCTCTCGTGTAGAGGCTGAACGACAAGATATATACACATGAACGATAACCTCCTCAAGTCAACATCCGAAACCACCTCGCAAAGCAACATTTCCTCGTCTGCAGATCCGGAAACATAAATACCCGGGATACGACCTGCGCGTCAACGAGCTTGCTGTTCCCAAGGACCTTAGAGTACTTAAAGCTGTCCCAAGTCACGAGCATGGGCGCGGGCGCTGATGCCGGTGCCGGTGCTGTTGTCGGCGGCGGTGGCGTTCATCCCGCCGTTGCCGTAGCTCGAGCCCGGGAAGCTGTGGGCGATGAGGTAGCCGAGCCAGTTCAGGAGGTCCTGGAGGGTCATGCCGCTCGGGGGCTGCACGGGCTGCACGGCGGTGCCGTTCGAGACGGTCGACGGCAGGGCGGTGGGAGCCGCGCCGGTGGGCTGGACGGTCGACGGGAGCGCCGAGGTCAGGTTGGCGATGTAGGAGGAGAGGATGGGGTTGATGGAGGCCGAGGGGACGATGGAGGTGAGGGCGTCGGTGGAGATGGCCGAGGTCAGGTTGGCGAGGGCGGACGAGAGGATGGGTGCCAGGGTGACGGATGGAGCGGTGGAAGCGGTGACGGTGACGTTGTCGACCGACGTGACCGTCTGCGTGATGGTGAGAGTGTACACGGCCGGCAAAGTCGAAGCGGTGCCGGATGCAGAGACGACTGGGCTCGCAGTCTGCGTGATGGTCGCCGTGAAGGTGGACGAAGACAGCGGGGCGCTGCCTGTGGCGACTGGCGAAACATCGGTGCCGTTGACCGGCTGCACGATGGTGGTGACGTAGACGGTTGGCAGGATTGGAGCGCTGGTTGCCGTTGGCGAGTCCAAGGTGGTGTTCACGGATTCGGTGACGACGATGGTGTGGGTGAAAGTCGAGACTCCCGCGGCAGATGTAACGGAAGACGCATTGACGCTGCTTGAAGACGCAACGGGGGCCGCTTCCACACTGCTCGAAGCAGCAACGGGAGAAACGACGGCGCTGCCTGATGTAGTGGCGGCGGCCACCACTGCGCTGCTCGATGACGCGGTCGACAAAGTGATAGTCATCTCCGTGGTGCAGGTGGATGTACCGTTGACGACAGTCGTCGCCGCGACAACGGTCTCGGCAGGCGCCGAGACCTCGCTCGTGCTGTTCGCGGAAGCCGTGGCGGTGGTCGTGGCCACAGCAATCGCGGTGACGGTGCCTGACGTGGAAGCTTCAGTCGAGGTGGCCGATGCACTGATGTCTGTAGCATTGACAACGGTTGCGCTCAAGCTTGGCGTGACGCTTGCTGCCTCGGTGCTCGTGGCTGTGGCGGTAGACGTAGCAGTCTCGATGGAGGTCGCGTTCACGCTTGGCGTGACCATGACCGTAGCCGTCTCGGTCTCCGTCTCGGTCTCGGTGATGGTGACAGTGGCGTTGGCGGCTTCAGTGGGCGAAGCGGTGACTGTCATCATGCTCGTAACGTTGACCGTGCTCGTGTAGGTCGACACGGCTTCCGTGATGGCCACGACCCTCGAGACGATGCTCGTCTGCGTCTCATGCAGCGTGTTGGTGACGACGACTTCGCAGAAGGAAGTGGTCTGGGCGCTGGCAGAGGCAAGCATGCCCGCTGCGGCCAAGGCGGTGGTTGAGAACTTCATGATGCGTAGATCTTGGGTGTTGTAGGCGAGGTAGATATTTTCGTGTTAGCACCGGGCTAGCGAAAGTGATGGACTGAATAAAGTCGAAACGAATGTAGATGCTCACAGAGCTGAAGGAATGGATCGGTGCGATTGAGAGTTATGGTGGTGAGAGGAGGAGAAGCCAGAAGGGGGAGAATTTCGGGAGATGTTGAGGCTCATATACCACACCAGACCTACGATTGACCGACCAAGACCACCGTCACATGGCGGCGGAACAAGATCGCCAACATCGACGCGAGAGTAATCAGAAGTCAGGACCTGAGATTTAGGCGAAGTCTGTCAAGTTGAAGCAGGCTAACTCACGGCTGGCAGTACCAATTCGACTCGTTGTACGAAGTGAGATGATGGTGGACGAATGCCTTCCGTCACTGAACCAGTAAGCTGGTCGGCGGGCGTGGTCCTGTGTAATCTTCAAGATACCGTACCGAGGACAGCAAGGCAAATGAGGTGAGAGGAAGCAAGTGAGGTCGGTCGTCAATACGAAGCTCGGAAGCGTTTCAGTGTGTGGGGAGGATCGCACGCGGGGCGCGGGTTCCTCTTTTCCAGGCTGGCGATGAAACGAACAATCCCATTTCCAAGTACTGGAAGTACAGAAACTCCAACTTCATCACACATCGTCGACCCAGACGAGCGCCTTGCGGCTGGTCATCATTTATCTACGGCCTCGTGGTTTTTCATCCCCGTCATCATCATCATCATCATCGCGGGTGAAGCTGGTTCACGAAACCACGAATGACAGGACACCGTGACGGCGACATCACTCATCGACGCCCTGGTCATTATACTTGAGGTCGAGGAGTCGAGGACGTTCTTCGAGCCGCCGTGGCGTACAGTGCACTGGTTTCCCACCGCTTGCCCCGACATCGAACCTCACACACGCCAAGGGCGGCTGGTACACGCCGCACCTCTCGCCAAGCCGAACCTCCCTCATCATCACCAGCTGTCAGTTCGTCCGGCTTCAAGAAGATGACCCCCTTCATCACCGAGTCCTCACACCTGGTGAATCCACTTGCGTCATCCCTCCAACTTGAAACCTCTGCTTCTCGACTGGACGGCGTGCCGAGAGACCTGGAGGACTCAATTTGCTTCGAAACCGGACGGTTGTTGCAGGCGGCCGGAGTTTCACTGCGACTCCCTCAGGAAATCACGGCGCAGTCGATCGTCCTTTGGCAGAGGTTCTCTATCGGTCCCGATGGCGGCAGCTTCTTGGAGTATGATGCCGAGGTCAGTGATGCATCGATCATGGGCGAATGGAAATATCCAGATCATCTGACTGCAAGTCAGGCTACCGCGGCAGCTGCCCTCTATCTTGCGGCCAAGTCAACGGGCCATTCGCAGAGCCCAAGAAACGTCATCACCGTGTTCTCGTGTCTGGCCGGAATCAGGCCAGAGTACCCCGATCGCATGACCAACGAGGGCCACAGTGTAGCCAACTTCCACATCGCTGAGGCTGACTATGAGCTCGCCCGTGAACGGTTGTATCGAATGGAGTCCATCATTCTACGTACACTCGGCTTCAACACGCATGTTGCCGTACCTTTCACTCTCTGCATCAACTACATGCAGACCCTTGACACCTTCAAATCCCACACGAAAGGATCGCTAGCCGCGAAGCGAGCATTCGCGCATCTCAACAGCGCCTTACTCAGTCCCCAACTGCTGTGTCTGACTCACCAGCCATCATCGCTGGCGACTGCATCCATCTACCTCGCGGCACGTGAGACCGACGTCAAGTTGCCCGAGGTGGAATGGTGGGAAGTCTTCGATGTCGACCGGGAAGAGCTCGGCTTCCTCGTCGTGGCGCTCAAGAGTCTGGAAGGCTTTGCCATGGAGGAAAAACGCAGGTGGGGTCGCAAGAAGGTGCCTCTCACTGTCCTCGACCTCGAGTCCGAGCTTGAACGACGCAAGATGCTTGATGTGGGAGAGTGAACCACGGCGAACAGAACAAAGAAATAGGCAAACACAACCGTTTGCTAATTCTTTGACTCTTTGTTCGGGTGCCAACACTTCTAGCTCGTGAACAATGGGCATTCTACCAACGCCAGTTGCCCGCAATATATACAGCCTTCTGCCGCAGCTGCTACGGTCAGAGCATCAAAACAGCTTTTCCAAAACGCTGCGTCGCAATCAGAAGCTGCTCACTGCTTCTGGATAACCTGCGCTCGGCATGTCTCAGCGTGGGCCGTTCAAGCGCGAAATGCCGTTCGCCTTCAACAATACGGCCTTCGGTCGGAAATACAACACTGGTCGTAGGTGCGACGGCTGTCCATCCGCCATCATGCACTCCGCTCCTTCAGCGAGATCGCCGTCGCCGCACTGTCCGTTCGATGCCTTTCACAGGGTTCCCGCCGTTCCTATAGAGAGCCAGCGCCAACGATCTGAGATCTATCCCAGTCAAGGACAGCTTACGCAGCTTGCTGCATCGCGACGGGTTAGGCATATTGTCATCGCGAGTGTCACCCAGCGGTCCTCACACGATGCGTCACCAATGGAAGGAAGAAGCGTACAAGCCTTGCCGCAAAAGCCTCTACCTTCCACGTCCACGGGAATATACCAAGTGCCAGAGCTCAAGTACGTATCTATGCAGTACGCAAACGACCATAACAGGACAGCGGAGCCTTCACATCCACGATTGCGGGTCTCCGGCTCGGTGGACGACGACGTTGGGCGCGAGTCTCCTGCTTGGCTCGCGCGAATGAGGCGACGAGCGATGTATGCTTTGGAGTGGCTTCCTTAGGGATTGAGGCCCAGCGCGTGACGTGCTGGGGAGGAGTGCAGGGTGGGTTGGATCGCGCGGCGGAGCACGATGTGCATTGAGAGTCACTTGACAACGTCAGGGTTTGCTGGTGGGTGGATAGAGGGTTCTGGGTACGTATTGCGCTGCTGTGCTGATGGGAAGATCGCTTCGCTTTGGGGAGAGTTGCGTTTGGGTCTCGCGGTCTGCTTTCGTGTATTCAGTGTAGCTCCATTGTGAGCAATTGTGCATACACCGTATCTCTCAATGCACATCCGTTCCCGAGCCTTTGATCGGTCAGATTTGGTCTCAAGGTCAGGTGATTCACATCAGCGTGTGGTTGTCGAGGGATGTGGAGGGGCGGTCCCGACGACACGCGCGGCGAAATCCTTCGCCTTGGGTAAAGCGTCCACGTGCAGGCCTCCGACATCCGATGGAGGGACGTAGTGGGGGATTCGGTCCTGCGGTCAGCGGTGGGCAAGGCATTGACTACATGTACCGAATAATCATCACCGTCCATCTTCTTGCACGGAGTTCGCTTTCGCTTTATTCTTCCACTTGAAAATCGATACTACCGCATACACACACAGCCAGGCCATCGTCCGGTGATCACTATCTCCCCGCATATAAGCACTGCGACAACACGATATATACCTAGGTACGAAGCAGACAGAACCTCTGAAGCTATGGCAGTGCCGACGGCGAAGTCCTTGAAAGATGTGTACCCCCAAGACGCAGTCCAGCGGCAGACGAACCGATGGAATCGCCTGATCAGCACATTCAAAGACACATATGGCAAAGTACCCGACTTCGTGTCGAGAAGTCCGGGTAGGGTCAACATTATCGGCGAGGTAGGTCTGGTCGCGTGCTCCGTCTCTTCTGAGCTCAGACCGGTCCACTTGCGGAACCAACGGCTGATTGTTCTCCCCAGCACATCGACTATTGCCTCTACGAAGTTCTCCCCATGGCAATCACGTCCGACGTCCTCCTCGCCGTCTCCATCCACCCACAAGAGCCCGGGCCGAGCACGGTCCGGATCACGAACGTCAACCCGCAGAAGTTCGAAAGCAGAGAGTTCAACATCCCGGACACCGGCGACGTGCACATCGATTCCTCGACGCTGGAATGGACCAACTACTTCAAATCCGGCCTGGTGGGCGCGACGGACCTGCTGAGGAAGAAGCAGAGCGAGTTCCAGCAGAGTGTGGGCATGGACATCCTGGCCGACGGCACCGTGCCGTCGGGTGGTGGGCTGTCAAGCAGTGCCGCTTTCGTGTGCGCGAGTGCGCTGGCGGTGATGAAGGCGAACGGGGTGGATGACGTCGACAAGAAAGAGCTCGTCGAGCTCGCGATCGTGTCCGAGCGGGCGGTCGGTGTCAATTCGGGCGGCATGGACCAGTCGGCTTCCGTCTTCCCGCTTCAAGGATCCGCGCTCTACGTCTCCTTCGTCCCAGAACTCTCTGCGAAGAATGTGGCTTTCCCGGAGCTCAAGTCACCACTGACGTTCGTCATCGCACAATCGTTCGTTGCCGCAGACAAGCACGTCACGGCACCCGTTTGCTACAACCTCCGAGTCGTCGAGGTCTCGTTAGCGGCGCTCGTGCTGAGCAAGATCTTCGGGCTCAAGAACGTCCCGTCCGACGCGGCCCCGCTCGGCGTGAGCTTACGAGGCTTCCACGACACCTATTTCCAAGAAAAAGCAGGCGTGAAAAACAACTACGCCGTCTCCAAAGCCGAATTCCAAACCCAACTCCAAGACCTGGTACAAAAAGTCGACCAATACCTCCCGCAGGAGGAAGGCTACACCCGCGAACAGCTCTCGGAGATCCTCGACATGAGCATCCCGGACATGGAACGCAAATACATGACCAAATTCCCCATCCGCGCCGACCGCTTCCTCATCCGCCAACGCGCCCTGCACGTCTTCACCGAAGCCATCCGCGTCCTGAAATTCAACGCCATGCTCTCCTCCTCTCCAGGCCAATCCGCACAAGACAACACCGACTTCCTCCAAGCGCTCGGCGCCCTCATGAACGAAACCCAGGACTCCTGCCGCGACCTGTTCGACAACTCCTGCCCGGAGCTCGACGAGCTGTGTCGGCTCGCGCGGTCCGCGGGCGCCTACGGCAGCCGGTTGACAGGCGCCGGGTGGGGCGGGTGTTCGGTGCATTTGGTGCCGGAGGATAAGGTGGAGAGCGTGCGGCGGAAGTGGGTCGAGGAGTACTATAAGAAGAAGTTCCCGGATATTACCGATGAGAAGCTGGAGGAGGCGATTGTGGTGTCGAAGCCGGGGAGTGGTAGTTGTGTTTATGATGTGAACGGGCGGGAAAGCGTTTGATTTTGACCCGTTCCGATTTGGTCCGGTTTTGAAACCGTGTTATAGTGGTGTCATGTGGAAAATTCCGTGTCGAGGCCATCGCGTCTCTTCGCGTCAAACGTTCGTGGTTTTATTGCTCAGAGGGTCTTTTGTTGAACCCTTTCCTAGAGACATTTGCTCAAATGTCCTCCTCTTCAATCAGAGCTAAGTTTCGATCTATCCAGCATGCGGGTATTCAAAGATCGGCTTGCACAGAAAGAGTGCAGGCGGGAGTTACGATGTAGGCTATTTCGCCGGAATGTTGAGAGGTGACTGCAATGGCAAGCGCCAGCATTACTGTGCGTCAAAGAGGGTGCGGGAGGTACGGAAGTAAGGAGACCCTGATCAACAGCGAGCATCACATTTGTTGTCAACAGCAGCAGCAACATTTCACTAAGCTTCCACCCCCTCCTGTCCTGCAGGCTGGGGTCCTCATTCCACCGGATC
>Ga0268244_10000774_pt1 | contig 12186 bp, 9 predicted proteins | sample AgamicMgSfe_FD_200258 | JGI IMG/M metagenome (GOLD analysis project Ga0268244, IMG submission 200258) | Agave microbial communities from Guanajuato, Mexico - Mg.Sf.e (v2) (version 2) | ecosystem: Host-associated > Plants > Phyllosphere > Phylloplane/Leaf | place: Guanajuato, Mexico | collected... | reverse complement strand
CGTCCAGCAGACCCTTCTTCTCGAAGTCTCTCCGGTACAGGTGTTCGATGCCCCAGAAACAGCCGGCGGCGATGGTGGCCTTCTGAGAACCCTCTGGCATGCTCATCTGCGCTGCCTGGTCTGGAGCGAAGCGCAGAGTGGACGAGGTAAACGGCCGCGTCAGACGCTGGAAGATGGAAGTCATGGCGACGCAGCCGAGGAGGCTAAGGAGAAAGATGGATAATTGAGTGGTCGACTTCAGGGCGGGCGACGGAGGTGGTATGAAAATGTGCCGGTACCTTAGAGGTGTTCGAAGAGGAGAGTGAGATGAATGTTGTATGAGACTACTATGTAGGGAGGATGAGAGGTTGATGTACATGTATATGTCATCCGCCACAGCTTCAGAAACAGCGCTGATGTCACGCTATTTTGCCACTTCAACGAGCCGTCCCGTCCGTGCCGTGCCGTATGGTGCTGGAATATCACCGTCCTGGTCAAGGGACTACTGACAACCTTGGAAACATTCAACGACCTCTCATGCACAGATCAAATCGGTTGATTATGTCTTTATGAAGTGATCAACATCAATACTGGACGATGACGCCGTGGCTAGTATTACGGTATACATCCCTTTCGCTCACATCAACGCACCACGAAGCCCGACATCAGCAAAGCACAATTTCCGTTGTCTCGATCCCGTTATCCAACCGGAATGACTCTAAATCGCGGGCGTCAGGAACAAAACTCGCATAGTGGTATCCGAAGCTGCCATCTGGTCGCGGCTTGAAGATGAGTGGTCCATGACAGTTGTGTATCACGGCGAGGGTATCTCCGACCGCCAGGATGCCCGGTGCTACGCCTAGGAATCCTCCTTTAGTCGTGAAGATAGATAGATCTTCGGCAGCAGCCGCCATGCCTTTCACGAAGCATCTCAGATCTACATACATGTTCCACTCATCGCTGGGTAGTCCCATAGAGTCCAGCCACCAGCAGAAGAGAGCCTGCAGCCTTCCAAGATGGGGATCGTGCTTATATTCGTGCTTCTTTTGGAGAGCGTAGAGACTACATAAGGTTGCCCGAACGTTTCTCTTCACCGACTTCCCATATGCAGTGTACATCTCGTCTCTTGGTTTGACTGACTGAAACAGTACATCGACCGTAGCTGGTACTCCATTCCCAGGATCGCACTGGAGATGGCCAGCTTCAGAAGCAGATGTAGTCCATACGATATGGTCCAGGAGCACGCCTGTGAGGTGCAATCGCTTCTTATCGGCACTCAAGCGCGGATTTGCCATGATGGAAGGATCCACAACGCTTCCTGGAACGGATAGTTTGCGGCGGTCATTTACGTAGAATGCATTGTATAGCTTGGCGGCCCTATTGTCCCGTACTTGACTGAAGTCGACTGCCCACGTCGGGAGATCCGGTAGACGGAAATGCATGCTGGTAACCCAGTCAAGCATGTCCAGCTGCTGGCCAAGTTCCCAATAACGGAAACTGGAGATTGCAGCAAAGGTGACTTCTGCGAAGACCTCAGCCGCATCCTTGGAGTAATCCGGTTTGATGAGTTCGGCCTTCTCTGAATGAATGACGGAAAGGAGGCAGTAGACCCTGTCTCTCGGGTCTGTTGCATGCATGTGAGCCGTACAAAAGAGCGTTCTCTCAAGACTCTGGCGGCGATCGATTGGCTCCATACCTCGCGGAACCTCTCTCAAGCTCTGTAGCATAGTCATGGATCGAAGGGCCCGTCCAAAGTCTTGAAGTGGACTGTCGTCATTTCCATTGTTGGGCAACAGACTTGCGGCTTCGGTGACTAGAAAGCAGAAGTAGATTCCTTCCAGCTCGATTGGAAAGAGCCAAAACACCAGATCACCGACCTGGCATTCCACAGCTCCGGATATACCCAAGCTCTAGTATGCCAGTGACGGACATTGTCCAGCAAGGCAGCATTGAGTGCCTTCGCATGGACTCCGATCCATGAGGGGGCCACTCTTTTCAAGTAGGCTCCGGCGATTTGCTGAAGCCAGGTTCTATAATCCGATCTGTCTCTATAGAACAGGTACCAACGGGTGAACCGAGCCGTCCAATGAGTCACCCATGGGAACAGTCTCTGAAGAATCGTCGGTCGACTGATGTCGCCAAGCCAAATGCACACGTTCTGCGCGACTTTGTATATCTCGCCCATGAACGATAGATGATGGGCTCGTTCCGTCTTGTCGACCTGGTTGACACAAACGGCATCGATCCACAGGACGCGGGTGGTGGTGTAGTGACGCAAACGCCGTCAGGCCTTATATAGGTTGTCGGTGATCGGGAGACGATGGTTTTGGTTCAGCACGATGTCCTGACCTCTGCCATGTTTGCCCCATGTATAGGATAATGCCTCGTACACTGGACGTGTGTCGAGGGAGGTCGTGCTGAGAGTACCGCATGACTCTCTCGATGCGATCCAAGGTTGGAGATGTAGGAGACGGGTTTCCTTGCCCTCTGGGTTCAAGGGCAGACCGTGGTAGGGTGTCAGCAGAGGGCATAGCTCTTTTGTATCAACGATTAAATCGTTGCCGTTGAGATTGACAGCCATAGAAGGTGGGAGTGATTCGCAGATTTCGACAGTGTCGTTGGCAAGACGGTGCCGTCAAACACAAGCTCGTATAAAACGTTGCACAACGACGGCGACGTCAATGATAGTGGCATCGAACATGAGATCTTGAATAGTCATGGCTCGTAGCTGTACGACCCTTTGATATATGAGTGGCGAGCGCCCAATGCCTCGAGGTGGAGGGTAACCCGTGTCCCGTGTTGGAGCTCATGTGCTGCGCCATTCGCTTGCATGTGTTGAGGGGAAGGGATGCGGCATCCATGCGTATGCAACGATGCCGGACGGCATATCGAATGTATGCAAACTCCTCACTTTCGCAAGTGCATACGCGTGTCTTGCTGTTTCGAATAGCCCTTTTTCTGGACATGCTTGTTTTGGTTTCTAAACGTGATGGGTAGCCTTCTGTGTAGCTGAACAGAATGATTAGCCCCCCAGAAGAGAACAGCATCTTTCCATTTCGAGCTGGAAAGGTCGCCATACCCCACGGCTCACCCACCCTCGTCAGGAAAATGGACCGGTGGTGTTCAAGGCGGACGCTGCATGCGAAGGTGGTGTAGACGCCAGATAGGTGCATGAAGCGCTAATAAATGCCGCAGGTCTGCCCACGCCTTCTTCGAACCATATTGTGTACAGACATACACCAAAGGGTATCGTGAATCTCATCCACACGTAGCCCCAAAATCCTCCCGTCCATCGCTTCAACGCTCAAGTATCCACATGAAAAGAAAATCATCATCACTGTTCCGGATCGTCCCGTCAACAGACCTCGAATAGGAAAGAGAAAAAGGATCCAGAACCTCCCTCACATAACGCTACACTTCGTCTCCCCTTTATTAGTAGCGCCCGTTGCAACACCCTTCGTCTCCATCATGTCCACCCCACCACGACCACCCCTCTCATTCCCCGCATGTGCACCCGACGCGAACGGCTGCTTCTTCTCACTCTTAAAGAACCCAAGTTTCTTCGCCTTGGCCGTGCTCGCAAACGCCGACTTACTTGCCACGCTATTCTTCCGACTCACCCCACGAACACTACCGGGCGCCGAAGACGCACCGACGGACGAGGAAGGCGCGGGAGGATGCCAGGCGGTGATGGGATGTGCGACGGCGCCGGCTTTGGCCGGTGGCGTGCGGTGCGGGACTTGGTTGGATTCCTGGGTGGGAGGGAAGATGGACGGGAATGCTGCGGCCGCGGCGGCATTGCGGAAGGCTTGGATGTGTGGTGGGACTCGGCGACCGGTTTGCACTGAGCTTGTGTCGTCGGAGGCGCCGGAGACGCTGGCCGAAGTCCCCAGGTAGGAAGCGTCGCTAGGAGCTCGGGAGGGTGCGGTGGAATGGCCTGGTGGGTTCAGCAGAGAGGTGGAGTATCGATTGTGTTGTTGCGACGCTTGTTGGACTCGATCGTAGGGCGAAGCGTGCTGCTGACTCGGCGCTTGAACGGGCGTGATAGGATCCCAGGCTTCCTCTTCGGGCACGACGCTCGCTGCTGTTGCGGAAGGTGGTACGCTGCCACTGGTCGTGAATGTACCCGACCGTGGAGAGGCTGGAGATGGCGTCGACCCACGGGATCCGACCCGCACGACTGGACTCACGTTCTCCCAGTCGCCGATAAGTGGTGGGGGCGGGCCCGCTCGTAGGGGCGAGATCGCGTTGCTGTAAGCTCGCTGCAGACTCCGCGGCATGGAACTGTTCGACGAGAACGTATCACTCTTGGGCGACACGCGGACCGGTGAGGTCGGGCTTTGCCTTTGCATCCCAGCCGCCACTGCGTCCTGTCTTTGCTGCTGTTGTGCGTTGAACGTCGCTTGAGCCGTGGCAAACGCCTGTTCGGCGCTGAAGGTCTCCGCCATGACGGCAGGTGCCGTCGAAGGACCAGATGACACGGGACTAGGCCTGTCGCCACTGACGCTCGTGACGATCGCAGGCTTCGGAGCCGGCTGTGGAGGCGCATCAAGTCCCGCCATGGCGCGAAATCGACTTGGTAAGGGTGCGTTGGGCTCTTCGGTGTACTCGGGAAGAGGCAAGAACCCACCGTTCGAGTCAACGCTGACACGTTCTTGACTCCTCTCCTCCAACGCCTGAAAGCGGTGTCGTTGCGCATTCGATGCCGCTCTCTGCAGACTCGCATAGCTCCTTGGCGCATTCTGCGCATATGGCTCATCTAGCGCTTCGCCACCGTTTTCGTTCGTCTCTACCAGATCTGGCAGTGATCTTGAAGCTTCTGACTGCATCGAATGTATGCTCAGCACACTTCGCCTACCCGAGCTCGGCCCGAAGCTGGGACTTGCGTTTCGCAGCGCGCGGCCACCGTTGAAGGTCGTCGCAGCTCGGCCGAGGGTGATAGCGCGTTGGCTGAGACCACCGCTCTTACTCTGGTTCACAGTCCGGCGCCTCACCAGAGCAACTTCTTCCGCGACATTGACCGTTTCCTCTTCCAGCATCTGAGGCGGGCTCTTGCCCAGCGTCAAGCTGTAAGTCTGGCCTGGCTGACCAGCGAACTGTGGATCGAAGTCGAACAGGATGATCCGGCCACCTTCAATATCATCCACCGTGTCCTCCGACAGTCCAGGTTCCGCGACCCCACCGGGGCTCGTCACGATCAGACGGCCTTGGACTTGCGTCTGATGATTCGACGGCGCTGGGTGTGTGACAGAACTGTGAACCCACCGCGCCTCGTGGAATGGACACCCATATCCCTCGTCAAGTTCGTGGTCGATCGAGTGCGCTTCGACAGTCGCCTCGTTGTCCCCAGCCTTATGTGGAACAATGTACAACCGGATCGTTCGATCGTTGACAATCATCGCCACGGTATCGCCATGCTCGTCGATTGCCGGACAGCTATGGATCGCAGCTCCGAGCCCACCACACGTCGACAGTGGAGGCGAGATGACGACCGGGAAATCAACGTTACCGTATTGCATGTCCGAGATGTTGAGGATGCCGAAAGTATCTGCCAGCCCATTCCAAGCAAACATTCGATCGTTGCAGGATTGCCGGTTCTCACGCATGAAAGTCGCGTGGCTGCTGTTCCGAACATTCTCTGGATGGAGCAGTTCCGAGCACCATGCTTCCTTCAATTCCTCATGCGTTGGAACACCGCTAGGCGCTGCCGGAAAGACGGGCACCGAAACGACCATCGTCGAGCTCACATTGATGCCCGTCGTCGTGCCGAGCAGAGTCGAGCCATCCTCCGAAAAGGTCATCCGATCCATCTTCTGACACCTGACAGCTCGTCGATCGGTCGAGAGTGCGCTAGGAGCCAGACTGAAGATCTCCACGCCACCTTCATACGCGGCTGCCAACAGTCCGCCCGTTGGCGCAAGCGCGATATTACTCGTCGGAAAGTCAAGCTTGACCGTCTTCGATCGTCGTATCCGTGGGTGACCCAGATCGTAGACGTTCACCGTATGCTCATCCGCAAGGATAGCAAGCAAGTTTCCCTCATCGTTAATCTCAACGGCGAGTGGTCGACGCTTGAGCGCGTAGTCCTGGCTAATGCCGACAGGCAGAGCGGCAGTTTGGAGGACGTATAGTCGCGCGCTGTTGTACGCCGCAATCCTTCTCCCTCCGGGCGAGATGCTGAAACCGAAAGCCTCACCACCTGGGAAACCAGCTGAAGCCGTGGCAACCTCTGACACAAGCTTGATAATGTGTATCCGCGGCCGATTCGGCTCGTCGTCTTGGAGTGACTGCCAGCTGTACCGTACTCTGTCCTTGTTGTATGAGATCTGCGTGGTCTGGTGATGCGAAGAGCGAGATGCACTCCGCGAAGGTGGCGTGCCCTTGGCGATCGAGCTGGCGCGGGGTTGACTGTTATGTATCGGTGTCGCGTTGCCGTTCATCTGAGGCGTTGACGGTGCGTGGGATGGGCGAGGAGAGTCGAAACTCTCTCGACCAAAGGGTATAGGTGTGGCGACGTCCCGCAGTTCTTCGGCATCGACGTCGTACGTATCCCCATTCTGCATACTGCCCCGTGCAACCGAACCCATACTTGGTGTCCGTGTAGGGTCTTGAAACCGGTGGTTGCCATTCGATCGTGGTGACGGATGGCCCTCTTCATACGATGCAGCGGGCGGACTTTGTTCACTCACGGGTGAGACTTGCGTTTGTCGCAGTCGCGGACTGTGTAGAACCTGAGACGTTTTTCGAGCGCCGTCTCGATCATTGTTCAAGCTATCCGCAACACTTGGACTTCGATATGGCTGGGTCGACCCATCGCGAGCCGGCGAAACCTCGTCCTGTCCCTCCTCCAGTCCTCTGCGATGGCCCAGCTGCTCATCGTACCGATTGTACCCTGGGCTCCCATCTTCGACCTCATCCTCCACATCGCTCACATCCGGTTCGTCAAGCCACGCCGATCCACCAATCGGGCTTCCAATGTCTTCACTCTTCCTCACCACAGCTTCCTTATCCACCCGCCCGCTCGCCCTCCGCACATCGTCTCGTCCCAGGACAGCTTCCGGACTGACGCTCCTCTCCTCTCCCAGCGGCCAATCCGGTCTTTCGTACAACCCTGTCCCATCCATCTCGTTCATCTCGCTCATACTCACGCGCCGCTCATCCTCCCGCATCCTCTCGCGCGTACTGTTCCACCGCTCGATCATGCCGCTGTGGCCGCGCAGCGCGCTGTTGTCAGAGGAGAAGGTAGAGACGGGCATGTTGCTGGCGACCCTCTCACGCCGGCCGTTGCGAGTCGCCCGGGAGGCCCGGATGAGTGCGCCCGCTGGTCAACGCGATGAACACGTGGGAAAAGACGTGTACGACAGCAGCGGCGAGTGCCTTCGATCGTCCACCTCCAAGATCGGAGTCATCCGTCGCAGCACTGGAAGACGCGGAGGCGGCGCGAGGCGCACCTCAGGTACCAGGTAGGCTGATGCGCTGCAGGCTTAAGGAGCGTGGACGGAGCCGCATCTCATCATGCGGTGCAACAACATCGTGCGGTGTTCGTACCGGGTAGAGACAACGAGCTCGAACATTTCGGACCGGCAAAAGGGGTAGTATGAGGTCAGAAGCTCCTCAACGCACCCGGCGGAAGCTGTGGAAGCTGCTTACTATGATCGCATGCTCGTGGTCGTCAGTATGGAAAGCTACCTATGTATAGTACGAAGATGCGGAGAAACCAAATGTCGTGCATATTCTACTCGTAGATACCTTACAATCAATCAACAAATGAGTGAAGGGAAGTTCCCAGCACTTGCGGAAGATGCTGGATGGGTGATCATCTGGTTGTCAGGCCTCGTCCGCGTGAGAGCCGGAAGAATAGGACATCGAGCATCTATTCACCTTATATTCAACTCAAAGTATCCACATCAAATCATACATCATCCCAAAATCGTCCCAGACAACCCCCCAACTCCGACGTATCGCATATCATCACCTCTCATATCGGCGCTCCTTGTGGCGGACAGGCCCAAAAACCTTCGACCTCTTGTAAATCACACGGGCCCATCCTTAGCATCATAGACAAACCCCACAATCCTCCTCCCAACCTTCCTCGGCGGCGGCACAACGACATGGTCGCAAGCGCCCTTATTCTGCGCCGTGATGCTCCTCGCCAGCTCCCGCATCACATCCACCATTTCCTTCTGACCCGCCATCAACGCCCTGACTTGGGCACCCGTGGCGTCAACCCTCTCCTCGTTGCGCGCCTGATACTCCGCGAGAGCGCGGATCTGTTCCGTGACGATCTTGTCTGGCGTCGTCGTGCCGGCGGCGTGCGTCTCGCGTAGGACCTTGACGTGCTGTGCGTTCTGCTCCGTCACGGCTTGGATTCTGCTGAGGTGAGATGTCAGGGCGGACATGAGGAATCTCGAGTCTCCTGTTCCCGGGGACTGATCGCGAGGCTGCTCGGCTTGCTTCTCGATGGCGGAATGGATGTGATTCAGACGGTCGGTGAGAGGCGTGAGATCGATCTCGTTATTAGTAGGTCGCGAACCCTGCTCGTGTGCATCGAGCAGCGCTTTCATGTGCACGCCGTTCTGCTCCGTGGCCGTGCGAATAGCGCCAAGATGATCTGCCAGAGGACTTAAGTCAACGGTCCCAGTAGGGTTTGCCGCCTCACGCTCCGCTTTGCTCGAGTCGACAAAATCCTTGAATTGCTCCGCGTTGAACTCCGTCCATTCGCGCAAAGACTCGAGATGCTCACTCAAACCATCGAGCTTCTCTCCCAAAGGCGCAAAGTCCGGCTTGCCACTTTCACTCACCTCTGCCCGCACCCCTTCCTGCGCATCGATCAGCTGCTTTAGATTGCTCGCGTTCTGGTCGGATGACATGAGCAGTGCTTCGAGATGCTCGGACAAGACGTCGAATTTGCCGGTCAGCGGTGCGAGGTCAAGGTTCCTCCCAGCTTCAGCAGTTGCGCGCAGTGCGATTTGGCTTGCTAACAGTTTCTTGGTATGGTCGTTCAAGACATCAAACTTCTCTTCGAGCGGCCTCAGGTCAAGCTTGCTGCTCGACTGTCGTATGGCGTCCTGACTTTCCAGATGTCGCCTCAATTGATCCGTCACCTCGTCCAATTTGTTCGCCAATGGCGTCATATCCACCTTTCCACCGCTCTCGGTAGCCACGCGGACGCCATTGTGCGCCTGGAGAAGCGCTTCGATGTTGTGATTGTTGTCCGCAGCCGACCGTCTTAGCGCTTCCAGATGACTCGTCAAAGGACTGAGATCGAGCTGCCCGGGTTGTGTTCGGCTAGCGACCTCCTTCGCATGCTTGTTGCCTTCTTCAATGGCATTGTAGATCTGTTCGAGATGCTCGCCTAACGGCGCAAGGTTCTTCTCTGCTGTATCGCCCGGTCCCGAAGCAAGCGGTCCAGCACCTCCCTCGTCACCAGTGGCGAACCCAACAAGCGCTTGCATATGGTTGGATTGCTGCTCAATAGCAGAGTGGATCTTCTGCAGATGCTCCGTAAGCGGCGTAAGATCCGCAGGCGGTGCTTGCGAAGGCGGTGTTTGATTGCCAGCCCAAAACGGCGTACCAGACTTCGACTCATTAGCCGTGCCTTCATCTAGCAGTGCCTTGACGAGTGCCGAGTTCTGCTCGACCGCTCCTTGCACCTTTTCCAACCGGTCAATAAGCGGCGACCAGTCAATGTTGGCCACGGCGCGAGGCTGATGTTCTGTCGTTTCCTCTTTACTGTCGTTGCGCTCCGTGATATTCTGCTCCATGATCGACTGGATCCGATCCAGGTGCGCCGAGAGCTTCGGAATGTCCACTGAATCGGGTTTGTGGTGCGAAGAGAAGTCCTGTAGCGCCGCCCGCAGCTGCTCGTCGTTTTCAGACTGTCTCTTCGCCATCGTGTCCATACTCTCCGAGTTCTTATCTAGTAATTCATTGATCCGAGCAAGGTAGCCCGAAAGCTCGTTTCTGTCACCATCATCCTGCTTCTGCCGGGTTTCGCGGTCATCCGCCTGCTGCTTGTTCGCCAGAGCAGCAACCTGCTCGGTATTCCTCTCGACCGCTTCCACCATCTTCTCGAAATACTCCTCCAGCTTCGTAAGTTCGCCCTTCACGCCTTGGGCCTCCCGTCTCACCTCTCCGACTTGTCCCACGAGCTCCGGGCTCGACGGCGCACTCCAGCCAAGCATGTTGCCCTGCACGTCCTGCACTGGTATGATACCTTGTGCGGCGCCCCCAACCTGGTCCTTTTTGGTATTGCCAAAACTAATGAACATCCACTTGCTCTTCAAATGCGCGAAGGAGGGATGCTTCCATGATTTCGACAAGAGCTCGGGGTCTTTGAAACTGAACAATTGCGGTCCAGGTCGAGTTGTACCCGGGAAGTGACTTTGAAGCAGCGACCACCATTCGTTCGCTGTGCCGGCCGAGGCGAAAGTGAGAAGGTATCGGGATTGGAGGTCGTCGCCCTATACGCGCAAACGTACGACTGTCAGCAGTGCACGAGCAATGAGATAGTGCGACGGATGAGCATCGTCTCGCGGAACCATACCTTTCGCGCATATGCATAGAACAGGTTCCCGTCGGTGTTCGGCAATGCGCTGCTGGTCAGTGGTCGAGACGGAAGCGGGCTCGCGATCGAAGGGGTTCGTTCAGAGGTGGGTGTCGCTGGCATAGCAGGAGTAGAAGCACCGGGATCGTTGCTGTTAGAGCTATTATTGACCTGGGCGTCCGATATAGTCTTAAGGTTGTCCGTGGTGCGCCGACGTTTGGGACTGAGCCAGGACATGTCGTCGGGCAAGGAGCGTACTCGATACATCAAAGCATGTTGACAGAGGGAAGTTTGTACAAGAAGCACGCGAACGAAAGGGGATAGAGGAGTAATGAGATCTCTGGACAGTCATGCGGATATGTATGTACAGTAGGGGATACGGTGGCAGAGTCGATGATGGTATGAAGCTGGGAGGGGTTGACGACTTCAATGTTGGAAGCTGCAGCGTGACGACGACGTACATCAAGCATGTACTGCATGTGCACTTCACCTCTTCGCAATGACAGGCGGTAACGAGGTCACATACAGATAACAACGGAAGAAGTCAACGTCAACATCGTGAAGGTAATGCAAACTGTCTGCTATGCACAACAAACGCCGCCCTTACAATACGCCCGCAAATCAGAACCTCATCCCCAAGATGCAACGTCGCGACAAGCCCCCGTATGCACCGCCAGCATACTCGCACCAAAATCAATCATGACGACGCCTCCAACCTCTGATGCACAAAAGCAACCCGGTCCCGTCCCGCCATCTCCGACTCCCGCAAGCAAGCACACTCCCGAAGGCCACCGTAGAAAACCTTGCCACCGGCCTCCTCGCAGTCCTGCTTGCACTGCGCCCGCCACGGACCGAGGGGAGAGGAGTTGCACGGCGCCGCCGTGTTAGGGCCGCACACCCTCTTCTCATCAACGAGGACTTCGAGATCCGCATCGTCAGAGGACCGCGGGACCATGTGCGCCGCGTGCAGGAAGGCGTGTAGTTCATCGAGCCTAGTCGATCCGGCGACGTTGCCATCGTCGGCGGCCGGTGGGTCCTGCTCCCCAAGACGAGCAGACGGCGGGGGGTGCATCGGGTCCTCCCCCCGCTTGCCGACGAGTGCCGCATACGGCATGGGGATGGGTCCGAAGATGGACGCCGGCATCGGTCCGGGCAGCGGGACGACCTCTCCGGGAACTTCGGCGGCAGCGCGTGGCAGGATGGGCTTCGTGGAGAACCCATGACCAGGGCGCGGAGCAGAGACAGGACCAGAGCCAGCGACGTCCTCCGCACCCAAAACCTGCGCGAACCCCTCCGCCATCTCCGCGGCATCAGGCACCACCAGCTGCCTTTTGGCCGGCACGGTGGCTGAAGCGGACGCAGCGGCAGCGGAGACGGCAGACAGGGCGAAAGTCACACAGTGCGTCGGCGTCTGACCGGGGGAGAAGTTCTGCGGCCCGCAGTGCCGACCAAGACAGTCGCCGACGTCGGTCGGGGCGAAGTAGGCCTGGCAGATAGTGGTCGAGGGGCCGGGCGCGGTGGTGCCCGCTGGAGGGGGGATGGTGATGGCGGCGACGGGGAAAGCCCCGACGGCGGAGAGGAGGGCGAAGAGGAGGGCGGCGAGGAGGAGAGGGGTGGTGGTGGTGCACTTCATTTTCTCGGTGCGTGGGAGCGTGGGAGGG
>Ga0268244_10000773_pt1 | contig 12195 bp, 11 predicted proteins | sample AgamicMgSfe_FD_200258 | JGI IMG/M metagenome (GOLD analysis project Ga0268244, IMG submission 200258) | Agave microbial communities from Guanajuato, Mexico - Mg.Sf.e (v2) (version 2) | ecosystem: Host-associated > Plants > Phyllosphere > Phylloplane/Leaf | place: Guanajuato, Mexico | collected... | reverse complement strand
CCCCCCCCCTCAGTAAGTGCTGGAAGCAGATCAACCCCCTCCTCACTCATCACTCTCGTCGCGCACCCCGACAACAATGCCCTGGCCCGCCGTGCAGCTCGATCACATCGTCATCCACCTCCCGTACCAACAAGTCCGCAAACCCCCGGATTGGATCACCGACAACTTCGTCCTCAGCCCGGGGGGGAAACACGCCGACGGCCGGACCGAGAACCGCCTCGTCTTCTTCCACGACGGCACCTACCTTGAAATCATCGCCTTCGTCAAGGACGACCCCGCCAGGCGCCAGGGCCACTGGTGCGACACCGAGTACGGCATCGTCAACTTCGCCCTCACCACCACCCACCCCTTCGACCGCGCCCGATTCCGCGACCGACTCGAAGCCAGCCGCAGCGGCGTCTGCTATGCCGGCGAGCCCACAAGAGGCGGTCGCACAAGTGTGGAGGGCAAATCCATGACATGGGACCTCACTTTTCCCCAAGAAGGCGTCGAGTGCGGCCTGCTGCCGTTCTGGTGCCATGACATCACCCCACGCGAGAACCGCGTCCCCGCCACAGACGGCAACGCGCGGCATCCCTGTGGAGCCGTGGGCATCGCCGGCGTGCTGTCGGAGATCGCCGGCGACGACCAGTACGAGCGCGTCGAGGCCGCCTTGCCCGCCATCACGGGCGCCTCCTGCCGACAACACGCCGACGCTCGATTCGAAGTCGGCACGCCGTTCGACATTGGCCGGCTGCAGTGTCCGACCATTCGGCTGAAACGTCTGCACAAATCGCAACAGTCCCGGCTCGTGCTCGTCTTGCAATCGCCTCGCAAGGATGGGCAGAAGGATATTGACGAGTGGGTGGGCGAAGGGAGGATTATTATTCGGTTTGAGACGTGAGTAGGGGTGAACGAGAGGGAGAGATAAGCAGAAAGAGAGCGGACGAGAAAGAGACAGAGGAAGAGGGAGCTCGGTCCTCATGCACACTTGGCAGTGGAGTATACCCCGAGATCATCGACACTTTGGTCGTCGGGATCATGGAAATCAAACGTGATGGCTCCCCGTTGCAGACCCACAGAAGAGCTCCGATCTCTACGACGGCGCGAAAGCGGAGGAGTTCAGGGAGACTCGGGTACAAACCATTTCACAACCACTCAAAGTCGGCGACTACCGCTTTTCGGAAACCGAACGTATGAGATGTTCTGGCGAACCTCCCTCCTCCTCATATCAAGGCGTCCTCGCGATCGAATCGTTCCAGGCTCCGGGGTCGACGATGTTCCCTCTCCGCAAATCGGTCGTTCTCCTGCACCTCCTAATTGCAACTTCGTCGGCCGATTCTCGATTACGCTTCTCGGGGAGATGAGGGGCTCGGGTATGTACAACAGTAATTCTTTGGCCTCGTAGCTGTTCCAAGTCTTCGGCATTTGCTTATGCTTCTCCCCTCGGTGTGGAAGACGGCACACTCTTCATGACGGCGTCGGTGTCGTCGTCGGATCGGTCTCGGTGGTGGAGGAATGGTTCAATCCTTACATATCTTTCGGAACTCGGGGATATCATTTTCGCTCGTCGGCAACGGGAAACCTTCCAACCTTTGGCCTCCTCATCTTCTCCATTCCTTGCATAGAGGCTCGCCGACCCTGGTGTGCGGTTCGTAGGCGAGGCAAAGCTCGTTGCAATGACCGTGGAAGGAAGGAGATTCCTAGCCCGAGTCGAGGTGAGAGTTTGCGAGGTGATGTCTCGACGGGGTGGACCCCGAATTCCGATCGGCATCATAAGAAAAGGGGGTCCATGCGATATGCTGGGTGCATGTGCTACCGGCAAAGGCTTTTTCCCGCCCGAGTAGGAGGCTGCGGAAGCGGAGCTATTACCGTTGCCCGTAGTGGGATTTGGGGGGGGTTTTGTGAAGGGTTGGTAGAATGACAACGGACGGGTTCAAGAGCTTGTGACCACTCCAATCACTACACTTTGTTACGTTGCTTTGGTGTTTGTGGACATGGAACGGGAACTGGACTGAAGACGAAATGTGACTTGAGTCTCGTCACTCATCAGCATCGGCATCGTTTCGTCGTACCCTTCCATCATTCTCGAATAAGGATACAACGCGCTCGTTGCCAGTACTCATCACGTCCAACTTTCACTCACACCCTGAACGCTACGACAGAACGGTCATGTCGCATTCCCGGGCCAATGTCCTCAGGGCACCGGATCAAAGGCAACAATGAACGGACATGCTCTTCGATGATGTAGCTCACGGGGGCTAGAACACGTCTTGATTCGATCACGGTGCCGCATGACTCGACCGACGTGGCGATCCCGAACGCTTCCATGCTCTCGCGAATGGCTTCTGACGATCCGCGCTCAGTTGCACCATTTTGAACTTTGGACATCATGAGCGGCACGATCGTATCTCGCCGGCTTCAGAGTGCACGGATTGGTGTGAAGATAGGCGGGAGGAGAGGGCCGCGTGTCGTGAAGATGGTGGCGTTGACGTCGTGATTACCATTTCGTTAGGTGTGCCATGACTTCGATGCTTCAGACTTGCAAGCCGAACCATTTCTCTTATGGCGCCGCATGATCTTCCACTAGACCGTCGTTAACTTGATCGCGGCCACATCGCCGAATTCGCGGAACATCTCGTCGACACGCCGGTGCACGTAGCCTATGGTCAGACCTTCGTCGTCCTTGATGACGGGGTCCCGAAGACTACTAGTCCGACCAACGTAGTCCTTCGTCTCGTCTCGTTCTTCCCAGATCGTTGCCTCGAGATGCGTACACGGCGGTTGCGATAGCAGCATGTTCGAGATACTCTGCCCTTGATGCCCATGGACGGAACGGTTTCGAAGAGCCGGCAGATCCCGGCGCGCGATGATCAGGTACGCGCAATGCTTGTGCCCACTCGCCTCGAGGCTGAGATGCCAGAAGCGGAAGTGGTAGCTCGGGAACGTGTTCTGGACGATGGGATTCAAGACCGGGGCGCGGATCGCGGGCGCGCGGTAGTGGCTGCGCAGACGGATTTGCTCCGCTTGCGCGCTGTTGTTGTGAGACCAGGAGCGGAGGAGCTTGTGATCCGGGGCGAGGAAGAGGGCGCGCTGTAAGCGTTTCGAGCCCGTCATACATCGCTGCCAGGTTCGACCGACCTCGCGGCAGCGGAGGAGATGTCGTAATTTGGTGGCGTTGGCGTGGGTTTTGACGGATCGTGGATCCTCTTGAGGAGTCAGCGGGAGGAGTTGGTCTAGCAGGCGTACGAGGATCTGTTCGAGGAGTTCCGGTGTGGCAAAGACTCGATCTGTTGCGCTCATTGTCGGCATGGCTTCGTGAGGGGTGGACATGACTGTCAACCGTTGTTCATAGATGCAATGCAAAGGGTGTGGTTGAACAGCATCATCGTCAGCTTGTGTCTGCACTTGTTGAACCGAGACGAGGATCAGTATCAGATCATGTGCCCCTTTTGATCATAGTCGTTGCTGGACACCATTTATCTTGAGGGAGATGTCGAAGGTGCATCATGTGATCATGTCTCCACTCGGCGTGGTTCGGACCGGGATCCGAGTACGCCCCTCATTACATAAGCGTTTCGCTTAAACATCCATTGTTTACATGTACCCGTGTTTGTTTACCCGCGTCATCCCAACCACACCCGCATCCCCAAAGTCAGCACATTGAAATCTCATTCCTGACTCGACCTATCGTAGACACTACTCTACAACATCCCATCACCATCGCTGCACCCCGATCAGCAGACTTCCTCTTTGGAAGGGACGCCGCAAGTATGGCGCGTCGCTCATCTGCTCGCTTGCGCAATCGAAACTCCACCACACCCAAACGTGTGTCGCTCTCGCACGATGCGCCCGTACGCACGCCTCGCACCGTGCTGGCCAAGCTATCGGCGCTCCAAGAGAATGATGAGATGCCAGGAGCATTCCCGCAATCCGCCTCTCCGCCCGCCCGTCACTCACCGACCTATGTCAAGCGCCGTGCCATCGGACCCGACGCTACGCCCAAGGACACGACGCCGATCAGGCCGAGTGACGCGGAAATGCATCCTCAGCAGCATCAACAGACCACTGCCAAGCCACTGGACGAAGCCCGTCATCTGGGATTCTCCAACATGGGCGCTTACACCGAACCCCCCAAGCCCTCGAGTCGAATCGCCACCCTGCAGGGCACGCCGACTCGAGCGCGCAATCCCACCGAAGATACCAACTCGCCTACATATGCGTTCACGTTCCGCCGTGAGCACTCGCTGGAGCTGAGCCCGGAGGCGAAGAAGTTGATGAACGAGAAGCGGGAAGAAGCCGCGCGGATTCGAGAGCAGATGGCGGCCAGCGCTGAGAAGCCGACGAATCCTCTCGATGCGGCCATGCGTGAAATCGCAACACCCAAGAGCAAGAAGGGCAGGTTCAGCGGGGTGCACATGGCACAGTTCGAAAAGATGGACTCGATCGCTGGACACGCTTCGGCTTTCCGTGCTAAGCCGTCGACAGCAGAGGAGGGTAAAGCGCAGAGCGCGTCAACACAGTCTTTGAAGCGCAGTCCTTCAAAAGCCCAGCTAGACGATCAAGGTTTACCATCTCAAAAGACACTGCACCGCAGTCCGTCGAAGCCGAATTTGCCAGGAGCTCCGAGTCAGCTTCCGCGACCTACGTCTACCAACGATATGACTTCTCGCGGTAACAATGAGTCACCTCCACCAGCGAAGCGCGTCAAAAGAACGGATACACAGGACGTCTACGTAAGTCGCCCAAACTCGAGCCACGACGAGAAGCCGCTTCAAGCCACACCGGAGCACAACAAGGGATTGCGTATGCATCCTAACAATCCGCATTTGTCTACTCTTGCGACGCCCACTCAATCCTCTCTGGCCCGTGCGGCGAGCACGAAGTCTACCCAAACATCCAGAATTCCGGGCCCGTTGCTAGTACGCTCACCCTCAAAACCTGCCTTGGTCGAGACTGAGCCGGACAATCAGGGACGTTCAGTCCCACTGCTCTCTCGCTCACCCTCCAAGGTTTCGTTGTTCACACACGTGCAATCGCAGGCCGAGCAGACCGCTCACCCGACCAGCCCGCTTCTGGCACGCTCACCACTCAAAGCATCACCCTTGAAGAGCCGGATGGAGCCTAGTGAGGACCGCGTACAGGGTATCTCAGGAGCGCCACTGCTGTCTCGCAACCCTGTCAAGATGTCAGTCACGAAGAACGCGGAGAGCGAGGCGGAGAGCGAGAAGCCGTCTGCGATCCCATTGCTCGCACGGTCACCTGCCAAGATGGCTCTCTCCGAGACGTCGAAAGATCAGGCCCCGCAGACTCCCGGCAAAGCGAGTGGTAGTGGTCTTATGGGCCGCTTCAATCTTCTTCGCTCTTCTCCAATGAAGTCCATCCTCCGCACTCCGCAGCGCCTGTATTCCGACGACCCTGCGAAAGTGGCCGCTGGTACGCACCTGGCGACCCCACCGAAACATCCTGGTGGCGGATCGCACACGGGTGTGCCGTCCACTGCACCTCTTCAGAAGCGCGTCGACTTCTCGTCCTCTACCAAAGCTCGTGATCAAGTCGCACGTAGCGATGAGAGCAGCACGCCGTCGAAAAACTCTACCCCTCCAACGACGCAGAATACCGTCGACAAGTCGTCAAGCGAGCCGATCGCCATCGACTATCCGGCACTACCGAACGACGCCGTCCCCGTAAGCCCATCGCCGCAGAAGCGTCGTCAAACCATCGCACCGGGTGACTTCACCTTCCGCGCCGGCAACGGTGGCATCGTCTTCAGCCAATCGCCCAAGGCCCATCCGAATGCAGTCGACGTCAGGCGTGCCTCCACTATCCGCCACGTCTCCGCTGACACTCTGGGCCTGCCCGTCCCTGCGGCCGGCAGCAAGAAGCGCAAATTCGAATTCGAAAATGAGGTCGCCGTTCACCCGGATTCAGTCGTCGATAGCGATAAAGAGAATACCGGTGCCACCTCTACCACTGCGGCTGTGGAGACGGACGAGCAGAGGCCTGCAAAGCGCACCAAGTCGAATCCGACGGAACTTTCGCCGGTCAAACCGGCCGCTGCGACGAGGGTGCCGACACTTGGTGTGAAGCCGAAGAAGGGCGCGAGGGATGGCAAGGAGAAGCGACCGAATACGATCAGCCAGGCGAGGTTGAACGCGCTGGCGCAGCCGAAGAGGAGGGGGTGAGCCTGCCGGTGCTGTGATGCATTCCGGTTATTGTGTGGACGATGAAAGGCCTGCCACGCCACAAGCTGACTTCACTCGGCATACGGATGTCCTTTACCTTTTGAGAGTTTCAAGCGTGGCGTCTCGGAATGTTCACATTGTACGATAGGACGCAAGAGCATAACGTACAGAAAGCATTGAAAATGCGTACATGGATGTGAGGTACTGGCAAAAATGGGCGTGGAGGAGTTCTATGATTGAAGAGTTGGGGGGTTGGTATGTCTGCAGTGAGTATGTAGAAGCTCAATCAGACCCGTTGCACGATCACTACTTGCGGCACATACTCCTGTAGCTTGTTGCTGAAGCTTTCTCAGCGTTGAGTGGTTACACTGTGAAGCCAGGTGTATCTCCTATGCCGTGCGTTAGTGATCCCAGTTAAAAATCTACACCGGCAGAACTCTGGAAAATCTCTCGACGCGTGCATTCCCGATGTTTGACGCGTTTCGTACCACGTATCAGGGACTCGGCGATGAAACGGAGATGAGTGCCCTCACAGAAAAAGAGTTCTTCGAATGGAACGCGGCGATGACAAGATACTATCCTAACCTTGACGGGCCTGAACCATCGAATCGGAAAGTCTTGGTCATTTCTCTTAGCAGATCAAGCAGTGCCGCTGAAAGTCTATACTAGTACATAAAGTGCGCAAAGCTAGAGAACGTCAGCGTTTGTCTCAAAAGTTCGCAGGCTTGACCGTCACCTACCAGACTCAACCCCATAATCATGAAGATCCAGAACATAATGTTGTTCAGCAACTGCTGCTCTCTCACCCACGGCATCCTTTGGATCGCCACGAACGGAATCTGCATCATCATGAGCACGAACCCATACCCTCTGAACTTCCTCGTGATGCAGCCCATCACCAACTCGTGCGCGATGGCGGAGATGAAGAAAGTGATGGCGGTGGCGACCGGCCGACTCAGCTTGACGCCACGCGATGCACTGTACACGTGCCGTCGGAAGAAGTTGTGCACGGGTATGTTCCACTCGCGCGAAAACTCCAGCCAGTCCAGGCTGTTCCACCAGTCGGAGTAGAATCGACGGTCTGCAAAACGCGTGATCTCGGCGAACGCACCGAGCACGTATTCGAAGACGACCAGAAAGACCAGCAGGAACGTGACCATGAAGGGGAACAACAGCCGGCTGACTGTCTCGGCGAAGATCAAAGCACCGTCGATGAAGTTTCGAGATGCTCGTAAACGAGCCTGGGACTCGTCGAGCACGGGGATGATGAACTCTTCGCTGGTGACTGTCATCAGGAAGATGCAGCCAAACACGGCGAGGGTTTTCCAAAACAGTTCCAGATACGAGCGTTGTGGCATGCGTGGGAACTCGAGCTCGTAGCACAAGGTCGGACAAAGTAGGTAATCGGCGAAATTGGGCACGGTCAAGTTGTCCGGATACGTGACGTTGCCCAACGGCGACGTCAGCTCCATCGCCAGATCCTCCCGTAGTTGCATGAGTGGCGGTAAGCTTTCGTGCTCTCCTTCCGTATCTTGGTCGGTCTCGTGAAGCCTTGCGTGAGCGCTTGGGTATCGTACGGCGATGTCCATGGGCGTGGTTGGGCCGATTGGCTGATCCAACTTTTCGAGTCGGTCCAATGTTGTGGACAGGTGGCCGTTGTAGAACGCATACGAGTGCATCTTCATGAAGAGAGCGAGGGTGTGCAGGGTCAAGTAAACTTGGGCCGTCCACGTCCAGTCGCGGATGAACGGCCAGCTGATCCAGAAGGCGAGCCAAGCGGCTTGCACAACGCTTTGTAGCAACATACCACCTCTGTTCCACTTCAAGAAGCCCTTGCTTCTCTTGTACAGCCGGTGCAATGGTAGGTCGACCGCCGTACTGGCGCACATGAGTAGGTCGCCTGCTGCGAGCTCCCAGATGTTTTCCGTAAACAGCGGCCATTGCTTGAAATTGAGCAGGGCGCCGGTATCTTTCAAACTCCGTAGCATCGCCGTGATGACCATGATCGCCAGGCCTACCCAGAACAGCACGAAGAAGCCCCGGAAGTTGGCATAGTCAGACCGTGGATCGAAATACGAGAGCCGCGTGGCGTATTCTACCGTCGGAAACATTCGGGTCTTGCGACGCAGCTCACGCCTTGCAGCAGACGTTGCCTTGACTGAGGGGGGTGCATCGTCTGGCGGTATCGGGGTGCCTCGCTCGCTGGCGATGCCACTCGGGGAGTTGTGGCTGGGGGAGGAGTGAAACTCTTCGTTGAACGCGCGCGCCAGCTGCGGGTTGACAATTGGCTTCCTTGCCCGGGGCTGTACTATACCAATATCACCTCCTCGGCCCTCCATGCCCGTCCCGCGAGGTGCGCCGTTGGACATCGTAACGGTTTGCGCAGCGTCTGATGCGTGATTTACCGAAAAGAGTGTCTACGCCGTGACGGCGTGGTACAGTCATTCAGGACATGCTGAGAGCCATTTTCGAACAAGGCACAGTTCCGATGATACGCACGGGGAGTGTTGTTGAAGTGAGATGACGCTTCGACTGTGTTTTCTTTCAACTGTGTTTTCAGGTTTGCCGCGCAGTAGGAACGTCGTTGGAGATTGACAACTGCCAAGCCCGACGCGACACAGCGCGCTGGCTTCAACGGTCCCGAGGCGATCCCGAGCCGTAGCTGTCGAATTCCACAAATACACTATGTACATGTACTCACTGTAGTCACCTGAATGATCTTAGAGTGAGTTTTTTGAATATCAAAGAGATGCGGCTGTTGTTGAATAAGTAATACCATACAACTACTATGATAGTATAGAGATTGGGGAGATATACTAAAAATACTATACTCTTATAATATCTACTAGATGGGTAGTACTATTAATAAGGCATTTTAGGAGAATATCATCTACTCGATTCAAGTTTATTAAATTAGTCATAATAAGTATTTCAGTTCTTACTTCTGCTATAGAAGATTTATGATTAGCTACCTTCTCAAGCTCTAGACTGTATGCTACTAGTACCTTATTCTTATAGCTGATTTTACTTTGATTATGTCTATTATATATAAATTACTACATAGTGGTTTGGTACTTTATGAAATTCTCTACAAGTCATGGATAATCAGGTATAATGTCGGATCTGAAATTCATTATAAAGTATCTAGTACAGACTACACCGTAAACCATGCCGAGACGGAAGCTGCCGGGACCAGCCATCGACACTCATTATCCAAGACGCTCCCTCTGTCTTTCTTCGTATCGCCGGGTGTTTGCTACATGTTCACACAGACGAAGAAGCAGTACCATCTCCTGGCTCGCACTCCGCTATCCTTCAGCAATGCATTTACAGCGCTGATTGCGCCGCATCTCCTGAACCGTCAACATAGTCATTGCAGGAACAGCGCTCTTGCACATCACATCTGTCTGGCCGCTCGTGTACGATGTCGCACGGTCCGCTGCTTGCGCGCCTTCACCATAACTGAATTCGCGGGATACATGTGAGCTGCCTGCGTGCCACCACCACAACAGGGTGGGGCAGTCGGGCCCCATTTCCCTACGACGCACCGTGCCGAGTGGAGCAGCAGCAGCCATGGCCGTGGTTGACAAGCAGTGGTCGGGCGTTGTCGCGATGGATGAGACCGTGTACACCATGTCACGCGATTCTCATACGTCCAGCCATCGAGACCTCTCAGCTACCGATCAGAAACGACCGAGCGATTACAACATCCAGCCGGGTTCCGAGGCCACCAGGACGCGCGAAGCATCCATCCAAGCCAGCAACAGCACTGTCAATCGCAATCGCTCTGGAAACGCATCTACGGAGGATTGGCGAGAGGAGTCGGCGGAAGCAGTGGACGACTCATCATGGATCCATAGAGATAAGCTGGCGCAGATTGAGATCCAAGAGATGGAACAGGCAGGCATTCACCCGAGACAGCCACGCGGTCCCGTCAGTCGTGGACCGGAAAAAAGTGCGCAATCTAGCCGGTCAGCGAGCCGCTCGGGAGCAAGAAGAGCAGTCAGCAAAGAGCGGGTTCCCAAGCCTGTTCAGGACGGCCATGCTGAGTCACAACACACGAGCCACGATGATCACCAAAGAAGCCGTGTGCCTACCATTGTCGCCGCCGGTGAGGAGCAGCAGGGCTTCAATCTGAGGGCTGGTCCGGAGCAGCAAACACCGGAAACAGCGGCCGCTGCGGCTCGCCATCACGCGGTACGGCCGAGCACATCGCGAATCCCTATATCCAAGTCTAGTCCGGTGCCAGTGCCGCAGACGGTCGTTGATAGGGACTCTCCACTGCCGCGTAGCAGAAATGGTAGTGGAGCATGGAGTGGTGGCGCTTGGAATGACACGCAATACGCCCGGCGCGCTCGAAGCGAGAGCGTCGAGAGTCACACATTACTACAACCTAACGAAGGTGACAACACGTCGCCTCCGCGCCCTACGAGCTCATCTACGCCTAAAAGGCACAAGGAGAACTCACCACCGAAGGCCCGAATGCCGAGCGAGTCCACGCCAATCTCGGGGGCACGCAAGACTGCTAACCTATCCAACGGCGCCCCTCGGTCTGTCTCTTCGCGTACCAACAAGGTACGGGTGGGATCGGGATCCGCGCCCAAACGTGCGACATCCCGCTCGGGCCAGAAACCGCGGACATCAACGAGCAACAACGCGCCAGAAGGCGAAGCGCCATGGATCGCGTCCATGTACAAGCCTGACCCGCGGCTTCCCCCCGACCAACAAATGCTGCCTACACATGCCAAGCGAATGATGCAGGAACAGTGGGAGAAGGAGGGCAAGACTGGGACTGCATATGACCGAGACTTCAACCTGCTGAACGACGAGAAATTTCACGAGCGCACGCCTCAGCTGCCGATAGACTCGAGCCGACAATCGCGAGACGCGGCGTTTATCACTTCACCTTCGACATCACCATCCCAATTGCAAAACCCGGATCGATCCTCTCCGGTGGGGGCGGAACCCTGGCCTCTCAGCCGAACGAAAAGCCGGACACCGGACGAAGCGGAGACTCCGCATTCTGAAACGAGCGGTGGGTACAAGATCACGCCGACCATTCCCAAGCCCGCGTCTATTCTACGATCTGGTAGTCTCCAGGACGTAAGCTCTCAACCTCCTCACAATCCGACACCCAGGCTGCCGGATCTGGACGAAAAGGAGCCCGAAAAGCCGAAGAAGAATTGTTGCTGTGTCGTCATGTGATTGAGAACTCTCTCCATAACATACCCATCTTCTTGCACCATCGTGGTTCTCTTTTGTCGGGTGTGGAAAGTGTTGGTGGTTGTTGGTATTGTCGTTGCTCTTTACAGGGGTGGCATTGTGATTCATTGCATGCGATTGATTGTTCATGACATTGCATGCGCTGCGTTGCCTTTTTCAATAGCGTTCTAGCGGGTCGCATGGGTTTCTTCTGCCTTCGGGTCAAGCGTATGTATCCTGATTTTCGGGAAGCATTCGGGGGATGTGCAAAGGGTTGTGGTCGGGGGGAATACTGGTGTACAGAGCACATACATGTATTGACATGCAAACACTGTCAGAGCCTTATTGTCTCATCCACCTCACTTAACAGTGTAAGTTTTGTATTGTAGATCACGTGGCGGCACTGCAAGCTCACCGGGAAAACCTCGCTCAAATTAAAACGTCGCTGCCTTAAGGCCACCGTTTACGTCGATCAATGCGACTGACAAGCGACGCTTTCACGCTCACCTATATCCAACATGGCGTATGGACGAGGCGGCGTTGGCAATATCCAGGCCCTTGAGCAAGAAACCGCTCGCGTCGCCGCGGACCTCGAAGCGAACCAGCAGGCCGCCGGAGCGTCGTCCCAGTACAACGCCCTCCCGGGAAAGGAAGAGCCGAAGTTCGCACACACCGGCCGAGGTGGCATGGGGAATTACTACAGTCCCGAAGAATTGAGTCAGACGGGTCACTTCTCGGACGCGCACCGGTCTCATATTCCAGGCGATGGCACGCAGCAGCCCCCAACCGAGCCGGGGCGTGAAAGCACGGGTCCGCCTTCGTACAGCAC
>Ga0268244_10000771_pt1 | contig 12197 bp, 7 predicted proteins | sample AgamicMgSfe_FD_200258 | JGI IMG/M metagenome (GOLD analysis project Ga0268244, IMG submission 200258) | Agave microbial communities from Guanajuato, Mexico - Mg.Sf.e (v2) (version 2) | ecosystem: Host-associated > Plants > Phyllosphere > Phylloplane/Leaf | place: Guanajuato, Mexico | collected... | reverse complement strand
GTCGAACCGGCTAACCCCCCGCTTCACCAGCTCAACCCCGGAGACCCCTACCTCTCCTACCACGATGTCCGGCTCACACGCGAAGACGTCAACACGATCAAGAACGACTGGCTGACCGACAACGCCATCGCCTTCTGGGAAGAGTACCTCGAGCACGAGAAGCTGGGCGCATACCCGAGGGCCCGGATCGTGCTCCTGCGGCCCAGCATGGCCTTCATGCTCAACCAGGAACCGGACACCCTCAGCCTGAAGATCGTCCTCCCGGACTTCAAGGAGACCACGCACATCTTTCTCCCGATCAACGATTGCCACGACGTCGAGGCGGCCGAGGGCGGCAGCCACTGGTCGCTCCTGCTCGTCAGCGTCATCGACGGCGTCGCCTTCCACTACGACTCCCTCACGCCCGCCAACCTGAAGGACGCCAAGCTCGCTGCGCAGAAAATCTCCCTCCTCCTCGGCAAACCGCTCAAGTTCATCAACCTCGCCGACAGCCCGCAGCAGGAGAACGGCATGGACTGCGGCGTCTACGTCTGCCTGACTATGCAGCACCTGCTCCTGCAGCGGCTGCTGCAAGCCCAGGCGCACCACAAGATCAGCATGTCGATGGGGGGAAAGGAGGTCGACGCCGCCGGCGGCCGGAAGGAGATGCTCAAGGTCATCGAGATGATGCGCCGCGAGGGCGAGCGGAGACGGTCCCGGAGCGCCTCGCCGTACAAGCACAGCAGCAAGAGCCGGAGTCCGCCGCGGATCGGGGCCGAGAACGGCTCGGCGACGGTTTCGCCCAGTCCCAGTCGTCGTTATTAAGATCTCTTTCATCGACGGTTTACTGTATTGCGTGGAATGCTGGAAAGAAAAGACGGGGGCTTCTGATCATTTAGCGTGGCGTTGTCGGTCAATGATGCAGACATGCATCTTTTTTGTGGGGGGGTTGTGCTTTTTGGAACGATCAGACGTCGATTCGTGGAGCAGAGCATGGACAGGTCTGCGAACCACTACTCCTGCATGATTTGGAGCTTTTCGGTGTATACCTGGGTACTCTTCACCCTTCGGCGAGCTATGCAAGCGCGAAAGGATTCCACTGCTTGCGGGTTCGCTCATCACGTGAGCTGGCATCGACATCCACGAGGTGTCAAGCAATTGAAGTCGACCGAGGTCGAACAAGGCGAAAGACAGTAACGACGAAGGTGGTTGATACTGATACTCCGTTTTGGCCTTTTATCGTTTTCTACGCTCTGCGCTTAGCACAGGGTAGCGAGACGTGGGTAGTACATGCTCACGGGTACCCCCTACATTCTACAAACGTGCGCCCTGGATTCCATTACCGATCACCTTTTCTTTCGCGAGGGAATTGCTTTTCGTATTTGCCTTCGAGAGCACGCTTCGTTTGCTGGATTTATCGTCTGTTCTCTTGCGGGGACTGCGAAACGGACAGGCTTCTGGTCACGTGCAATTGATAACCTGCCGTCATCTTCCCAAACGCGACGAATGTCACTGATCTCGAACGAACGGAGAACGGTGGGACGCGTGTTCCCAGTTCGTACGGCAAGCGTTGTTCGACTGGAGCGGCGGCCGCTGGTTACGGCTCATCTCGTTGATATCCTTCCAACAGCTCGACTTTGATCTGATCGGTATGTAGGTAGGTTGAGGATATTCGACATTATCGTCCATGCAGCGAGACGACAAGACAAGCACGCCGCCTTTTCCAATGGCCATCGCTATCCGCTAATTGGAATGATCGCTTCGGACCCTTGTGATCTGATCTAAGGACACTCGGCGACGATGTCCACCGGGCAGCAGTTCCCGGGCATGACGGCGGTCGTCGCGTTACCGTAGAACACCACCCCCGTGTCGCCGGTGATGTTCGGAAGATCGGTGTTCATGCATGCTAGGACTGATCAGCGGAAAATCTTCCAGGACCGCAATACAAGCAGTGCTTCCTCACCAAAGTAAGTCTGCGCCCAGCACGGCGCGGGAGTATCGTTCGTGGTCCCGGGGATCGGGCACCGGAAGTGCACATTAATCCCGAACCCATCGTACCCGCAGGACCCGTGGTCGCCGTTGCCCGTCTCGAAGAAGTAAACGGGATCCGTGCCGCAGCCGTTCACCCCGACGGGATCCACGCTCGAGCTATTGGCCAGCGAGTCATCCGAGGCCGTGAAGCCGCGATCGGTGCCGTTCGCGCCGGCCCAGAAGATGAGGGAGCCGTCGCCGTTGAAGCTCGGGGCGAGGAAGGTGGTGGCGGCCGAGGCGCGGGGGCCGACGGTCGCCCAGTCGGCGCGGAAGGCGTCGAGGTAGCCGAGCGTGGTGTTGGAGGTGGGATCTTGGATGCGGAGGAGGAAGGGTGGGGATGAGAAGCGGAGGCCGCTGGCGAGGGTCTCGTTGGGGCTGTAGCCGCACCCGGAGCGGCGGTGGAGCGTGGGGAATTTTTGGGGGAGGGCGGAGGCGAATGCGCTGAGGCCCAGGAGGGAGTAGGCGGCGAAGGAGAGCATGGTGAGGGTGTGGATGTTGTTTCTGAGCAGTCGAGGGCTGATGAAGAACTGTTGATGACAGGAGCTTTTTTGAATGCTGCTAAACGTCGAAGACTGTGGACGGGAACTCGCTTGACGTCTCCATGTCGACGCTGTTCTTTCCGCTATATAAAGGTCTTCGCAGGTCCGACTGCCGTCATATCTCTTGCGTTCTCGATAGAGCAAGCGACTGCCCAGTATAGATCGCGGGTTGATCCTTGCAAGTGTTTACTAAACAAAGGGGTCTAGGGGATGCAGATTGATCTTTCACTCTCCCCGCCGTGCCCGTACCTGTCGATCAGTGGAGATTGCGGCTCAATGTCGTCCGGATACGAAAGAAGTGCTCTCGAATAGGAAAAGGGGGGAGCTTCTCGTCCGACATTCGATCGGACTCGTATTTCGTGTTGCAATTCTCTGTTGACTTCCGCTGGCAACTGATCACACAGCCGAATGAAGCTCTTGATGAAGAGTTGTATTCGTGCGTTGAGAAGACGGCCGCCAAGAAAGTGCGTGGAAAGCATAGTGTTAGTTCATGTTTCACCATGAGGCTTCGAACGTTCAACAAGCGTTGCTCGAGCCCTCGATAATGTGATGATGCCGGAGGATGGAGGTAGACCCGGCGCGCGACTCACGACTCCAGGAGCATGCAACATGCCGTGCATACGCAGTGCTCCACTGAGGGGCGAGTACATGGTTCAACACAGAGTCGGTGTCTCGAAAACAGTTGTTTATTATTATTTCTGGGAGGCACGGGGGATCGGCCGGTCCTCGTTTATACTCATTGCCGGTGGAAAGACGGGCACTTTGTATTTTTATAACCTACCGTAATGGCAACAGATCCTGGTCGTGCACACCGAGTCATGACTTCGCGGCACGTTGGCTGAGCGTAGCGATTTTCGAACGACGACGAAACGCTGTGGATGCGCCGCTCTGTTCTTTCGGTGCTCCTTCGGTTAGTCGGGAACGGAAGCGGGAGAGAGGACGTCGCCTCATGGAGACGGGCCGAGGAGACTCAATTCAGTCCAAAAGCGGCCAAGTATAACTGACATTCACATAACTGTACCGTAGACCGATCCATCATACTCTTCGTAGCCACACTGCTGTCCCACCACACACAGTCCCCAAGTGATAAGGCATTACGCCGTGTCCAGCTCCAGCTCAAAAGCGCGAGACATCCCGCCCAAACAACCAATTGACAAACCAATACGTCGGGATCAGGATCCGATTCCGCCAGCTCACACTCTTCGCCAGATAGGCACCCCGCCAGATGAACCACGCCACTCGCCCGGAGATGTCGCCGGCGCCCTGGCTCTGCAGGATGGCGTTCCAGTTGCCCAGATAAGCCATGGTCCCGAGGTCTCGGTACGTGAAGCCGGCTTTGTCGAGGTCGCCCTTGTTCAGGCGCTTCGCGAGCCAGTTCGCCTTCTGGTTGGCCACCTGCGCGGTCGCCGGATACGCGGAGCCCTCAAGGATCGCACAGTCGCCCAGAGCGAACACGTCGGGCACCACGCTGTCGTCGGAGCGTTTGGCTTGGAGGCGGTCGTTGGTCAGGATGCCGTGGGATTTGGGGTCGTGCTTGACGTCCTCCGCTAGCGTCTTCTCCACGAAAGGGTTCATCATCAGGCCCGTCGACCAGACGCACATGCCCACGCCGACCTCGCCTTGCTCTTTGATCTTGAGCGTGTAACACGTCGCACTCTCCTTCACGTCGCTCGACTCGGCGATTGAGGATGGCGCGCCGGGGCGGAGCTCTTCCACGTGGTGCGAGATGAGGATCTCGATGCCTTGGCGGTCGAAGGACTTCATCGCGTACTCGCTCAGCTTGCTGTCGAACATGCTCAGGACTTTTGGCGCAACGTCGTAGACCGTGATGCGTGCGTATTTCGCTTCGGACGGGTAAAGCTTGGCCAGGTCTTCGGCGATGATGTCGTGTAGCTCGGCGCTCCATTCGATCCCCGTCGGTCCTCCGCCCACAACGGCGAAGTGGAGGAGTTGTTTCTTCATCTCCTCGCTGGTGGTGGGCAACGCAGCCGTCTCGAAGCACGAGAGCACCCGATTGCGGATCTTCCGCGCATCACCGACGTCCTTGAGGAAGTAGGCGTGTTCGCGCACCCCAGGCGTGCCAAACGTCTGACTGTAGCACCCAACCGCCACAATAAGCTTATCCCATCGCATATCGAACAACTCTCCCTTCTGCTTCCCCTTCTCAATCTGCTTCTTCTTCTCCTCCACAGACAACCCCTCATCCCGATCCGCCGTCAACGCCCGCCCTTGCATCGGATCCTCAACCGCCTCCTCAATCGTCAAGCGCTTCTGCCCGAAATCCACCGCATCCGCCCAGCCCTGAAAGAACTGCGCCTTCATCTTCCGCGACCGCACGGGCTCCAGCGCGGTCCGGAACTCCAGCGTGCCCGTCGACGTCGACGCGAGCAGCGGCGTGAAGACAAAGTAGGACCGCGGGCTCACGACCACGACCTGGAACCGGCGGTGGTCGAGCTCGCGCGCGAGGGTGTAGCCCGCCCAGCCGGAGCCGAGCACGACGACCCGTTCCCGCCCATCCTGCTCGGCGTCGAGTTGCTGGATGGAGATGTCGCGCCGGGGCTGCTGGAGTCGGGGCAGGGAGGGAGTGGCTCGATGGGACGGGTTGCGCCAGGCGGCTCGACTAGAGCTAGCCAATGCCGTTCGCGGGACCATCGGGTACATGGCAGCTCTTCTGCGTACGAAGAGTACGGACTCGGCGGGAAGAGAAACCAGGCATTGGATTATTGGGTGGAAATATTCGTGTCTCTCGGTCTGACATCAGATGTAGCGCATTGGACAAGGTTGGAGTCGGAACCTCGGAGCAGCCGGAGCCGCCGGATCAAACGCGGCACTGCATCATTGCTCGAGCGACGATGATCGGAACCGCGCCATGTACATACAGACAACACTGATATGCCTATATACTATCTCTCAGTACTAGATTATTGACCTCACGGCAATTGACCAACACTGGCGTGCCCATTGACCCCATCCGTCGCAACATCCGTCTCATACTCTCCCTGCTCGTACCGTCTCACCTCCTGCAGCCAACCGAACTGATCCTTCACCTGGCCCCTCTGCATCGCCTTCAACTGACCCAACAACTTCTCCACCGCCGGTCCGGGCTCATCCCCACCGCCCTGATATTTGAACTCGTCCCCCTTCGATCGCATCGTAATGCTCTTGATCGGCACCAACGACGCCGCCGTGCCCGCCGCCGCGATCTCGGTGAACTTGGACAACTCCTCGTACTTGATCGAGCGCTGCTCCACGCCCCAGCCCCAGCTTCGCGCGATCCGGCACACGGAGTCGGAGGTGACGGACTTGATCACGTTCTTGCTATCCGGCACCACGAGCGTGCAGCCCGTGTCGGGCGTGCCGTGGATACCGATGAAGCCGCTCGTGCTGAACTCGTCAATCTCCGACCGCGTCCGACTGTCCAGGTGCAACGTGATGCCGAAGCCGTCGTTCTTTGCTCTTTCGCTGTGCCGGAGCACCGGCGCGTAGTTGCCTCCGATCTTCGCCGATCCGGTACCCTCGGGCGCCGCGCGATCGAAGTCCTCCAAGATGAGCGCCGCGACGGGGTGTGTGCCGTGGTAGACGCCCGTGGGCAGGACGTACACGAGGAACGTGTACTCCTCTGGTGGGTTAAGGCCGAGCTGTGCGCTGCTGCCGAGGAGCAAAGGGCGGATGTACATCGCCGCGCCCGTCTCGTGAGGTGGGACATACTCCGCGTTGAGCGACACAGCCAGGTGTACGCACTTGTTGAAGTGGTCGACCGGCACCTCAGGGATCGAGATGAAGCTCGCGCTGTGCTGCATGCGCTCTGCGTTCTGTACCGGGCGGAAGATGTTGATCGCTTTGTCGCCTGGACTTCGGAACGCCTTGAGACCCTCGTAACATTGTTGACCGTAGTTCAAACCCGGCGCCATGCCGTGGATGCGCAGGAAGGGGTCTTCGACGAACTTGGGCGTGGTCCATTGGCCCGTCTTGACGCTGTAGTGGGATTCGACATGTCCGTTGACCTCACGTACCCGAAACCCGATGTTGGGCCAATCTGTGTCCCGTAACTGTCGTTAGCACGGCGTATGCTGTATGGAAAAAGACAGACGTACCGATGGTGTTGACCGGCGGCGGTGGAAAGGTTGATGCCATGGTGCGCTGCTCTTTCTCTATGTATATATCGTCTCCGTCTCGGGTTGATCGACGAACCACGTATTATCTCGTACAAGTTGTCCTACACTGTTCGAATTGACAGCATTGCGTGAGTGCGTGCCTGCCCTGACTGTGTGCCTCGGGCGGGGCTGGTTTTCGAATCTTGATCCGATCTCGGCGGAACGATCTGTAAGGTACGGCCCGTTGCGCGGGCAGATCACCATGCCACAGGTGGCTGATGCCGAGGAAGGGTCCGGTATGAACATCTGGACGAGGAATGTCTGACGCTTTTCTCTTCATCTGCACGGGCCCGCCAACATCGCTTCACTACTCGTGCTATCCAATCTCGACCAACTGGCCGGAAGGGTTTGTCAGCATACGTATTTCAGTCATGCGAGCACAAAGCGAACCTCGACAATAATGGTCTTCCGCGCCGCAAGCCTGCTTTGATCAATTCAGCACGCACAAAATGCCTCCCTCGGGCCCATCGACAAGACGCTACATCCTGCTTCTCGGTGCCGCCATTGCCTTCGTCATAATCCTACTCGTCTCGACCTTGCCCTCCAACGGAAAACATGGCGCCTCCCTCCTACTAACCACCATGCATGACGTCGCCAACGTCGACAAAGCCACCCTGAGCGGCGGCACCATCATGCCCAAACTAGGCAACGAAACCGCCAAAGCCGAGCTCGGACGCGCCGCGTGGAAACTCTTCCACACCATCATGTCCCGCTACCCGGACACGCCGAGCGCGGACGAACGCACGGCGCTGCAGAGCTACGTCCACCTCTTCGTGCGCCTGTACCCGTGCGGCGAGTGCGCGGAGCACTTCCGGCAGATCGTGGCCAGGTTCCCGCCGCAGGTGTCGAGCCGGAAGGCGGCGGCGGCGTGGGCGTGCCATGTGCACAACGAGGTGAATAAGAGTTTGGGCAAGGAGGTGTTTGACTGTGCGAATATCGGGGATTTTTACGATTGTGGGTGCGCGGATGAGGAGAAGGAGGCGATGGGCGCCGAGGCGGTGGCGCAGCAGGGTGAGGTCAGGAGTGCGCGTGCGGTGGAGAAGCCGGAGATGGATGTCGTGACGAAAGAGAGGATGACGGGTTCGAACGGGAGGGATACCAATCTAGATATGCTGATGGATGATCGGCCGTTGGCATTGGAGCAGGAAAGGTAGGTGTGGTCAGCAGCCTCGTGGGGCTCGTGAGGCGGCGATGCTAATCAGCTCACAGTTGGACGAGAGGTGGTTAATTCTGGGCCGTGTTGTTGATCTTAGCGTGGCGTTCGGAGTCTGCACCCTCTACTAGTTATATATCAAGTCCGAGACGCGACGTATACGTCCAGAGAGCCGAAAGCTGCCTGCCCGGCAATATGCCTCCTTCAGCAGGGATGGATCGAACGGGACAGGTCAGAGACCTTGGACAACCTGGCCAGCGCGTAGCTCACACGTGTTTCATATACCCAAGAACCTCTTGATCTCCGAGATGATATACTCCGTGTCCTCCTTCGTGCCACTCCCACCACCAGCGATATGACCCCAGACGGTCTCAATGCACCTAAACTCCCCCTTCTCCAAATGTCTCACCTCTTCCTCGTTGTCCTCGGGCGGGAAATACTGATCCGTGCGACTGGGGAAAATCAAACATCTCGCTTTGATCCTTCCCAGCGTCTTGGTCAAATCACCTTGATCCTCAGGGTGGTACAGGGTGATATCGCCCTTCTGCCACGTCCACAGCAACGCGAGCAAATCGTTCGCATCGCCCATCCCCGACCAATTCGCATCGAGATACGCTTGCAGTGAATCGAAGCCGATTTGTCCCCAGCTCTTCTGTCTAAACCATGCCTGCGACAGCGCCCAGGTCGAGTACACCCGACTGAACGCCTTGGTTCCGATCCGCGCCGGCTCGGTGTAGTGCCCTTTTTGGAAATCCACCGAACTGACCAGCGCGTACCTCGGCCCTTCCAGGAAGCACCAGTTGTGCCAGCTCGTCCGCGCGCTGCCCGCCAGACACACCATGTTCTCCACGAAGTCCGGGTAGAGTGCGCTCATGTGGTATGCTTGCTGGCCACCCATGCTGAAGCCGCAGTACAGGAACAGTTTCCGGACGCCCAGCTCTTGACACAATGCATGCTGTAAGCGGTTGTTGTCTTCGTACGTTGTGCGGGGAAAGTTTGGTCCGTCGAAAGGGGCGGCCTGGTTGGATGGGGATGAGGACTCGCTGCCGGCTAGCAGTCCAGTGACGATGATGAAGTATTCTGATGGCGGGAGGATTGGGTTGGCGTGTTTGTCAGAGTCGTAGAGGAACGGAAGTGTGTTTGCCAGGGTCCCGCCGTAGCATGAAGGGAGTAAAATGGCTGGTTTGGACGCGTCGCCGAAAGTCCAGTAGGCCAGCCGTGCTGGGAATTTGATGTTCGCCGGTTTCGAGTGAGGGGAAAGCGTGATTTCGCGCTCGAAGTATTGGGTTTCTGGCATCTTGACTGAACAAAGGAATTGTATGGGAAGGGAGAGTGTGAGAGATCTTTGGCCTACATGTATTATTTTATATCTGATGCGGGGTTGCGAAGCGAGGCCCAAAGAGGAAGGAGGGCCTGGCATCTTATGTAAGCTTCGTTTCTAGTGGCACACCGGTGCTGCGCACAGTAGGTGTTGTCTGTATCAGCAGTCAAATCAAAATCATTTGCAGAAGATGCGCCAACAGTACGTGAACAGGGGTCCGGTTCGTCAGCCCGCGCGTCAACCGCCGGCGCTCTCGTCTTCGCAGAGCAACACTCTATGTCGTACGCGAGTTTTCGAGCTTCACCACGAGAATATCCGTGGCGCCCATGGCAGTGAGGTCGTCCATAACAATCGCGATTTGACTTCTCTGCACCATGGCTGACACGGCCACCCAGCCTTCCTCCTCAAGGCTGTTGATGGTCGGCGCTCGCTTGCCGGGAGTGATTCGCGATGCTTCGGCCAGACGGCTGCGCTCGACGTTGTACGTGCAAAGCACATATTTTTGCGCAGTAATGACACCCCTGATGCGGTTCGTGATGATGTTGACCAACTTCGGATCGGAAGGGTGCTTTGACCGGATCAAGATGGCAGTCGACTCGACCACGGTATCGATCGCTTTCAATCCTGCTGCGCGCATGGTCTCTCCGGATTCTATGCCGACAGTGAGCCCGAGAAAATGTACATAAAGTAGTGAGTCCACACACGTACCGACAAGATCAACGATGCCATCCGCAACACCCAGCGCGCATGCGGCCTCAACACTGCCGCCAACAAACTTGATGTTCGTCGAGATTTTCGACTGCCCAGTCTCGCTGTCCACATGACCGTTCGACTGGGCCTTGTCCTCCAGGTTGCGAAAGTACTTCTCGCTCAACTGCGTGAAGCTAGTGACGATATTCTTACCTACAAGCTGCTCGGGCGTCTGGATGGTCCCTTGTTCAGGCACCTGAACCTGGAGCTTGCACTTTCCGAACTCCAGGTCCAGGATCTCCTCGACTCCGGTCGTGTCGGTAGGCGGTACTGTGGCTTCATGCTCCGCAACTTGGTCCCGACCAGTGATGCCAAGGTCGACCCGTCCTTCGCCGACGAAGGTTGGGATGTCTGCCGCAGGCAAAAAGACCAAAGCAAGCGGCAGGTTCTTGACCAATGCAATATCCAGGCGGTTGTGGCGGTGAAACTGGATGTCGGAGCCCGACAAAAGATCCAAACATGACTGCTGCAGCCTGCCTTTCTTCGGCACGGCGAACAGCAGCCGGTCGTTGAGGCTGTCCAGGGCGTTAGCCAGACTGGGCAGGGAACGACTGTAGCGTCTCTCCATGTCGTAGAAACTCGAGGTAGTCGCGAAGAGACGTGAGTGGGAGAAACATACTGGTTCACTAGATCCATTCTTCTCAGGCGAGAAAACAGGTCGTCTGGCTGTGCACACTAGTAGGCCCACGCGCGCACCGTAGAGAATAATGTATGTGCTCCTCCGTAGCTTTTAGCCGACACTAAGATATGTTGGCGTCCTTCCTAACGCGCCGACAGATTGAGAACGTGTGCTCGTCTATGGTTGTGGCTTCAGAGATGTATCGCGCTGACGGGGAAAGCCATTTACAACGAGGTGATCAGATCCATTGATCCGTCGTTCTCTACAGGAGCAGTTGGGGAATGTCGTTTTTGTCGCTACCGTGTCGTCCAGCGGAATTTTGATTGCCTGCCTCAGGCAGACACATGGCCCAAGCTTGATGTCCTCCCGCTAATCACCCACAATCGCCTTGGCAAACCAGAAATCCACCTCGAACTTGTCGAACCTCGTCGCTGCACCGCAATTACTCAGGCACGCACACCCCAACTCACACATCTTCCGAGCACCTGACAGAACGCAAACATGGATTCCGCCAAGTATGTATATGCGCCGGACCAAAAGTCACCAGGATCTCGGCTAACAGTACCTCGCAGAGTCCCCGTCAAGCTCGTCAAGGTCACCCGCGTCCTCGGCCGCACCGGTATGCAAATCGCAAGAGAATGAAAGACGTCGAGCAAGAGGTCTGATTGTGTTTAGGTTCGCGTGGTGGTGTGACACAAGTCCGCGTCGAGTTCATGGACGACACGACCCGCAGCATCATCCGGAACGTCAAGGGCCCAGGTAAGGAAGAGACAGACGGACAATGGTCAAGGTCACGGGGAGGCTGACGCAGGAATAGTGCGCGAGGACGACATTCTCTGCTTGCTCGAATCTGAGCGTGAGGCCAGGAGATTGAGATAAGACGATGGCTGGTATGGCTGGTGGTGTACGAAGGAGGGAAGCGTTCCCTGGTGTGGACGAGCTCGATGGGGAGTTCGTGCTGGAGATGCGAGGACGGAGATACCTTGAGCAGCATGCGGCATACGGCGTTTGGCTGTGGCGACGGCTCACATGCAGCGAATGAATTGAGATGCTTCTTTCGAATACACAGCGCAACTCGTTTCTGAGCTTCTGCCTACCAGCTTGACCGCCTGCTTCAGATGGCATCTGGAGCATAGCCATCTTTCTACGGGGGTGAAGTCAGATCAACGGGAAGTCGGTAGCGCAATCACGTGATCGTCCGCGGATTCCTGATGTCCGTGGAATCTTTGGCTAGATTCCATTCTATGGTGATGCCAGCGATCAAAGACGACGCTACCGACTTCCCATCGATCCGACTTCACCTCTGGAGAAAGTAGTAAGACTCGATGTCAACAACAACCCTCCCTCTTGGTGTCCATCACGTCAAGCCGCTCAATTGAGACTCTCCGCGTACACCCCCCACGACCGCGCTGAATGGTCTAGTAGTCGTCGCCGTAAACGAGAAAGCCGAGTGTGTTCGGAGTATGCAGAAGCCGAGGCACACTGAAGCTCGAAGTTCATCAAGCCCTCGCTAATCTTGTGCGACGAAGAAGTACGCAATGCAGCCGATGAGCCCTCCTCCATACAGGATGGCGATTCGCGTCCTTTATCCCAAAGCGGTAGGCTACTGTTACGCAAACGAATGAAGACCTTCGAGCCTGTGGTGCTGGGC
>Ga0268244_10000770_pt1 | contig 12204 bp, 15 predicted proteins | sample AgamicMgSfe_FD_200258 | JGI IMG/M metagenome (GOLD analysis project Ga0268244, IMG submission 200258) | Agave microbial communities from Guanajuato, Mexico - Mg.Sf.e (v2) (version 2) | ecosystem: Host-associated > Plants > Phyllosphere > Phylloplane/Leaf | place: Guanajuato, Mexico | collected... | reverse complement strand
GTGCACGGCGTGCCCGGGTTCGGCGACCGAGAGCACGACGCGTTGCTCGCGCTCATGGCGTGGACGGAGAACGGGACGGCGCCCGACCGCATCATCGCGACGAAGTGGCGGAACGATACGTTGACGGATGTGGTCGAGCGGCAGAGGCCGTTGTGCCCGTACCCGACGCAGGCGAGGTACAATGGAAGCGGCGATCCGGACCGGGCGGAGAGTTGGTCGTGCAAGTCTCTCTACGATCTATGATGTATACTTGAGATTGGATTGTGTAGCTAGGATGGATAGTGGTCTGCATACGATGGATATACAGAACACGATGTCATCACCACCACCACCACCACCACCACAACCATCGTTATCATATGATGGATGCGTGCATTCTCCCGATTCAGGGTTCATCGTCCGAATGTTTCGCAGGAGCTCTCACATGTTCCTCCGTGATTGCGCATGTGATCGGGAGCATGTGATGAAGCGGCGGGGAAGGCCTTGATGTCGGATGGACAGTCCGCAGGGTATCATCGGTTCCTTAGGCAACGACGCACTGCAGTGGTGTTCCAAGGAAACAATCGCCATCCTGCTATATCCATCCACCCGTGGATGTGAAGTGGTTAGGGCTCGCAAACGAGGGGCGTCCTCCTACTTCACGCCACGTCACACGTGCCCGGGCTGGATGCGTGGCGGCTGTACCTACTATGTACATGTAGGTAGCTTCCACGTTGACTTTGCCCGCAGGCTGTGGCGTACAGGGTCATGCGGGTAAGCGATGAGCTGTCGAGGTAGCACGGTCTGAACGCAGCACGATCGCGATGCTCGTGAAGAACAACATGTCCCACCGTCACCACGATGGATGGTCGTCGGGAGGAAGCACAGAGTGAGGCTCTGGGTTACAGAGTGACCACACGCATGTACACCTGCATGTAGTCGCGGAAACCCTGCAGGTGAGAGGATGTGGTTGGCATGATGTATGGCCGATTAGCAAGACGGTAGTGTGGTTGGAGAGGGAAGAGGGTGCACGGTGTGTTGTTTGTTCGCGAAACGGGATTGACTTGTGACTCGTGAGGAAGGAGGACGACAGGACAGTCCACATTGATCGGATGTGTCGTTGGGTTTCTGTTTCCGATTCGCACATCGTTTGCTCAACTTTTTGCTGTTGGAGATGTGGGTAAAGTTCTGGGTACTGTACTGTGTGGACTGTGTGGCGTACATACGAAGTACTGTACTTTGCGGGGGATGAGGGGAAAGAAAGGGGTTGAGCTCAACAGAACAACGACAGACATCTCCGCCCTCCCCCACAACATGAACGGCTTGCTCTCACGGCTGACGGTACGCAGGCGTTCACTGTAGGAGTTGATCGCGTGCTCGGGCCTGGTGATTGTACAGCTGGTCATGGTAAGGGAGTGTGAGGTGCCTACATACCTAGGTACCGTCAGCTGAGTCCGGACGGCTGATGAGGTCGGACTGCTGACTGCTGCTGTTCCCACCTCCGACTACCTATGTAGCCTCCCAGCGATGCGGAGAGGAACCATTATAGGAAGATGAAGCGTCTTATCGCTGATCGAGATTCGAGATGAAGGGAGGCTTTGGGTTTATGTACGACGGTGCACTGTACTGCCCGATGAACAACGATAGTATACCGTCTTGGGACGCCTGTGGACTCGTGTATCGGGTAGGTGGTTTGCAATGACCTGTTTGGAGGTATACGTACCTCCTGGGTACGGGTTGACTGGGTGAGTAGACTCGAGTTGGATTGGTACTTCATCAATATAGGAGGTAGAACAAGGCTCTGACCCGCCGAGCCAAAGATTGCCAACAAGCTTGAGGTTGATCATGTATTCGATACTCACCTAATGTGATCTACAGTACATGTAACTTACCCAGGTATGTACCTTTCGGATATACCAAGTGTAGTCGACAGATGAACGAGCAGCCGGGCAGTAGTAGTAGTACTAGGTACAGATGTATGTACAATTGGCCGTCGTGGACACATGAGTGACATGAGGAAACGTGAAGGCAGGGCGACCTTCTCGGTTATTATTCCTTGATGATTAAGGTATTATTATTTATTTTCCAAGGTTATTGCTGCACGTGAACTCGCTTCTCCTCTCCTTGGCTTTTCCCCCATCCACCTCCTTTTCGTCTTGTCTTGCAACAATAACATTGACTTCCCTCCGTCTCTTGATCGTCCATCACTTCGACATCTGCCCATCCAAAGTGTCGTCTGTCTTGTCCTCTTCTATGTACCTACACTCTATGATTACCTGTGTCTAACCTAACCTGACTCAGCCTCGCATAACCGCCGCTAAAACGCTTGGGAACGGGGAACGGGGGACGGGCAAAACGCTGGGAACGAACGACGTCAAGTCCCTTTGCTAAAGCCTTTCCAATCCCACCACCACTTCCGACCTTGAATGCTACCCACTTCTCCCCTCACCACCAGACCGCCTCTATCCGGGCCTCGTACGCAGCTGCAACGCTGTTCAAAACCACTCCTCCTCCATCGCACTGATCCTCACTCGCGCCCTGCATCTTATATCCAACAAGCCACATTGCAATCGCATCCCTCAACCGAGCGAAACGTCGACGAACCCCCCTCCCAACAATACCAGACCTCCACCTTCTGGCCTGGTCGGCCCCCATAGCCCACAGCGAAGGAAACGTATGAGCGATTCCACCCTTCCCATCACCCGGGCGTACGGCCCGTGAAGCTTCCAGCAATGCCACCGCCGGAGTCTTCACTTCCCCTCCGAAAATGGGCCGTCCAGCCTGTCGAGACGAGCGCCAAATCCTCCCACGACCAATCTCCGCCGAAGCAGGACAAATCAAAGCCGAGGAGATTTGCTCCGGAGCCGGTGGAAACGAGCACAAAGTCTTCCAAATCCCCACGGCAAGAAGCTTCGCCGCCGCCGACGGATAAGCCCAAGCCGAGGCGCTTCGCCGTTCAGCCGGTGGAGACATCGGCCAAGTCATCACGACAATCGCACGATGTCGAGCAGAAGGACAAGCCCAAGCCGAGACGCTTCGCGGTTGAGCCGGTGGAGACGTCGCAGACGAGTAGTAAGAACCACCCGTCACACAGCAAGTTCAGCCCCCAACCGGTGGAGACTTCGTACAGGAGCAACAGGAGTTCGAAGGACAATGATCAGCCTGGTGAGTGGAACGGCGAGCCGGAGAAGAAGGCGCCGCGGAAGTTCTCGCCCATATTATTGGACACCGCCAAACGATCCCGTCGCTCAGGCGATTCGACCGCCGCCCTTCCTCAAACCGACCGTACCGAATCTGGCCACCATCTCCACGCTCGCGAGCACCGCCGACACATTCGAGGCGACAGGACGCCGGTCAATGGCGCGGAAGGTGATACACATGGCGAAGTGAGCCCTTCCCACAACCTGGAGATACCAACAGAATTCAGAAGAGGACTATCTCCTCTGGATGGCACTGCTCCGAACAGACGCCTGTCAATGGCCAGTCAACGCAGTCACTCGTTCCGCTGTCCCGAACTGGATACGATCGAGAGCTCGGAAAGCGAACGTGGGTCTGACACTTCATCCCTGTCTTCTAGTCCGGGACAAGGCTCGCCCCTCACGACCTCCGACTCATCCTACAATGAGCCCCACAAGCACGCCACGCGCGTCCGGGAATCCGTCGACGAAAGCTTCACGACATATCTACTGCAGCTCGAAGCGAAGAAGGCCGAGGAGCGGCTACGAGATCAAGCGCTCGCGGCTTTCCCGAACTCCGACTACCATGAACCCGTGCAGCATTACGTTAACGACGACGATGACAGCGAGGAAATGGAGATTGAGGATCGTCCGGGGACGTGGGAAGGCCACGATGACGATCTGCTGACGGGAATGGCCGCTCGCCGAGAAAGCACTGCCAAAATCTCTTGGGAGCAACTCGAGATGCAGCGTCACGCCGAGAGATTGCAGGAAGAGCGCAATGCGGCCAAGGTCACGGCGAAACAACCCTCCGCCTCGCCGTGGTGGAACGCACCGACCTTCGGAGTCGGTCAACCCGACAACGAGCTAAAGTCAATGCAAGATCGAGCGCGGCCGCCCATGCTGGGCTCGGAACTGGTCTTCCCGCGCTGCCCTTCCCCGGAGCCCGCTCGGTTTGACGTCACGCAAGGCTCGACTGTATTACGCAACCAGATGTGCTATCTCACCGAACACGCCGAATCCGAGAACAAAGACGACGACGACGAGGGAGGTCTGTGGCACCCCCACGAGGCCGACCACAACAAGCCCGTCAGCTGGATCAGGAGCCCCGCCGGCAGCAAGCAAGGCACCCTCAATAAGGGACTCTGGGGCGGCTTCTGCGTCGACGACGGAACCCACGAAACCTCAGGCGGACTGGCCCCGCCGAGCCAGCCCACCGGCCTGATGACCCCCCGCATCGACCACCACGGGAACCCCTTCGAACAATCCTTCGCCCGCCCGGCCGTCGACCTCCCCACCGACAACATCATCATCCAAACCCCGCCGACCCCACCCCGCAGCCTCCGCAACGCCGACCTCGGCCAGATCGACGGCGTGCTGCAAGCGGAAACGCAGCTCGACAGCATCATGGACGCCGAATTCCCGGACACCTTCATCACCCAAGTCTTCAACTACCTCTCCTTAGGCTACCCGGCCCTCGCCCGCCCCTTCGACGAAGAACTCTCCAAAATCTCCCGCATCCCCATCGCGGACCTGCGCGCCGACGACCGGAAAGCGAAGGGCGCGCCGAGGGGGTATATCCGTCTCGGGCCGGATTTCGAAGGGAGCGGTGGCGGGGCTGATGGGAAAGAGGACGGGGTGAAGGAGGAAGGGTGTATGCGATGGCAGGCGCTGAAGCTGTATGTGCGTGAGTGGGCGCGGCAGGAAGGGGATATGGTTAGCGTCGAGGCCGGCGCGCCCGCGGGGAACTGGGGCACTGGGGCTAGGAGGGGCAGTTGGGCGATTTGATCCCTCTTTTCTCCTTTTTCTTCTTTCATTCTTTTACGGCGAGTTTTCCGATGATGAATGGGTTGCGGGTCTGATTGACTGGCGTTGAGGTGTACGTGTGCACACAGACGGGCAGGAAGCATGATGGAAACTTTTTTCGTGGGTGGTACTTTTGCGAGGGCGAGGGGCGTTCTAGGGAGATGCCTGGTTTACCGTGGGGACAGGGCGCGGTGTCTTTTATTTTCCTCCCTTTTTCTGCTGCTAGTCAAAGGAGATTGGGTTGAACGATTGTTGTTTTTTTCTTTCGAGAGGCCGGGGAGAGGGGATCAACTGCACCTAGGATTTTCTGCAAAGGGGGATTGGGTTCGGGGTTGGGGGGATGGGAATAGGAGAGGTGGCGGACATTAGCAGAAGTGTCTTTACCTGCTGATCCTAGCTAGCGATTCATTCGTTCTGCATCTTTTTCTTCTTTGACGTACTATTGCTAATCCTTGGCATGAGCTTGCGGAAGGATGAATGCATGGTTCTGCTGCGTTGCCGTCGGTGTGGAATGATCACGGGGAGAGAAAAGGGGGAAGAGATATATATATCAGATTGACACCTATCTGAGCGGTATTCATTGCCTTTCTTCAGGTTTGCCTGGTTTGTTTTGTTTTCTGATGAGTCCGGAGAGGAAAGAAGAAGAACAGGAGTCTGGCACTTTTTCCCCTTTCCCTTGATGTACGCAAGAAAGTCCATGTCTTCTTCTTCTGCGCGAAATTGGCGTCATCTGTATTGCCTTTGTCGAGCGATAAGATCTCACGAGCTGGAGAAGGCTGTTTGCAGTCGTGGCTTGATCATTTCACGTAGCATGGACTCCGGTGGTACTTGTTCCATGGGATGCAGAGGTTCTCATTCGACCCACACGGTGATTCGGGACGGATGTACATGCAGGTCGATACGGAGTAGGTTTTCAGGTAAGTCAGTCATTCTGTTTGTGAGTGGTGTAAGGAGTCGTATCCCGTTCCCACTCATATAAGATCTGCTACCTTTCCCGTTGTATGGCGGATGATGGAATGGGAAAAGAGGTACATTATGGGCTGAAAGTGGCCTCGAAATTACCTATATTGTTTTGCCCCCTTCCAAGCAGTGCAGCAAGAAGCAGGATGAGGGTCCTGTCACTAACGAGTTTATGTCAAGGGTGATCGTGACTCCCGACCCAATGCGAGAGAAACGGAACAAGACATATACCAGCCGTATACAGTCCCGACAGTACTCCGACTGAATGATCCTACTCCTACAAACGAAGACTCCTCCTTCAATAAGGACCCCCATCTGACGCCGGCTTTCCCTCTCCACACGTCCGGCATCAAACTTCCATGATCCCCCTTTTCCCATGGTCTCTGGTCCCGACCATCTACTTGGCAAAATGGAAATCGTAATTCAACCACTTCCTCGCCGTCACCTGCTCGACGGTCAACCCGGGCGAACCGTACGTCAGCGGCGCAAAGAACCAGAACCCCCACACCAGCACGGCCACGATCACGGTCGCGGCCGCCCAGGTGGCGAGCAGGGACTGGCCGGCGATGCGCTCGCGGATGGGCTTGGAGCGGGCGCGGCCCTGCTCGGTTTGGGTTTGCTTGCTGCCACGCTTGGCCTCTTGCAGTTGAACGTCGGCGAAGTGGGCGACGTCCGCGGGTTCGATGTTAAAGACGAATTCGACGACGGCGCCGGCGACGAGAGCCGAGGCGAGGTGGGCGGGCAGGTAGTGGTGCAGGAAGAGTTGGCGGCCCATGATGAAGAAGGGGAGGTAGTGGGCGGCCCAGAGGAGGAAGAAGAAGCCGGTGCTGTTGTACAGTCTCGATCTTGTGCCTGAGAAGGGGTGATGTGGTCAGTATACAGGTGGGGGATAATGGGTGATGGGTGGCTTACGAATATCGAGCGCATCCACACCACGCCGGACCGAAACTTGGTCCGCCAACAAGATACCCGCAAACACGGCCAAGACGGCCGAAGCGAACCACCATCCCACTGGGTTGCCCAAGAAGTAGATCTGCTGTCTCGTATCGTTCTCCGTCCAGAAACTGACACCGCGTAGCAAGAACGGCCACTGGATGGGAAACGACGCGTACGGGTGGCTCGACGTCAGCGCGTTGTTGTGGTAAAACATGGCTCGCTGCAGCTCAAAGTACTTCTTCAAGAATGGAACAGACTTGATCTTCTTCTCTTCCTTGATCAAGCGAGGCGAGTCGGCGGGGATACCCGGCACCTCCTCGACATACCAAATGTTCTGACTGGCGCCCAGGTTCTTGTTCCCGTTGATTTCGGCTTGCTTGTAGCCCCAATCCGGAAGTGGTGGGATGGTCGGGTGCGTCCACATGGCGACTTTGGTAGGGAAGTGGATGAGTTTAAAGTGCGAGGACATGGTCTTGAACTCTTGTCCGGCTTTACCGTTCTCGATGCGAATCTCGAAGAGGGTGTCGTTGTAACGGTCACCGTTGGCGGCGTCGACGTCAACCGTCGTAAACTCCTGATTGGTGGGCATGGTCGGCGAGGCGACATCGTGCGTGAGAAGCCAAGTATCGGTGACGGCATGGTGGAAACGAACGACATCCCCGTTCTTGATCTTGTGGCCTGGACCCTCCAGTGGCTGAGACGGGATGACTTGCCACAGGTTGTTCGTGTCGTTGTGAGGGTAACCGGTCACCTGTTGACCTTGGGAGGAGATCCGACCGTCATCGTAGCGCAACGGGTAGCGATCAGTATGCGAGTGCAAGTAGACCTTGGTCTCTTTGTGACGCATCGCGATGCTGTCGAAGTACTCGATGCCAACGGCCTGTTGAGTCATGATGTTGTCTGACAAAGTCTCCTGAAACTCCGGTGACATGAAGTCGTCGCCCGGGCCTGACCTCGACAGGATCGCGAAGTGAACCTGGAACCAGAAGAGGTACATCAAGAACGGGACGATCACAAGCCCGATGAGACGCGCTCCGAAATGTTTGCCAAAGTCGGCCAGGCTCAAAGCGCCCTGCTTGCGGTTGATGTCCAGCAGGTCCCAGAGATCGATCACGACCGGTACGCCGATCGAGAAGAAAGTAAAGGCTCCGACGTACTTGGTGCTGATGACGCAGGACATGGAGATACCCGTCAAGAGGAGCCACTTCCACCATTTCCGGTTGAAAGGCTCGTGGCGAAGCTTGTAGAAGCGAATGTAGCACAACACGCTCAGCGCCATGAACAGCACCAGCGTCGCATCCAGCAAAATCAGCCTCGTCTGGCCAATGTGCGCGTTGTCGAAGAGCAAAAGCGAGGCGGCGACGATGCAAGCCGGCAGACTGTATCCAGACTCCCACATGATCCAGAAGACGACGGAGACGGTAAAGGAACCCATCATGGCGGGCATGGATCGATAGGCGACGTACGGTACGTGGTTGGCGATGTATGAATCGCCTATGTTCTCAAACAGAAAAGACCCGTCGTACCCGACCAACCATCCCGCGAACGCGAAGAGCAGTTTGCCGAAAGGCGGGTGGACGTCGAAGAAGTATGTTCGTTGGAGGTAGTAAGACGCGAACTGCCACATCGTTAGCATACATACCATTCCAACCCGTGTTCCCGCCATTATTGCTTCAGACACTGACCTTTCCGAAATGCACCTCGTCAAACACGACTTGATTGGGGTGGGTGATGCCCCAGAACCTCGTCACGAACGCCAGGACCGTTATGACAGCCAATACGAGCTTGTAATCCCACTCGCTTGTCACCGCCTCCTTGCCCGCCTGCTTCAACTGTTCTAGGTTTTCGGCGACATTGTTGCCGTTCGTCAAGGACGGCGATGAAGACGAGGAGCCGTCCGGGTTGGGGGTCGTGGCGCGTTTCTTGGAGCCTTCTTTTCCTCCTCCTCGCTGGCGCACGCCTTGAGGGGAGGACATGGTTTCGGATTGTGATTCGATGGGTTGATCAAACGGAGATCCGAGCTGTCAGCGGTCGCCAGCCGCTTCGTAATATCAGCTCTCGTCTTCTCCTTCAGCAGAGTAGTGGAGGAGGAAAGGTTAGTTGTAAGAGTCGAAGCTGTGTCGTGTGCCTGACGACGTTTGTTATTATGGCCAAAGTGACAAGTGTCTCGCGCTGCGCTTGAACCCTTGCGGCGCTCGGGCGTTTCGGGAGTTTCACATGCATCCATCCCCGGACCCATTGTCACGTGTCACCCTGCCTGCCCACTTGACAGCAAACCAACACGGATGAACACCACTTGACTCCCGGAAAAGACGATACGGTACAGAAAAGACGATACGGTACAGAGTACAGACCTACTTGCCCTTGCCCGCCTTGAACGCCGCCCCTCTCTTCGCGCTCCGGTTCGTCGGCTTCCCACCCTTCTTCTTCCCCGGCTTCCCCAGCTTCAACCCCGACTTGCCCGACTTACTACTCGCCCGATGGCCTTCAAAGACGAAGCTCTCTGGTGCGCGGATCCCGGCGCCCAGCTTGCCCTGCGAGGACTGGGACGCGGAGCCGCCTGATCGTCGCACGTTCGCCGCAGCGGCGCGACCGTACAGCTTGCCCGTCCTTCCCATCCTCGAAGCCTCTTCGGCCGAGATCTTCCGCTGATAGCCCCCATTGGCACTGGGCGGCCTCGCCGACGGTCTGCCGGACCCCGGTTTCGCATTCCTCTTCTGCGCCTTTGCGCGCGAGACCCGCAACTTCCTCGGCAACATGGGTGGGAACTTCTTTTCATTGTACAGCAGCGCCGCCTCGACCGCGTTTTCGTCATCGAACTGCACGTACGCGATCCCCTTGCCCACCCGCGTCGTGCTGTCCCTGATCACGCGCACGCTCTCCACCGTCCCGCACTTGCCGAACGCGCGCCACAGCCCTTCTTCCACGTCCGCCGGCTCTTTGCCTCGTTTGCGCTTTTCACGCCCTTCCTCTTCGTTCGCATCCTGTATGTTGCTTTCGTCGTCCACGAACCCCAAGTTGCCCACGAAGATGCAGCGTTTGTGGTCCACTTTGGCCGGGTGCGCGACTTCGTCGACGCGGAGATGGCGGTCAAGGATGACTGTTCCGTTGAGACGTCTCGCTGCTTCTCGCGCCAACAGAGGCGAGCTATAGACGACGTATGCATTGGTTGATCTGGTGGTCGCATCCATGAGCGCTTTCTTGGCGAAAGCTGCCTTCTTCGGGATTGCTGAAGCGTAGGGTGTAGAGCGAAAGCGGATGGACTCGACTTTGTGCTTCGACTCGCCCTCCTTCGGCGCGGCGATCGAGGCGAAAAAGGAGGCCAGATGGCTGGTGAGCGTTTTGCGCGCGGACTTGGAGCTGATCGCATTGGTCGACACATTTCCCAGGAAGACGGTGCGGTTGGCTTTCGATTGCTCCACATCAGCCGCTTCAACCGTCTCGTGTTTCGGTGGTGGAGACGCGAGATCATCCTCGTCCGCCTCGTCCTCGCTGACATCTTCTACCACAGCGTCGACAACACTGTCCTCATTGTTGTCTTCGTCCTCGTCCTCCTCCTCGTCGACGATACTGGCTTTCTGTCGTTTGCTCGCACGCTCTTCGGCAGCCCGCTTCGCATCCTTCTCCTCCCCTCGCGCCAGCCGCTGCATATACACATCTTCCAGCTCGATCTCAACATCCTTTCGTTTGCGCTTGCGCTTGCGCTCTCCGTCGGTGGTTTCTGTCGGTAGCACGTCGAGAGATGCCTCCTCTATCTCTTCAAGATCTGCATCGTTTGGCAATTCAGCATCGGCAGTCTGATCGTCTGCAGTGGCATCCTCGGGGTCGTCATCTTCGAGATGGTCGGTTCGGTGTACTCGCTTTGCGGATGGTGCAGGCGGAGGGTGATCGGTCCTTAACACTGCTGGAGCTAGCTACGGGAAGTGTAAGCTTACATGCCGGATGTCAATCACGTCTCGAGTTCCAGTAATCTACCTTTGCTGCGAACAGTGAAGACAGCGCAGGATCCACAGACTTGTTGTCTGCCAGCAGTGAGAGAGCCGTCGTCGCCGCCTGCTTCTTCTTTTGCATCTTCCTCTCCTCTTTACTCGGTCGACCATCCACCTCCTCACCCTTCTTGCTCTTCTTCTCCACCTTTTGCGTCGTTTTCGCTCTCTTCTCCGCGGCCATTGCTGCGATAATGTCGTGATCTTGTCAATGTTCACGAATTATTCGAGAATTAATTTTCTCGAGTCGGGGACTGAGAGAAAGCTGCCCGGTTGCCCAATCAGTTGCCGGCTTTCTGCCAAGCCATGACGGAGAAGGGAACGAAGGGTGCGCGCGCGCCTTATGCTGTCGGTTCACCCGCCGTTCTGCCCACCGACGCCGAGACACTCACTCATCCGACTCACTCACTCACCACCTCCACCACCTCATCCTCCTAATCCCAAACCTTTGACTTCGTGATCTTCCAACCCTCGCTCACGACTAACCTACCATCTTAACCATAATCCTCGGGATACCCTCTAGATCCAGTCCGAGCCCGACCTCCTCCATCCAGCTCTCGTACCCGCCGCAGCGAATCCTCGGACACGACACTCTGGCTACCCTCCCCAGCCGATCTCCCTGCACCCAAAACCATTCGGAGGTTGAACACGACAATATATTACGACTAGGCCAAAACCTTACACAGGCTTGCAGTCGGATTAGAAGCTGACGTCGTCGGTGATGGCGCTGTTACACCGTGGTGAGCCGTCTTCCGCAAGTGAGTCGTCCTGTCACATGCATACCGAGAATGCCCGCCCGGAAGCTCTCTACAATCCTCTGGTGACCTTTCGAGGTCATACAATGAGCTTTGGCTAAACAGAACTCCCAGCAGACTTCGACAGCTCGCGCTCTCCGCTGCGTCGCGCCTCTACCCCACGACCCTCCATCTCGCCGCTCAGTGTCGCCTCCAAAGCAAACCCACGCTCACCACTCGCCACGAGAGATGCCACCATAGCCGGGACAAACATAAATGGCGAGACGGAAGCCGACAATGCCCTCGACACCGCCCAGGCCGAGGTCGGCGAGCACCACGATGACCGCTCTAGCAGTCTGAGCGAACCAGAAGATGATCAAGATGACATAGAAGAGCAACAAGGCACATTTCCCAACCCAGAAGATCGGGAACACGTCGGGGCGCATCAGTCGGTCGAGGTCGATTCCGAAGCCGAAACCACACGGCTTGAGGAGACACCGCGAAAGTTGCGCATACATGGAGACGATGTCGGCAAAACACCTAGTAAGCTCAGTCAAGCTGCGACGGCGGAGGATGATCTGTCAGAGCCACCCTCGCCGTTGCCGGTCGGCCCTGGCGCAGCTTCGA
>Ga0268244_10000769_pt1 | contig 12206 bp, 21 predicted proteins | sample AgamicMgSfe_FD_200258 | JGI IMG/M metagenome (GOLD analysis project Ga0268244, IMG submission 200258) | Agave microbial communities from Guanajuato, Mexico - Mg.Sf.e (v2) (version 2) | ecosystem: Host-associated > Plants > Phyllosphere > Phylloplane/Leaf | place: Guanajuato, Mexico | collected... | reverse complement strand
AGAATCCGCACAAACCTACCGGCTACGACAGTGGGGTCTGAGCATTCACTGGGCCGCACCGCTCCTACATGAGATCCTCCCGGACGAGCTTTGGGGCCGCATCCACGAAGCACCATGTGACCCGTTCTACACCAACCCTTACATCGAGCATCTAAACATCTACGATGCCTCGAATGGCGACAAGCTGACCCAAGTGCCGGAAGCACACCATATGCGTCTGAAACGGGCTCGGATGAGGGCTTTCTCCGCCCAGGGCATTGATGTGCAGGTATGGCGTTCCCCACGCCCTACAAATGAAACCCGCTGACGATGGTGCAGTACACCAAGGAGCTGGCGGCTCTTCAGAAGTCAGATGATGGCAAGACCGTCTCGGCCGTCTTCGAAGATGGGACTCCCGCCACCGGTTCTGCACTCGGCGGCTCGGACGGGACTAACTCTCAAGCCCGCCGTGTATTGCTAGGAGAGGAATCCCTCGACCGCCGACAACCCGTTTGTGTCCTTAGCGCGACAGCACAATAACCCAACGCTGAGCAAGCGCTGTTCTTGCGACAGCTACACCCTACTTTCTACGTGGGCTTGCACCCAGATGGGGCGATGTTCTGGGTTTCACGTATACACCAAGTCTCCCAATCAGTAATTTCAGCTTAACCGTACTGAGACTTTTCACAGCAATGAGCATCAACGACATCAATGACCCTGCGACCTAGAAGTACCAGATCTTCGCCAACTGGCGTGCTGTCACACCTAAAGAGCGCAAGGATCTACTGCCCGAGTTGAAAGCATGGGTCTCCAAACTCGCCGATCCCACTTCGTTGCTCGCTCAAACCCACGCTCATCTGCGCGGCGAGAAGTCTCTGGCTGACGCGATGGCCGAGTACGACGCCGAGATGATAGCGCGAGGGGGCGATGAGGTAAGCGTCAGTTTGCAGAGTATGCATTTATTGATGACCTGGGAGCTGGTGCAGGAGTTTCCGCTCTTCAAGAGAAGCGGCGACCTCAGCGAAGCTGCTCTGAAAATTTATTGGTAGTAAGCCGTCTGTTTGAGCTGCTACCGCGGTTGTCACGAGGTCTTGTTTTTTTGAGCATGACACACTTGAGCCGTAGTGCTGATCGTGTTTTATCCTGGTCACAGGAACGGCACGGAGTAGATTGTTAATCTGCAGAGAGACTGAGCCATCACCAGTAGCCGACTAGACTTGTGATCAAGACTGCAAGCACGCTGGGACAGGTAAGCGTGTCAGTACCAGTGTCAGTACCATGTTCACTACTTGCCATCCCGATGCACTCTAGCCGCACTGTGATAAATCACTGTCTCCTCCCAAGAGCATCTCTGAAATTACTCATCCGACTCGCCATACTGCCCACCGCGCTCCCACGCTGCATGCTCAACAACGCATCCTCCAGCGCCGACTGCGTCACGCTCGCATCGTCCAAATCGCTGAAACTGCTGCCCATGCTGGGCGAGCCTTCACTGCCCTCCTTCCTGCTATGTCTGGGACTGAGACTGGTGAGCTGCGCTCGCTGCTTTGGACTGATCGGCCCGGGGCGTGTTTGTGCACTGCTGGTGTTGCTCTCACTCGAGGCTGGTGCGTGTTGAGCCGAGCTGGCTGACGAGGCGGAGGATGAAGGTGGTGGTTCGGTCTTCGCTTTGCTTTTACTCGTTTGTGGCGGTTGAGTTGGCGCGGTCTGCCGTTTTAAAGGTTCTTGCGAGGTGGAGCTCGGATCTTCTTTCGATGGTTTGACCGCAGCGGCGAAGGGCAGATAACCTCCGGAGTCATCGTCATCTTCGTCGTCCTCGGCATCGCCGTCTGAGCTCACCGTGCGCATGAGCGGTTTCTTCCCAAGCGGCGCTCTTCGAAAAGCCTGACTTCGCGCAAGTGCAGATGGTTCGTCCTCGGACTCCGTCTCCGACGCTTCGTCGTGGCCCAGAGCAGACTCGTCGTCATCGTTCCCCGCCGGCTTTTGAGGCGGTGGTGGCCGTCGCTGCGATCCGCTCGAGCTCCGGAACGCTCGCTGCAGAGGCTGCTTGCCGCTCGCCAGCATCCGACTTTGCGTGACTGTAGTCGTAGAAGGAGTCCTGGATATCGGTGTCCCTGGCACACTACCCAATTCGCCCGCTGCGCCTGGTAGATCCTTTCGCACCGCGGCAACTGATGGCAATCGTGAATCTTGTCCATATCAGCCCATCGCCCTCCAGAACATGATTCGGACACTTACCTTTACTAGCCGTCCTCTGCATACTCACACTACCCACCGCAGCCGCCGTCCCAGAAGCGCTCGCGCTCTCAGGTGGCATCGGACTAGGCGCAGCAGACGACGTGGCGGAGACCCCCAATTTCTGCATCTGCTTCTTCATCCCCTCGAAATGTCGTTCGTACAGCCATGCCGCCTGTTGCAGTAAGAAAGGCAAGTCGACCTCGAATCGGACCGCGATGGCCTCCCAATCGAGATCCCGGGAGTTGGACGCTTTGGAGATGAGTTTCCAGAGCGCTTTGTCTTTGACGGCATCCCACACCACGGGCGGTGGATCTGGGAAGTTCTCCGGGCGTAGAAACGGTAGTCGGATAAAACAGGTGTAGTGTATGGCTGGGTCACTCCGGGCTTGGAGAGGCTGCTTGCCTGGAGCGACTTCCGGAGGAGGCGTCATGGCAACGGCAAAGTTCTGGCGTGAATGAGCTGTCCTACGCATAGTATCAGCTGCCGGCACCGCTGCTGAGAGCAACCGGATAATCTTTGGTTGATCCCAAAGGCCACCGGTCGATATCAGTAAGTTCTTGTTCAGCAGGACGTTGAAGCGAGGTACAGAAGCCAGCTCGGCAAGGCACGTGATTGATTGGGCTAAAGTGAAACAAGGCCACCGCATGCGGCTTGCATGTAGACGATACACATGGACTCTGCAGAACTTCACACGTAGCATTTTGCAGAACAAGGTTTCATTGCACAGGAAGCAGGCAAAACGAGATCGCGAGCACGCGGACAATCACCGCGACTCTGCAGATCTCATATTCCCATCTGAATCTACCACATGCCACCGTACGCCCACCACAAAACAGCGCTCAGATAGTGGTCTCGTAGGCGATCGGCGCAATGCTCTCGGGCTTGTTGTCCTTCGCGCTCACCGTCCGGTCCCCCCTCGGCATCGCCGGCTGCCTCTTCAAGTGCATGTGGGTACCCTCCTCCTTCGCCTTGCGCTTCTTCTCCGCGTTCGTCTTGACACGGGTAAGGAACTCCTCTCTGCTGCGCGAGTGGCGGACGTGCTCGATGCGAACGTTGATACGCTTCTCGATGTAGCGGTTGCCGACTTGTCTGTAGAGGATGACGCCGACAGCGGACTTGGTCACGTTGTAGACGACACCGGTCTTTCCGTGGTAGACCTTGTAAGGCTGCATCGGCCGTCAGCGCATGCTCGATTCTGTCCAGCTGTGTCTGCCATTTTGCTTTGACTGCGGGTCTTGGCATTTCGAATCGCGAGACGTACCATGCCCTTCTGGACTGCACCGTTGGCGACCACGTCCACGATATCTCCCACACGGTACTGCTTGAGGTATGTCGAAAGCGGGATCATACCCTTCTTCTTGAAGTCGCGGGAAAAGGCTGGCGCAAAAAGTCAGCACGACATACTGAATCCTCATCCCTCCTCTTGCTTGTCCATGAAGGTCCGTATGCCAAAGCATCTCCTACTCTTTTCCTTTCCCCAAATCGCTCATATGAGGTATGTACTGACCATAGCGAGTGCCCGCTCGGAGACCTGCGGCGTGACCCATTGCGACGGTTGTTCAAGGCTGCGGCGTGTTGTTAGCGAATCGGTGCGGATGAGGGTCGGTGAGTGAGCATACGTCGAGGAGTTAGTCGTGAACTGTGGATTGTTAGTACAAATGAAGGTCTATCACCATGTATCTGCTTGACTTACAAATCGCTGCGCGCTTGTCTGATACACTCGATGCTGTCGAAGCGCACATCTCGAATTCCGCAAAGCCAAGATTTTCGCTTAGCGAGATGGTCCGTGCGTTCTTCGTGCACTCCACGCAGCCACGAAATCTTCGAATTTCGGAAGTTCACTCCAACAGAATCGCGACGCCGCACAATCACCGACAACAACTGCGACCATGGCACCGTGAGTCTACCCTGTGGCCGCATTGAAAGAGCAGATTCGAGGGAGGTCAAAGATGCAATGAAGGGCGATGCTGGAACACCGACCGACAACACGCGACGTGGGCGATGAGAGAGCACCTTGTCCAGCTCCCATCGCTCTATACATGCCTACAAACCCACTGGTCCAGCGAGTATATCAGCACTCGATGCTTGAACAGCCTGGCGGACACTACTTCAGGCGCAAGATGGAGAGCTCAGAGGCTTGCGACATTGTTGCAGAACAACGAAGGAACCACAATGTGCCACAACACACTGCAAGAGCCGCACTCTGTTCGGTCAAATTATCGCCATTGCATCTCAACCTCTCTCGGAACTGCTTATTACATTGCGCACCAACTCCCCTCCAAATTGAGTGCTGCTGACGATTCCACAGACGCAGTTACTCCAAGACCTACAAGGTCCCCCGTCGTCCATTCGAGTCGGCGCGTCTGTCAGTACATTCCCATGGCCACTGAGCGTGAGCTTGCTCCGCTCAAGTCAGTGGTATCTAACATGACACAGTGACTCCGAGTTGAAGATCGTTGGCGAATATGGTCTCCGCAACAAGCGTGAGGTGTGGCGTGTCATGCTCACCCTCTCCAAGATCCGTCGTGCCGCTCGGTAAGTCGCGGATCTGCAGCACGTTGTGATTGACAAGGACTGACATTCTTCCAACAGTCAACTGCTCACGCTCGACGAGAAGGACCCGAAGCGTCTCTTCGAAGGCAACGCCCTCATTCGTCGTCTGGTCCGTGTCGGTGTGCTCGACGAGTCCCGCATGAAGCTCGATTACGTGCTGGCCCTCAAGGTTGAGGACTTCTTGGAGCGCCGCCTCCAGACTTGCGTGTACAAGCTCGGTCTCGCCAAGTCGATCCATCACGCCCGTGTCCTGATCAGGCAGCGTCACATCCGGTAAGCTTGCTTCCATGTTACATACTTTGAGTTCACTGTGCTCACATCATACAGCGTCGGCAAGCAGATCGTCAACGTGCCATCGTTCATCGTTCGTCTCGACTCGCAGAAGCATATCGACTTCGCTCTCACCTCGCCGTTTGGTGGCGGGCGTCCAGGGCGTGTCCGGAGAAAGAAGGCCAAGGCTGCGGAGAAGAAGGACGAGGGTGAGGGTGGCGAGGAGGAGGAAGAGGAGGAGTAAGTTCTTGTCTTTTCCAAGTAGCTTCTCACTCTGCGTTCACAGACGCATAACAACGTGTCGATCGGGTCATGCGCAACACACGATAGCTCTATGTGGTACGTGGGCGCATGGAGGAAATTGGCGACTTCTTAAAGGTCTTCCTCGGGTCAGAGATCGTACTTGACGTGCTTCCCAGGTTCGTCTCACTGTCCACGTTTCTCTCGTACCACTGCCCATGTCCACACGCCTCAGCAACTGAGAAGTCGCGCCTTCCTCAGTCCAACATCTTCTCCTTGCAGCGCCAAGGCTACACGTGACCTCGTCGTGTGGAGCGGCGTCTTCAGGTTTTCGCACTTCCTTCTCTTCTCTTTCAACACTCCATCTGTCCCCTCATCAGTGAACCATCGCCACCACTCGCAACTATGGTTGAGTCTCCGAATGCAGCAAGTACTGCATCACTCAATCGGCCAAGCGATGCGGCTACGGCGGCTGAGCCTGTAAAGAGGCCCGCTCGGGTGACCACACCGCAATCTGCATATGCTTCAACAGGGAGCACCGAACCGCCAGCCAAGCGCTTCAAGTAAGACCATTAGCTACCAAACCGCATAGGCATGGTCTGACATGCTAGCAGACCCGACTACTCCGACACCGTCACCATTCGAGTCGGCCCTACAGAGCATGACTTCACTGTGCACAAGGCTACTATATGCCGCTATTCCCCCTTCTTTACCGCTGCTTGCTCGCAGAGGTCGGTGAAGGGCAAAGCTACGGTGGTCCGATTGCCGGAAGCCGATTCCAGAGTTTTCGGTGTCTACGTGCATTGGACGTATACGGAGAAAGTTGACATGGTGTTCCTGTGGGATGCATCCGACGACGACGCACGCGTACCTGTCCTACACTTAGGAGAGGTGTGGATCCTAGCCAATTATCTCCAAGACACACGGCTTTGCAATCGCGTCTGCGACATGATAATTCAGAGGTACCAGCAGAAGCATTCGTGGCTTCATCCCAAGCCTCTACAAGGCATCTGGGAGCACACGGTGCTTGATTCGCCCCTTAGACGCCTGGTTACCGACTTGACGGCTGCATATGTCACGCCGCAAGACATAATCATGTTTGGACAGCAGTACCCGACCGAGATCATCATCCATCTAGCGACCAAATTCGCTAGTGGCGAAACGAGGAAGGCTGCATTTTCGCAGCAGGATCGCTGCAAATACCACATTCACGAAAGCGGTGCGGAAAAGTGCTTATGAAGCTTGAAGGGTGATGACGAAGATGGATTGATGGGTCCGAAGAATATGATGTGCGCACTCAAGTGTCGGCGTTATGGCTGCGTCTGGAGTTGACAGAGCTGACGCCCCATGCCCAACAACGTGTTGAAGGTCTCTTTTGCCCGATTTTGTCCTTTCGCATTACTCCCGTCTTCCGAGATAACTACCATCACACACCACAAGCTAAAGATTTCAAAACAGCCGCAAAGGCACAGTCTCTTGTGATCATGCATTTCCAGCGCAGCGCAGCAGATGTTCGTCATTAGTGCCTACTGCGAACTTCTTTGCTGATAACTGCAATGACCAGACTACTGTACCATGAGCATCCTCGCGTGGACGACAAACATCGCCCGTACTCTAGCGATAAGGCTCGCGCTCTGCAATACGGATCTCGAACATTGCTATGCTCTCTGCTTACTGTGTGTACCTTGACAGGACTGGATCGAGCACGCTCGACAAGCCTCAAATTGCCTGACATTGGACGACGAGACGCTGCCACGAGGTAAGTATCTTTCAATTGCTCTCAAGTAAGATATAGTGGGAGAGCGACTGATCGCAGGCCATTGATCTCGACAGCCAACGTGAGCAGCGTTGAAGTCCAAACGTTGTCCATCCGAATTGGGAAGCACCAGACTACCATCATCAATTAGTACTAGCTTCCGCAAGCGTGCCGTGCCGAGCGCTCTGAACATCGGTTCCTTTCGTCTTTAAGCAAAGGAACGTCGAGCAACAGGAACTTTACTTCATCGCCTATACGCCATGATCTGGACCGGTTCCTGCCCTTCAGCCATCACCCCTACCACGGCGGGGTGCTTGGATGTTGAAGCGGTAAGGTCAAGCTAATGCCGCTCACGACATCGTTCGTGTCCTGGGCGGACAATCTCATCGGTCACTAGCCGTTCAAGACAAGGCCATGAAATGACTCCACGAGACATTCTGTCTGTGATCTCGTGCGCAGAGTCGCCGGCTGCTCCGCGGTCCCCCAAAGCGGCCAACCATCCTTCACGGCCCCCAACGAGGACGATCGGTCTGCTTGCCGGTCTTCCTAGCGATGCTGACGAGAAATGCTGCACCTGGATGTCCACGTTACCTACAGCACAGAATATGCCTCCTCCTCCTCCTCCTCCTCCTCCTCCTCCACCACCACCATCACATGAGGAGGTGACCCTACTGCAAGCACTGCACGCGAATGCACGCGTCCTCGTATCCTGCCGTCTCTGCCGTCGCTTCCGCCTACTCTGCAAGGCGATGCCACCATGGACACCCTGGCCTGCCCCGCGATCTATTTCCATCTCCTCGCTTCCACAATGCCACGTTGGCGGCATAGAAATTCTCCTTGACAGGGTACCCCAGCCTGCTGACTACAGTAGCTTGAGCGGGGTTGCATTTGCGGGGTAGGGTCAGGAACGAGTCGACGACCACGAGACGACGACAGTATGAAACGACCGCCACCGGTGAGAGTCTACGTGCTTGCGGCTACATATCAATCTCGAGTCCGCGCGCATGTTTACGGCCTTCTGCGGCCTCGAAGCGGATTGCATCATGCCCTGCATGTGCAGTTATTACAGCGCTTCAAACTGCTTACTCTGGGTGCGTTACTATTTCTGGCTAAGGTGTATCCGTTGACGGCCAAGAGCATTAGGGAAGACGGCAATGAAAGAGCAGTTTCTTCACGGACGATCCAGATGACGGACAAGGCGTATGTCTCGCGGTGTCTGATCTGTCGTGTCGACGCCGGCTCGTCCATTGTCTCGCCCTACATGAACGCCTCATCAGGTACAAGTTGCAACGCACTGTCATTTCGTCCAATAATCCTTCTGACTTCACCTTCCTTCATGAAGAATATTTTTTGCCAATTGCCCATTGGCGCAATCAAATTTTTCATCAATGTACGCTTTCAATAGTCTCTCCACTCCAAGCTTATATGCATCTTCAAAATACTTTCGTAATAAGGCCGCAGTCGAGGATACTCACGAGTCACGACCAATGCAGCGGAATCCACGACCCCAAGCTGAAGACTCGTAAAGAGGTGCACCGCTTGCGCGGATCCACAAGGCATAGGCCTGGACGCCGCAGCCTGCACAAGGATTCCCATCACGAGCGACCCGAAACGGCAACTGTGTGCCTAACTTGGGCACTCCCTCCGGACGAGTCGATCGGTGAGTATCGCAGTTCAGCTGATGGAGATGCCACCGACACGCCTACTTAAGAAGCCTCCTTCTCCCCTCTGGCAGAGAAGGAAACCCAACTCCTCATCAGCAGACTGCCCATTCGATCCTCAACCCGCTCGAACCCATCACTCGTTTCCACCTTCGCTTGTCCACCAGACAGAATGCATTTCACCACCGCACTCCTGGCCTTGGTCGCCTCAAGCGGCCTCGTGGCTGCTCTGCCCAACAACCCTCCCCCGGCGTACGGCTGGTCGACCACAAACTCAAAGAGTTCGTCGACCTCGGTGGCGCCGTCTCCCTACAGCTCTCCTTCGTCCTCTGCGTCCTCGTCAAAGTCCTCATCGGCACCGCAGCCGTACAGCACCCCAACTACTTCTTCGTCTTCCTCGAGGGTTATTCCGTCATCTTCATCGACGAGCTCCTCGCCGTCGCCGCCGCCGTACAGTGCTCCGACTACTTCTTCGGCTTCATCGACGACTTCCTCCTCATCTTCCACTGAGACCTCGGCTTCGCCAACGCCATACAGCACTCCAACCATTGCTTCGTCCTCCTCTTCTTCATCGACTTCGTCGAAAACTTCGCCAACGCCGACGCCATACAGCGCTCTGGTCACTTCTTCATCATCCTCAAAGACCACTTCTTCGTCCCCCTCGAAGACCACTTCCTCAACTTCCTCATCATCCTCCAAGACAACTTCCTCAACTTCCTCATCATCCTCCAAGACCACTTCCTCGACTTCCTCATCATCCTCCAAGACAACCTCTTCTTCTTCTTCTTCTTCTTCTTTTTCTTCTTCTTCTTCCTCATCATCGACAAAAACTTCGCCAACGCCGACGCCGTACAGCACTTCCCACACCAGCAGCAAATCTTCTTCGTGGAGCACCTCCACTAAGACTACTCATTCTTCATCGACGCTGATGACTTCATGTCACACCACCCAGACATGCTCTGCCGTCTACTCAACTAGCTCGGATGTCAAGGCTACGCCGGTCACTACGACTTACACGACGACGGTCTACGCTTCGAAGACATACACGACGGATGCACCAAGCACGTACTACACTACAAAAACCTGTGAGTCATTGCTCGACAAACTCATTGAGCCGCATAGAGCTAACGAATCCCTGCAGACCAGGTGACATCAACTAAGACGGTGCTTTCGACCAAGACGGAGATCGTTCCTTACAGGAGTCAAACCCACACCGTCATTTGCTCGACGAAGCCCGTGTGGGTCTGGACTCAGTCGACCAAGCTGTACAGTACCTCTCAGACCAAACCATACACAACCGAGAGCCTGAGTACCGCCACGAGTACTACGGAGGTCGCCAAGACGTACACGACGACGGTCGCTCAGCCTAAGACGGTCACGAGCATCTTCCAGCAGAGCTCTACTCAATACCATACATCGACCGGGAGCAAATGCGCGCCCGAGACGAAGTGCACCACCAGTACCGCAGGCTGGGGCTACAATAAAGGCTACTAGAGCGACTAGGTGCGGATGAGATGAGCTTTAGCGTCGAGGCTACGCTGAGCAATGCGAACATGACATGTTTGGAGTGTTACGACTGCCATGACCAAGCCCACAGCGGCGCATTGTCTATCCTTACCCAGGCTAACCGTAGTTGATGGCGTATGAATACTGATTCGCCTTGTTTCCTGAGTCCTACCTGCCGAGATGACGTCCTTTGTCGTTACGGCTTTGCAGCAGTACACCGGAAACGTCGTCTCTCCATTGTTGCCACCCTACCGCGAATCTTGCACAAAGCGAGCAATTGCTATACTTCACAGCAAGTCGCCGAGCCTCCAGTCCATATCGTTTCACTTACAAGCGCTATTCATCATGGTTGGCAAATCGCTTCTTCTGACACTGCTCAGCTCTGGCGGCCTCGCCGCCGCCGTACGCGCTCGAGCAAACGCCCCAGCTGCTTACGGTGCGCCTCCTGCTGCCTACGGTACTACCAGCACTACCAGCACCAGCAGTGCCAGCGCGACATGCAGCTGGCTCTACTCTTCGACGTGTAGCCCCGTCTTTACGACCAAGACGGCCACGCTGTCCACGCCGGTGACCACCGCCTTGACGACGACGACCTGGAAGCCGGAAGTTTACACTACAACGGTCGAAAGTACTTTCGTTTCCACCGAGACGAGTAAGCCAATCTCATACCTTCCACATATCAACGAACAAGTGGCGCTAACATGAGGACCAACAGTCATGGTAACCACCAGCACCGTCCAAACCTCCCTGGAAACCGTCACGGTCCCTTACACAATCACCACTACGACGGTCATCTGCTCCACGGTGCCCACGACGATCCCAACCAGCAGCGCCTCCATCTCGACCTGCTCCGACACGGTCCCCGTCGTCCGGCCCAGCATCACCGTGAGCACGCTCTCAACCGAAGTGCCTCAAGTCCTCACCACCACCACACCCTGCCCGGAGACCGTGACTCGTACGTACCAGAGCACGTTCTACAGCACCACCGTGCAAAGCGCCAGCTCCCGTTGCGCGACGTCGTCGTCTTGCAAGCCGACTACCGTCACTGCTGCTACGCCCGTGGGGTATGCCAAAGTGGTTTCGAGCGCGACTTCTTCGAGGCCCGCTCCCGGGGCTTATGGGCATGGTTGGGGGAAGATGAAGGGCTATGGTCATGGCTGGTAGAGTAGGTATTGCCTGTGTAGACAGGGTGTGCTTGGAAAGAGTCTGTGTGTAGTTGTTTGTAGGACGGAACAAAGAATGTAAACGGTTCCGGTTGGTTCTCCCCCTTGCATATGAATCTGTCGTGGGGTAGACAAAGGAGAGTCAATTGGCAGGTTCAGGCGAGCTCGCCGCCGGGATGCCACACCGCGAGTACGGATTCGTGCGATTGAATTCAGGATTGTGAGAAGTCCACGCATGTAAGGCCCACAAGCTGTAGTGTCGAGATCGATATTCTTTGCGTTAAAGTCAAAAACCTCTGTCGTTGCCTTCCCCAGCGAACGTGAGCGAAGTAATGGAGGGTCTCTGAAGGCTTTGATCAGTGTATAGTCTATCATCCACATTGACGTCCCTGCAAACTCCTCGCTGGCCAAACAATGCACACCCAGACGGGTCGCGATCAGAACGGCACATCCATATCCTCCGCATTCACCTCCTGTTTTCCGTTGACCAGCCCCTGCTCCTCGCCTAGCACTTCCCGAATGAAAGCAACCAACGCAGCGACGTACTGCTTCTGACTGCTCGGCAGAAAGTGCCCTCCCGGGTGATAAATGACCCGCTGTACGCCCCCTTCCTTCCCTCTGCCCTGAACACACGCATCGACCAACCGTAAGCTCCGCGCCTCTTCGACCACCGTGTCTACCGTGCCTAGGAAGTGACACATCGGCGTCTGGATCTTCGGCACGTAGAAAGCTTGATAGAGCGCATTGGTCGAAGCGCCGAAACCCGAGTACGAGACGGCGAAGCGCACGGGCGGATGCACCGCCTCCTCGATAAACCCGGAGTCCTGCGTGAAGGCATCC
>Ga0268244_10000767_pt1 | contig 12223 bp, 18 predicted proteins | sample AgamicMgSfe_FD_200258 | JGI IMG/M metagenome (GOLD analysis project Ga0268244, IMG submission 200258) | Agave microbial communities from Guanajuato, Mexico - Mg.Sf.e (v2) (version 2) | ecosystem: Host-associated > Plants > Phyllosphere > Phylloplane/Leaf | place: Guanajuato, Mexico | collected... | reverse complement strand
GGCCGCTACATGACCAACTCAGGTTGCACCGTGTGCAAGGATCAATTCATGCGACAGTCACCCAACATGAGACTGCCGTACAATATGTATCTTCAGGTTGTTTCCAAGCGGTTGGTGGTGTATGTCAAAGCCCGGAGCGGGCGACAGAAGTACTGTAGGTACTGTAACGCTGGAATGCCAAGACATCCAGACGTTGAAATTTCCAACCTTGTTGCCTGACAGGGGGAAGGGTGCGGTGGAACAGTCAAATAATCATCAATCAACGCGCTGATCGCAGAACGCAGTCATTATTGGTATCGGTGACACTTCATTTGTTGGCCTGGTGTCTCACCGAGCACTAGAACACATTCCCTATCGCAAGCCATGGCAAGCAGCGATGCTTCGCTTACTAAGGCGGTGGAGCAGCACCTGACTTTCAACGGTGATCAGAGGCATGGCGACAGTACGTTCGCAGGCAGTAGTATCGACGAAGCCATGTCAAAGGTCCCGGCGGCATCAGCGGACTTGCCGCCCACTCGACAAAAGACCGCGGACGAGGTGCTAGCCGAAATGAAGAAGATCCCGCTTTTCATGACGAGTCTGGACGACATGGACGAGGACAATGACCAGCTGCAAGCGATCAAGGCCCTGGCGTACGAAGGCACCCGCGCCGAGCAAGCGACCAATTTCCGTCAGCAAGGCAACGAGTGCGTCAAGTCGAGACTCTGGAGCGACGCGCGGGAGTTCTACACCAAGGCTTTGCAGGCTCTGAAGGCGCCCCGAAAGCAGCCTCAGGATCCCGAGGACGGATTGGCCGATGCGCGCGTCGTCGAAATCGACGAAGAGGGTGAAGAGAAGGAGGAGCGCGAGATAGAGGAGGCGTGTCATGCCAATCGCGCCCTGTGTAACCTCGAGATGAGTATCTTCGCCCTCAACTGAACAGGTGTTGCTCGCGCTCTGGCTAATCAATGCCGTGCCGCAGAGAACTACGGTTCGTGTCAGAAAGACTGCGCTGCGGCTTTGCGTCTCAACATCAAGAATGTGAAAGCATGGTATCGTGCAGCATCTGCGTGCCTGGCGCTGGATAAGATGCCCGAGGCGCTTGACGCATGCCAGAATGGTCTTAAATACGACTCTACTAACTCAGCCCTCAAATCCCTCCTATCACGAGTCGAGAAACGCCGGGACCACCTTGCCGAGCTGGAGCGCGTGCGCACAGAGCGTGAAGAGCGGAGTGCGAGAGAGCAGACGACACTTTCCCTTGCGCTCAAGAACCGCGGCATCCGAAGTCGGTCGACCATGGTCGACACGCCGAACTTGAACGATGCCGCCGTCGCTCTCGCGGATCCGTCGGACGAGAAATCAACCCTGAACGTACCGGTGATCCTACTGTATCCTCTGCACGCTCAGAGTGACTTTGTCAAAGCCTTCGCCGAGCATGAATCTGTGGGCCAGCACCTAGAGTACATCCTCCCACTGCCCTGGGACGAAGAGGGCGAGTACACAGTGCAGAACGTGGAATGCTACATGGAGACCGTGCAAGGCGGGCTCATCAAGGCCGGCAAGAATTTGAGTCTAGGGAAGCTGTTGGGCAGTGGCAAGGTCGAGATTATCAATGGACTGATGACGGTGGACGTGGTGCCGAAGGCGAAGTCGGCGCAATGGATCGCGGACTACAAGCTACGTCGTGGGAAATCATGACGTGGAGACATGTGTGCCAACCTACTGCGCGCAGCAGTAGGAGAGGTACTCGGACATGATTCGTATGCTATGCACTTATTCGAATCTGCTTCTGCTGACAATGCTGTGAATCATGGCATTCATTGTGAATACTGACAGGAGAGTACCTCATCCGCTTTGATACTTTATCTCGCAAGCCTGGTGAACATAATGACAAAGAAGAACTCGCCCGAGCAGAACTTGAATGATGAGTGTAAGACAGATCGCAGCGGGTGGTGGACACGATGCTGGTATTGCAAAATGAGCAACGATGTTAGTCTGCCTAATATGTAGAGAAGTCTGCACTCCTCCTGCCCATCGTTCCCAGGGCTTCCCTGCTTCCTGCTTGTCGCCAGCGATCAGGGCATATTACCTCTTAAGGCAGCAGCTCGAAGAAGCGGATGTATGCGTACACGAACACCAAACACCTATGCTGTTCGCGCATGTGCTCGGTTCGTCCTCGTCTCCAATCATGCGCAGAATTTTCTTGTTGAGCATCATCACATCCTGCACGTCGAGCCGGGCGTCCTGCATGGCGCTCTCGAGCACGGAAGAGCAATCGATGAGTTCCTGCTCGGTGAGCTGGTTTATATCGCTGACGCTCACGTCCAGTCCTTTGCTCTTGCTTTCGTCCGTCTCGCCCTTCTCGCCCGGACCAGCGCCATCGTCAGGTTTGCTGATTAGCTTAACTCCAGTGTCATCCTTGCGGACCAGACCAGTGATGGCGACTTCTTTGCCGCTCAGGCTTGCGTCAATTTTGCCGAGCGGACAGCATCGACCGTCGTCCTTGCCGACCAGGTCATTGGTGTCGGCATCACTGCTGCAAACGCTAGCCTCAATCTTGACGAAAGGGTGCTTCTCCTGCCCGCCCATAGCAGCGACAGTGTCCCAGACACCAGTCTCAGCTATCAATTGAGTGGCGCCGTCCAGGATACGCTTCCATCCTAGGTGGTTCCCACCGGCGCGCGCCTCCTCTGGCGTGCTGCCCTGACGTTCCACCCAGCCGAAGACGCGCATCGCCAGATCGCGATACACTGCGACGCCAAATTGACGCGGGACGCCGACGGCGTCGAGGAACTCCACCGCCTGTGCTGCGGACGGTCGACTTTTCTTGCTAATCCCGAGCGCCTTGCGTTCCTTATCAAGATGTTGTTCCAAAGCGGCCGAAATAACCAGACGCGACGGGCACCCTTCGGCGGCGTCACCGCCGTAGATAGCACTAATGGTTAGGGTTTCGAAAACCTGAGGCTTATATTAATATATGGAGTAGGTCGCTTGGTAGAGGCAGCTTTCGAAGGAGAATTAGAAGGCAGGCTGACCTTCTTGTACTTAACAGATGGCTCAAGCTTGATCTTCTTACTACTGATAAGCTCGGCGAGGTCATGCTTACGCTCCTCCGTGGTCAGAGTTTGCGGTACACACCACTTCGTCGGCACGAACGCCATGATGGAAATAGTATAAGGTAAGGATAGGGGAGAAGCAGGCGGTGGTCAAAGGAGGAGTGACAAGAGCGTTGCCAAGCACTGAAATGGTTGTTCGCTGGCGTCTTTCACAGTGTAGGTTTGCAGGATCTTTGCGCTTCACAAGGACTGGAGGGAGTACTTATGCCGTCACGATAGGTGGATATGGTTGCTTCCCTCCACCCTTGCGAAAAGATGTTCCGCAGCGGAACGGTCTGTGGCGGAATGGTCTGCGAGACATGCCGAATAAGAGAGCCATGCCGACAAAGACAGGCTGTCTACTGACAGCCGGTGGTGTGTATAATCGCTGCGGCTTCAAACAAGTTGGCCTTCATCTCGAAGCCTGTCGTTAATTGGTCTGAGCCATGTCATCGTCCGTTGGCTGCGTCTTGCACTTCTTGAGCAGCAATGGGAAATTACATCTCCATGTGTAGGGAGTTCTTCGAGGCTGCACTCCTGGAGGCTGCGTTTCGCAAGATTGGAAATGCTTCAGACTGTTGATAGAGGCTGCAAACCTGTGAGATATGGACAGCAACCATGGCCCGCCTCCCGTGTCCCAGGTGAGTACATCAGGTGCATATATAGCATATGTACATACATGTAGTCCATACCTTGCGTTGAGAGCGTTCATTACCACATCAGGACTCAGGACCCAAGCACGCAGCCATCCGCTAGCGCTCTTGCGGTTGTGCCCAATCAGAGAACGTTTACGTCCCCTTGCGTTCAACGGCATACATGTACTTCACTCTTGGACACTGTCCCAACTTGCCGACAGAGGAGACAGCAATCCAGCGCTCTCCCAGTCTCAACACAAGAATACTTCACAGCCTCTCGGATCTTCGTGGTATTGATACGAGCGAGTGTACGGACCATTCGCCGACATGGCAGCGTACTACACCTTCGAAGACCTCTCCGGGCCCACCACGAGTACTTCTGACAACCCGTACCAAGCGCTGATAGAAAGCTGTGGCAACAGTCCTGTAAATACGTATCCATCCCGTCTGGGTCAGTATAGCAGATTGAGCTGACTCTCATGCACGAAGGAAAGGCCGACATCCAAACCCGCTACAACACCCATCGAACCAACCGCAACACGCAACAACGAGCGAAGTTACTGGCCCCGGATTTCCCAGGCGTGACTGTTGACGAGATCCTGGCGAAGCTCGAGAAGCCGTCTATCGAGCCTGGCTTCACCGATCCGAGGCACTGCTTGGTGTTCTGGGCCCGGCCACCGGGAAAGGTTCGATCCTTGATCGGTGAGATTCAGCAACGGTTGTTGGACGTCGCACCCGGTATGCACAACTCGCCTTGTCATGTTTGCAACACAGCAATGCTGACGCCTCTCAACAGACTTATGGCTCATGCCGCCGATGAGCTTGCACATGACGGCACTCGAAATCACACATTCGTTGACAGCACCAGAGATCGAAGCTCTGGTCGAGAAGATGCTCCCCGACGTCCCGGAAATTGCAGACTATACGTACACTCATCGAGCGAGACTCGTCAAACCGCTGTTGAGCTACGACGCCCAAGCTTTAGCCCTCTCGTTTCTTCCCGCCAACGGCGAACCCGGATCTTCACGCGAGGAGGGAGGTCATGATGATGCGTATACCTACCATCATCTGCGGAAAGATCTCTTCGACCGAGCGCAAGCGACGGACGTCAAGGTCGCGAGCCGCTACGCGGTCCCCTCGGCGCATCTGACCATTGCCCGATTCATCAGCAAGAAGGGATTCGAGACCGCGGAGGGTGAGGTTGATCGAGGTCAGGTTCGGAAGTTGGTCACGATGATTGAAAAGATCAATCGATGGCTGGAAGCGGAGTACTGGCCTCGAGCGCAGGGAATCAAGGAAGGGGGGGAATGGGTCGTAGGCGAAGAGAAAGGTCTCGATTTTCGAAAAGGGGCGTTGTGGTACGGGGATGGCGGGGAGACGGTACGGCTTGGGAAAGGTTTTTAGATGGTGGAGATCACCGCTTCCACAAGTACTTTCGAGAGCTAACCGTTTCACGCACTCGGAAGGCCGAAATATCATCATGGAGGGCAACTCGCGGCAGTTCCATTGTAATCATGGTCTAGAGCTTCGCAACAACTCGCTCCGGAGATCCGCTCGGTGGCCTCATCGTCGCTCTATAACCTAGCGCGGCATCTTCAGGCAGATCGACGCCCCGTACCAGCTAACAATCCCCAGTTCAGCCTGTCGGTTCTCTCTGTCGGCGATGAACTCCGCTGCTGCCGCACGCCCGCGGACGCGACTTCCGGGGAAAACAAACTCGCCTACACTCCCTTTGCCTTCCAGCACCCAACGCTTCGCGACCTCGACGGCAGCCGGGTTGGAATCACGCTGCGCGTCGTCTTCAGTGTGGACTGGCGACGCCGAGGATTCGGATTTGCCACCGATCTTGCCAGCCACTGGGATACTGAATTTGTTTCAGAAACTGTATGAAGTCTGATCACCGCATGATGGCCACACCCCACCGCCATGCCGACCATCGTTCCAAGGTATCTGACCTCCAAATCAGCGTCCCAACGTCCAGTGGACGTGAACCGTATCGTCACTTCCAGAGACAATATCACACCTCGATCCCCATCCCAGCCAGTAATGCCCCTTGCCGCCTCTCACTGATCCTCACCACCCACAACCTCGTCTCATTCAACAACACCATCTCGCCCTTTCGCGTGAAGCAGAAATTGGCGACGCCACCCGGGATCACGATCTTCCCCAGTAAGCGACCGCCGGGACTCCAGACGTTGACGCCGTCGCCGCAGCCACTGTAGACGTTGCCTTGGACATCGCATTTGATGCCGTCCGGGACGCCGGTATCTGCCATGGCGAAGACTCTTCGATTCGCTAAGAACTGCGATCCGGAACGCTCGATTACATCGAATGCATAGCTGTCGTGGTCGTTAACCAACAAACAATGACAATCTTTGCACCGGGAGCATATCCTCACATGGTTCCAGCTCGTGTCGGATCGATAGTACCATCGCCGTGTATCCTGTCCCAATCGAACAAATCAGCACATAACCATCCTTCCTCGCGATCGAGTAGCAAAGCCCACGAACCAGTCCGTATCAGTAATATACATACACCCCCCGTCCGGCGCAAAACAAAGCCCATTCGGCCTCCCCAACCCATCAGCCACCACCCGGAGATCCCCACTCGCAGGCTCAAACCGATAAACCTGCCCAGGCAACTGCGGCCGGTCTCGAAACCCTTGCTCGAACCCATACACCGGATCCGTGAACCACACGCTCCCGTCCGCGGGGCACACGACGACATCGTTCACCGAATTGAACCAGCGCCCGTGATACCCCTCGACGAGCGTCTTCGTGGCGTACGCGGACGAGGGAGGGGAGTGGAGATCCATGAGCACCAGACCTCCAGGCCTCGTCCGCGTCCCCTGCGCGCAGAACAGCACGCTGGAAGGACCGTGATTCACGCCGCCGTTCGGCATGGCGATGTCGGTGGGGACATCTTCGCTTCGCCAGCTCCCGTCCGTCGACGACCGGACGGCCTTGCCGATCTTGATCGAGCCGTCGGCGAGGCGGTTGCTGGTGACATAGACTGCGTCTTCGCTCGGGACGAAGACCGCCACTTCGTGCGCCCAGGCGTGGTCCTTCTCGATCGCAAGTGTGATGTTCGGCTCGGAACCGAGGATGTCAAGAAATGCGTCGTCGTAAATTGCGAAGAAAGGCTCGAGCGTTTGTCGTTGATGCCTGGGTGCCTTTGCGGCAATCGTCCGCTCTTCTAGGGTGATACGCTACGTATACTTCAACATCAGCGTAGCAGAGCGATATTGTCGCCGCTCGGGTCTTGCGAGATTGGCACGTACCCTACAATGTGACGGCAGCGACATGATCCCGTGCTTTCGCTGTCCTCGGACAGTAGCAGTCTCTTGCACCGGTGCGTGAACATTGACGCCTACTTGCCGAGAAAAGGAACGCATCACGCAATACAACACTCATTGGGCACGATATTCGCCTCCCAGATGTGTAAGAGAGCTCCCAATCTATACATCCGACGTCATTCGAGAGGGCGTGATGCGTCACGTGACTCGGCTCTCCTACACAGTACAAAGGCACTATGTTGAGGACTGACATGCAAGTGGGTGTGTGCCTTGCATGAAAACGGGACGGGACGGGACGGGTATCGGGGGCGGCTGAGCCCAAACGGCGGCGACGTTTGGCTGGTGGAGACATCACATGGCGCCGTTGGGCTTTGGACCAGCCAACAACACTGCCCCATCCTGTTGGCACTCGACGCCTAGGTACGCAGCCGGAGTTCGATCAATGCCATACGCCATGACGACGCCTTCACGGGTGCTCATCAAGCCCAGAGACGAGGCGAAGCGTTGAGCCTCGGCGATCTTGGCCTGCGAAGATTGACAAAGAACTGCATATGATGTCAAAATGTATCAAAGTCCCACCCCAACCGGGCGCCGGGCAGCCAGTCTGAGTTGCCCCTTGCCCTGTTTGACGGCTGCGGCCGCGGCCGATCGACTTTAAAAGAAGGCCATCTCAGGGGTGCTATGGTTCATGGATACTGCCGAGCCATCGCCCTGTCGTACACGCCAGGCACCCCCTGCATAGACACAATCGCATCTTCAATAAAGCTTTCCAGAGCCTCGACTTCCTGTCCCTTCACTCTCCTTCTTCCTCTTCTTAACCAACATTCGTTCGCGCCAACAGCCTTCATACCAGTCCTATACCTACCTTACCGCATCTATTCGCTTTCCGACCACAGATCTTCATAATACAACCCATTCCATACCAACACTACCAACATGCGTTTCGCTACCGCCATCGCCGCCGCCGGTTTCGCCGCCGGTGTCGTCGCCCAGAACGCCACCGTCTCCGACGTCTACGTGACCGAAGTCGTCACCGCTCTCACCACCTACTGCCCGGAGGCCACCGAGCTCACCCACGCCGGCCAGACGTACACCGTCTCCGAAGCGACCTCCTTGACCATCTTGCAAACCGTACGTACACCCTCATCTACCGAGTTGCGGACATGTTCGATTTACTAACCGCTAAGCTATAGATCACCCACTCAACCACCTCGTCAGTCACCCTGCTTGCTCGGCACTATGTGTCCGAGGCCTGAGACCGAACACAAGCTGACCGTATTGATAGTTCCGCCCCGGTTGCGCCGGTCTCCGCCGCCAGCTCCGTCGCCCCAGTCCCATACTCAAGTGGTGCCGCCAGCTCCGTCGCTCCAATTGCCCAGAGCAGCGCTCCATACCCAACCGCCAAGAACGGCACCGCTCCGATCGTTGGCTCCGGCACCGCTGCGCCATCCGCCGGATCGCCCACCGTCGCACCATCCGGATCGCCCGCCGCCAGCGCTTCCGGTTCGGCCACTGCTGGCTCTTTCACCGGTGCTGCCAACAAGGCTTACTCGGCCGCCGGTGCCGGTGTTCTCGCCCTCTTCGGCCTCGTTGCCGCTCTCTAAGCGCAATTTTGACTGACGAAAGTGGTGCGAGGCATAGACGATTCACTTTCCGCCTGGGGGTTTCTGGTCAATCTATCATAGCAGACAATGCTCGGAAAAGCGTGCAATCGATGGTTTTCGCTCGAACCTACTCTTGGAGTTTCTTTGGTACGTTGAAGTCGGACCGCATCTACGCCCGAGAGGTGGACGGCTGGCAACGGAATGAGGTGTTTCTTCTCGAACTTTCTGTCATGGCTATTCAGGCGTTCAGATGGGTTATTACAGTTCAATGACCCAGGGCGGCTGAATGCTTCAGAGCTCGGATAGACATAAACATCCGTCCCAAGTGACGAGACGATCTCTACTCTGTTCTTGCGCCTACTTGTTGTTACATGGATGCACGTATATGTGGATACTTGAAACACGAGAAGTCGTCATGCAAGTAGAGTATCGTGCCACGCGTCTCAGAGACGTTATAAGTTACACGCAAGTACGAGAGACATCGCCCGTGGGTGGAAGGGTTAGGTCTGAATGTCATGTGATCTCGAGAGAGTTGCCCATCACGTGAGACGGGATCTCCGCGTTTGCCAAGGCTGATTTATTACGCGACTTCATGTCGACTCTCCTGGCTTCTACCTTTCGATCTTGAACACGAACACGCCTCTTAACTTGGATTGCATCAGATCGCTCGGAGACGCACTGAACCTGCTCTCTTTCATCTGCTTTTGAGTATCAAGCTTGAGCTCGTCGGCATATACTGACTTTCCCGGCTGGATCGGCCGCTCCGGCAGATTAATAACAGGTTGACAGGTGACAATGGTACATGGACGGGACATCGTGCGGGGGAGACGACCTCAGGTCCATCCGCACGTGGAAGGTGTGGTGCAGATTGGTCGTTGATTGATGAATTCTTCCGCAGCGGCCTGTCTTGTGGTCGCTGCCGACGGAGGATCTCAAGTCACCATAGATGGATGAGTCCCGGGTCACAGGGACAGACTGACCGGTAAAGGCGTGTAAGAAAAGGTCGGTGTTGTCGTTCGTTCTTCTGCATCTACATTTCCCTTCACATCTGATCCTGCCCATGATGCAACACTTCATTCTTCTCACCGCACTGCTCTCCCTTCTCCTCCTCTGTCACCCTGCCCAAGCAGCCCTCTTGTCCCCCCAAAATGACACCTTCAACTCCACCTTCCGCCTCACAACCGCCCAGATCACGGCCGCGAACCTATCGAACACGATTGCGCACAACGTGGAAGTGGCGCTGAACTTCGAACGGAGCAACAATGCGGGAGGCTTGACTCAGGACGACCCCTTCTACTCCGTCCCAACCGACTACGATTATGCGGACCCGCCACCTCCGGGCACCGTCCTGAAAGTCGAGGAGCACACCAACATCTCCCTCTACACCCTGCCCATGAGCCTCTCCATGTCCCGCATCCTCTACGTCTCCGAACTCCTTGGCGGCTCCTCCGTTCCGGCCTCCGCCTACGTTCTCTGGCCATATCTCCCGCGGTCGTTCCCAGGAAAACTGACCACCCTTTCCGGCTGCAACTCCACCTCGGCACAACAACCCATCTTCCCCGTCATCGGCCTGGCCCACGGTACATCCGGCCAAACCCAAGCCTGCGCGCCCTCCGGCCTCCGCAACCTCTGGGACGACTTCCACAACCCTTTCCCCCTCGCTTTAGCAGGCTACGCCGTCGTCGCGCCGGACTATGTCGGCCTCGGCGTCCCCAACATCACCAGCCCGTACTTCATCCTCCCCTCGCAGGCCAACGACCTCCTGCACGCGGTCGCGGCGGCGCAGACACAGTGGCCGGATGCCTTATCGCGGGAGTTTGTGGTGGCGGGTCAGAGCCAAGGTGGAGGAGTGGCGTGGGCGACTGCGCAAAACCTGGCCAGTCGGCCCGTAGAAGGGTATCTAGGGACGGTGGCAGCGTCGCCTTTCACGGATGTCTTAGCCGCTGTCGCTGCTGATGCGGTAAGACATATCACCCCCTCACCCTCCCACCCACATCTGCAAACAACTGACAACATTCAAGATGTTCCAAAACAACGCCCGCATCACCGGCATCGCCCAAGGCCTCTCCACCGTCCTCCCCAACTTCACCCTCTCCGACTGGCTCACAGACCAGGGCATCGCCCGCTGGGAATTGCTGCACTCGATCAAAGGCTGCGGCCTCACCGGCGCCCAACTCTTCTCCGACCCGGACAACGACATGCTCCGGCCGGGGTGGAACGCCACCCCGGCCGCGGCATGGTACCGCCACGTCAGCACCAACGGCGGGAATCGGCCTTTCGCCGGACCCATGCTCGTCTTGCAAGGGACCGAAGACCCCAATGCCAACGAACCCGTCACCACGGCCTCCGTGCGCGAGACGTGCGCGGCGTTCCCCGAGGCCGAGTTGAGGTATGTCCGGACGGAGAATATCACGCACGTGCCGGTGTTGTACGCGTATCAGCACGGGATGGTGGATTGGATCGCGGCGCGGTTTGCTGGTGGGGAGGTGAAGAAGGGGTGCGTGGAGGAGGTTTTGAGGCCGGCGAGAGGGGCGGGCGAGGCGGGGTTCGGGAAGGCTTGGGGGAGTCAGGATTGGTTTGTCGAGTTTGATGTGTTTGGGGTATGACAGACTAGCGTGGAAAAGGGAGAGACGGAACGGGTCTTTGGTGCATTGCTGACTTGGATCTTGCCCTCATGCTTTCTCGACGTGACAGTTCATGCTTGGAAGTCCTTCTTCTTCCCCGCTGCTCGCTGATATCTCCTTCGTCTCACGACGGATATTCTTGTCGTGTGTGGAGCGTCCACTTCGCAGTACCTCTCGTCTCATTGTCGGACGTTGGACGAAGTAGGATTCTGATCGGAGCAGCGTCGAGGCGGATTCAGGGGGGGGGGGTTTACTTCATTGACGAGAGCACATACATACATCCAAACACGACCAATATCCCCCCCCCCTTTATTGCTAGGTACGTACTCGAGAACACCCCACCGGACTCCCTATCGTCGTCGTCGCCGTCGTGCGCTCGTCAAATCCCACGAATCAGCGCGAATAGAGAAAAAACAAAGAAAGGCAAGGTTTGCTTTGGCTCGCGGAGATCAATAGAAGAGGGGGAGGGCGAGGCCGGCTACCCAACGGAGAGCGAAAAGATCAAGGCAGGGTGCAAGGCAAGGGCTGCTGAATGAACAAATTAGTGAGAGATAAAAACCCTTGAAGGCTGGAAGGCTGCTAATATAAATTAAAAAAGTGTGACCGGAGAGTCGAGGCTACTACATACATACATATAGGTATGGACCGAGGCAGCTTACCTTCCGAGGTACATATGTATGTACATTAGGTCCTTCTAAGAATGAACGCCGTGTAATGAATCGCCCATGTTTGTTGTTCTCCATTTTTGTGTTGTTTCCATCCTTCCCCGTCCCTTTTTGCTCCTCTCGTGAGTCTTTTGACGGGGATACCGTTTATGATCAGAGTTGGAAGCAGAAGTCTTGATTTCATTGCTTACTCTTCTCACTCTCTCACTCCCTTTTTCTCTTACTCTCCTACTCTTTCACTCTCTTATTATCTTAAATAGAGGAAATACTCTTTTACCTTTCTACTCTCCCTCTCTCCCTCTCTCCCTCTCTCCCTCTCTCCC
>Ga0268244_10000763_pt1 | contig 12307 bp, 9 predicted proteins | sample AgamicMgSfe_FD_200258 | JGI IMG/M metagenome (GOLD analysis project Ga0268244, IMG submission 200258) | Agave microbial communities from Guanajuato, Mexico - Mg.Sf.e (v2) (version 2) | ecosystem: Host-associated > Plants > Phyllosphere > Phylloplane/Leaf | place: Guanajuato, Mexico | collected... | reverse complement strand
GGAGGAGGAGGAGAAGGAGGAGGAGGAGGAGGAGTGACTCGCCATACGGAGATCGATGTAGACTTTGTATTGACATGGACGGATACGCCAAGACGTCCGTTTGCAAGTGGTCGATCCGGATATACACAGTACGCATGCCCCGCCTTCTCCGCCCCTTTACTTTATTACCCCGTGACGGCTAGCGCACGATAGATCGATCATAACTGACTCGCTGATTGTTGTGAACATCACGCAACATAACGGAAGATATTTTATTATGACTTTCGGTATCATAGAGCACAGGCGTATTAGTAGTCAGCATCGCACATTTACTTGATGAGTGGTTCCTCCCTTCCTCCCCCGTGACCCCGTCCTTGTTCACACTTGCGCCGCCATCCCGTCCAGTCGCACGAAACGAGGCGTCGACTCGCTTTCTTGACGACGATATCCAAGCCATATGTCCAGTAGTCAATTCATCACGCATTGTTGATCCCATCAGCATCAATGGCCGAGACGGCGCCGACGATGACCACCGGCGCGGAGTCCACGGTGGAGGTCGACCGCAACTTTGTCGATCACGACAGTTCGTACGAAACGGATGGGCACAGCGAACTCACGAGTCTGAGCTCCAGTGTGACGGAATACGTAAGTCGATGTTGAATGAGCAATCGCTGTTTGATGATTCAGCTGTGCCGATCGAGTCTGACGACGTGGAGGCAGATCTACGAAAATGGCCGGCGGTACCATGCCTACAAAGCAGGGAAATACTATGCGCCCAATGACGAGCAGGAAATGGATCGTGAGGACATGAAGCACCATTGGTGAGTGATCCCAGTCCGAACACACCCGCCAATCCATCGCCGCTCAAAATCCTCCACAGGGCAAAGCTCATTCTCGACGGCAAGCTCCACCTCGCCCCGATCGGCGACAACCCCGGCCACATCCTCGACCTCGGCACGGGCACGGGGATCTGGTGCGTCGAGATGGGCGACGCCTACCCCGGCGCGACCATCATCGGCACCGACCTCTCCAAGATCCAGCCCGGCTGGGTCCCGCCCAACGTGAGTTTCGAGATCGACGACTTCGACGACGAGTGGACGTACGGCGCGGATCGCTTCGACCTGATCCACAACCGCTTCAACAGCACCGCCATCTCCGACTGGCCGACGCTGTGCCGGCAATCGCTGCGCGCGCTCAAGCCGGGCGGCTGGCTCGAGTTCGTCGACCTCGTGAACCCGCCGCGATCGGACGACGACTCGATCCCGGCCGACAGCCAGGTGCGGAAGTTTTTTGACATCCTGACCGCGGGGTGTGCGCAGATCGGGCGGGACCTGTTCGCGCCGCGTCGGTGGAAGGCGACGTTGGAGGAGGCCGGGTTCGTGAATGTCGAGGAGAGGTTCTTCAAATTGCCGATTGGCGGCTGGCCAAAGGATCGACGGCTGAAGGAGGCCGGGGTGTTCGAGATGGAGACGTTGCGGGAGGGCTTGCCGGCGATCGGGCTGGGCTTCTTCACCCGCGTCTTGCAGTGGCGGCCGGAGGAGGTCGAGGTGCTGTTCGCGGGCGTAAGGAAGGAACTGGACGATAGAACTGTTCATTCTTGGTTTCCAATGTGAGTGTAGTCCTCTGTGTTGAGGTGGCTGATGAGAGACTGAGGCTGACTGATGACACGCAGGCACGTCGTCTGGGCACAAAAGCGCGATGCCACGAATTGAGGAGTCCTACACAATCAGGTGGAGTTTTCCACACCTGGTCTGGCTCGACGAAAGGCTTTGCACGGTGGCATGTTGCTCACGTAGTCGAACGCCAGTCCACCTTTGTAGCGTCAACATCTGCCATAGCTGGACCTGCCTGCCAGAGTCGTCATCGCGACTTCAACTTCCCGTTATGCTCGTCCCAGAAACCTTTACACACCACGTGCATACTCACCCCTTGCACCCACCATTCCCCAAAGCTATCATCCACATCCACATCCACCTTCGCCACCCTCTCTTCCCTCCTCAACCCACAAAGCGCACAAGCCTGCGGCGCCACAAACCCCCCCTCGACCGCCTTCAGCGCCTTGACGGGCATCTGCTCCGCAATGTCGGGAACGGCCGGCAACCTGGCCGTCCGACTCGAGCTCGTCGCACCCGCCGTCGTAACCGCCCCGCGCAGTTTCCCCACCTGCGCTTTCCACAGCCGTACCGCGTCGAGGACCTCTCGATCCTCCTTCGCCACCTCGGACTTGTCCACGCCGGCGAGTTTCATCCCGCCGCCCTTGCCGGCAGGACCGATGCGCATCCCCTGCGCGAGGTATTGGTCGCGTTTCCAACGCAATCTGCGGCCGGCGATGATGTGACCCAGCACGATCGCGGTGCTCAGATAGCCGCGGAGGAACTGGTGGGTTGCTGGGTGGGCGGCCAGGACTTGTCGCTGTTTGGAGTCGAGTTTGGCAAGAGGGGCGAAGAGGGCGTCTTGGGCGGAGGCGAAGATGGATGGGAAGATGGAAAGGAGCGATGCGGGAGGCGGGATGTTGGTTGGGGGAAGGGTGTCGGGTGGGTTGCTGGCGGCTGGCTGCGTGGTGGAGCGTGGTGGCTTGGTTGTGGTGGATAATGAAGATGTCTTCGGTTGTGATGCAGGCGGGGGCGGAGTAGCCGCCGTCTCAAAATCCTCCCATGGATCATCATGTTGAATGGCAATTGGTGCCTTGGATTGAACAGGTCGCTCTCGGAGCGCGGGTGCCTGTCTTCCCCCCTGCTCAAGGTTCGTCGTTGCGCCACGCTGTGAAGGTAAATTCGCATCGTCCAGCCTAAGTAAATCTAAAGCCGGCATAACAGAACGCTCAAATGCTCGACCGGTGTTCGGCGATCCTGCCTCACCGCCCAGTTCAAAGTCTCCGAAATCACCATCGTCCTCCGATACAGGATCCTCGGTATCGAACAAGACATCCATGTTCCGCCGGCCCTTTGTCCCTCTGGTAGTAGATGCCGGTAACGATGGTGATGGCTTTCGCTCAGGTAGAGACTTCTCCGTCGTTGCCTGCACTTGAGGCTGACTTCGATCCCGCTCCGCAGCCTGAGCGGCGATGAGCTGTTTCGAGTAGGCCATGGCCGCTTCTGGGTTGGTGGACAAGTCGTCCAGCTCGTCAACCCCAGCATCGTAATCGTCCTGATCGGCGCCGAATAGGATGTCCATGTGATCGGCGAAGGGATGTCTCCCGGTTTTGGTAGAGGCGATTTGCGTTGGCTTGGTCGCCGAGGGTCCTGCATGCTTCGTCTTGGAAACATCGTGATCACGAGCATGGGTAGACATTGCGTTGGAGGAGGAATCTCGAGAGGCATCCTCAAAATCACCGAAGTCATCTTCGAGGTCTGCCTCGGTTGCTGTTCCAGGAGTGTCGATCACCAACGTCTCTTGACCCAATGGCACGCTTGCGCTGTCTTTGGAGTTTGCCTGACTGTCCGTGGAAGGTCGGCTCCATTGCCGAGAAGTTGCGGCCTCGCCAAAGGCGGCAAACAGATCGTCCGACATTGTGATTTCCGGGTAGCTTGTTAACCTTTGAACGTAGCTACACAGAACGGACACGGCGACTCAGTCTAGACTGGTATGCGTACTGTGCTGTGTTCGCGTCTCATGGTCAGTCCAGCTGCAGGTCGTCCTAAAGGGCCCGGGAAAGTGTCTGTGATGAATGTACGTTGGATGCATTCGGTATATGCCCAGGTGTACATGTAGGGAGTGGAGACAGCTGGAGGCGCGGGCCGGGGCGGTCAAACGACAACTTACGTAATCATCGTTCTAGGCCCCGGTCGGCTACATGTATGTACTTTGGACATTTCTGCACCGCTCACCTCCTCCCTCCTCCCTTCGCTCACATACATGAAAGCCGGTTTGGGACCGATGGAGAACCTCATATACGGATACGATCCCGTACGACGATCTTCACGGTTTACGGGAGAATCTTGACAAGTGGGAGCTTGGATGACTACAATATTGACCACATCCTTGCGCGGTGATCCCAGCTAGGTACATGAACATGCCGAGTCGCACTGCCACAGCAGGCCGAACGTGAGATCGCAGGCTTGCCTCTGGGTCAGAGAGAAGCTCTGATTCGGCTTACCGTTTTCACCCTCACGTCTGTTAAAAGGTCGCTATCCGAAGCGCATCTCTGCCGAAAAAGCATCGGACCGGCAGTGCACCTTTCTTGCGAGAACAGCCAACCCAATGGCAGGTGCCCTCTTCGTCACTTCTGCCGACCGGATCCGTCTGTCCAGCGCAGGACCACGCGCCGGGTGATCTGCTACCTCCTACGTGCGATCCAACGGGCTTCTGCCTGACTTCCTGGGCGCATGCGCGCTGTGGGAGTTTCTCCCGAATGTGTTCCGGTTGGAGACTGCACCATTGGAATGGTGCTCCAGGGCTGTACACTCAAAATCTGTGCATTCATCTCGGCCGTCAAACCTTGGAACCAGTGGATCGCGTCTGTGTCGTGAACGATGTGAGGTTGGTATTCTGACTGGAAGTTCGCAAAGCTGTTAACGATTCCGGAGAGTTTGGTGCGCGTATGGATTTGATTTTGCCCGTCTGACGCTGCTCTGCTGATAGTAGGCAACTCCGCAATTTCAGGCGCTGTGGAACATCTTCATTCGAAACTCATTCAGCTGTTCGCGTGGTTCGCCAGATGTTTCCCGCCGCACACAGCGCTGCCGCTTAAAACCTCTCCAACTGGGTAGTCATGTTTGTCAAGATTTGGGGCTGCAAAACGGATATACCTTCGCCACGTCGCCCTGACGCACACCGTGATGTCCCCGAGGGACATGAACCCAGCAATTCGACGACGCAAACGGGCTCGTCTTGGCCGGGTTGCGCTCTCTGCTGACCTCCACCGTCACGCCGTCCGAGTTCGACCTCACGCAGGCTTGGCGGAAGATGTCCACCTGCGGCGAGCCTTCCACCACCCAAGGAGAAGTGGCGGAATCGTGACGGGTACTCTGCAGCTTGGCCATCTCCGGCGTTGCAGCGACCCGGGCGGTCATCGATTGCTCCTCCATCATGCTGCCCAAGGTCCGGATGTACGGGGTGACGAGGAAGCGGAAGCAGGCTGCCGAGGCGACTGGATTGCCCGGCAGGCAGAACAGGACGGGCGCGACCATCCGCACCTGTCCATCCATCTCGGCCTGGTCTTGGAAATCTTGTCCTCTCATGACTTTGCTAGGCGAACTGTGCTCGATCTTGACCCCGTCGAGTGGGAGCGAGGCGAAGAGGGACGTATGGCCGGGTTTCATGGCGACGTAGTGGAAGTACTGTTGTCCGTCCAGCCGGGCGATGCATGCGGGCATATGGCTCTGGTTCCCGGACGAGACGCCCCCGGTGCTGATGATCACATCAAACGATCCGGCCTGCAGTTGGTCGCCGAGACATCGCCCCACCAAGTCCGCGTTGTCTGGGTAAGCTCCGAGATACGCGACGTCGGCGCCCATCTCTCGGAGGGCGGCAGTTAGGTAAGGTCCGTTGGCGTCCGGGATCTTGAACTGACTCTCGTGAGCCGGTGAGGTGCCGGGCGGTATCAGCTCGGACCCTATCGTCAGGACGGCCGCCCGCACCGTCCTCGTGGTCGTGATGAAGTTAACGCCAACCGACGCCAACGCCATCACGTGCTTGGGCACGATCAGGGTACCGGATTCGAGGATCATATCGCCGCGACGGAAGTCGCCGCCCTTGAGGCGTTTGTGCCAGCTGGTCAGCGGCGGGCTGGTGATCTCCACCATCGTGCCGGTGAACTTGTCTCCATACCGGCGCGCCCGCTCCCAGGGCACGCAGGCGTCGAAGTTGCGCTTCGACGACCGCGCCACGGGGAAGGCGGCGCCCGTCATGATCTCCACGCAAGGCACGAGACCGTTCACGACCTCGTCGTTGATGACGAGCGGCACGTCGCCCGGACCCATGGTGCCCATGACGAGCAGATGGACGGGGGCGTCGGGCTTGGCGTGGGCGGTGTGCGCCGAGATGACGGCGTACCCCTCGATCGCGGCGCTGTCGAAGGTGGGCGTGTCGATGGGACTCCGGATGTCGTACTTGGCCGTACGGCCGACGGCGTGGTCGAGCGACAGCAGCTCCTCGCGTTGTCGGAAGGCGCCGGCGCGCTCGCCCGCCACGGTGCCGATGATGCCGCGCGCTTCGGTGAAGGAGATCATGCCGTCTTGGGGGGGAAAGCGGACCGGCTGGTCTCCGTCCGTGGTTGTCGTCGCCGAGCGGTTCGCGTGGTCGCCGTCCATCATCATCATGGCTGGGAGCTTGGCAGTGGCCCTGCCGGTTGACGTGGAGTCGCTCCGCTTGGGAGCGTTTCTATCCTTAGTAGGCTGACCCCACTGATGGAATAGCTGCAAGGTCAAGCGGTTCGGGTACAGTAGGCGATGTGGTCAAGTCGTGAGAGGTTGTAGGTATGAAGAGATGCGTGTGTTTCGGATGATGGAAGTGAAGTCGTGTGTGTGTGTGTGTGTGTGTGACTTTTTCATTGCACGGGGGCGTCTCGGTGAAGACGCGAGATGGCGGTGCGACGCATCGTTGATACTCGGCTACGTCGACCGACTCCGCGACGCCCTGTGGCCTCACATCTCATGATGATGATGATGATGATGATGATGCCTTTGCACTATTATATTTATCCTGTGCTCACAATTGTAAATGCACTCCAGGCCGTATGGTGTGATGCATGTACATCTCAATACATATGTACATGATCATAATACACCCGACCGTCGACACCAGTGCAGACATGTGATGTGTGCAGCCTCTTATTACAAACCTAAGGTTGACGTCAAAAGTCGTCACTTCCGACAAAGGAAGCACGTGATGTACACGTAGTCGTACATGTAGTTCATGGTCGAGAAGATCCAACGACCAGCGATGCCAGTTCTCATCACATTGGATCGCTGGTAGCGGCGTCTCTCAACACCACATGCAGCTGGCTGACCAAACATCCTTCAGGTTATTAAAGGTATTGCTTTTGACATACCCGCACTCGACATGGTCCTGCCGATTCCTACATGTACCCGGCCTGACCTTCTTGAGACGGTATCAACGCCGATGGACCTCGTGCAGTTGCCACGAGTACATATGGTCGCTCGAGCTATCCACGACGTCCTCATCTCCGTGTCGTCTGATGAGCCATGAAAGAGCTGAGGCTGGGCTATTTTGAACCAATGGCCCCTACATATAAATATACCTAAGCATCGGTGCCCGGAGCACCGCGGCCTTGGCTCCGGTGGGCATCCGTACATGATCTCCTCAGCCGCCGCTCGTCAGGAACGAGGAGTGCATTTCAAACGTCCTATACCGACACGGTGTGCGCTCACGACTTTCCTCTCCCCGCAGGCCCGCAGGGTACCGGTAGCCATTCGACATGCAATGTTTCGATTTCAGCAGGCAGCTTCGCCCTCGCTTCTCCCTACATGTATCTCAAACAGGGTGCAGTACAAATCGGACTTTACGCTACTCGGGCTCGGGCCGAAGAGAGTCCGCTTCCGAAGCGACCCTTCCGGCAAGGATTTCAGTAACCTTACCGCTCTTGGAATAACTCCGGAGCCGAACTCCGCCTGATCTTGGCGTTCGTATCTATCAATCCGCATTGTGCCTGAGGTGTCAACAGAGATAGGACACCGACATCAGCTGCACATCAGCAGACACTTACCTTACCAATCACATCATGCATCGCAGCTCCCGTCGTAAACACAGCTGACAGTGACAGGATTCAAAACGGTGACTGATGATAAGGTCAGCCGTTCCCTACATGGTCTCCATGGCATGATACTTCGCTGGCAGCCTTTCACCGTGTGCCAAACCCCTTCCTGCACATCCCGCAATCGCGACGTTCTCCAATAAGGTTGAGAAAGAACGTACATCCTCGCAGTCTGTCAAGATGAAGATGATCATCGTAGGCGCAGGCCTCGGAGGCCTCAGCGCCGCTCTCTGCTTTGCGCGGCGGGGCTACGACGTGCAGGTATTCGAGCAGAGGTCGGACCTCTCGCCTCAAGGTAATGGGATCAACGTCCGTCCCGGGGCTTCCAGGATCATGCACCGGTGGGGTCTGCACGACGATCTCCGACGGATCAGCGATCCCACTCCGACCGTCGTACTGCGAGCCCTGCGATCCGGCCGCGTCGCTACCCGCAGCGTGCTCGTCGATGGGTCCGAGCATCCGGACTGGGGTACGATGAGAGATGCCCTCATCCTCTTGCTCTACAAGCGAGCGTCCCAAGCCGGCGCCCGCATTACCTTCAGCGCACCGGTCGCCGACGTGCGTGAAGCCCCTCGCAAAGCCTGGGTGTGGCTCAAGGACGGTTCACAACACGAGGCGGACCTGGTTCTTGCCGCGGACGGCATCCGCTCCCGGATTCGGGCCAGCATCCTGTCCGACGTCCAGACTTCCACCGACCCCATCCTGAGCGACGCGACCATCTACGGCATCAAGCTGGGCGCCGCTTCGCTGGTCGACAATCCGGATACGAGGCGCCTCGTGGACGACGTCAACATCAACACGTGGATGGGCCACGGATGCTTCGTGGTGACGCGCTGGAACAGCAAGCTCCAGACCTTCGGCGGTCAGTTCGGGATCAAAGCGCATACCGATCAACGGGGGATGTGGGACGAGCGTGGGGACATCGCATACGTGCGGGGACTCTTCGCGGACAGCTGTACCGACATCACGGCCGCGCTTGACTGGGCGCAATCGTGCGACCGGTGGAAGCTGGCGGAGATGCCGGACCTGCCTCGGTGGACGAGCAAAGGCGGTCGGATCCTTTTGCTCGGGGACTCCGCGCACGCCATGTTCCCGAACGCCGCGCAAGGCTTTTCGCAGACTGTCGAGGATATCGGTGTCCTGGACTACTTGCTGTCGCTAGAGTCCGACCCCGGGACAGAAGTCCCGAAGGTTGCTCAGAATTGGCAACACATACGCAGACCCCGGGTCGAAAGGATCCGAGACTACGCGAGATGGAACACCCAGCTCTTCCTCGGCGAACCACTGGCCGGGCGCTACGACGAGGAGAAGTCCACCGTAAAGTCACTGAAGGACACGGTCCCGGACATGCACGCACCTTTTCATTCCAAACGCTTTGTAAGCAACACTCTTGAAGACACTGTCCCGTTGTTTCTCGCTGTCGAGTTGATGTGCTGACTTTTGTCGTTGCCGCGATGTAGGTGAAGTGGGCCCTGGACTGCGATGCTGTCGAGGAGGTGGGTGGGACTTATTCTATGAGAGGCGGACATGCTGACTTTGACCAGGCGAAGAGGTATCTCGCAGCTACGAAGGCGCGGTTATAGATGAGTCGCTGCTTGGCGAGGTCTGTCTGCGCTCCGTGAGACTCCCGATACCTTACCTGATCAACTCCGCAGATTGGAGGACTCGTCGACAATCACTCCACAGTGGGACTACCGAACGTCGACAAAGAGACTTCTAGTCGTTACTCTGGTCTCACTTCGTTGCAGGCTTGCTTCGAACAAACGCAGGATGCAAATGGCTGATTCATATTGATCGGTCGCGCAACGCCAGCAGAGTGATAAAGGTACTTGGTCTCAAACCGGAAAATGTGAGAATGGACCTGTTAGACGGCATAGAAGGTCTGTGCCAACGAGCATCCGGCATCAAGATCTTTGCAACAAGCCGCGAAGAGCCCGAGATCAGACGCTCGATGGATAACCTAGGAGCTGATGCCGTTGCTGTCGATTCCGAGTCTGTGAAAGCCGAACGGGCACTCTCGCAGCTGAAAGTTCGACAAAGCACTTGATCCGTCAAAACTCTCGAAAGAAGTCAAAGGGCATGTTTTAGATGGGGATTTTGTCGACTCGAAGTGCTTAGGAAGCTTGAGCCGATGAACCTACCTCGCGTTACGCAAGCCCTTGCAGATCTACCTCGAACGCTACACGAGACATATGAGAGGATGTTGAAGAACACAGACGTGGATTATCGTTCAGAGGCCCCCTAACCGCTCTCCAATGGCTGCCTACTCAACAAGACCACTTACATTGCAAAAATTAGCAAGAGCCTGCATCATCAACCCTTGCAGCCAGTGAGCATTGATGCGTACGGACCATATGGAAACGCGCTACCCTGGACGAGGGTCACAGTAGCGTTATCGAAATACTGCTTGCTCATGGACCTACGGATCTGCCGCTTGACACAGCGTCTTCGACTGTCAACGACCGAGTCGAGCGAAGAGGCGGCAAGGGAGATTCTGATGAACCAAGCAGCGAAGTTTAACGACTACCATCCTGTCCCTCACTGTCCTCATAACCAGCAATAATTGTCACGCTTCCGGCTGCAACTACTCACTGCCACTGCTTCACATTGCCACCACTTGACGCTACTCTCCGCTGCCATCACGGTCACCGCCCTTACCGCTGCTTCAAAGGATGGTATACCAGACGAAGACGGCTATTGGGGAGCTCTGCTTCCGAGGGTTCTGCCCTACACGCCCTTTCGATCGACGCCCAGGAGCTAAGCATGCTCGAGACGCTCGCAAAGTGCCTACAACGTGTGGAGGTGTAGTGCGAGTAGTGATAGATAGATAGGGCAGTTGCAATTTAAAAACACGCCCCGTGCCCCCGGTCGCATGTTTCTCGCATCATGTCACATCATTGCCATCAAGCTAATCGATCTCAATTTCCCATCCGGTTCGCCCCGGTAGCCAGCTTCGCCGTCGCCGGCAGGACCTCCATCCGGTCGACCGCAGCCCACGTCGCCGTCAACGCCGCGAGACCCGTCAGGACCGTGCGGCCGAGGTTCATCGTCGCCCAGCGGTCGACGAGCGAGTGCACGGTGTCCTCCTGTGCTACACCAGCCTCGGCCGCTGTGTCGGTGACGGAGGTCGAGGCGAGAGATTTCGCTTTGTCCTCGAGCTTTTGGATGATGGGCTCGCCGAAGAGGAAGGTGTATGGAATGCTGGTGAGGAGGAGAGCGGCCGAGGTGGTGTAAAGGAGGGAAGGGGTGGTGGTGAAATTTGGTTCTACGAGTTCATTAGTGGCTGTGTTTGAGTGGCGGCTCATGATGGATGAATTCATGCTTACCACGGAACGCCATGTAGCCAAAGACCGACCCTCCGATGGCCACGACGGCGGGGGCGAGCGCTTTGTCGCTGTCGAACATCTTCTTCCATTGCTTGGCGAGCAGCGGGGCGGGAGCTTCGAGGAGAGCTGGGGTGGTGGAGAAGGATTGGGAGAAAGTCTTGCCTGTGATATCGTCAGCGACTGTTTCGGTCGTTCTACTCGGAAAACATCTTGAGACATACCGCAGAAGAAGGCAGTGGCCGTCAGCCCGAGGACTTGCGCGACGCGCAGGCCGGCGCCGAGCTCCTCGGTGTAGAAGAGACCTTTGTTGGTGAGGGTGGCCATGTTGTGATGGACGGTGCTTTCTCTCGAGGTCGGGATGTAGTAGGTGATGATGGATCGAGGAGGAAAGAGAGATGAGAAGAGGATGGTAAACGATTTGAAGTGTAGACAAACGTCTTGTTTCCTGTTTCGTCTCCGCCCTTGCATCACAATCACATGCTACCGCGTTGTAGAGCTTGAGCTCGGGCCAAGCTTGTCGTCACGGAGTCACGTGCGAATATCAATCTCTCCCACTTCCATTCATCTCCAACATCTTCGCAATCCACCTCTTTATATATACATGCACATGGTCACATACCGGCGCAGATCAGAATCTTGGACGACAAGAGATTGTTTGATATGAGGCACTAGCCTACCCTGGACTGTCCTTTGGACGGCGTGAGCGAGGTCCCATACGCCTTTACCCTTCCTGATCGAAGGTGATCAGTGAAGTGTCGGGATGCATGATCGTCGGATGTCATACACACGGCAGCTCCAGACGTGGACAAATCCTCTCTGGGTTTTCTCGAAACCAAAAATTGCTCATACCTATGGTTAAGAACGTTCCATGCAATCTGTATCCTCTCTCGTGTTGATGACTGATGTCTGCGTGGAAGACTTCGTGGGTCACATGAGCGAGGATTACCTTGGATCTACTCTCCTTTCCTCGCGCGGTCAGCAGTCGGCTCAAGCTACGGTTTCTTCATCTTGTACGAACTTACATCGATATCCGAGCCAATGTAGTTGGTACAAGACCGAAGACAGCCGCTGTAGGAATCGTGATTATGCAAAGAGCACCCTTGGATAGGCTCCCGTCGGCTCTAGAGGTCAAGATCAGTTTGTCTGTCCATTCTTGAGACTGGCTGAAATCTTCAAAGGCCAAAGGGTGAAGGTTGTGTATTTATTATGCGGAAACAGAGCCGGGTAAAATCCGCTCACCGACGAGCACCGTTTCCGCTTTGGGCCTCGGCAAGCGACCGAACTCCAC
>Ga0268244_10000760_pt1 | contig 12322 bp, 19 predicted proteins | sample AgamicMgSfe_FD_200258 | JGI IMG/M metagenome (GOLD analysis project Ga0268244, IMG submission 200258) | Agave microbial communities from Guanajuato, Mexico - Mg.Sf.e (v2) (version 2) | ecosystem: Host-associated > Plants > Phyllosphere > Phylloplane/Leaf | place: Guanajuato, Mexico | collected... | reverse complement strand
CCACCACCACCACCCTTCTCTCCTGCGAACCCTATCAACAACAACAACAACAACAACAACAACAACAACAACAACAACAACAACAACAACATCATCTCCACTGTCAACACCAAGTCTTCGTGCAGCTGCGCGCCCTCACGTCACCCTCGAAGATCCATTGTTGATCCGGCGACAAGGGATTGAAACGGACCAAGGTACGTACTCAGATCTACATGTTCCACCTCCCCAACTACCTCTTCTCACATGCGATATCTCGTCACAACAATCTCAAACCCTGCAAGTCCGCAAGCGTAGTGCTGGGTACCTGCATACGGGATGTTCGGAGCTTACTATGGCATCAACATTGCCTCAAACCCATCACCCATCTACGCATCGTGATCCTTCCTCCACGAACTGACCGTGTCTGATCTCTCTCACAGCTTGACGACACAACCCCACCATGTTCAAATCCTGCCTGCTCCGGCAGGTTTCAAGAGCCTCCACCACCGCCGTCCGCCCGCCTACACCTTTCTCTGCACCTGCAACCGCCGCCGCGCGTTTCCCAGGCCGCCGCACATTCAACCATGCTCGCATCCTGCGCGAGCGAAGCAAGGACGACCCCAAACAGAAAGACGAGCAGTTGGAACGCAGACACGACGAGTACAGCACGGCGGGCACCCCCGGCGCGTTCGAGCACGAAGGCCAATTCTCTCGAACGGATAATACTATTAGGGTGGAGTATCCCGACGAGCCGGATCTGCCCAAGTCGAAGCCGGTGCAGGGCCGCGGGAGCTTTCACTTCAAGCGCACGCTCGCCAGCTTTAGCTTGGAGGATCGCGTCGGCCTCGTCACGGGTGGCGCGAGAGGGTTGGGTCTGGTCATGAGCCAGGCGTTGGTCGTGAGTGGAGCTGATGTGGCCATTGTCGATCTCAATAGTACGTTCCGTCAGGAGAGGGTACTGCACGCGGGAGACGAGACTGACACCGCGTTCACAGAGGAGGAGGCGCAACGGCAAGCCGAGGTGCTCATGAAGGACTTCCGCGACACCAACCCGGGCTCGGACAAGATGCCCAAAGTCACCGCCCACTACGCCGACGTCTCCTCGCCCGACTCCGTCAACGCCGCCATCAAAGAGATCCTCGACGTGCACGGCAAGATCGACAACCTCGTCACCTCGGCCGGCTTCACCGAAAACTTCGACGCCATCTCCTACCCCCACGACCGCATCCAGAAGCTGTGGGGCGTCAACGTCGACGGCACCTACCTCTTCGCCACGGGCGTGGCCCGGCATCTGATCGAGCGCGGCGCGCCCGGCAGCATCGTCTTCATCGGCAGCATGAGCGGTGCCATCGTCAACGTGCCCCAGCCGCAGGCACCCTACAACGCGGCCAAGGCGGCGGTCCGGCACTTGGCGGCTTCGCTGGCGGTGGAGTGGGCGCACGCGGGGATTCGGGTGAACTGCATTTCGCCCGGGTACATGCTCACGGCGCTGTAAGTTCCAACTATACTTCCGCTATTGGAGTTTTTCCGCGGAGACTGATGTGAATTTTTTCCTATCCAGCACGAAAAAGATCCTCGACGACAACCCGGAGCTCGCGAACAAGTGGACGAGTCTGATCCCACAGGGCAAGATGGGTCGGCCGGAAGACCTCATGGGTGCCGTGACGTTCTTGTGTAGTGACGCTTCGGGATACGTGACGGGTGCCGATCTTCGCGTCGACGGTGGCTACACGGTCACGTAGACCGGTCCCTCGGGTTTGCGTCCACACCGCATAGCATGCTCGTGGTATGGCGTGGATATTGCTTATTGTACGATGGAGAGGATGAAGAGAAGAAAGGATATTATCAGCGGTGCGGCGAGAGAGAGGAAGAGCGAGGGAGAGGAAGCGAGTTTCTGCTGCTCATATACCTCGGCGGCGAAGCGGAACTGGGCCCCAAAGGTCTAGATGGCAGACAGGCGGGCTTCGGTAGACGGACGGCGGACGGTAGACGATGGAACGGACAGGGCTGGAAGTCGGGATCCCCGGTAAGAAGCGGTGTTCAAGGCGTCAGAAATGGGGATACATTTTCTTAGTCCGATGATCTTTTCGATGGGCTCATGCAGAACGTGTTGTATTATTACCATCACCATCATCGTTCATCACCGGGTATTTTCTCGCTCGTAACAGTGGTGAAGTGGTCGTATCGCCTGCGCCATCATCCAAATTGTCCGGCAAAGGAAAGGAGAACCGCTGGTAAAGGCCGTTATCGAAGCGCCCCAGTCTATCCCTGTGCGCGCCACGATTGTGAGAAGTGAAAAGGTTGCAACGGGCTCGAAACGGTGTTGGGTCTTGGTGACGCACGCCCTGAGCTTGTGAAATTGGAGTTGGAGTTTGTGAGCTGTATCCCGTTTTGCATCGGGTATTGAATACCGAGGGATGAAGGCGAGGATGATTGATGTTGTCGCAGTACGTGGTCCATTGCCGGAGTTTATAACAGCCCGGTCGACAGGTCGATGGGGTGACCTCGGTTGCGATATACGCGCCCTCTGAGAGTGGTGACAAGGAAAGACTGGGAGGTATGTCCCGCCGCGGCCACTCCTCACTATTTGGAGAGGGAGGTTGGGGGGTCCTGGAGCGAGCAGTAAGCAAGCGAGCCTCGAAGCCAGCCGGCCCATATTTGCGACTGCTGAGCGCCATGGCCAGCAATGCCACAATCCTTACCCAGCGCTGCCGCGCCAGCCGAATCGTGGCTTGCAGAAATCGTTGGAACAGGTCGTATACGAGACAAGGTTTTCAGGCGGAATGTTAGCGGGGTAAATCTGCGGTTTTCCTGAAATGTAGGGCGAAGGTTGACCGGAGTTGCTGGTTGCTTCCCGCCCATGTTCGAGAGGAAGTACTGCAAGCCTCTGCCGGCTTGTCGTGCCCAGGCTGAGTGGGTTGTTGGAGGTGGTCGAAGCCTCTGGCGTGGCTGTGCTCGAGGCTTCGTTCACGGCGAAGGTGTCTAATCAGTGGGCGACAGCCTTGCTATAGTAAGCGCTCGTTGAGCGTCAGGTTGTTGCTGACCTTGCGGCTGCGCTTCGGACGTTGCTCGTCAGGTGCCTTGTAATTGATGTCTTTCCCAATGGACGTCGGCAGGAAGGGTGGCGAATGGCTGGTGGTGGTGCTGCCGTTTTTGCTAGTAATCAGGTCTCGAGCGGGCAGACGTACGGCTCAGTCGTGAACGATCTGGGATATATTCCACCCAGTGGGACTGCGCCCTCAAGGATCCCCCATCGACAGGGCCTAACGCAATGTAATATAGCCGTGAGGTGCAAAACATGTCGGAGTCGCCAGCCGAGAACGTGATGGAAGGGATGTGGAGGGTGTACTCCGTGTCGCGGGAAGAGGAAGGTCACGACGTAGTCGTAGATGTTGGCCCCGAGGCACGACGAGGCACCGCTGATGCCGCTGCTCTTGAGCGTCTATATTGCCGAAGGGATTCAGGTCTGTGCTGGTGTCCACATCAAGGTGCGCCCTCTTCGAGTCGGATGCGCTGTTCAGGCTGAAGTGATCTCCGGGCTACTCGCGTAGGTTCCCTTCTCGTGCTCACGACGTGAATATAAGAAGTTCGGTAGGAGACTCCCGATTGAACATCATTGACGGATAGACGTACTCGTGGTCGTGGGTTGTCGCCAAGGGTGCATTTGTATTTCCAGGACGGTAGGTCAGCGCGACCTCGATTAGCGAAACACCTTCTTCTGACATCTCGACAAAGGGGGGCAGTTCGGCCCGCGTGTTGAACCTGCGTTGTCCGTCACGTCCATTCCGCTGCTGTCTGCTGACATTTTCGGCCCGCGTGCTATGCCTGCGGTATCCGTCACGTCCATTGCGGTGCTGTCCCGATCATGGGCGCGTTCGGCGGTGGTCGGCACGGCCGGCGCCGACGATCGTGCGGCTACTACTCACGGGTGCCGACGGCGCAGATCGCGAAGGTTTGCGTGGAGGAGAACAGAACCAGGCTCTTTGGCGGAGGCGTTCGGTTGGCGCGAGAGCTATGGGCGCTTGAATTGTTGCGGTATAGAGTATACTGGGATCGTGATTCGTTATAAGGTATATACTTGCTAGATTGCCAGTCTTCGACCAGTGCAAAATCGTGTTGGCGATCTATCGACAGCAGGAGTCGAGCTTCTAGGCGGGAGACATCGAAGTGCCTCCGGCGAGGAGTCAAATGGCTTCGATTGTGATACTGGCGATGAAGGGGAGGCGCAGCTGGCGCGGGAGGTGGTGTCTACACCATAGTCTCCTTCCTAGGCCGGGGAGAGCGTGGACCGTGCGGGCCAGGATGGCCGCGAATACCGTCGTGGGTGCGTTCTCTGCCGGTGGATCCAAAGGGGGACGAGCGGTATATGTTCCTGGCGAGGATGCCGCAGTACCCGGCACGGAGTGCAATCAGCAAGCGTTTGACTGAGTCGGGGGAGGGTTGTAGGTGATGAGAGACCGGGTGTACATTGATAATGCACGAAATGAGAGTGCTGCGGAGACTGGGCAGGTTCTCGTGAAGATGAAGAGCAGGGGGGTGGGTGGAGAGGTTGTGGAGGCATACCACTGAGGAGACTGAGCGGATTTTTGGGAAAGAGATGGCTGGGAGCATACATATACGTTGCCGCCATGAGAGTGAATCTGTGAGGCTTTGTACTGAAATCAAACACGCAGCGTCAACACGTTGAATGCCGGATAAAGACAACTGCTCTGGACCAATGTCACCACACGTGTCTGAATGAGAAGGAAAGTGAAGTAACCGTCGAATCGTGTTTGCGCGTATGCATCTTCTAAGAAGATCACGCCCAAGTGATCCACGTGATTCGATATGGAAACTGTCAGATGCTGCTTGACGTATTAGCGCTCCGGTACTGGAAGGTGGAACGTAGTATATACTTAAAATCCATTCCGTGACCTCGGATCGGGGTTCCACTCTTCATTTTCCATGCTCACCCTGAGCTGCTCGAGCAACGGCTTCATATTCTGCATGTACGTCTCTTCGTCCACCGTCTCTTTCGCCGGCAGAGCCTCCATACAAAAGCTCTGAGCCACATCATCGTAGCTCCATCTCCACCAGACCTTCTCCGGGTTCGCGGGACATCTGTCGTACCGTTCGTAGTGGTCGATTTTCATGATCAGACCGATCAGCCGGTTGAACCAGGTCCTGAAGTTACCTTTCACAAGCGCGTTGTTGCGCACGAACACAAAACGCTTGACGCCGTTGAGCGTGCGGAGGAGCTGGGCGATGCCGGACGTGAAGTCGAAGAGGTAGTGCCAGAAGCTGGAGCGGTGAAGCACGACGGTCAAGGTGTCGAGACGGAGATTGGACATGGCGAACGGGTAGCCGTCCCAATCGACGAGTTTGTGGAAATGTCGAGCGTCGGCGACGAAGGTGATGGAGCGTATGGCCTCGATCTGTTTCGGTTGCAGGATCGATAACCGCTCAGGGATGTTGTTGGAGATGAACAGGCTCGACGAGACGAAGCATGTCTTCTTGAGCGCAAGCAGGTTGCCGTCTTCGTGCACCTGACGGCATGTGAACAAGGGTTGAAGACAGGCATTGGCGCCATATTCGTCATCCAGGATGATGCCGCCAGAGAGGCCGTGGTTCTTGAATCCGTCTCCGTGCAGGCTATCCTCGAAAACATATTCCAGAATCGCGATTCGTACTTCGGCAGGTAGAGCTAGGAATCTGCCATGCGCGCAAGGCGTTTCTTCCATGGTCGAGACGTCCATCTTGGTAACTACAAGGCGCGTACGTTACTGCGTCAATGACAGTTGCAGAAAGGCAGAGAGGCTACGAGATCAATGTCCACATGACGGGCATGAAGCAGTGGCCGTGAAGTTGATTCGGCAGCCCCTCAACTGCCGCTTTCGGACAGCTCACAAACCAGGGTCCCGACTGATCAACGCATCACGTGATTCTTATCTTTCGCACGTAGGTAATTTCATCAAGCGGATAACGACGACATGCTGTATCCAGTTGCAGGAACCATACAGAAGGGAGCAGGACATCGTTATCTGCATCACCACCGCCTTCGCCATCCTGTAATCCAACCCAGCTCTCTCGTGGATATGCCTATTATGGATGATGGCATACGTGAACACCTTCACTGCGCCCACACCATTGGCACAACGTATTCGCGAGTCTATTGCTGAAGGATACTTCCAAGTCATCTCTCCAATGTATAAAGACTCGGTAGGTACAGTGCTCTTTTCGTGTGGACCATTCAGGACATCAGGCTGAGTGCGCCACTCACCGCACCTGGTCACCAACGAGTGCTTTGCAATCCCTCCACAGACCAATGGACACATCTTTCAATGCTCCGGTACTCTCGAGCACGGGATAGATCACAACGATGGACATGGAGCACCAGACCCAGATAAAGCTTACGACGATCTGCAGGGCCAGCACAGTCAGCGTATCCCAAAGACATGGGTAGGAGTTGCAGCCATGAGCGTACTCACCCAGCCAGTGAAGAAGGCTTTGCTGTATATGTACCCTGTACCGAACAACGTGAAGGGGACGAGGAGGATGGCGACCACGCCAAAGATCACATTGGCGCCAATGGCAATCCGCTCGGCTTTCTTCACAGCCACAGGGTCCATTGGCTCCATGTGCTTTGCTTCGAGGAAGTCCACGATCTCATTTCCAGTGGGGATGAAAGCTTCTGGCTCCGGTGCCAACATCGGCGGGGAAGATCCAGCCTTCTCCTCGTCTTTGGCGGATGAATACTCGCCGTTCGGTGGAGTATCTGCTGCAGGGGTGTCGATTGCGATCCCTTGAATCTTATTGCTGCGCTCAACATGCCTTGCGTCCGTGCTTGAGCGCTTGGCAGGAAAAGCGAACGTGAGTACGATGGCCATCAGGAAGCCGACGCCCCAGGACGTAACATTGCCCGCTACGGCGTTGATCGTATTCCCTGAGGTTTCCACCGTGATCGAACCGGAACGCTTCCTGAACCCAGATGATACCAATGTCAGGATATGGCAGAAGGTACGCAGTGGATGATTGCTTACCACGTCGTGATGAACCAGGCGGTGAGGCCACAGGCCATGCCTATCCATGGTGCGCCCACTGCTGCTACGGTTGACATGCGTTTCCATAGCAGTATCAGCCCGACCGGCACGGAGGCGCCGCCGACGATGATGGCCAGGACAGTCAATAGCCATGTCAGGTTCAGCCCGACTGCGTTCAACATACAGCAAAAGCCAGCCAGCACCAGTGCGTACAGTACAATGCCATAGTGTGAAATCTGTACCAGCTTTGTGGACGAAGACTCCGGCTTGAAGTACGTCTTGTACACGTCGAAGGTGAGCAAAGACGACACGGCAATCAGCTCAGCGGAAGTCGAAGACGTTACTGCCATGAACAGGAGTACTAGCATCAGCACGGCTCCGCTTTTACCGAGCAACGCAATGGCTGTGGCTGGCGAGGAAAGACCGGCATTGTTCTGTGCGGTCGACAAGGGGTTGGGATATGTCGGGAATTGGGGATTGCTGGTAAGTGCAGCACACCCCAGCCCCATGGCTGTGGCGAAACCGAAGGGAATGCCGTACCATGCAATACCGCCCAGAATGTAGGCCCGGACGCTCGTCTCCGGCTTGGAGGCAATCGCTCGTTGCCAGTACGCTTGATCAAGCCAGACGGTACTGAATCCGGTACTGAAAAGGTCGATCGCGAAGACGAGCCCATCCACGGACCGAAATCCCAGATATGACTCATCCACGTTGCCAGGTATCGGCATGGTCCGAGAAGCCTGCTCGAGGAGATCGTAGAACTTGCTCGGCGAGCCTATCTTGTCGCTAGTTGCGTAGATCAAGAAGCCGAAGACGAAGATGGCGACGAAGAGAACGATGGTCTGCGCGGCTCAAATTAGACACCATCCCCACAATACATTGCACTTGCCTCGGGCACAGCCTCCATCCCTGAACTTACTACGGTCCTCGTCAGCACAGATCACGTCCCGTCACCAATAGTTGCACGTGTACTTGCCGTGGACATAATCTGCGATGAAAGTCGATCGTAACCCGCCGGCGATGACATACGCGGCCACGACCAATGGGATGAGGAAGCAGGCAGCGTAGACGTTCATCCCCGTCATCGCGGCGACGACCTGAGATCCTCCCAGAACCAGACAAGCCCCAACGAGCATATTCGTTGCGAGCCCGTTGAAGAGGTACGTCAGGTGGGCGGCCTTGCCATGTCGGGCAAGCACGATTCCAGGGAAGCTGGGTGCATGTCAGCATGTCTGGTGCGGACACCCGCAAGGGACCCGTCCACGGACGTATGAGCACCCGGCGCGTTCGCCTTGATTTTGATCTAGGAGCAAAGGTTTAGCTTGACATTTGGTCGCCGATCGGGCTTGCCTTCGTCTGACTCACCGCGATGAGAGCGAAAAGCAGGATCTGGAACGTGCCCATTGCCCCGTACCACATCGGCCCGCATACACCGTACGAGTAGGCGAACGTCGAGCTGGTCAAGAGCGTAGCGCTCCATGTCCACGCTGTCACGAGTCAGCCCCCGACGGCTACTTCGATTTCTGTTCCGTACACGATACGATGCCTGCGGCGATGAGGCCTGGTTTGACGGAGCGAGATGCCGTGTTGAATTCTTCGGCTTGCCTGCCAGTTTTTGTCGGATTAGCCATCGTACACATGGCTAGTGTTCCAACTGTACTTGCTTGGTCGAGAATTGCGTCTGGTCACCGTCAGTGGGCTGGCCGTTACGGCGGTCGTTCGTAGCTTACATAGCGGTTCTGGAGCCAAGTTATACCCAACATTAGAATAGCGAACACGCCGCCAATGCCTATAACGATGCCATAGCCGGCGCCGCTCGGCAGGATTCGAAATCCGTCGCTGCTAGCCATTGCGTGAAGGAGATTTTGCGATGAAGACGAATGATGAATTGAGACTTCGTCAACTTACTGGCTCGTGTAGCAGCTTCTGTTATGAGCATATATGCGTCTTGTACGGCTTGGGTTAAGACATGTCGCAAGATTGATCAGCGTGGATCACTACCTACTTACATATGTAGGTAGATAAGGACCACGGTCCGCTATCTCCGTCTCTGGAAGGGTGTGAGGACGTGGTGAAGCATACTTCTTCCCGACAACTGATAAAGCTGCTCGTGTATCTCGGTCTTTCGAAGGGTGAGAGGACCTGGTAAAGCACTTCTCTCAGTATACTTGATAAAGCTGCCTGTGTCCCAAAAAGGCAGGAGGAAAGGCATGCTAAGCGGCAGAAGCACTGTGTCCACTGCTGGAGGGGGCCACAGTGCCATGTTTAGAGTGCGGGCTCGCCAGGGCGGTGATAGGCAGAGATTGTGACGAGAGGTCGCAGCGACTTGGTCTCTATGGCGTGGCGTGCTTGTAACGATCGAGCACAGAATTCGAGGGATTCTTGAAGTTGACCACGTGATGAGCCGATAGCGATCCAGATAAGCTTGCCGTCATCACGTGATGTTTGGCTGTAATGCGGCGATTTGCTGAACTTTTCCCTACATGTACTCTCAAACCGATATCGTGTGACGAACACGCCTTTTCTGCCATCGAGTGCCTGATAAGATGAATCTGTAATAAATAAGACACGTCTCTCCGCCCAAGAGTGGACAGCAAGCACAACGACCGTTGTGACCCACCGCGCGAAGAGCACCCCCCACGCCCGCCCGACTCAGGGAGGTTGGGGAAGCAACCGCCCCCGCCAAACCTTGATCCCACAATCACCAGTATTACATCACCATCCACAACAGTAGCATCCACGCAGAGTACCTACGTAACCATCGAACTCTCGATGACATCTCTGCCTCGACGTCCGACTAAGTCCACCTCGACGTCCACATCAGCGCCAACGATGGCGGCCGCGGGACAGCACGACTTCCCCGCGCTGTTCGCGATCGAGGGCTCTAGCAGGCACGAGGGTAAGGACTCGTACCGAGTCGTCTGCCGTAACCGTGACGGTCCAGAGCCCAGCCTGCTGACGGAACCACGCAGTCATCCTCGTGAACCCGGGCCACGACCTCGACGAGCTCAAGCAGTCGATGGAGGCCCTCGTCGTCTCCTCGCCCAACTGTCAAGAATTCATGAGTAAATACAAGAGCAAAGGCAGCAAGGAGGCCGTCAAGGAGATCAAGGTGAAGTGGGGCGGCAAGGACAAGCAGCTGTTCCCCAAGGACACGATACTGACGGAGGAGAACTGCGAGGCCGTGTTGAGGATGATGGCGGTTGGAGTGGGGCAGGATGTTTTCGATATCAAGACGGAGAGCGTGAACACGGAAGAGGGCGGTGCGAAGGAGGGTGGTGCTACAGAGGGAGCCAAAGAGGGTGGTGTCAAGCAGGGCGGTGCGAAAAAGAAGTAGTAGCATTGGAACGGCTGTCCACGAAATCTCATGAAATCTATATAACGACCCCTTTCTTGACCACGGACTTGGTGGAACAGGACCGTGAATGCGTAGCAGTGTCAGCTGGTCAAAGACCATATCCAGGCTCGAACATCGTAACGACGAGCGAGCCCTCGTCGTTCGTCTCGCTTGTCTAACACCAATGACAAGATACGGCCCATCGGGAAGATCCGACATCTCGGCTTGTGGAAGCGCCGTTCAGCCGAGTAGTGTGGGATTGAGGAAGCCACGCGGCCACGCCATGCAGTCCGACAAATACTACCTACAGTCTACAGATGCTTGTAAGGCTTCAGCCTTGCGCCGCTGGACGACCGGCACGTGAGCCGACTGGGCTGCACGGTCAATGATCATCAGACCTGTCCAACGGTCTCAGTATCCGAGCACAAAGCAGCGAGAAGATTCATTGGCTGGAGTCTACTCCGGGGTCAGTCATGCGGAACTCACGGCAGCTATACTACTGCCCGGCTCGGTAGACCGTTGTGACCAAGTCAAGTTTCGAGTCCATGTGCTGTCGTGTGACCTTGCCGAAGTGCATGTACAAAGTATTCCGTATCGTCCGGTATTTGGGATATTCCTGCCTGTCGGCACCCGTATTGTGAGGCAAACGCAAGGAATGGCTGTCATACCAGCATCTCTTCTACTTTGGAAGAGGCCTGCACCGGTGATTCGTTCACCAATCGACTGTCAAACCGACCTGCGCAGATGATCGATCTTCCCCCACTCTCGCGGACCCGGTGCCGCGTGCTAACGAACTGTGGAACGGTGTAGCGACATGCGCAAATCAGCATGGGCACGGCGGTTGCAATCTATCGCGCGTCGTCGGGCAACCTTGTGACGTTGTCCTTCAGACGTGCTGACACCGGATGTGCCCCGAAGAGTGTGACAGATTGATCACGCGGGACGACTCTAGGTGAGGGGGGAAGCTACCGTTCTATGCTGCGGTGTCTAGATAGATATACCTACAGTACCTAGGTACCTTATGTAGCGAATGGAGGGGTTTGCTGACAAGCAGAAAGTCCAGAGCTTCCAGTGCCGGCAGTGGATCGCGTGCCGATGTTGGCTGGATTTACAAATGAAGTCGGCCTGCGGTCCTCGTGCGCACTACTTGCGTGCGCAGTCCCTGTACGATGGTGGAGGAGGGATTGAGGTTTTGCATAGAAGGTGCTCACAGAGTCACACCGCAGTCAAGATCGAAGCCCTCTGGATCTCTGATGATGGCGGCTCCGGTACAGGTTTCCGCTGGCTGGACTGCTTCCCGTGGAACGGAGAAGGTTGACCAATGGGCATATTTATGCTGTATAAGATGTATAGTGCGGATCGGCTGAAGAGGGGTATCAAACCCAAACTGACTGCGTGGCCCGTGGTGTCTGCAGGTTGTGACCTGAGAGATGTCGGAGACTCGGGGTACGCCGGTACGGTATGAGGTGCCCCAGTACACAAGCCAGAGGTGGTCACAGACTTTTGGCGAGCCGTTCACATGGATTTGAGGTTGCAAGCAGACGGGACGTGTCCCCTCCTAGAGCCGTGTGACCTTCCATTGCCATCAGTCCACGCGAGATGCGAGGCGAGGTGGTGTGAGCTGCCGGTCCAAAGTGCCAGCAGAAGCGCACAGCGCTCGGACTCCCATGTCAGTAATAACAGTGAATACAGCTATACGTTACCTCCTATACAGTCGAAGCAAGACCTCGTTGTTTGTTGTTGTTGTTGTGGTTGTTCTTATTATAGAGGAGTACGGTCTCACCAAGCCGTCAGCCCCGGAAGTTGACATTGGCATCTCATCGCCATCGCATCCCGGTCCGAGCTTTCGACCCCAAGCGGCCCCAGCGCCGTGGCCTGCCTTCCCGCCGTGCACGCTACGCCCCATTTGCTGCTGCTTGGGACTCGAGCTTTGCGCCGCAGCCCTTCTTGCGACCGACCGACCGACCGACCACCCTCTCCCCACCCT
>Ga0268244_10000759_pt1 | contig 12342 bp, 11 predicted proteins | sample AgamicMgSfe_FD_200258 | JGI IMG/M metagenome (GOLD analysis project Ga0268244, IMG submission 200258) | Agave microbial communities from Guanajuato, Mexico - Mg.Sf.e (v2) (version 2) | ecosystem: Host-associated > Plants > Phyllosphere > Phylloplane/Leaf | place: Guanajuato, Mexico | collected... | reverse complement strand
AGTATGTAACGTAATATAATAATACATTAACCTATAATGTTACTTATCCTGTTATTTTTTATTCCTATAATCGGTATCATTTCTATAGTTACAACAATAAATAGTGTAAATGCTATCTCATATTCAAGACAAATTAAATTGATTGCTACTACATTAATGTTTTATTTTAGATTTAGAATATTCAGTATTGGTATTTCCCCCTCAACACAGGGAATATTTCTGGCAGTAATAATATCTATATTGTCATATATATTTGGCGGTGATTATATATATTGTATGGAGAATCCAGAAGGAGGGTTACCAGAAGCCAAAGATTTATTAAGACATATGCAACTAGATGCCGAATATTGAAAACTAGAGTTTAAAGAGAATAATTTCCACCTTGTGACAAATCCTGAACAACAATTAAACCGTGAACAATTAGCTTATTACAATCAGGTTTGTACAGAAGGTAATCTAGCACAATCTAATGTAACTGAGCAAATAGCAGTGATTAAAAAACTACAAGCTGAACTAGCTTCAGCTAGTCAAGCCACTGTAGTTAGTAAAAGATCATTTTCGCATTTAGGTGATAACCCTTCTGCTACTTCTAGTAAAAAAAATTCATAAATAATATATATATATTAATAATAAGAGTATGTAACGTAATATAATAGTACATTAAGTTATAATGTTACTTATCCTGTTATTATTAATACCTATAATAGGTATCATTTCCATAGCTACAACAATGTATAGTGTAGATACTGTTTCGTATTCCAGACAAATTAAAGTAACTGGTTTATTTACATGTCTAAGTAATTTATTTATTTCATTAATTGTCTTTATCTTTTTTAATTTTAGTAGTAATCAGTTTCAATTTGTACAAGAATACCATAAAGTAAGTAGTTTTGATTTTTATCTAGGTGTAGATGGTATATCAATATACTTTGTAATTTTAACCACGATAATAATGCCTATTGCACTGTTATCTAATTGAAGTTCAATATCAGAAAATGTCAAATCATATGTAATAATTATTTTATTACTTGAAACATTATTATTAGCGGCGTTTTTAGTATTAGATGTATTACTATTCTATATCTTTTTTGAAAGTATACTACCACCTTTGTTTATATTAATAGGTTTATTTGGAAGTAGTAACAGAGTTAGAGCGAGTTTTTACCTTTTTTTATATACATTTAACCTAAAGTGTAAGAGAGCCAAATTCCGGGGAAACCCTAAAGCTCTAGTAACCAAGGTAATAGAAGAAATTTTATTACTGGCTTGATTAATGTCTCAAGGTATGGTAATATCACTAGTTTTCAGTTATGAAAAGCATCTCAAATTTTCAGATGTAGATACATGGGCGATCGCGGATCTAAATCATCTTAAATATATAATACGCAGTGCTTTAAATAAACCAAGTCTAAGCCGTTGGTTATATAAAGGTGTAAAAGAGCAACGAGTAGATGGTTCTCCGAATTCTTCGTATACTGGAGATTTCGTAAGGTGTACTCTAGTCGCTGGGAAACCAGTTCTTGGTCGAAAGATTCATTTCCATTCTGATAAAACCAAATTTTCAAACCTTGCACTTAAAAGGTGTATACATTCAAATAAAAGTGTTACATGCTCTGATCTAAGTGGGAAACCCTCACTAAAACTGGAAGATAAAGGTCAAAACAGAAGAGGTGAAATATTACCTTTTGGCTAGACGCTGGATTCATAACCGGATTAGTAGATGCAGAAGGGTGTTTCACGATAGGTTTGGCTTTTTTTTTAACGCTTTGCGCTATATATAGCGCAAAGCGTTAAAAAAAATGAAAGTGATAAATACAAAATGGCATACCAAGTAGTAGCTATATTTAAAATTGCTTTACATAAAAAAGATTTTTATTTATTGTCTCAAAGACAAGATTTTTTTGGAGAAGGTAGTATTACAAAACACGGAGAAACTACTATCCAGTATACAATAAAATCTATGAAATATTTAAAAAAAGTCATTTTTCATTTTCAGGAATATTTTTTAAAAACTGAAAAAGCCGTAGATTTCTTGCCATTTAAAAAAGGTATAAATTTAATTAAAAATAAAGAACATTTAAATAAAGGATTTTTAAAAATTATTAGTGTAAAAAGTTCTATAAATTCAGCTCTATGTCATGAATTGAAATTATCTTTTCCACATATCAAACCTGTATCTAGACCTAATAATTTAAAAATTATTCCTCTAAGTAATATAAGTTCTCACTGGTTCGCTGGTTTAGTTAGTGGTGACGGCTGTTTTCATATTTCTATTCGTCACTCACAAACAACTATAACTGGTAAATCGGTCATTTTAAAATTTCATCTTGTTCAACATAGTAGAGAGACTGAAGTAATGAAAAAATTAGTTTCTATTTTTGCATGTGGAATGCTAGAACTAGCATTAAAACAATGAGCTGTATACTATGTTGAACAAATTTTAAACCTATTTTTTCAAAAATAATACCTTTATTTGATAAATACCCTATTAAAGGTGTTAAACGGTTAGATTATGAAGTGTTTGTTTGTTTGTTTGTTTGTTTGTTTGTTTGTTTGTTTGTTTGTTTGTTTGTTTGTTGCTTGCTTTGTTTAAAAAACTCGCACATTTAGTGCATAATAAAGAACATTTAACTGAGCAAGATTTATCTAAAATTAATCGTTTAAAACTAAGTCTGAACTCATTTAGAGAAAAATAATCTTTATCAGGATTGCCGGTTAGCCGGTATGTTTCCAAGTAAACCAAGATTAAAGAATAATACATTAAAGTTATTTTTAATGTCAACGTATTAGGTTCTTTATTTTTATTATTAGCTATCCTTACAATGTTATCTATAATGGGTACTACTGATTTTGATGCATTATACAAAACTAATTTTAATTACTATACACAATTTTTTTTATTCATAGGAATATTTATAGCTTTTGCGGTTAAAACTCCAACCTATTTCTTAAATACTTGATTATTAAAGGCTCATGTTGAGTCACCTCTAGGAGGAAGTATAATATTAGCCGCCATCGTTTTAAAATTAAGCGTTTACGGTATATTTAGATTAATTTTACCAATATTGCCTCAAGCCTCTGTGCATTTCACACCCCTTGTCTATGTTATATGTGTAATAACTATAATATATGCCAGTTTTAGTACTTTAAGAACTATAGACGTAAAGGAATTAATAGCATATAGTTCAGTAGCACATGCAGCTGTATATTTAATGGGAAGTTTCAGTAATACAGTAACAGGTATTAATGGTGCGGTTTGTTTGGGTTTAGCCCACGGATTTGTTTCTTCAGGTTTATTCATATGTGTAGGAGGAGTACTGTATGATAGATCTCATACCAGATTAATAACTTATTACAGAGGTATAGCGCAAATAATGCCTTTATTTTCTATCTTGTTTTTTATATTATGTTTAGGTAATGCTGGTACCCCTTTAACTCTAAACTTCATTGGTGAGTTTATGTGTTTATACGGAGGGTTTGAAAGAATGCCTATACTAGGAGCAATGGCTAGTTCTTCTATTGTTTTAAGTGCCGCTTACACAATGTATATGTTTAATAGAATTGTTTTCGCGGGTTCTTTATCTAAATATTTCTTGAATAATATCCCAGATCTGAATAAAAGAGAATTTACTATATTATTAATATTAGTGGTGTTTACAGTAGTGTTAGGAATATACCCTAGTCCTATATTAGCTGGCTTAAATTATACTGTATCAACTTTAATATACTATACTCCAATGATATAATAAAGCAAAGGGGGCTTTGCCCATAGTGTTAACGTTTATATTATAAGAAAAGGCTTTTTACCTTGGTTTAAAAATAGAAGTAAGATATGATAACAAACAAAGTAAGAAACTATATATCTTTAATGAAATTACTACAGTAATAGAAGTCTAATTTCTTTTTTTATTATATTAGTATAGTATCTTATTTTTTTGATTTTTAAATATATTAGTATAGTTATAGAAGTATAATGGCGGTTTTTTTTAAAATATTAGTATAGTAATAGAAGTATAATTGCTTTGCTTAATTAGTATAGTAATGTAATTATAATTTCGCTTTTTTCACATTAGTATTGTAATAGTATTAAAAAAAAATAAAAAGGGCAAGAAAGCAAACAGATTAGAGAGAGCTTAACTTAACGGTAAAGTATGTGACTTTTAATCACTCCAATATGAGTTCAAATCTCATAGCTCTTATATGTATTACAATTATTTTTAAAAAAGAAATCTAGAGATTTAAATAATATATGTGATGGTATTTATACTTTATTTAAACAAAGATAAACAAAAATAAAAAAACCTAAATAAAGCTAAGCCAAGACTAAGCCAGATAAAGCGGTTAGGCAAGGTTTAAAGATAGTAATTATTTTTCCAAAATTTATCCTGATTTATATCTTATAAATAAAGTATTTACTCGTTATCTTATAACGAATGAAGATACCTTCTGATTGGGCCTTGTTTAAGATATTTGATACAAACCATTTAATGGAGAAAATAGAAGGAGTACCTTTAATAGAGATAAAAGAAACGAAAAATTCAATGGAGATTGAAGAAACAAAAACTTCCATGGAGATAGAAGAAACAAAAACTTCTATGGAGGTATTTGAAACAAAACCTTTAACTAATAAAATTAATAGCATAAGTATGTGATGAGAAAGATGATTTTTATCTTCCAATGCTAAAGATATTGGAACATTGTACTTAATTTTTGCATTATTTTCTGGACTATTAGGTACGGCATTCTCCGTACTAATAAGATTAGAATTAAGTGGACCTGGTGTACAATATATAGCAGATAATCAATTATACAACAGTGTTATTACTGCTCACGCAATCTTAATGATATTTTTTATGGTTATGCCCGCTATGATCGGGGGATTTGGTAATTTCTTATTACCATTATTAGTAGGAGGTCCTGACATGGCTTTCCCTAGACTTAATAACATAAGTTTCTGATTGTTACCGCCTAGTTTAATATTATTCTTATTCGCTGCTACTATTGAAAATGGAGCGGGTACAGGTTGAACTCTTAAAGGAATTAGGGAGTTTTTTTATGGTGACATAAAAATGAGTAAACTCTTCTCGATGCGTGAACATCCTCAAGTATACTACATAATAATAGTAATACAAGTAATTTACTACTCATGCATATTTTTAATGAATAATTTTAGGTTAAATTATGCGTACGTAAAAATGTGAATATCAAGGGGACAATGCGCCTGATCAGTAAATAATCGTTTATTTACTAGTCATCAGAGACTTAACGAAGAGCATCTTAAAGGAAAAATTAATAACAGATCAAGATTTGAACAATGATTAGTAGGATTCACGGATGGGGATGGAAATTTTTCTATTACTAATCAAGGAAAGAAATGAGGTTTAAGTTTCAAATTGGCTCAATCTAGATATAATTTAAGAGTTTTAAATTATGTTAAAAAAGAATTAGGAGTAGGTTCTATAACAAAAGATGGTACTAAAGGGCAATATTTTATAAGAGATAGAAAATTAATCGAATCTATTATAATACCTATATTCGACAAATACCCTTTATTGACTACTAAATATTTTGATTATCTTAAATTTAAAAAAGCTTTGCTTATATTAAATGACGTTAACTTGAGCATACCGGACAAAAATGCTAAACTTATGAACATTAAAAATTCTAAGGTTGAGGCTAATTATATATCTCCTGCCTGAAGTAACGTTATTTTACCATTAACAAGTGTAAACTCACTTAACAATGTTATGAGTAAAAGTTGACTAGTTGGATTTATAGAAGCAGAAGGTAGTTTCTACCTAACAACAAAGGATTCTAATAGAATAGTACATGGTTTTGGTTTAACACAAAAATTAGATAAAATCGTGTTAGATGGAATAGGCTTGATGCTTCATATTAATAATCCGGTTAGATATAAAGAATTACATAATCATTATATTTTAGATACCACTAATTCTAGAGCTGTTGAAAACATAATAGAGTTTTTTAACGATACAATGAAAGGAGTAAAATCTTTAGAGTATAGGATTTGAGCTAGATCTTATACAAAAAATAAAGGTAATTATGACAAATTGTATGAAATAAGAAACACTATTAGAAAATTACGAAAAAATCTGTTAGAAATACAATAGTATTTTTTTTTTTTAAGATGAAGGTATAGTCCGAACAGCAAAGAGATTTGCTGAGTGTAACCATAGTTTCTTAAATAATTACATTTACAAGAAATGAAGTTACCAACACAATTGTTACCCACCTTTATCAGGTATACAAAGTCACAGTGGACCTAGTGTAGATTTAGCGATTTTCGCTCTACACCTATCTGGTATTAGTAGTTTATTAGGTGCTATGAACTTCATAACAACAATTTTAAATATGAGAAGTCCTGGTATTAGATTACACAAATTAGCCTTATTTGGGTGAGCTGTTGTGGTTACAGCAGTTTTATTATTATTATCTCTACCTGTACTTGCAGGAGGAATAACTATGGTGTTAACAGACAGAAACTTTAATACTTCATTCTTTGAAGTAGCAGGTGGTGGTGATCCTATATTATACCAACATCTTTTTTGATTTTTCGGTCAAACTTTCGAATGGCCCTATTTAGAAGAAATTTTAAATATGTATTGCGCTATATGCTGGAACCAACTAAAGTTTGAGAGTACTAATGATATAAGTCTTGTTATGCAAGCCATTGTGGTAAAAATCTCTCCAAATAACCAGTTTAATCAGCAGGTAACGAAAAATAGATATTATTCATCTCATTTAGTAGGAACCTCAGAGACTACACGCGCAACGCTTTTTAGTACAAAAGAAATACATTTCAATCAATGGTTATCAGGCTTAATAGACGGTGATGGTAGTTTTCAAGTTAGTAAAAAAGGTTATACTAGTTGTGAAATTACTGTTGCACTGCATGACGAACGTATGTTACGTACCATACAGAATTTTTTAGGTGGTTCTATTAAATTACGTTCGGGTGCTCAAGCGGTTAGATGGCGTTTACATAATAAACCTGGCATGATAAATTTAGTTAATCGTGTAAATGGTAATATTAAACACAGTAACCGTTTGCTTCAACTTAACAATGTAAGTGCTACATTAGGCTTACAGGTTGTAAGTGCTAATGTTTTACATAAAGATCACAATTGATATGCTGGTTTTTTTGATGCAGATGGTACTATAAATTATTATTTTAAAAATGGTTATCCTCAGTTAACTGTATCTGTAACCAATAAACTACGAATAGACGTTGAAGCTTTTTTAATTAGATTTGGTGGTAGTATATATTTTGATAAAGCCCAAAACGGTTATTATAAATGAAGTATACAGTCGGAATCTGATATACTAGCTTTTGTTGAATATACCAAAATGTGTAGACCTAAATCTATTAAAGGAAAAAGATTTTTTTTAATAAAACAATATTACTACTTAGTTAAATTAAAAGCCTATGAAGCCTCAAATGATTCAAGCTTATCAAAAGCTTGAATTATTTTCAACCAGAAATGAAATGATTACAACTAAAAAGATGAAGATATAGTCCAATAAATTATTTTATTGTTAACCACTAGTTCATATTCAAGCAATACACATAAACCTGTTACATCGAATATTAAAAAGCACTCTTTAAACAATACACAAAGACCTCGTAAATTCAGTACTTCTGCACCAAAATCATCATTTACGGATTGACCTCATATTTCATATATGATTGAAGACTTAGTGAGAAAAGAACGGGATCCAAATTATCCTAATTTATGAGAATGTGACTATTCTCGTATAACTAGTGCGATTTTACCTTATTATTTTCATGTTACAGCTCATAATACCTGAGTTATTACGCCAGAATTTAATTATATGGAAGATAATCATCCTGATTATACTCTATTTAAAGTTTATATTAACCCTTATAGGATAGAAATACACGCTGTTGTAGAAATTAAAAGTAAAACTGGTCCGAGTTGAAACAAATTACTGGAACAAATGTGGACTCAGGCTGATGTATCCAAAAATAATGCAGGTAGATTATGAGCTATTGGTCAAAAGGGTCTTGAAATTTGGTTTTTCAGATTTCATATTTTAAAATACCAAGATCAAGCTCCTAATTGATACACAAACTATGAACTTTTTAAGTCATCTTAACGAGCCGCAGTTAGATGCTTTGGGTGTTAAATATGAGCATAGCGATGATCATGGTTTGGCTAGATTAGCTCTTCTTAAATGAAGATTGGATAATGAGAGGCATATTCCATATATAAACCGTAGGTTTGAATATATAAGAGTGTCGAACCCTTAAATAATTTATCGCATCCAGAAGTTTACATCCTGATTATACCAGGATTCGGTATAATTAGTACAACTATTTCAGCAAGTTCTAACAAAGCCGTATTTGGTTATCTTGGTATGGTGTATGCCATGATGTCAATTGGTGTATTAGGATTTGTTGTTTGAAGTCACCACATGTATACAGTCGGATTAGACGTGGATAAACTTGTGTTCACGGTAAAAATCTTGCTATATGCTGGAAACTCCTTTATAAGTAGTCCACTTGTATTTATTACAATCGGAACAATCTATTTATTGCAGTATTCTGTCAAAGGACAATCAGCAGGAAACTTAGCCTTTAGCACAAAAGCTACCTCACTAGCTCAAAATACTTATAATAATTTACCTTTTATTTCTGAACATGTTCCAAAACATAAAACCAATCTTACACAGACTGATTTAGGTTACTTTTTAGCCGGTTTAATAGAAGGCAGTGCTTCATTTAATAACCATGAAATAAGTCTAGTTTTATTTCCAAAAGATGTTTCAATGGCTTACTGGCTAAAAAAACAAATAGGATACGGTAAAGTCTACAAAGATCTTAATAGTTTAAAATACATATGTAACCATAGCCAAGGTATAAGGAAAATAATCTCTTTAATAAACGGTAAAATTGTAACTACTTATAAACATAAACAACTGACTAAATTTAGTGTAAATTGTAATATTACTCTAAAACATGCTATAAAGCAAATAACATTAGATAACTATTGGTTAGCAGGTTTCACACAAGCAAATGGAAATTTTACAATAGTAACCAAAGTAAACCAAAGTAAATATAATAATAAAGAGCATGACTCAATCAGATTTGAAGCCAGTGAAGCTGTAAAAGATTCTGATTTTTTTCTATTCTTACTTTATACTTTAAAAAGTCATGATAAATTGCCTTTAGAACTTTTACACAATGTTTTACGTGAAAAAGCTAGTATAACTTGTAACACGTCAAACATATGATGTTATAATAGTACAGATCTTATCCATGCTGCAAATTTAATTAATTATTTCGATAAATTTAATTTATTTGCGGATAAATATAAAGATTTTGTTAAATTTAGAAAAGTGTATGTTTATCTTAGAGATGGTAAACATTTAAGTGAAAAGGGTAAAAAAAGAATTATAAGTATAGCTAATAAAGGATCCTCAGAGACAAGCACGCAAGAGGTTTAATGTTATCATTAAATCAAGATACTGTCCACGCGAAAAATATCCCATTTTTCGTTAGCTTTTTGACAAGAGCTTATTTCACAGCTGCAACTCTAATAATTGCAGTGCCTACTGGTATTAAAATATTCAGTTGATTAGCTACCTGTTACGGTGGATCATTACACTTAACACCTTCAATGCTATTTGCATTAGGTTTTGTGTTTATGTTCACTATTGGTGGGCTTTCAGGGGTTGTTTTAGCGAACGCATCTTTAGATATAGCATTCCACGATACTTATTACGTAGTAGCTCAATTGGGCCAGAATAACTTATCTTCTTATATAGATTATTCTGCAACTGACTATATGCTGGAAACTGTATTTTTTGTCTTTTGTTTACTGTTTATTAATACGTTTTATCTTTATAAAATAGATGTTAGTAGGAATAATATTCTTTTAAGCAGTGAAAATAACAATCCGACAATAAGTCTGGCACTTATAGATACACAATCAGCAGAAAACTGTAAAGGATTCTCAGAGACTGCACGTCAGTTACCAGGAAAAGAAGATTCTAATTTTTGAAATTGATTTGCGGGTATAATAGATGGAGACGGAAATTTTGATATTAGAGTTTCTACTGCCTTTAAATGTAAAAAAGTTCTAAAACAAATTAGAATTAAATTACATAACAGAGATATTAGAATATTAAAACGCATACAAAATTTTTTACATATAGGTAGAATTAGAGCAGATAAAAATAAGCCTTATTCTATTTACATAGTATCTAGTAAAGAAAATATGACATATATTGTTAAAAATCTTAATGGTTTAATTAGAATTAAAGTTCCTAGTTTTAAACAGGCTTGTAATATATACAATATAGATTATATTGAACCTAATTATAATATAGCATTATATGATCCATATTTTTCAGGCTTAGTTGATACTGACGGAAGCATAGTATTTAATTATTCTGCTAACAGAATAGAATGTAATTTAGAGTTTCAATATAATGAATACACATGTAAATTAAATTTTTACAATACTATACTAAATTGTAAACCTGCTATAGCTATACGTAAAAAAGCTTCTTCTAAAGGTAGTTCTAAAGACTACTCATCTATATCTTTTAAATTTCAAAATGTTAATAGTATGTTATTTATATATGATTATTTTATGAAAAACAGATTATATTGCGATGTAAAATTCTATAGGGTAAGCAAAATTAAACCTTTTATAGAAATTCGTAAGTATAAAACATCACCTTTACACAGTGTAGAGCATAAAATATATTCAGATTTTGTCATAGACTGAATTAAATATGAAAACCCTTTATGATATAAGGTGCCTTTTGTTAATAAATATCTTCTGGCCGGGCACAAAGATAAATAATATACTGTTACTGGTAAAGATACAGTCCATAATTTATATAATATAAATTGCATTTCCACTACGTTTTAAGTATGGGAGCAGTATTTGCATTATTTAGTGCATGATACTTCTGAATACCTAAAATATTAGGTTTAGACTATAACATGATGTTAGCTAAAGTTCATTTCTGAATTTTCTTTATTGGGGTGAATGTAACATTTTTCCCTCAACATTTCTTAGGTTTACAAGGTATGCCTAGAAGAATAAGCGATTACCCTGATGCTTTTGCAGGTTGAAATTTAGTAAGTAGTTTTGGATCTATGATATCTGTTGTAGCTACATTTGTATTCTTACAACTGGTGTACGTTCAATTAGTGGAAGGAAAACCCGTTTCAAGATACCCATGATTAACTCCTCAGTTTTATACAGATTTATTACAAAGCTTATTAAATAGAGCCTACAATAGTTTAGAGTGATGTTTAAACAGCCCTCCTAAACCTCATGCATTTTTAAGTTTACCTTTACAAAGTTCGGTTTTGTAAGTGAAAAACTGGATAGAGCATGCATCTTAAATAAAGTAAAAAATAGTTTTACTGTTAAAGCTGTGTGTATCTATCTAGTTATTAAAACTTTAGGCTTTATTTTTCCTATTCCTGCTATTTTTGCTTTTATATTTTATGATATTACTGGGGCAAAAGTATTGTTATTCTTATTATTTTTTGTTTTTTTTAATTTATTTATTTACTTTTTTTACGTTAAGATTGTATTATTTAAAGCCATTAGTTTAAATGATGTTTTAGCATTGTTCTTAAAAAAGATATTATTTTTTTCATTAGGTTTAGTTTTAGTTTTAGTTTTGCTTTATCTAGAAATGGATTATATTACTACTCTTAAAAGTGTAATAGCAACTGGTTTGCTGGAAAATTCTTTTCTTCTAGCTGCAAATACAAATCCTATGTCTATAAGTAACCTCTTAAATAGTCCTTCTAGTTCCTCTCCAAATCCCAGTCCTAATCCTTTGCCTCCTGGACAGGGTGGGCCTTCTGGCTTTAACCACCATCATAATACATCTGAAACTTCCGATACAAGGGGAAATAGTAGATCTAACCCTCAGCAAAGTGATAACCCTGGCAATACAGTTAATACTACTACTAGCCCTGAAGCATTAGATCTAATTACAAAGTGTAGAAACTTAGGTATTTTCTTGGAAAGCGAGGTGGATTCTATATTGGCTAGTAGGAGGGCAGAACTCGCGGAAATCCCCCTGGGAGGGAATTATAAAAGAAACGTTAGTCTTGCGCAGATAGGATTTACTAGGAATAACACTGAAGAGTTGCTTACTCTACAGAGGTTTGCTATTACGTATAAGGAAAAATACCCAGAATTTTACAAAGTTATATCTAGTTATAAAAATCAGCTTAATGCTAACGTATATGCTCAGAAGATGGAAAAAGCACTTATTATTTTTCTGGATTATAGTTTAATAAATCATTTATAAGTGCTTTTT
>Ga0268244_10000757_pt1 | contig 12358 bp, 13 predicted proteins | sample AgamicMgSfe_FD_200258 | JGI IMG/M metagenome (GOLD analysis project Ga0268244, IMG submission 200258) | Agave microbial communities from Guanajuato, Mexico - Mg.Sf.e (v2) (version 2) | ecosystem: Host-associated > Plants > Phyllosphere > Phylloplane/Leaf | place: Guanajuato, Mexico | collected... | reverse complement strand
GGGATAGGGATGGTGGACTTTCGGGAGGGATAGCAATGCCTATGTAGGTAATAGTATGGCGCAAAATGAAATGACTTTCTTCTTCATACAGGAGTCGACAAGACGAACCGAGAAATCCTCCTCCCGGGGAACCCTACAGTAGCCTACTCGAAGCTAGGTACGGATGTACCTTTGGCCCGATCGAGTCTTTCGTTGGTTGAATGCGAGTCTGGAGACTGGGACCGACCTGTGCAGGGGGGCATTGCTTTCTTGGCGTGCTTCGCTATCTGTCTGGGCCCGGGCCCCGGGATCGATACTGTACTAAGGTAGGTAGTATTTTAGGTAGGTTTCCCGTCGTTTTCGCCCGGTCCAACCAACCAATCGTACCTACACATCGTGAAGTTGGAACGGACCGGGCGAGGGGAGGGGGAGAAACTCACGAGGGAGAGGAGACTCTCGATCATCCGAGATCCACTTGTGTATCCCGTGCAGTAGTAACATACCTAGGGCCGAGATTGTGAACGGCTGTCTGGTTTGGTCTGGTCTGGTCTGTACGTCGCAGGTCCTCCGTCGCACAGTACCGTGTACATAGATACATACTGTACAAGGCTACCTCGCTCACGTGCCGGCAGGGTACATTTAGTATAGCGCCACGAGGCAGAAAGCGTGTTGATGACCCGTGCGAGGAGTCTGCAAAGACGGGACATGCGGAGATCCTCCCCACGATGGTTCAGAAAGTTGATCATAACTGCTAGTAGTGATATAAAATAGATCTTCACCCCTGGGCCCGGACGTTGAATGTGCTAGCCGACCCGTCACGTGTGCGGGCGGGAAATCATCTGGCTCTCTGGGATCCCCCGAGCGAACGCGGCAAGCGGACGCGCCGGAGAAACCTGAGCCGGGTCGAGCCTACATGTACTGCCGGAGGTGTGTGAATTGAGATGAGATCTCTCCGTCTCGCGTATACAATCCCAACTTGCGCGTGGATTCTTAGGGCCAGGGGCGGCGTGGTTGGGTGGCTGTTTAGACTTGGCCTAGACTCCTCCATGACTTCCTACATACCTACATATACACAAACACTTCGGCGACGAGACGGTAGCGCAGGGGATGGCTGAGGCTGCGCTTGCAACGATTTGTACACTTCGTATGCTCCGCGGATGGTGTGTCTCGCACGGGCTTGTAGCCCTGTAATAAGGAGGCGTCTAGTTGGACAAACCCCAACGACGTGAGGCTTCATCTACCTCCCGTACATCTCTTTATTTTATATTTCTCCTTTGGCTAATCCTCCGCCAATCCCGTTTCTTGTTGAGATGATGAAGATTGATAGGGCAGATTCATCATCGCAAGGCTGGTACACAGGTCGCACGCGGCACGCCTGAATTGCCGATGAAAAGGACCACCTCCACCTCCGCCTCCCGTCTTTTGCACCACTCTCGACAGCACGGATCTGGGACGCCCTGGACCCCGAGTTCCTGACGCATACCGCAAGCCCTTCGCTCTGTTGGTGAGAGATTGTTTCATCACCGCCGGCAGTAATAAGTGCAGATGGAGAGCATGGTTCATCGGTCGTCCGTACGATCCGTCGTCAATCGTGTACGATGAGAGTGTCGCGGACGTTTCGTCCCGCCCACGGCAAGTCTTTGGCCCCGGATCCCGGATACCACCCGTGTATGAAAAGGCGGTGCCCGTCAGGCCTGTGTGTGTGCATGCCGAATCTCCACGTCAGCGTCTAGCGGCACAGCAGATCTTGACCTGGACCGGCGAAGGCTGTGAATTCTATGATCGAACTCGAGTCCGGCGTGAAAGGCGAGATCGCGACGGTGCTCAGACAGGAAGAGAAAGCCGTGAGTCGTTTTGCGACCTCGTCCCAACACTGCAACAGTGCTGGTGCGGAGGTGAGCTGGTCCTGATTCCTTCGTCTGGGATTCTGGGGACGACCGTCAACCGAACCGGTTGCGCTTACCCTCTCTAATTCAAGGATCCTGATGATGGGAAGATCGAATGTCGATGTTTCACGTAGCTCGCTTGACGGGAATCGAATAGCAAGATCCCAGTCCCATCCTGGGGACAGCACCGTCTGTCTCTTGGATCTTCCCATCGAATATCGACTTGCCTCGATGCGCGCTTGACTTCGATCTTCATCACGCCTTGTTTGATGAAGTCCAGAGTCCACACACTCTTCAACACCTCTCGAGTCAGTGGTAGGGCTGTCTCGTGGTCAGGGTTCTCATTCAGTATGACGTTGATATTTAGCGGCATTCGTGGGTGGGTGCAGCAAATCGACAACATGGTGCGTGGCAACACGGCGTCCGGAGCCACCAGGCGAACGTGCACTGTCAACCCCGACCAAGATTCCCCTTCCCAGCAAAGCCTCCGGTGCACCGAGTACGCCGACTCCATCGCCGACTCGAGACATCGACTCGCTCACTTTTAACTTTGCTTGCCCGCGCCTACATGGCCAGTGCCAGGCCGCTAGACACAACTTCGTCCCTCCCTTCTCCGGATTGTAGAAGCGTGCAGAATAATGAAACAATCATTGTGGCAAAGGCTCCTTGGCAAGGAGCTTGACCCGTAGGCCATCAGAGACTCGGAGTACGGGCTTGGGAATGGGGATCTCGGCCCGCTGGGGACCGTTTTTGCAACAAACGATGGCGATTTCAGCGATGATAGGAATAATCATAGTTCGTGAGGAGGGCATGGTCGCCGCGGATGCCAAGCGACGTTGTCGATTCGAGATACGAGAACTAGAAGCCGAAAGATGAAAGCTAAGGTACGGAAGGTTGGGACTTGAAAGGTGTAAGATAAAGCCAAAGAACTTGCCTCGGATGCCGGGCCGATCTTTAAGAGTATGAAAATGTAGAGAACCCCTTGGTAATTCAAGCAAACGTCCGAACAACACCATAGTAAACGTGCGGTTCGAGCCAGACATGCCATCGAGTGATACAGGCGTGACGTTGAGCTTCTCAAGGTCCTCAAGACATCCGTCGAGCGACCGGATGTGTCTATTTGGAGTTGTGGGAGCTTGCTTTTGGGGCTCAGGTGGCGCGCGACTCCCATAGCACGGTCTGGGAAGGACGTGCAAACCAGTCGAAAACCCTCGGATCAAGGGTGGCGAGCGTCGAGGTGGTGAAGTGGTAGAACATTAACAGAGGTCGCGAAACGTTCTGCTTCTGCTTTCATGTGCCAAGACAATGCGGCTCTGCGATTCCAATCAACCCCACATCCGCACCTCTGACTGAACCCCACCTTCGGGCAGCAAACGCATAACGAACGCAACCATACATCACACAGTAACACTCCTGCCACTACACCGCTGAACATGGCTGAAGTAGCGTCAGCTCCCGCCAGCGACGTGCAGCCGCCGAAGACTGTCGTCTACTGCGGCGTCTGCACTCTCCCTCCAGAAGTAGGTACGAAGTCAGCCGCAGCTCACGAAAGCCACTTCTACTGGCAGACTGATCTTGCCGCAGTACTGTGAATTCGGCGGCACGACCAAGAAGTGCGAAGACTGGCTCTCCAACCATCATCCGGAATTGCACGGCAGACTATACTCCGACGCCGCCGTTGCGCAGGGCCTCAGCACCCTCTCCGTCGACGCCCAGAAGCGCGCAGAGAAGGACGCCCAGAAGAAGGCGGCGAAGGCGGAAGCGCAAGAGGCGCGCGAGAGCGAGAAGCGGGCCGCATCCAAGATCTACATCAAGCGCGTGGAGCGCAACAAGCGGAAATTCGTGACCGAGATCAGCGGCCTGGAGGCCTTCGGGTTGGAACTCAAGAAGGTGGCCAAGGAGTTTGGGAAGAAGTTCGCCACGGGCAGCAGTGTGACCAAGACGGCGGCGGGTGGGGAGGAGATCACAGTGCAGGGTGATGTGAGTGACGATGTGTTTGATTGGTTGGTGGAGAACCATGAGGAGATTCCCGAGGACAACATTGAGCAGATAGAGGATAAGAAGAAGAAGAGTGCGGGATGAGGGTGGTCGGTGGCCAGTGGAGGACGTGAGGCGGTTTTGATAGATTGGCTCGAGCGTGCGTTGGGATTGAGACCAGACTGCTGTGACATACCGCTTCAATATGTGTTATGAGGACATAGCACTGCAAGGCTTTCTGTCGTCGGTGAGCAAGTGTGATGTTTGGGATTCCATATATGTACCTAGGTAGTGTTCGTAATTCGTGAACGCAACATTGAAGCTCTCGATGATGGCACGGCATGGCCCGCGCACCCGCACGTGCCGCTCTCGATGACGCCAAGCAGAACCTCGAGAGTCGGACTGCCATTCCCGGGTGTTGGACGAGCAGGAAACATGAACCTCTCGCAACGCAATCCTCTCTACATATACGCCTTTCTCGTCATCTACCGATTCCAGAGTGTTACGGCTGTGCAGACCAACCTACGGAGAAGCTCGCTCGCGTCTTGCACATCCATTACGGCACGCGGCACCGTTACACATCACGCGGCCTCCTTTTGCCGGCTCATCTCGCGCCCTACTCACATCCTGCAATCGACGTCTTCATTGAAGCGCTTGGGGTAGTTTGATGTGAATAGCGGCCGCGTGAGCAGATCCGTTGCACCGTTCACATGGCATTCCTGGGCATCTACCGCGCCGTCTACGACTACGCGCCTCAGTCGGACGAAGAGCTCGAGCTCAAAGACGGCGATTTGCTCTTCGTACTGGACAAAAGCACCGAGGAGCCCGACTGGTGGAAATGCAAGAAGAGGGCTGTCTCCGACGAAGACGACGAGCCCGAGGGTCTTGTGCCAAATAACTACGTCGAAGCGGCGCAACCTACGCACAAGGCCAGGGCGCTGTATGATTACAGTCAACAGACTGACGAGGAGCTGAGCTTCAAGGAGGATGCGCGGCTGGACGTGTACGACGAGTCCGATACAGATTGGACGCTGGTGGGGCTCAATGGCCAGTATGGCTTTGCGCCCGCCATCTATATCGAGGCGGCTGCAGCAGGTGCCTCAGCGTCCGCGTCTGCTTCGTCACCTGTAGCTTCGCCTCACCAGCAACGAGAGCTCGCGCCGCCACCAATGACAACCCGTCCGTCTGCAGCCGATGAGCCCATACCGGGAGAAGCGGACTATCCTGATCCTGGCGAGGCGCCGAGTCCGGCACCCGAGCCTGGAGCGGCCAATCCGGCAGCGGCACTGGCAGGCATCATCTCGCAGAGGACTGGTAGCGGCGCGCAGCCAGGCCCCGCCGTGGACCGTGGACTAGCATCCCCACCACTTCCCTCAAGGCCACAGTACACGCCAGAGGAAAGCGAAGAGGAAGAGGCGCCACCACCAATGCCGCAGCGGCCGCAATCTCAAACCTACTCATCTCCGCCGCCCACTAAGTACGCATCGCCTCGCATTCAAGAGCCGCCTGGTGTCGTCCCCTCGCCGCCTCACAACCGAGCGTTCTCTTCTTCTTACCACGAGGACGACGGCTTACGCTCGCCCGGCGGCTTCCATCTGTACAACATCCATGAGATGGTGTCCCACATGGGCAAGAACAAGAAGATGCCGACTACTCTCGGCATCAACATTGCGAGAGGCTTGATCATGATCAGCCCCGAGAAGAGCCGGGATGGACCGAGTAAGGAGTGGACGGCGGACAGGCTCACGCATTACAGTATCGAGGGCAAGCATGTTTTTGTGGAGCTGGTCAGGCCGAGCAAGAGCGTCGACTTCCACGCAGGAGCCAAAGACACGGCGCAGGAAATCGTTGCGCAGTTGGGCGAGCTGGCTGGACTGGTACGTGCGGAGGGGTTGCGTGAAGTCATTGCCGCGAGTGCTGGCAGTGCCGCGGCGGGTCAGAAGAAGGGTCAGATGCTATACGAGTTCATGGCACAGGGCGAGGACGAGGTGACGGTAGCTGTGGGCGACGAAGTCATCGTCCTAGACGACGTCAAGAGCGACGAGTGGTGGATGGTGCGCCGGCTCAAGAGTGGCAAGGAGGGCGTGGTGCCTTCTAGCTACGTGGAGATCACGGGCACCCTCAAAGGAGCACCCGACAGCATCACAGGTCTCGACGCCGCCCGCAGCACGGTGGAGCAGAACCAGATGGAAGAAGAGCGACTCGCCAAAGATGCAGCGAAGAGGGACAGGGTGGCACAGGACTCGAGTATCCCCGAGCGCGGCTCCTCGCTCGCTGGTGACCAGCATCGGAGATCGCAGCGCCGTTCTGGCGAGAAGAAGGACCAGCCAAAGTCGAAGCCGAACGCGTCACGCGTTAGGACGTGGACCGATCGCTCGGGAACCTTCAAAGTTGAGGCGGAGTTTATTGGTTTGAGGGACGGCAAGATTCATTTACACAAGGTGAGCCGGACCAATTCACATAAGATGCGACATTATTTGTCTTATCGGTTTTCATCCCACGTTGCGGGCGAGATACAAGGCTGACACATCCTTCAGAACAATGGTGTCAAGATTGCAGTGCCCGTCAGCAAAATGAGCACCGAGGACATCGAGTACGTGGAACACGCAACTGGCACTTCGCTCGATGAAGAGAAGCCGCTGTCCGACATCAAGCGCCGCTCCACCCAGAAGAGGAAGGAGGCCGAACGCGCAGGCGCCAGTAACGGCACAAGGCCGACGGCGGGCGCGAGCGTCAAGCCAAAGGACGAGTACGACTGGTTCGATTTCTTCCTGCAAGCGGGCGTCAACCCGCAGATCTGTGAACGTTATGCGGGAGCCTTCTCCCGAGACCAGATGTCGCCCGAAGTGTTGCCAGACGTCAACGAACAGCTGCTGAGGACGCTGGGCGTGAAGGAAGGCGATATTATCCGGGTCATGAAATTCCTGGACACGAAGTATGATCGGAAACGTGCGCCAGCCGGAGCCGGAGCCGGGCCACGCTCGCCAACGTCCGCTCAGGACGATAGCATTCAGCCAGTCAACGGCGCCGAAGGAGGACTGTTCAGTGGGCCTGGCGGTGCGCTGCGTAACAACACGCGGAAAGGCCGGCCTGCGCCCACGGTGCAGACGAACGATATGGTGGATGAGAGTGCGTTTAGACCACAATCGGAGAATGCCAAGGTTACGCCTTTGGCTTCAGCACCTCCACGACAGCCAGCTAGCGGATTTGACGACGATGCGTGGGATGTCAAACCTGCACGTACTGGGACGCCATCCGTTCCTCAAGCCGCACCTGCCGAGGCGCCAAAACCCGTCCAAGCACCAAAGCCTAGAATGAACGACGATCTAGCTTTACTGGCCATGCCTCTTCAGCCCGATCGCACAGGACAACAAACACCTCAGCCGGCGGCTACTCAAGCCCCTGCATCAGTCCCAGCACCAGCGCCAGTACAGTCGCCAGCCCCAGCGCCAGTACAGTTGCCAGCCCCAGCGCAGCAATCACAACAGCCACCAGGCGCAGACCAGGCCCTCTTTGACAAGATCTCCTCGCTCGCGGCAGCACAGCCGCGACAGAGGCCGCAGCCGCCACTTCAACAGCAGGTAGTGACAGGCTCTGCTCTGGGAGCGCCTCCAGCTCGGGCGTCGAGTGTGCCGCTGAATCCACAGCAGCCGGGCGGACAGTTTGGCGCTCTGCCGCTGCAACCTCAGTTGACCGGGTATCAGCCACAGTACCAGCAACAACCGACCATGATCCCTCCGCAAGCGACTGGCTTCGCCCAACAACCGCAGATGAATGGTTATCAACCGCCGCAAGGGTACGCAGGCTTCCAGCAGCCACAGCAAACGGGCATCCCAGCAATGCAGCAGAACTACCCAGCCTTGCAGCCACAGCCGACAGGCTTCATGCCACAAAGCCAATTCGGACAGCAACAACAGCAAGCCCAACAAACGGGCTTCATGCCTCAACCGACGGGCTACCAACAACCCAACTACCAACAACAGCTCGTCGCCGGCGCCCAAACCGGCTCGCCCTTCGCCGACCCACCCCGGCAGCCTTTCCAGCCCACGCCCTCCGGCCTCGCCAACTCCTTCTCACCACAGCAGACCGGCTTCCAACAACAGCCGTCCTTCAATATCTCGCAACCCACAGGCTACAACGGCTACCAACCCACCAACGGTTTCCAGCAAAGTCCGGCGCCACAGCTGCCCCCGCAGCAAACGGGCGGCGTGTTCGGGCCCTCGCAACCCGCGATGACACCGCTGCTACCGCAGAAGACGGGTCCGCCACCGCCGGTCCGGTTCGGCGTCACGGGCGCGGCGAACAGGTTGACGCCGCAGCCGACGGGTCGAGCGAATTTGGCGAAAGCTAGTGAGTCAACACCCTTTCCCTGTACTTGGCTTTTGCGTGCAAGATATGCTGACGACGGATTGCCTGTTAGCTCCGCAAAACCCTTTTGGGTTCTAATCAGTCGGGTCTGTTGGCTGGCTGGGTGGGCTCGCGCTATTGTAACAGACTCGAGTTCATCTTGGCTATGGCTGGTAGAAGTAGTTGAGCTTTCGTATGTACCTGTATAGAGAGACCTTTGGCTTTCGGGTATATTTACATCTCGATTCATGTAGGTCCTGTGTGTACAGCAGGCATGATGTGGAATATCATGTGATGCTTACGTATGCAGTCATGATTATATGTACCTTACTGTACATATGTAATGTTCCACGGATCCATGGATGTAAAAAGCAAACGTCCATCTGTCCTGCACGTGACTGTCTGCAAAGCACGTGCAATCCAGAAGTCGATGTTGGCGTTAGGTGACGACGTGTGGCTGTGCCTGGCAGTGACACGTCACACGGCACGGGACTTCACGGCTTTCGGGCGTGGTGGCTGAGCGACTGTCGGACGGTACATGTAGGGCGACGGTGGCGGCGAAGAGAAGGGGGAAAATACGAAGAAGACTTGATACCTACCATCATGTATACTTACCTACCTACATGTAGGTACCTATAGGTAATCCCATTCACAGTCAAGTCACCCATTCCCGAATCCCTACATAGTAGCTGTCGCACCACCACCCACGAAGAAGGCAACCCCCGTGACAAAAAGCAACAACAGTCGCCTTCCCGCAATCCCTGCATCAAACTCCGCTTGCCACTTATTAGCCGGCCTTGCGCCTCACACCACCTTCCACCCTCCACTCCCTCTCACCACATTACTTCTTCTACCAAGCAAACATCAGCACCTCTCAACCCAGTACCCAATAACTCATCCAGCTTCTATCCCAACACTCACCAGCTTGTGCGCTCTCCAAATCCGTGCGTCCCCTCGATTCTGTGTGTGCGCAGCCAGCCTTTCGCGCTTCATCCGCTGACATCACCGCTTTTCCCGCGCAGGAGTCGTTAACGAGCACATCACCACCCCCATTACATTCCTTCTACAAACACATCGGCAAGGAAACCGACAGCGATATGGCATCTCAAGGCTACTACAACCAAGGCCCACCCCAAGGCTACGGCTACGGCGGTCCCCAGCCCCCACAGCAAGCCTAGTACGTTCCCTCACTTGATCCCACCATACATTCAAGACGGCCAGCCACACGCATACTGATTACTGCTCAACCAGCTACCAAGGCCCCCCGCAACAGATGCAATACGGCCCCCCGCCGCAGCAAGGCGGCTACTACCAACAACAGGCGCCGCCGCCACGGCAGAAACAGGGCCGGGGGTGCTTCGAGGCGTGTATCGCCACGTTGTGCTGTTGTTTCGTGTGCGAGGAGGGGTGCGAGTGCTGCGCTGATTGCGCGGAGTGCTGTTGTTAGGAGAAGGTCGGGGGATGCGGGGAAAAAGAGGAGGATGGATGGGGCGGAGGTGATGTGTGTGTAGGGCGTGGTGGAAGGTGAGAAACAGAATGCAATGGTGCAGGAGGGGTGGAGAAGATGAGAGGTGTGGGGAGAGGGGGTATGATGGTGAGAGGGATCACTATCGAGAGTCTGAGAACCATGATGAACTTCTTTTTGTTTTTAGCTTAATGATGCTGCGTTTCGTGATGCATACGCTTTGTATAGATGCTGGTCATTGGAACCTTCTTCTCCTATTCCGCCCTGCTGGCATTCTGTCACCGACTGTAAATCCCTCGACGTGACCTGTTCGTCCTTTCGCCTTCCATTTTTCGTCGGCTGGTGGTGGAGCGCCCTGGCATTCCCACTTCCCGTCCTGAACGTTGCGAACTGCTTGTGGACATGCAACCTTGGAGACAGCACGTGCCGTGTCCTCTCCGCGCAGGATATGCGTAAGATCCAGGCCAGGCACGGAAGAGCCTCCACATCCATCCTGACAACGGACCTCACACGACATCTTCCGTCTTCGCAGTCACCCCGTCTTCTTGCGCACGACAGTCTAAGACCAGTCTTGCCTTCACCTCCACCGACCGAGACAGCGCATCGATCACTTCCATTGTCTTCCCCAACACCACCCATTCCTTCACGGCCTCACCAAATACCCCGCCAACGCCCGGTCGAACTTCTCCACCCGGATCGGCATCTCGAGCGAATAAAACGGATTCTTCATGACAAACTCCCCGTAAATCTCATAGCACCTCCTCACCACGACATCGGTGTTCGGCTGCTCCGGGCTCGTGAACAGCAAGAACTTGACCCCCGTCGGCGTCTGGAAGCAGGTCAGGCGGAAATGGCTGCTCTCGACGCTCTCGATGCCCGTCGTCGGGGGACGACGGTGGTTGGGGAGTCGGGGTTCGACGGGCGCCGGGTTGATGCTCCGGCTGATGGCGTGGATGCCGTGGAAAGTGCCGGCGAGGATGAGCGAGTCGTTGCTGTCGAGTTTTTGGAGGCCCGGGGCGAAGGTGCGGGTGTAGACGAGGCCGCCGGCTTTGTTGATGATGAGGAGGGCGAAGACGACCCTGGGTCTGATTCAATTGATTGTTTTGTTAGGTGGCACTGTGATTGTACTTACATCGTAGATGGTATGCGGTCAGGATGAGGCGGGATATCAATGTCGCTGTCGTTGGTATTTGCGATGCCTTAGGCCAATACTGTTTCCCCATGCCCCACGCTTGCTTGTGATCTGCCGCTTGTGCAGGACGCGCCAAGCTAGACCGCATACGGTAATGAGCTGCCTGGGGGTGAACCTCGTTTCATCACATGCTTCACGAGATCACTTCACCTGTACCTGTACGACTGTGCTACTGTCATGTTCGATGTGTCCCCATCTCCCACATCACTCATCCTTCGACACGTTGGGAATTCAGATCCATGACAACATCCTCCGAAGCTTTACCTTTCGTCAACAGCAACACGAACTTCGTAACGAACAACAACCATGGCGTCGCCCAATACCGCCGGAGCGATTGCCAGGATCACCAAGGAGATAGCACACATCCAGCGAGGCTCCGACCTCTCGCTCGCGGTAGCATGCCGCGACAGCGACGTCCGCCACGTCCGCGCCCTCATCATCGGCCCACCCGACACTCCCTACGAGTTCGGCTTCTTCGAGTTTGAAATCCGGTTCGGGAAAGAATACCCCATCAAATCCCCCAGCGTACGGTGCACCACCACCAACGGCGGCCGATGTCGCTTCAACCCCAACATCTACGCCGAGGGGAAGGTGTGCCTGTCCATCCTGGGCACGTGGCGCGGCCAGCCGGGCGAGGAGTGGAGCAGCGCGCAGGGGCTCGAGAGCGTGTTGCTGAGCATCCAGAGCTTGATGTCGGTCAATCCTTACGAGAACGAGCCCGGGTATGAGGAGAGTAAGAAGGACGAGGACATGCCGAAGAGGTACGTGGCCAAGATCCGGCACGAGTCGCTGCGGATAGCGGTGCTCAAGCGGCTGGAGGGGTTGCTCGGGGCACACTTGGAGAAGGGTGAGCCGCCGGCGAAGAAGCAGAAGAGTCATGTGCCATCCACGCTCGACGGCGACAGTCCGACGCAGGGTGGTGTTGGTTCGTCTCCGAACGGCAACGGCGTGTCGACGCCCGCCACAACGCCATCGGTATACGAGTACGACGCCGAGGCCACGTTCAGTGCACTGGACACCGCGCAGTGGGACCCGTTCGCCGATCTGCTGAAGCGCCGCTTCCTGTGGTATCACGACAGCTACCTCGACCGCATGGCCACCCACAGCCAGGAACAGTGTGACACCACCGCATTCACGCGCATGCAATTCGAGTACCCACCCAACACCATGGAAGGCTCTTTCGACTACGCCAACCTCCGCAGTCGTTTCGCTCGGGTCCACCAAGCGCTCGAGGATGAGCGTCAAGGCTGGGCGGTCGAAGGTGCAGAGCAAGTCGACAAGGGCACCCAGCTCGCCACCCAGCTCGCCTTCCAATTCAAGCAGCTCCAGTACCAATGGAACGAAACCCAGTACGTCTCTTCCCGCCTGGAACTCAGCCTGCCCGATCCCAAAAACCCCTTCACCTGGTCCCTCACCTTTTTCGGCAAACCCATGACGAACCTCGACGGCGGCATCTTCAACCTCACCCTCTCCATCCCCCCGACCTTCCCCCAAGACGCCCAACCCCGCGTG
>Ga0268244_10000756_pt1 | contig 12370 bp, 7 predicted proteins | sample AgamicMgSfe_FD_200258 | JGI IMG/M metagenome (GOLD analysis project Ga0268244, IMG submission 200258) | Agave microbial communities from Guanajuato, Mexico - Mg.Sf.e (v2) (version 2) | ecosystem: Host-associated > Plants > Phyllosphere > Phylloplane/Leaf | place: Guanajuato, Mexico | collected... | reverse complement strand
CCCAGCATCTACACCTTCGTGCAAGAGCACTACTGGGACGTCGGCTTCCTCCGCTACTGGAAACTCTCCAACCTCCCCCTCTTCGCCCTGGCTTTCCCCCTCGGCTGGATCCTGGTCGAGACGGCCCTGCCCGCCCTCTTCCAACCCCACCACGTCAACCGCGTCGTCAACGGCTCCACGCTCGCCGACCACCGCCCGCAACCCTACCCGCCCGTGCCCGGCACCCTCGACGAGCGCGTCTTCCAGCACCTCCTGCCCCGGCTCGCGCTGCCGCAGCTCGTGCTCGTGGCCTTGGCCGCGACGAGTTTCCACTGTCAGGTCCTCAATCGGATCTCGAGTGGGTATCCCGGTTGGTACTTGATGTTGGCGATTGAGATGTGCATCGATGGGTTCGACGAGAAGGCCACGGGGACGACGAAGCAGGGTCTCTTTAGGATGTTGGGCAATTATGATAGGATTCCGTTTGCGCGGCCGGAGTGGGTGGTCAGGGGCTTTGTGGTTTATGCGCTCGTGCAGGGTGGGTTGTATGCTAGTTTTCTGCCGCCGGCGTAGCGTAAAGATGGGAGAGGGTTGTCTTGAGTAGAAGTCATCGAGCACAAACTATAAGAATGCGGGTAGGTATGAGCGCTCAAGGAGCAGAGTGACCGTCAGGATAGATGAGTTATCAATAAGCATCTACACACTCGCCTGAACATCCACCAAAATCTTGATATTCTTGTCCTTCTCCCTAATCAACGCCCAATACCCATCATCCACCAACCGCTCCATCCGAATCTTCCCCGTGATCATCGGCGCCGGCTTGATCTTCCCTTGCCCCAACGCCTCGATCACGCCCTCGAAATCCTTCTTCTGATACCCCAACACACCCTTATAACTCGCCTCCCGAAACACCAACCAATTCGGATTGAACGGCACGCTCTTCTCCCAAATCGCCACATTCACCACCGTGCCCCGCGCCCGCACCGTCTTACACGCCGTCTCCAGCGACGCCGGCACCCCCGCGCAATCGAACGCCACATCGGGACCCTCATTCCCGCCGCAGAGCTCGAGCGCGGTCGAAGCGACATCACATTTCGTCGGGTCGAGGACATGATGCGCGCCGAAAGTCTTCGCAAACTCCTGCCGTTTCGTCGCCACTTCGACGCAAATGACGGTCTGAGCGCCTCGGGCGAGTAGGACCTGCATGACGGCGAGACCGATGGGCCCGCCGCCGAAGACGACGCAACGGGGCGAGGGAATGGAGGCGATGGGCGAGGCGTCCACGGCGTGCCAGGCGACGGCCAGCGGCTCGACGAGGGCGCCGATGTCCAGGTCTACGTTGGCTGGGAGCGGCAGGCACGCTGAGGCGGGCACGACGACGGACTCGGAGATCCCGCCTCCGCCGCCCGAGAGGCCGACGAAGCCGCCGTTGGAACAGGCGTTCTCGGCTCCCGTGCGGCAGGCGCTGCATTGGGCGCAGTAGATGGTGGGTTGGATGGCGACTTTTTGGCCGAGGGATAGGCGTGAGTGCTCGAGGCCGGCGCCGAGTTCTGTGACGGTGCCGGAGAATTCATGGCCGATGATGATGGGGATGGTTTCTTTGGTGATTGGATGGGGTTGTTGAGGCGAGAAGCTGGCGGAGGGTTCAGATGGTGTATGTGGTCGAGGAGCTGGAGGCAAAGACTCACGTGGGACCACCGAGGAACTCGTGGAGATCGGTGCCTAGACACAGCATGAGGCTGTTGGTTTCTGGATGGGTTTGGTTTGGATTTCCTACCACATATGCCTACGAAAGCTGGTTCGACCCGTACTTGACCTTCACCGCATGGCGCCGGTTCGACATTGTCTTCAATCCGGATGTCTGATCACAAACTCAGTCCATCCCGCTGTCGAGTAACACACGCTTGCGACTCACCCTCTTTGCCATAGTAGCGTGCTGCCTTCATTGTCACCGTGGCTGAACGGAGCCGTTTCTTTTCCTTTTATTTCTCGGCGTGCTGATCTTGTCGCTATGACAGTCCAATCTTGAGGGCAAGGTATGATGAGGTGAGGGTGGAATTGAAGGGTGACAGAAAGAGATAAGTAAATCGACAGTCACCATTGCTACCTGCGATCAGTAGAACTCGTCGTTTCTTGCGCCTATTAATAAGGACGAGCGGCCGAGTAAAGCGGGCAAAGCAGCTGTTGGGCTGTCTCGGCCTTCATATCATTTGATACAGTACCCTTCGACCGAGGGCGTTTGAACCTACGTCGTAGGAGGTGGGAGGCGGATCTGGGTGAACGCCTGCAGCTGGAGTGCTTCAATGCGGGGTGAAGGTTGGGGTTGCTCAATTGGAGAAATGGGAAAGAAAATCACGTGAGCGTACCGAATGCGGAAGGTTTAGCGCGTGGTCCACCTTCGCAACCATGAACGACAATCTTGAACAGTGCCCATTGCGAAAGGAGGCTCAAGACCGTCCAACCACAGCTGTGTCACCGTTGTGAACTGGCGACAGACAAGAGCAGAACGGAGGGAAAAGGACGAGAGCAACTGATCATGGTACTCCGACCGCAGTCTCCAGTACTACTGTGGGTGCTGTACCTGGCCGAAGGCTGGATGATCGCTAGGTATTTGCCCTTGTAATAAACCAGCTGTGAGTACGATGCCGTCTTCACTGTTCACCAGTGTTAATCTCGACTTCTGTCCTCCTCATCCCATTCATCATATTGACGGTCTTCGGTCTCGATTCTTCCGACCAACGAGCCAGATCGACAGACGATCTCGTGTGGCTCCGCATCAACCACCTGCATGTCCGTCCGTGTATTGTTACTACTGTACAACGTTGCCCGCAGCGAACAGTGTCATATCTTTACGAGTAGCCCAACCAGGCGGAGCACCATATAACCAATTCATCCTCCGCTTCCGCATACCGGACCGCACATTCCCTACCACCGGCCATCCGCCCAAGATCAGTCATGAAGCTGGTGCTACTTTCCCTAGGCCTTGCTGCACTCCTGCCTTTCGCTCGGTCTCTTCCGGGACATCACAAGCCCAAAGCACCCGCGCACCGTGTACCTACCGTGTGGGTTGCCGGCGATTCCACCACGGCACCCGGGGGAGGTCACAACGGAACGGAAGGATGGGCCGAATATCTTCACTATTCCTTCGGCGACCGAGCTTTCGTCAATAATTCCGCGTATGCTGGCCGATCCGCTCGCTCGTTCACTCGTGAGGGTCGCTTCGACCGTATCGCCGAGGCGTTGCACCCAGGCGATTGGGTAGTGATCGAGTTCGGGATCAACGACGGTGGTATTCCTGTCAATGCGACAGATCCGACTGGCGACAAGGGCAGAGCGGATTGCCCGGGAGCCGAAGACGAAACTTGCACTGTCCAATTTGAGTACGTCGCGTTGCTCGGCTATGTCAATAGTACAGCGTGAGGTCAAGCTGATATACGACGCAGCAACGCCACCGAAGTCGTGCAAACATTCCCGACCTACATCAAGGAAGCCTCCAAAAGATTCTTATCATCGGGAGCCGCCGGCATCATCATCGCAGAACAGCTTCCCAACAACGTGTGGGAGTTTGGAAACTACTCGTACACTCCCAAGATCTTCTCATACTATGACTTGTAAGTCTGGCTCGATATTGCCAGTCAGCCGACTAGGGACGCTAACTTGTACAGACTGTCGACTCTCGAGCTCGGAGGACCCGCCGACAACGTGTACTTCGTTCAACACGGCAGCTATGCCGCGCAAGCACAAAAGCTACTCGGGCCCGAGATCGTGGACGTGAATTACCCGATGGATCATACGCATACTGCGCCTTTCCTCGCGGATGTGGTACGTCAGAGTCAACTCTGCTTCACTGGCGAATGAAACGCTGACCCCCCCTGCAGCATAGCCAGGCCTTCGTGCTGGGTTTGAAGTGCGGAACGAGTCCTTTGGCGGACCTGGTTGTCAACGCTACCGCACGCATCGAAGAGCTGCGAGGCCCATGTTTACCGGCCAATGCTACACTCCCCATATAGCAGCATCCTGGTCTGTGGCCTATGAGGAACCAAGATTATGCAAGGAGTGAGTTCTACTTCGCTGGCCAGCAGTGCGGTCTTTGATGTACAGTGTATGTCAGCAAAGCAAAGACGCCCCTATGAGCAGCTTGGCTGTAGTACCGCTTTAGGCAATGGCACCGGAGAATTAGGGTCCGGTTTGTGTACAGCATTTCTCCACTTTTCCGGGAACTTCACCTCGCAAGCTCGACGTCTCCTCACGGAAGAAATCATGAACACGTGATGCCTGAATTCACTGCGTGAATGTAGTGCCGCACTTGTAGACTAGACCCTCCTCCTACTGTGTACCTGCAGGTTGCTCCGGGACCTCGATACGGCGGGGTTCGTATACATTTCCATGGAAAGTACCATTCCCCTGTTCCATTGTATTAGCTGCTCCTCCGACAGGGTCGTTGGTTGTGAGGTCCTCAGACATCTCTGAGCAAAATACCGTCACGCACAGCCATACGCTGTCTACTTCGCAGCAATGAAGACGCACGCAATCCTCGCAGCGGTCGCGAGCGCCTCGCTGTCGGTTTGTACAACAGGTAATGAGCGAAGTTCAAAGATGCAGAGTCATTCTGTACTGACGCTGTCCAAGTCGTCGTCGATCCGCATCCACGGCAGACGTTGACCTCTTTCGGAGCGTCTGGAGCATGGTATGCCGACCGCCAGACACACGAAGAAGGCAGCAATCTGACATCTTCCTCAGGTGGCCGAACGACCTCATCCACTTCCCCAACGCCACTCAGAAGCAGCTGGCCCATTTCCTTTTCTCCCAGGACGGATTGTACCTTTCGTCGTACCGCTACAACGTCGGCGGTGACGGAGGCGACGACGAGCAACAGGTCACGACCAACGGCTCCCGAGTCGAGTCCTTCCTCTTGCGCAACGGCACTTACGACTGGAACCGGGACCATGCCGGGGTGACCTTCCTCCAGATGGCGCAGGCCTACGCGGTCGAATACATCACCTTCTTCATCAACGCCGCGCCGTCTCACGTCGCCACCAACGGCGCCGCCTGCGGATGGGACATGACGGCCGACCGAGTCTCTGCTTTCGCACAGTACATCCAGACGGTCCTGTCTCATTGGGTCGAGAACGGGATCAACGTCAAGTACATCAGCCCCATGAACGAACCGGACAACAACCGCTCCAACTGCGGACAAGAAGGCATGTCCGTCGCCCCTGCGCTGCGACCGAGCGTCTTCCAATCCATCCGCTCCGCCCTCGACGCCTCCCCCGCGAAGAGCGTGGACATCATCGGCGACGAAACGAGTCAACTCACGACGCAAGCGTACCCAGAATACCCCATCTGGCTGCCCCCGTCGGCCCCAAGCCTCTCCAACATCGCCGTGCACAACTACGACTACCCCACCGACGCCCAAGTCGCCACCTACTACCAAGAAGTCCTGAACCTGACCCACGGCCAACCCCCCGCCATCAAGTTCACCGAGACCTGCTGCTCGACCACCGCCGGCAGCGGTTCGGGCGTCTTCGGCGCCCAGTACGACCCGACCATGGCCAACGCCCTGATCGTGGCGCGCTACATCTGGCAGTTCCTGACCCTCGCGCACGCGCAGAGTTTCGACTGGTGGACGGCCGTCACGAACCTGCCGTGCTCGCCGCGCGTCGACGGACCCCAGTGCGCGACGGCCGTCAACGAGACCGCGGGCTACAACTCCGGGCTCGTGTACATCGACGGCGACTACAACTCCACCCACGACTACAACCTCTACTACACCAAGCGCGCCTTCATGATGAAGCATTTCGCCTACTTCCACCGCCCTGGGAGCGTGAGGTACGACATCCCGCAGCGCGAGCTGCCGTTCGGCGTCAACGCCATCGCATCGAAGAGTCCTGCGGAGCCAGGCCACTACGGTTCGGCCGCGACGAACGCCACGTGGAGTATCCTGTTCATGAACAACCAGACGAGCTGCGTGGACCTGACATTGCGGATTCCAGGCGGGAAGCGGTCTCGGTTGACGAGGGTGGTGCAGACGACCAATGAGGCGGATTGGCAGGATGTGAGTCCGTTGCCGGCGCCGGCGCACGGTGAAGTCTCGTTCGAGTTGCCGGCGGAGAGTCTGTACACGCTGCAGTTCACCGAGTAGTGGATTCTCTCACGCAAGTTGGGTTGTTGGTTCGAGACTTATGACGTGACTTTGAACGGATTACGTGTGATGTCCATGTCCGAGACTATACAGTAGTGGGTATCATAGGGCGAGTAGAATGAAAGAGAATCCCTCACATCAAGCCGCCCAACTTTCCATCCACAAGCGAAGCTTTTTCAAACAATGTACCAAAATTGAAAAGTAAAGTCCCGCCCATACAAGTTACAGCATCATCACCAAACCCATTGTACAGCTCAGCACAAAAGCCAACAAAGGTCCTTCGCCCGCCCACGCCCAGCGAGCCGGCCGGACGCCCGCCGCACCGCCTTTGCCCGTCGGCGAAGGCGTGCTCGTCGCGGTGTAGACCCCCGTCAACTCGGTGCTAGACCCGCCATTGGACTTGGCCGGACCGGCGCCGATCGTACTGCTAGAACTCAGAGGCGAACCGGGGACGCCGGCGGCGACGCTCGAATGAGGCAGACTGACGGAATCGGAGTCCTGATAGAAGATCCCGTTCGCCACGACCCCGGAGCCCGCGAGCATGGCCTGGGTGTCCGAGGCCGAACAGGTCGCGTTCCAGCTGCGTACCCAGCACGTCGGCGAGGGCGCGGGCGGCACCGCGTTCACGTACGACGAGTTCGCGGGCCCGGTGGTCGAGTACGTGGAGAGGTCGATGGGCTCGCCGGTGGCGACTTCGGTGCCGCCGAGGACGCGGGCGAAGATGGTGAAGGCGGTCTCGGGTTGGAAGTAGGGGACGAAGTGGCCGGAATCGTACACGCGGCTGAAGGACAGGTTGCCGAACTGTCGGACCTCTCCGCCGATGTAGCTGTTGTTGACGACGATCTCGGAGTATCCGGCTGCCGGGAAGGCGGATGCGTAGGTGGCTGGCAGCACCGTTGAACTCGGTGCGTTGAGAGCCAGTGTTGAAGGGTTCATTCCGGCCATTTGCTGGGCGATGGCGAGACTGATGGCCTCACCGCCATACCAATTGCAAATGAAATCGGCGTCGCCGTAGATCAAAGCCACGCGAATGCCCAGGCTGAGCAAGTACGCCAGGTCTTGGATTCCGCCACCTCGAATGGTGTCTCCAGTGGAGATGAAGGCGTGCTGAACGTACGGGTTGCTCTCCGTATAGTTGACCCGGGCGCCAATGGCTGCGAGAACACTCGCATTGTTGAGATACTCCTGATACGCGGCCGGAGGATCTGGACTCGGCAATTTCTGACGAATGTCATAAACATCGTAGCCCGCACTGGCGTAGGAGGCGGTAGTGTTTGCACAGGTCAACTGAGCCGCTTCACACAGAGTATTGGTGCTCGCCACATCTCCATATCCTTCCGCATCGGTGGAGTTCATCGCCGCCCGACAGCTCTGAATGGCTGTCACACATTGCGCCGAATATTGTGAAATGGTATTAAGTTCGACGGTACTGGAGATTGCCTCGATGCCGTAAGTGTTGTTGTATGCAAAAAGGGGATAATAGTAGTCCTGAATCAGGTCGTCAACCAGGCCATTCATGATACCGACAGACTCCAAATTGATCGCCAAAGTACTGTTGGAAGGGATAGACCCGTTTCTACGACGTTGATTTTGTTGCTCAAAGAAATTAGCGAAAGCGGGCGCATAGTGGCCTCCGTAAGACTCGGTAAAGAGGTTGACCCCAGCAGGGACCGAGGAAGTTATCGGTCGCGTGACGTTAGGCCGTGTGGCCGGGTTGTATTGCGGAAATGCCGCAAGCCATGATTGTAGAAAGTGCCAGATGGTCTCGGCCGCGATCTCGGTCGTGTTCGCGGTGGAGTACGAGGAGCCGTTCTCCTCGTTCGCGGTGCCGAAGGTACCGTTGAGGTACATGAAGCCGGGCAAGCCTGCGGAGGGGGCAGTGAGAGGCTCAAAGACCTCGTCGTGAAGCAAGTCGTAAGAAGCATTGGTGGTGGAGTCGTAGGAGAAGCCGACTTGGTTCGGCTGATCAATGAAAAGCATGTTGCTCGCTCGGTCCCATCCGTACATGCGATACTGGGTGCCGTAGCTGCCGTCGGTGGTCTGGACGACCTCGCAAGGCCCGACCTCGTTGAAAAAGCCCACCATGCTGCTCGAGCCCGGCCCGCCGTTGAGCCATACCGTCAAAGGGGCCGTCTCGGGTGTCTGCCGCGCCTCCACGAACCAGAAGAAGGTGTTGACGGAGTAGTTCTGCTGTATGGGAGCCAGTGTGTAGGGCGGTATGCCGATGTACCCCGTGTACTGTTTCTGGGTGGTGAAGGCGGTCGTGCACGTCCCCGCCGGCGGCTGTTTGTACGCGACCGTGATGTTCGAGTTGAGGGGCGAGGTGAGGATGTTCTGGTACGAAGCCGGGGGTGGGTATTGCGCGAATGTGGTCAGAGCGAAGGTGGCCACGAGGGCAGCGAGAGTCGGGGGAAGTCTTAACAACTGCGCCGCGGGTGTCAGTGTGAGTGGAGGGAAACACAAGGTGTGCGACCGGTCACTCACGTCCATGGTGAGAAGTGGAGGGTAGCCGTTGCGCCCAGCAGCAGACGGAACGAAAGTCGAGATATCGCGGACTCTAGCATCGAGCGCGCATGAAGATCAACCCATCCGAAACCACCGAACCCAGTCCAGTGAGCGCTTGTAGGGACAGTCGGCAGGCAACGGATGATGGAAAGGAGGAGGTGGAAGAAGAGGAGGAGAAGTAAGAAGATCAAAGGCTGGGATCATGGGACGAGACGCTGTACACAGGTACGAATCGATGTAGAGAGAGTGGGGATGAACTCTAGCCTGAGGCTGAGATGCCTTCCTGTCTCGACGCCGCGCGGTCTTGGCCTCCATCTAACCCTTTACGGCGATGGCGTGGCGCGAACGGGGATACAACGGGGTAGGGGACCTTCTCCCCAAACTTCCATGAATCAGAACACCTACCATCGAGGTATACACTATGTACATACCTAGGTAGGTATGTAGGTACTTCATACCACTTCAAATATCCCTACAGCGATACAGACCAATCCGATCCAGTCCAGTGGCAGTTAGTATCAGCAACGCCCGGAATGTCAGCCTCGAACAAAGCAAACGTCGTGATCAATGGGCTATATCCCAGCGTCTGATATAGTTCTCCTCATTCCTAGGACTCGAGTCGGGAGTGAAAGAGGCTTCCATTCGATAGGGAAGCGCTTCGGTCAATCCCAAATTCGAAGGAGTATAACTAGTCGGTGCTATTACATCGTGTGTAGCAAGGGTTCTCCGCCCCCTTGTGGATGATAGAGGAGCGTTCGCCGGGGCCTAGGAGCCGCAGCACGAGATCTGATGGACATGACCGGTCATCAGTGATTGGATTGTTCTATACCATGATCACGGACGGCATACAATCGATAGACATCGCAACGAAGTCCAGAAGGGCCACACATGAGCAGCAGAAAGCGTACACTCACCATTACGACACTTCGCACACATCATTCAATCCGATCTCTCATCAAGGCAACATAAGATCTGATCCTACATACCTCCTCAAATAGGTTCGAAAATCCTCATCTCTCAAGCCTCATAACCCATCACGGAAAAGCCAAAAAAGGCGCGCCCTTCATCGCTTCCACCAACGCCGTGCCAGTAAACACCGAACGCTAAGCTCGCCGCGAAAAAGGAAATCCCGACTCGAAACCCCCCGAGGATAGCACCGCGCACGCCGGGGTCATTACACGCATGTGAGTACAAGAAAGAACCAATAAGAAAGGCTAAAGACTTTTTTCACTCTTCAGGCGCGCCGGGGAGAGCGGCGGCCTCGACAAACGCGATTCCATCCTTGCCCGTCACGTAAGAGGTCTCGGCCTCCTCGCCGTGCTCCCTCCGCTCGGTGACGATGAACTTCATGTTGGTGTGCACGTAGAAGCCCACGACCTGCTCGTCGAAGGGTTTGGCTAGGCTGCACGACTGCAGGTTGAAGCGGAGGAGAGTCTGTTTTTGTTTTCACACGTCAGATCATGATACGAGGAAGGGTGAAACATGGAAGACGGACCTCGATGACGGCCTTGTTCAACTCCATCGTAGCCACTCCCCGACCCAGACACCCGAAGCGTCCCGTGCCGAAGCACAGCGCCACGGTCTCGGTCATGCGCACGATGCGGTCGAGTTCCTTCTCGCCGCCGTTCCGCGGCAGCCAGCGCTCCGGACGGTAGATGTCGGCGTCGACGCCGAAGATCTCCGGGTTGTGCATCAGGCCCCAGCTGTTCTGGCCGATCTGCGTACCCGTCGGGGCGAACTTTTCCTCGCCGTTGACTTCGATCCACGCGCCGCCGTCGGGCACCATCTTCGCCATCAACCCCGTCACGGGAGGGTAGATGCGCAGGCCTTCCTTGATGCAGGCTTGGAGGTACGGGAGCTGGCGGGCTTCGGCGTCCTTGATCACGGGTCGACTGACCATGCCGGCGGCGATGGCGGCGCGCACTTCGGCGAGGGCTCTCGCCAGAATCGGTGGTGAGGTGCTGATGAAGTGCAGCGTGATGCGCAACGCGGACGCCGTGCTGTCGGAGCCGGCGGTGATCTGGGTGAGCGTCTCGCTCTCGAGCTCGCCTTGGGTGAGGCCGCGGTTGATGAAGGAGCCGAGCATGTCCTGGCGCACGACGGCCTTGGAGCCGAAGCGCTCCTGGACGCGGTCTCGGGCGAAGCCCATGACTCTGCCCAGCCCGCGCGGATCGGAGGACTTGGGCAGCGCGCCCTTGATGAGGGGGATCTTCATGAGGTTGGTGAGCTCGGTGTAGACCCCGAACACGATGATGGCCGGCAGGAACTGCATCAGGTTCTCCAGGTAGCCGAAGGGGTCGTCATCCTCGTCCAGGAAGCCGAACGTCTGGCCGAAGGCGATCTTGGAGATGACGTCGAGGGTGAAGAAGGAGGTTACGCGCGAGAGGTCGACCTCGCGGAAGATACCTTCCTCTGGCTTGGCGAGGTATTTGGAGCCGATGAGTTCGAACATGCGGAGCAGCTTGTCATCGACGTCCTGTTCCATGTGCAGGTTCTCCTTGCCGGAGTAGCCCGGCGCCATGCGATTCCGGATGTCGGCATGCTTGCGTTCGTCGACGTAGGACGTGATGTTGTCACGCTCGGGGTGAAGCTTCAGGGCGGCGTACCATGGCCCTCTCGTGAACGGCGACCGGACGGCACTCATGCGACGGAGCAAGTCCGGGTCGGCGGTGATGAGCATACCCGGGGCAATACGAGCCGTGGAGCCTGTGCGCGCATGTCAGCCGATGGCTCTGGTTGGCTTGCCGGAGCCGAAGGTGACACGGCCAGGATGTATGCCATCGGAGAGAAAGTGTGTGAGATACATATTGTATTTCGTTTGTAGTCATGTGACAGACGCATCGTCCCGAATGCGACGCGTCGGGCGGCAAGTGGTGCGACGGTTGAGAGTCGGGGAAACTTTTCGTTCGGAGCGGGGGCTGTGACAAACGTGCCCACCCATTGCGACGGGCTCTGGCCTCTGGGGAGCGAAAACTCACCGTGCTTGTTGGTAATGTCGGTGAACCTCTTGTTCATCTCGCCCGACATACCCGTCCGCAGTAGCCATAGGCGTGACCAGCCCGCCGACCAATGGCCACCGAACTGCTTCAGCGCCCGGTAAGCCCTCACCTTGCGTGCGACAAAGACGAGGGCGAGTGCGACGGCCACAATCAGCGCGGTGGACAGCATGTTGTTGGATGGCGGCGGATCCAAGGAGGCGGCGGCGACGGTGGGCGAGTGGGGGAGAGATGATGAGAGGGCGTCGAGGGGGGCTCCTCTTTCGAGCGGCGTGCAGCAGCAGGTGTGAGGCGTGTGTGATACACCCAGAGTCAAGACGGCCGCGTTGCGAGCGAGAAACCCGTCGGTTTGGCACTCGCTCTGATTGATGGAGAAGAGGGATGTAGGATGCTGATGGGTTGGAGCAGGGAGGGGGGCAGTAAGTACAGTCAGGATGGTGAACGTGGAAAGAGTGCAAATCGCATTCGCCTGTGGCGAGGTGCAGCTAGCTGGCGACGTTATCCTCGTCGTCTCCGTCGTCGTGCGATGCCCACATTTCGGGAGAGGGTGGGAGAGGCATGTCTTGGTTGCTCACGTCTCAACAAAGACACCTCGCGAAGCAGGAAGAAGAAGAAGAAGAAGAAGAAGAAGATTAAGAAGAATAACCCCCCAGCGGGACAAGCGGTACAGGTATACGTACACGTACAGGACCTCCTACATACACTACATTCCCTACTTCATCGTTATCGACACACACACCCCCCTCCC
>Ga0268244_10000755_pt1 | contig 12375 bp, 10 predicted proteins | sample AgamicMgSfe_FD_200258 | JGI IMG/M metagenome (GOLD analysis project Ga0268244, IMG submission 200258) | Agave microbial communities from Guanajuato, Mexico - Mg.Sf.e (v2) (version 2) | ecosystem: Host-associated > Plants > Phyllosphere > Phylloplane/Leaf | place: Guanajuato, Mexico | collected... | reverse complement strand
CAGCGAGTGTATCACCTGTCACATCCGACACAATCAGAAAAGCAAGTGCAGCTACCGGGGCGACATCAAACAAGGCCGTGCCAGAGGATCGCAGATCTTCCACCAAAGCCTCCACCGAGTCCAACTTCACCTTTACCAAAGCCACCAACTCCGAGGCCGGCCAGAAGCGCAAGCTCGATGAATCTGAAAATGCCGACTTCCTCAGCGAGAATGTTCGGCGCGCGGAGCTGAGCACTAAGAATGCAGGCCACGTCATGCTTGGCAATGACCGCGCGAACATTACCAGCGCTCTGAACGGCCTGTCCACGCAGTCTACCATGACTGTGACTGGCTCTAAGCCGGACACGACGCAAGCTGAGAGCGCCGAGTTGCAAAGCATCAAGGAGGAGAAGGAGGAGGCTGGTTCCGGCTTGGACATCTAATGCGCGAGCAACTCACTGGCATGAATGGTAAGCTGCACATCTGCAATCATCGTACGGGCTATGAAGTTGACCTAGTCTAGCATGGTTGCATGGACTATACATCCGAGTACTGGCACTGCAGCTTGGCCATTGGCTAGCGGCATGTAGTCGGATGTTACCGAAAGGAATGCAACTTCTCAAGATTTTCCTTTTTCCACTTCGCGACGGAGTTCTGAGCAAGGGCGCATCGCAACATAATACGAGCAGGCTTGGTCGACTAGACGTAGATGCCAGACGAGCTCCATCCACATACATCACTGAACACTCGTCTTGTGGAGTGGCATCGCATGACGTAACGGATCTAGCATGCATGAGAACGATTAGATTAACAGGCGCACGAAGACGATGATGTACGAATAGACGTAGCGCCACACAGTATATTTTACGATTACCTAACAGAGACCTATTACGCAGAGCCGTGTCGTTCGTTTTCATATGAGGTCTGACCCGTGTGACCGTGTATATATTGCACTATGTCCTGTGACTGGCGTTTCGAAAGAGGCGTCGTGCTGATCGTGGCGCACATACGCCCACAAGGCGCAATCGACTCGTCTCACTTTGCTAGGAGGGCTCTACCCTCATGCAAGGCGTCATTATATCCCTCCTGTCTTAGGCACGTTCTGACCTCCGTGCTCCGCAATGTCTGCTCTTACTATTCCACGTCCAGCAGTACCCATATAGACTCGTCCGTAGACGCGAGGGTCGCCGGTAAGAAGTCCAAGTCTACGAAAGCATTAGCTCACCTTACAATTCAAAAACGGGAGACTTGGCTTGTCCCTTACCCGCCATACTGATGGAAATCATCGTTAACTCTGACCCAAGACTTCCCGTTGTCGTCAGATCGATACAAACCAAAAGTGCTGTTCATTGATGCAGTGCCCCAGAGGAACAGCGAAGGAGAAGAAGCGCCTGGTGCAGGAGCACCAACTGTGAACAGCTCTGGATTCACGCCTGGGACCGTGATCTTCGTCCATCGCTTGCCGAAGGTGGACGAATAGTATATGCCTTCCGCTCCGAGAGAGAGCCAGAGATGTCCAGCGATGTCAAAGCTCACCACTGGTACAGCCCCCGAGTGGTCGGGTAGGCCAATATCTGCAGCAGCATATGAGGTATAGGTTTTGCCGCCATTTGTACTAGTGTAGAATCTCCCGTCCGTGAAGCTATAGAACGTGGCAGGCTGTACTCTATCGGCGCTGATGTTCGGCGTCTGAATGCTGAGACCAGTAGGTGAGTGCCAAGTAGCCGATTCGTCATGGGAGTAGTACGGACCGGAGACCTTTGTGATTACTGTGCTACTGCCTTCGAGAGCGCTTGACGTTGCTGACCACACGAGATGTTTCCCGGAAGCATCGATGGCTATCGTGCCGCCGTCTGTGCTCGAAACGTTGATCCCAGGGATGCATGCTTGGAAAGTATCCCAAGTCACGCCGTAATCCTTACTGAGAGCCGCGTGCTTGCAGTCTGTGCTGTTCATGATCTGGTTGTCGCCGACACGGACGACGATATTCTGCTGCTGTCCAGCCCAGTCCAGACCATTGAGATTAGAGAAGACGGGCAGATTGAACATGGGCTGTGGAACGTCGAGATCGGGGAATGCCATGCCGTTGATGTCGCCGAAGCCGGCGTAAAGATGCGGGCCTTCAGTTGGAGATCTGAGATGAACGAGGGTCAGCATCATCTCTTGATCCAGCTTACCTGAGCATCTGTATAGGCATGCAAACCCTTGTGGCTAGAGTTATGTACTCACGTCATAGCAAGCGCAACCGTCTCTTCGATGCCTTGGGCTTGTATGTACCACCCCGGCACTTCATTACTCTCAATTGAGGACAACAGATTGTCAGTCGACCAGATGGTAGCTCCAGTCCCATACATGACATGCTCAGCATCCCACGGCGACATGAGCACTGCGGTCATCCACCAGCCGAACTTTGTCAGACCCTTGATAGGTGAAGGCGCGCCATACCCGCCCCAGCTCGGGCTGTTGTCGAAGCTCAGCCAAGGCACGGAGGTACCGTTGTTGAGCCTGGCTTCGCTGATGGGATGACCCCAGTAACCGTCTACGGATTCACGGTTTGGTGTCGATAGTTGCGAGACATCTTTCCAGTTACGGCCGCCGTCTCGCGAGAGGTACATGCTATCGAGTGCTGGGCCTGCCCCCAATCAGTACTTTACTTGCAGCCGTAGCATAACAAGCGTGGTGTGACAAGTCCTGTCTGATCTGGGACATCTAGGTAAACCAAACAAGAATGACAAACTCACCTGGGTCTCGATCCAACGACACGACCACAAGCGTGTTCGGATCGGTGTTTGAAACACTGACACCACAGTAACCGCCATTGGGAAAAGCCTGCGGCTCATACGGAGGCGGCGACACACTCGTGGTCGATGGAGTTATCTCCGTCCAGACGTTCGTGTGAGTGTTGTACTTGAATACCACCCCGTAGTCAGTGCCATACGGTCCCGGAAAATCCCCGTAGGTCACATAGAGGACTTCGTTCGAAGCCAAGACAGCCTTCATCGGCTGAGGTGCGGCGCTCTGAGGGGCAGTCTCATTGGGGTAGATGTACGTCGAATTCCAGGAGCTGGGTTGGCCCGGGACTGCTTGCCAAGTCGAGCCGGAATTAGTCGTGTAGTAGAGAGACGGTCCTGTCGCCGCGATGGCTGCATAAGGTTCCTGCCCAAAGCCACCTACGTATATGTGGCCTTCGTGTTGAGGGTCAAAGATGACGAAAACGATACCGATAGTGTTGGCAAAGGCATCCGGGAAGTTTGTTACGTTCGTCCAGGTCTGAGCACGGTCTTCACTCTTCCAAAGTCCTTCGGTACGCGTACCCATCCACAGCTCATTGCTGTTAAACGGGTTGACGGCCAAACGCTCGCCGTTGTTGCGGCCTAGCTCGTTGGATCCCATGGGGAATGGGGCAGGGTAGATGTTGAAGGTTTCGCCTTGATCTTCAGAAACAAAGAAAGCTGAATTGTTGGATGTGAGGTACCGACCTTGGGCGAGGTAAAGGCATTCTGGATTTTGCGGGTCCAGAGCGATACTTTCCGTGCCAAAGAGGTTGGAGTCGGCCTCGCTGATGAAGTCTGTAAGTGGGATCCATTTGTTGAGGTCGACAGACCAGCGGTAGCTGCTTCCTATGTCTGTACGAGTGTACCTTCCACGAGGTCAGCTCACGCACTACAGAGCTAGGACACCCACAGGAGCGCAAGTTCGCCTTATGGCTTTAGTTCACGTGATATGCGCCACTCGAGGTGTAAGCTTCACGACGTCCAGAAGTTTTGGTATTCATCTCACCCCATCTGCGCTGGACTGCCACTATCCTTGAACTAAATCACTCACATCAGGTTCCTCTTGGCTGGGTGAGCGATGATACCAGTGATATAGCCGCCACCAGTCACCGCCACGGCGTTGAACTGGTAAGGATAGTCATGCGTGCCATTCACCGGGGCTCCAAGTGCACGTCGGGATAGTAACGCAAGACAAGCTGCCAATAGGCATCTCGTAAGAGAAGTACTATGCCTCATCTTCAGGTGGATGACCGCTCAAGGTGGAAGGAGTTCGAGGCAACCGAGCCACCAGCGTGGTCCTACCTCTTGTACATCTCGATACGCGACTAATACGGAGTACCGGCTCTAGAACGATGTTCGCCTCGCTGCGAGGGTACGGAATTTCTATCTGCTGCATAGTCGTGTTTTACCTCAGGAGGCGAGCGGAGCTGCGATCTCCGGAATGCCCAAAACGGTTTGGGCTAAGGAGCCGATAAGTGGGGCGGCGGTAGCCTCAATTCCACTTCACAATGACTGTGTCCTTCTCCAGCGCGGCTTACACGGATGTCAAGACGAGATCGTGGCGTTGATATCACATGTGAACCCGACAGCGGTAGAAGTTTAGGTTATCTCACAATATTCTCATTGTCATGACTCACACCGTACACTAGACTACCGAGCTTCTGTATCCTCTACCTGTACTTTGACAGGCACTGACAAGTTCGGAGAAAGCCAGCTGCAAATATACCCTCAAGAGTATTACAAGACGCCGGGAAAGAATGTGGTCAATTTCAATGAGTGCATGCACTGGTTCATCTCCACGCTACTATACTGTGCTCGGACCAACATATTTCCCGGCAATAGAGGAACAGCCTGGGACTAGACCAATAAGGTTCTCACAACGTCTAATGAGTGCATAGGTACGAAGCCCAGGACTATGTCTTCCCAGCCTTCACATCCCGTCTATCCACTGCGTGCCAGCTTGGCCTCAAAGATCGGGAGCTCAGTAACAGCCGCATAAACCGAAACTCGAAAGAAGCATACTAACTAACTTCTCCTTCCGAGATTGCTGGTTTGCCTCATCCATCAGCAAGGTGGCTCTGGCTTGGCGGATCCGTAACGCCGTCGCCTCATGCGAAGTATGTGAGATGGGTAGTCTCGACTCGCAAGAAGGCCCTCCGAGAAACCGGGAAAAGTTATTCGGTATCATACACGTACACTCATCTCTGGAAGCAGCTGGTCGAATACCTTCACAGGCCCATATGTCTCCCGGAATATCGGACATGCAGTTTCTCATCAAGAGGAAGCGGCGATGGGTGAAACCTGACAGGACTGCTCCGGAAAGCCATTGTAAGTTCCGAGCGTCAGGCGTGGCTCGAAAGACGACCTCATGTATGCCGACTTCGAAGATGTCTGCAACATAGACGAGAAGCGTACTCAGAGGCACTCGCTACGCATCTGGTAGCCTATACAGCATCTACGCCGGCCGGCTTCGCCAGGGTATGGTCAGAGCAAAGCGGGCGTGGTGACTATCACCAGCAAGAAGCCGATGACATGCACGAGTTGTTCACAGCTGAGGAAGCATATGAGGCAGCGAAAGATGAGGCGAGAGCTACTGGCGAGACGGATCTGCCATTCTCCCCTGTTTCCTTTGCCGAAAGATCCGACGATGGCGAGCCCAGGCCGGCTCATTCTGGCAGTGAAGAAGGCGACAGGAACGACCCAATTCAGAGAAGACTCGTCGGCAGATGGGATCGACGCGTTGCTTGTGCAGGATTGCCTTCGGAACGAGAGGAGCGAGTTGATCCCAACGCATCGTCGTCCGCATCTGAGACAGACTATCACTGGGACTCAGCATCAGCAAGTACAGTCAGCTCACCCGATGACGAGCCTGGCTCCAGGTGGATCGCACGGCGGAAAGCGATGGAGAGGTCAGTATAGTTTGCCTGTCAAGCGAGTACCCACATCCCCTCACATCATACCGTCTCACCAAGTCCACGATTTTGCAAGTCTCTCCATCTCCGTGGCAAGTCTCTATGGACTGAAGTCATCTCCTAGATCGTAACCAAGACGACCACCAGACTGTGGAAGAAGTGAGCTATGATACGATGCGGCGATACACTTGCATCGTCGTCACGAACATTAGTGAGATGTTGCCGTCGGCTTTGCCTTCGTTGCTTGGTCGGGGGAGTGGAAGGTTACGTACCATCGAAACGAAACGTTTCCGCAACTGCGTCTCCTGCGGCGAAACCCAATAGAGCAGGAATAAGTTTTATTCCGCTTGCCAAAGAAACCTTGATGCTACACATAGGCCTCAAGTGGCCCGACAGCTTGCAATAGGCTATCGCCTTCGCTGTTGGCATACTATCCATGATCAGCAAAGGAACCACCTGCTTTAGACGTAAAAACCGAATCCGTGCTTTTGCTGAAACAGCCTGTTTCTACCGAGAACTTTATTGCCTGCTTCGCCACGCTTTGTTGCTATGCTGCCGCAACTGACTTTTTCTGGAGGACAACCTAATTCATATATATTCTCTGATCTTGTCCGTCTCATTTTCATCTTCAGTTTTGACAACTTCAACCTCTGACATCTACTGCTCTGACCAACAGCGCAATACTCTTCGAACCACAACATACAACAACAGACCATAGACTACAACACAGCAACGACTACAGCAAGCACCACCACCGCCAACGACGACAGGTTAACCGAGTGCAACGACCAGCCTCGTCGACACGATGTATCTCATCAAGACCCTCACCACGGCTCTGGCAAGCTCCAGCATGCTGCCTACCCTCTTCCCCACGCCTATACCGGTACCTAGCACGGAGAAAAAGCATTTGCAGGTCCGTAAAGCTATCCCAGCATGCGACAGCGCTTGTCTGCGTCGCCTCCTCTACCAAACCGCCTACTCTTCCGCAAGCGACGGTGTCAACCTAGTAATGGACGCCTACGACTCCCACGAGTGGTGCTTCTCGAACGATAACATAGACTGGTGCCCAGAAATGATCAACAACACAATATCCGGCATCGTAGGCAGGGCTATGAATAACACCTACACGCCTTCTCCAGACATCAAAGACGGAGACTTTCTTCAACAGCTCGATAACGTTAGCCGTCAAGCTGTCGTCAATACCATGGGCTGGGCCTCGCGGACGGTCAACGGCACTGCGGACCTCGATGCAGTTGACAGCGGCGCCGTGCGCGCATTGGAGTGGACCATGTGGCATCTCCTGAACGATGGCTCTTCTGGAGTTGACCACGATGCTCTCGAGGAGGCCATGGCAGCTTACCAAACCCCCGGGGAGTGATGGAGGTGATAGCAACAACACGGCCATCATCGTCGGCACCACCGTCCCGGCCGCTGTCCTCGGCCCCTTTGTCGCCGGGCTTGCGTGCAAAGATCCCATCCTCTGTATCCCAGGCTCAAAGGAATGGATCTCCAAGCTTTTGTCCAGTGCTGGCCAAGAAGGAGTCCTCTCCAAACCGTCATGGCTGCGGTATTTGACGAACGATGCGGCCATTCCTGGCACTGATTACGCCACTTGGACACAGGATGCAGCTAATGGTGCGATCGACGCCGCATCTCAGGTTGCACCAAAGACTTTTGATCCGTGGGTGGATATGAGAACCGGTGAGCCTTTACACGACTTTGTCCAGTCGAGGCCCCTCTGGCGCGCAGAGACATACGACGTCGAATACAGCGCCTTGAAACAAGCTGTGCTGGAGGAGGCGCCGGACATGGCCGGTGAATGGGTTGGTCTTGTCAATATGGCATCTACGATGAGGCAGCTCGGCCTCAAGCCCTTCAGAGTATTGGGTAAGGGCGGTAAGCCCTTGTCATGGCCGGAGAATGTCAGAACACATGTCGGTCACGTGCCAGGGAATGACAGGATCATCTGGCAAGATCCGGCTCACTTGAATCCGTTTAGCGAGGTGGAGACCAACACATACTGGGAGCCCATGGGTGAAGACGGACAGCAGCTGCTGATGTCCGGCGGTCTTGATGGTTTTCCAAAAACTCCGGTTCTCGATAGCATCGGCAACCCAATTCTTTCCGTCGAGAGCGCGGCAGATGCAGAAGGTGTAATCGCCCCGTCTGAATTAGTGACTCTGGAATCGCTGAGAGCAGAGGAGGAGACGCAGAAGCAACTCGAAGCAGCTGAGGCGGCCTATAAAATCCTGGAGACTGATACCATGAAGGCACAAGAGTGGATACGCGGACAGTATCTCTTCTTCGACCGAGCAATGCGGTGGGTGCGGTTGATGGATGAATCGGGGAATTGGGATGATCCAGCAAGCGCCGTAAGGGGAAAGCCAAATAATGATGGGAATGGAAACCCTGGTGGGAGTGGAGATGATGGTGGCAATGGAAACGGCAATGGAGATGGCATCGCTCCGCCAAACGAAGGCAACCCGTCAGCCCAGTCGACCCTCCATGAGCCAAGTATTGTGACCGCCACACCGACAGGCGTAACTGATCCGCCAGTCATAACCGACCGGCCAGTGGAAACCGACCCACCAGTCACAACCGCCTCACCGACGACTTTCCAAACAAGCGTCACCGCCAAACCGCCTGTCACCACGGCAGCGCCGCCGCCACCAGGTGTAGACAATACACAATGGTATTGGGTACCGCCTAAATCTTGCTCTGACGGAGGTGAGACTAAATGTCCTTCGAAGAAGCATTGCCACAAGGCATGGAAGACGGACTCAGGCCACTGTCATCACTGGGAGACTGAAGCTGGCTGTGATCCCAATACCGACGGGTATTGCGGAGCCGATCCACCGGACTATCCCTGCTTCAAGACTATAGGTAAGCATGGGCGCCCGGAGTTTCATTATTGCCCAAATGAGATTACTCATTAGTTCTTTGCACAACCGTGTGAGGGACTTCTGGATCTAACTGAATCTCGATGCCGTTGCCGTGTCAAGACCCTGCGCACCCGAGGCGCGGGTAACATAACGGTGCACACCAGCAAATTCGCTCTCGACATAACAGCGGCGGGCTTGCGCAGCGATAAGCCACTCTGTATGTTCGCTTGGCGGAGAAGATGGAAGTGCGGTGCGGTCTTGTCCTTGATAGCGATGCCTCTCTATGCCATGTGCGGACTCCTTTGCGAGCCGATTATTTGCTTCGTTGTTTCTTTAGAGGTGTCATTGTTAGCTGTGCTTTCTTATAGTATATAAGGAAGAGATAAGAAAGATTAGAAGAAACCTGTATGATGTTGACACTGCTTTCACTGTGTGTACAGCCAAGTCTCATCACTCGCTTTTGCGCAGTGTGAGATTTCTTCAACGACGTCGTGCTGATCAGGCCGTGTGAATAAGATCACTCGCTCGACATGCCGAGTGGTCTCGACCGGCTGGAGAAGCGTCTCACCCCTATCGAAGAGGCGACTGTGCGCTTTCAAGGGACGGCAGACTGTGCGAACTGCTTTGCATTCGTGGGAGGTCTTTCTCACGACTGTTGCGAGCTGGATGCCATCGTACTCCCAGCACCGAAGACACTAGACTTCTGAGCATCGAGTGAGCTGCTCCAAAGCTTGGCGCAGATAACAGAGCGTGTTCTTAGGACCCGAAGCCATAAGGGATCATGGAGGTCTGGTGGGTCCCTCGTGGGACAGATTGCACTTCTGTTCTTCCTTATCGCGATAGCATGTCGAGATCTGTTCACACAGGTGTATCGTTAGTGATGTCGAGACGCAGGCTGTTGCTAGTGGTGTGCGTTGCATGTGCAGGTACGAAGATGGGAGGAGCTCACCACCCCTGTCATTTGGAGCGAGTGATCTGCGGCAGGGTACCGACATCTCGCAATCACGCTTCTCCGCACATAACAACACCCGTTCCTCAACAACCTCGATCCTGTCGATGGTATAGAGGTATATGGAGTGACTTGAGAAGTACATTCTCGCACGACGAGAAGCAGCAACAAGCAGCACGTGTTGCGGGCCGCCACCGCCGCTTCACCGCCAAAGCTTCGGCGTCACCGCGCGTTTAAGACCTGCAGCTCGAGTTTCGAGCTTCACACCAACGCCAAACGCGTGCTCTGACCTTTTCCCTCCCGCCAAGCGACTTAGCTTACAGGCATTGGTCTGCCAGCACATCCGGCGCGTATGTCTGCGATATCGAGAAGTGCGAGGTCGACCGCACAACCGCGCGCCAATGGCTCACGGCAGTATGGCAGGAGCGGACTTGGGACGGTGAGGCCGGCCGTGCTCGCATTGGCACGACTGGTGCTGCTGCCACTCGCGAGCGCAGCACCGCTGGGGCTATGGTCAAGAGATGTGAGAGTATGGGAGGATGAGGATCTGCCCAAGTCGCCGGACGACCCGAACTTGTGGGCATACCTGGGTGTGGCAGTGGCATTGGTGCTGTTGGGTGGTGCTTTCGCGGGTCTTACGATTGCGTTGATGGGACAAGATGAGACGTATCTCCAAGTCATAGCGACTTCGGGCGAGGGCAGCGAGCGGAAGCATGCGGACAAGGTGCTCAAGCTGCTCAATAGGGGCAAGCATTGGGTGCTGGTCACGCTGTTGCTTAGCAATGTCATCACCAACGAGACGCTACCTATCGTGCTGGACCGGAGTCTGGGTGGTGGATGGCCGGCTGTGCTTGGCAGTACGGTCTTGATCGGTAAGTCAAAGCGCACTATCGAAGACGATACACCTCAGGCTAATGTTTACGGCAGTCATCTTCGGCGAAATCGCTCCTCAATCCGTCTGCGTCCGCTACGGCCTCTCCATCGGCGCGTTCATGGCACCCTTCGTGCTGGGCCTCATGTGGCTCATGGCTCCTATCGCATGGCCGACGGCGAAACTGCTCGACTATCTCCTCGGAGAAGATCACGGCACAACGTACAAGAAGGCGGGATTGAAGACGCTGGTCCAACTGCACAAGACGCTCGGGACCGCGCCAGGCGAAAGGCTGTTGGAAGACGAGGTCAACATCATTCAGAGTGTGCTGGATCTGAAGGACAAGGCCGTCTGTGATGTCATGACGCCCATGCAGGATGTCTTCACCATGAGCGCGGACACGGTGCTAGATGTGAAGATGATGGACACTATCTTGACACAGGGCTACTCAAGGATACCGGTCTATGCTCCAGACAACAGCCGGAATTTCATCGGCATGCTGCTTGTCAAGATCCTGATCACGTACGACCCGGAAGACTGCATGCGCGTCCGGGAATTCGCCCTCGCCACGCTACCAGAAACGTCACCCTACACATCCTGCTTGGACATCATCAATTTCTTTCAAGAAGGCAAGAGCCATATGGTTCTCTGCTCCGACTTCCCGGGCACCGACAAGGGCGCGCTTGGCGTGGTCACACTCGAAGACGTCATCGAAGAGCTCATTGGCGAAGAGATCATTGACGAGTCTGACGTCTTCGTGGACGTGCACAAGGCACTCAGGCGACCTGCACCCGCGGAGCAGACGAGATACAGAGTCGGTGAAAATGGCAACCTCGAGGAAGTCGACGACACTGTGAGCGAGTCCGAGCGGGAAGGCGAGAATGCTCCACTACTCGCAAGGACGGAAAGTCGGAAGTCTATTCTCACTATGAACGGCAACAACCATCCGAACGCGACACTCATGATGCGTCGGAAGAGCAGCAACGCTTCCGCTCCCGGCGACCGTCCGGCGAAGCCAATGGCGATGCGAAGCAATACGACCGACCTGAAACAACACCTCAAGCATCTGGGTCCGAGCAATGTGGCAAGTAAGCCGAAGCCGACGAAGTACCAGAGCGTCAAGATCAAGCCTGGCGTTAGCACAATTCCCGAGAACCGACCGGCGAACCCAGGCGCGGAGGAGCCGCAAAGGGCCCGCTCGGCTGATGCACAGCGTCCGGTTGAGGAGGCGGATGCCATTAATGAGGCTGCTGACGAGATTACCGGACTATTGAAGGCTAATGACAATGCTTCGAACGGCGTGGAAGCTGTCCAGGCCAGCTACGGCACGGACGGGCCTTCGCCAGGCGCACGACCGCAGTCGCAGGGTGAGCCGATGAGCGCCGCTGAGGCTTCGAAGATTGCCGAGGAGAACACGGAGCATCCGGCGGCTGCTAAGCCTGACTCACCGGCTAAGCCTGAAGAGCGCGAGAGCCGAAGCGACTTCCTGCAGGTTCCACCAAAGCTCGTAGTTGGCGGCGAGCAAGACGACGATATTTTGGGTGAGATGGAAGGCCCGTCCCGCGACCGTTCGAAGGCGCGAAGGAGCACGCGCTCGGGCTCGATTACGGAGACGACGGTGGATGTTGGGGGCGTGAAGAAGATTGTGCTTGATACGAATTCTTCGTCGGATAATGAGAATGATACGTCGGGTACGACGACGCCGTCGCACAGTCAGCCGAACTTGCTCGATGGGGCAAACGAAGGGCAAGGGCAGAACGGTGAGGGAGGAAGTCAGGCGAACGGGGGTGGGCAGCAGCCGGATCAGAAGAAGAAGAAGAAGAAGGGGAAGAAGAAGAAGGGTGGGCATTGAGCGTGAATGAGGTGGTGGAAGCGGAAGTTTCTTTGCGTGGTGTGGCTGAGAGGATGATGATGTCGTTGTGGGGAGTGGGAGGCTTGAGGAGGTTTCGCGGCAGGGGGAAGTAGTGTATAGTATATTTTACATTGTTCACAGTAGCACGGCACAGAA
>Ga0268244_10000752_pt1 | contig 12405 bp, 9 predicted proteins | sample AgamicMgSfe_FD_200258 | JGI IMG/M metagenome (GOLD analysis project Ga0268244, IMG submission 200258) | Agave microbial communities from Guanajuato, Mexico - Mg.Sf.e (v2) (version 2) | ecosystem: Host-associated > Plants > Phyllosphere > Phylloplane/Leaf | place: Guanajuato, Mexico | collected... | reverse complement strand
CAAACACCCACTCGCCCCCATTTTGCGCGAAATCCCCTCCCTGCCACCCCTTCCGCCCATTCTTCAAAATATTCCAAAATGAATTCACCGTCGACCCGACCAGGCTCGGCGAGCTATACTCCGGTTTGTGGTCGCCCAGACTCAGGCTCGAGGTCATGCCCAGCTGGAGGTACAGCGCGCGCGTCGGGTCGCAGTAGATTGGGAACGGACAGGCGGTGCGGGTTTTGTACTCGGGGATGACGGGCGGTGAGCCGCAGCCGATGATGGTCAGGGTCGTGCTGGCTGTGGCCAGGGTTGGGGGTGGGAAGGCGCGGGTGAGGGCGCGGACGTAGTCTTCGCATTGCTGTCGCGGAAAGCGTGGGGACTGTGTTAGATTTTAGGAGGGTCTTGCTTGGGGGTTAGCAGGTAGAGGTGACGTACGCCGCAGTAGAAGTGTCGGATGAAGACGATGAGGTGGCGCTTGGTTCGGCCGTCTGGATAGAGGGTCTTGAAGGGGGTCTCGGTCCCTTGTTCGTCGAGAATGGTGAGTTCGCCTGCTTCTTGTTGGACTTGAGTGCTGGGTAGACCATATTGGTCTTGCTCTGCGGTATTGGCCATGGTAGAAATGATTGAAGATGAAGTGTGACGAAGAATTACGAGGAATGTGAGATGACTTCCCGATCAAGGGTGACTTCCTAGTTGGGCGCTTCTTGGTGATGTTGAAAGGCTACGAGACTTCTGAACTTCGCGATTGATACCGTCCATATCACAACATGGTAGATGTCTACGTACCTACCTAGGTAACGACATGTATGCGACGTTCATGTGCTGCATACCAACGGCCTTGTTCTCGCCGTGATTCGCACGTGCCGCGGCCCGCCCAACGGAGCGCCTATCCATTAATCACGTGACATGCCCTGCTTGCCCGCTGTCATCGCCGACGACCGACTCGGCGCTTTCGCCATCACCAAGCTTCACCGCAAAGCACCCACACTACACCGTGCCTCTTCCCTCTTCCTCTTCCTTCCATACCAGCGCGGCCTGGAAGAAGTCGATCGGCTGCTGCTACATGACATGTTCTCCTCCAAATTCGCCCGCATAGCCCACCGCGCGCCGATCACCGCAACCAACCTCACCAACTCATCCTCCTGCACCGCCGCTCAGAGGACCACACCGTGTCTCGCCTGCGGTCCGACTCATCAACGTCGGCCTTCCTCGAGCAAGGCATCATGTCCACCCGATAGCAGCAAACCTGCTCCGGCAGCGAAAACCACCGCCGCTTCCCAGGGTGCGTCACAGTCGCCGGCATCGGCGCCGACGCAGCCGCAACGAGGCGCCAAACGAGTGAGCCGTACCAAGAGATTCCACAATGTGCCGGTGAAGAGCAAAGCACCGGCGAATCAGTGGGCTGGGTTGCCTGCGGTACCTGCTCTTCAACACAGAACCGAGAAAGGTGAGATAAAAGAGTTTGAGGCATACGACGAAGCGTCTACTGATGACTCGATGCTAGACTTTAGCCTTGCGTCTTTCTTCTCCCTACATCGACCGCTGTCCCCGACATGCACGATACCTCCGCCAGCGTCGATGGAAGCCTTCCGCAGTATCTTCGAGACGCAACACGAGCACGATTCTTGGGAGAATGGAAATTCGGCGGAGCGGCGTCCCGAGGATATGATCTATACGCTCCATCACAACTTCGACAACTTCGACGGCGGTGCGGGCAGTTCACAAGAAGACGGAGTGCGGTGGGAAGTGTTGCAAGAATCGCCTAGCAATAGTGAAGGGGGTGTGAAGCATCTCGACGGCCCGCCACGGAGAAGGACTATGGACGAACTCGTGGCACCATTCCGTCCTTTCCACGCACCCCCTCCACCGCAAGCGTTCTCGACGGAGCGGAAGTCTGCCCCCGTGGAGCGCAAGAGAATCGTAAGACAACCGAAGCAGAAGCACTATGAAACCACCATCCGCGTGACGGAAACCACCACCGCGGACGGCCAGAGGACATACTCCGCCATCCCGTCACCGATAGTGCGCATCCCGGATCCCGAAGAGCAGGCGAAGCTTTCATACCGAGAACCTCCGAGCCAGCAAATACGTATCCGCCAACCCTTCCTCGAGCGCATGCGTAAACGGCAGCAGCTGTACCTCCAAGCGCACCACAGCAAAGTGCTCGAGCACATGGACGAACCACGGGCCGTGATCCGGCGTGCGCCGAGCCACAGGCGTCCGCAGATGCTGCTCATCTCCGTCAAGAGGCAGCGCAAGCTGAAGATGAAGAAGCACAAGTACAAGAAGCTCATGAGGCGCACCCGCAACTTGCGCAGGCGTTTGGATCGGGCGTAGAGAACAGAGTCCTTAAGAGGGTCGATTTAGCTTGCGGGGCGCGATACGCATCTACGTTTTGCATGGCGGTTTTTGTTGCAGCGCTGCGTGTCACAATGGCGACTGCTGACGATTTGACTCATTTCCGCATTAGTTAGATTTCGGTGGTAGCGTTGGGCGTACCGCAATACAATATCTGCTCGTCTCCCACTCTCCGCGGTGCACTGAGAAGAAGGCTTCCATCACTCGAAGCAGTCGCGAAGCTGCGAGGCAGCGTCAAGGGAGTTTCGATATCACGTGGGTCGATCCCGTGAGAGTGGTTGAACGGGAGGGACGGCAAGCGCTGTTGTACTACCGTACGGTGCGCGCATGAATTTGACTCGATCAGCCATAGCGCACGCTAGTGGACGTCTGCATTAGGTGGACGTAGTACTGTATCTGCACGCACTTGGAGAAGCCGCCGTTCACGAGCAGACTTCGACCGTCTCATCAGACCGCAGAACAAGGACTTCGTTGGGTGAGGTGGTGGAGCGGGACTCAGCTTGGGTGGTACTTGTCTTTCATTCATCTCACACCAACCTCCAAACCCATACCCCTCGCGCACTTCCTCGCGAGCACCATCTTCAAGAAACACTCCCTCCCCAGCCCCCTCATCTGCCTCACGAAGTCGTTGCCGCTCACGCGTCCCCTGTCCACGGCCTTCTGCAAAACGTACATGGCCTCCCGGCACGCAGCCTCCTCTGCGCACAGCGTCCACAGCTGATTCGCCACCATAGTTGGTGCGAGGAGCACCTCGTCGATGGGAGGTTGTTTCTTGGACTTGGCGGTCGAGATGGTCGTGTCGCAATCCTGAATGCTACGGCGCAGGATGGCTTCGTTGCTTTCGAGGGTGTTGTGGAGGGCCTCCAGTTGGCGGATCTCCGTCTCGAGACGGCTGTGCGCTGCGTGGAGTGCGTGCTGTTGGGCTTGTAGGGGCGCTATGGCCGACATGTTCTGGCTGACCTTGAACTCGGCCTGTTGGACGAGCGAGATGGTCAGAGCGTGGAGTAGATGCTCTTTTTCTGGGTTCGGTGGGATTGGTGGGGCAGATGCTGGCGCGCCTGAATGTGCTGGTCCAGGCAAAGCTACGTCAAAAGGGTCTGAAAGTAGGTCCGGGAGTGGCGCTTTCGTTGCTGGCGCAGGCTGTGGCGGCACATTCTGCGCCGGGTAGTGTTGGTCCGGCGGAAACTGTCGCGGCAATGGGTTGTTCTGATGCTGATACGACGGTCGGTAGTGAGAATGTTGAGGCTGCGCGAGGTAGCCTGCGGCTTGAGGGGGTTTTTGCTGGTAAGGGTACGGTCGCTGGTATGGGCGGGGCACAGCCAGAGGTTGCGCGTGAGTTGGTTGCGGAAATTCATTCATCGGTGATACAGGGGAAACCGGACTTCTGTCGTAACCTGTGCGGCCCTGCTGGTACTGTTGTTGTTGCTGTTGCTGCTGTTGTTGCTGCCGTAGTGGTATGGACGGAAGTGATAGGCCTGTAGGCCGATCATCTTGGTAACCCTGGCGCTGCTGAGGCACAACGATGCCGGAAGGCCTTGGCGGCGCAGCATAACCATTCTGTAATTGTGGCGAGGCTACGAAGTGCCGGCTTTCAAATCGGCCATCCGGTAGTGGTGGCAGAGGTGGCCCGGTCTTTACCGTGTTCCGTGATGATGTTCGCGGTGGAAGCGAACCCGCATGATCATCGCCCGGCTTCGGCGGCCTTGGAGGTGGCGCATTGGTGCTTGAGACTGCGACAGAACCCATGTTATCGAAGCGCTGCTTCGGCGGTATTTGCGGAAACGCCGAGCTCGCTACTGAAGAATGCTGCGCCTGCTGCCCGATTGAGCGCTGATATTGTTGCTGCTGCGTCTTACTGATGACTGGCGGCTCTTTGGCGAATACCTGTTGCAAGAGCTCCACCAGCTCTGTCATACTGGCACGATCCCACATCCCGCTCCAGTCTCTTAGATAGGGGTGGTATAATCTGCCATCAACACCCACGTGCTGCGCGGGCCTTACAATCAAATCTTTGCCCGGATCGACGAAGGCCATCGGTGGTTGTTGAGGATATGACTGAGGGAGCCATATTTTTACCGGAAAGCGGTATAAAGTGCCACGAAAGCTCACCGGTAACGTGCCGGATAGTGTGAGCAGCAGAGCAGAGGTGCCGTTCTCGTAGGTATAGACTTCGGTTCGAGGCGATACTGTTGGGTAGACGGAGAGCAGGCGTGCAGTATCGGAGTACACACGCTGAGGGTCTTGATATTCCTGTTCATGTCATGAGTTCGAGTAGAGAGATACTCAGAAGTTGACCAACATCTCACATGTAGAACGCTATACAGCCATGCCAGCACTTTCTCCGGAATTTGAGCCATTGTAGCATGCAGAGGTGGGCTAGTCAGGTGCTAACAGGGGAGATATCTGTCGTGGTCTCATACTTGTTGCTCATGGGTCATTGAGTCTCAGAGTTATCTGTCGCATCGATCATTGTGTTCACGAGCGTGTGTGAAGGCATCGATGTTCCAACGCGGTGACGTTCGCCTTGGCTTGGCGTAGTCGATCTCCAGCGGTCCAACCACATCTCTCTTGACGACAACACAATACCTATTGATTTACTTCTTCCCAAACACAACTGAGCTCTAGTACAGGTCCCAAGAAACGTTATACCTTCATGGTACATTCGTTGCCAGGTCAAAGATCTGCATAATGGCGCAGACCTTGACCTTACCGAGCAGCAGTAGGTCCGGCAGAACAAGTGTTGCAGTAGGTCATGACCTTTTCCAGAAATGACACCAAATCGGAATGCTTGCCTCAAGGAGTCGTCGTAGCTTCAACTGTGACCAAACAACACTACGCGGAAGAGTGGTAATGCGTGTATTAGTTGTAAGTGAATGGCGAGTATCACCAAACACGATAATGAAAGTCACTTGACATCTCACGCAAGTGTCGTCACGAGCGATGAGGGACGACACAGCGAAACTCGCGTGCCATCAGCATGCGGAACATATCTTACAAAGCCTTTGCTTCAACTCTAGCTGTCACGATGCCAGAACCGTCGAGCAAAGTCCCGCGCCAGTGATACCATGACGCATCGTACGAAAGGTTCCAGGAAGCGCAAAGCTGAAGACGAACACGATGATGACAGTACCAACAAGAAAGTACGCAAGCGAACAAACGAAGTCTTCAGGTACGACACGCTTCCTAACCTCAGTGTCGCGGAGATTCTGACAGCGAGCAGGTTCGGCATGAGGACGGTTGCGATTTCCGTGGGCTCCGGTGCGAACCAGAAGACCTTCGACGCCCACGAGGATCTCCTGACAAGCCACTCTGACTACTTCAGAGCGGCGGTCAACGGTAGTTGGAAGGAGGCGACCCTGCGCAACGTCGGCCTTGACGACGAGGACCCAGAGGCATTTCAGGTCTTCTACAAATTCATCTATTCAGGCTCGGTTTTCAGCGCAAAGGAGGGTGATCACAAGAAGAAGAAAGCGGCGTCCAGCAGCGAAAACGACGACGAATGGAAGCGACTCGCCTCCTGCTGGATCCTCGGCGAAAGACTGCTCTCGACGACGTTCAAGGATGCCGTGGTCGACGCGATCATCGCCAAGCATCACGTCAAGCGCCAGTACCCCATCGGCATGGATATCGAGATCTATCCCAACAGCCATGCCAGATCCCGTGCGCGAAAGCTGCTCGTCGATCTCGCCGTCTGGAAGTGGGACGACCAGACGCTCGAACAGCAGCTGAAGGAAGACACCAGTCGCTTTGAATTCCTCTACGATGTCGCGGCTGCTCTGGGCAAGATTCGGCGCACGGGGTGTCAGGGTGCATCTCCCTTAGACGGCACGACGTGTATCTATCATGAGCACGAGGCCGATGGTAAGCCATGCTACAAGACCATGTTCCGTTGAGACGATGAGTTGTGCTCGAGGCCGAGTCTGCGGCTTTGGTCTCTTTGGGGAGCTACACGTAATTAGCGCCGCGTACGGGCGCCGGTGCACACGAACGCTTGCGAAGAACGATGGTGTCGGGTTCGACTCAGATCGCTCGAGATATGATTTACTGGGATCACGTACTACGTACTGAATTGATCTTACGTTGGGATGCGCCTTGGGCTACGCTCCATCAGTTTTCCACCACTCCGAGATCACACACCATTCCGTTTACACCCCCATCTCCACGCCAGGCAGACCTCAGATCTTTCGCCTCGAGAATCCCGTTGCGGCTGACGACCATGTTTACATGCCATACCAGTAGACAGCTATCTCTGCGATCGTAACTTGACTTATCACCCGGCATAATCACGCTGCCTGGAGCGCCATCAAATCTTCCAGATTAGTTGCGCCTACATTGAATGTGACATTGGTGACTTGTGCGTGATGTGAGCGTTATCTCACGTTCCGCGTGCGGCCCAGATGCGTGATGATTCCGTCCATGTCATCTCAAGTAGCAGATCGATCGTGGTTGCAGAGTTCATTGGTCGCTGGAGCACTTGCCAAAACCACCTTCCCACGAGCCGACTTAAAGGAGTTGTTGCGGCACCTCTCGACGCTGGCGTGGAAAGTCCGGAGTCTTTGTGCGCTGTTATGGAAAGCAGGTCGGCTTCCTGGTCGCATATCAAGGCCTCATCGTGCTCGAGGTCCAGAAGAATCTGTGTTCCATGCCTCGGACTTGGAACATCCCCAGGCAGATACCGAACTTGGTGAAACAGTCCAGTTGTCTGACGTGATCCCGGAGAAGGTCATAGATTCGCTCACATCCTCATCGCTGGGAGAAGCACGAGTGGTGGTGGATAGGCGAGCCTTGGCACCAGTTGGATCATCTTCACAAGTAATCCTTCTTCTTACTCGTCCTCGTATACTGGTTCATGTGCCACTCGACATCACCATCCTTGTTGTCTGCGGTACCTTGCCTGATCTCGAACAAGCGCATCGTCATCCTCGGCCCAACTTCCGCCAGCTCCACGCTCTGGTAGCCCGTCTTGACGAACACGTGATGTCTGACCTCAATGCTGTCCTCGATATTCTTGAACGTGACGATCCTCGAACCCAGCTTTGTGCCCCCTTCGCGGGGAGGGAAGAGATGCTGCAGAATCTTCACCACACGTTTGCCGAGCGCGGTGGTGAACCCCTCGAAGATGAGGTGAGGGTAGCTTTCACTGACTGTACCTCGAGAAGCGTTCGGGATATCGTGCCGTAGGACGACGTTGTGCAGCGAGAAACAGGCTGTCGGGCCATGCGGGAAATGCGACACCGTGAGTGCGGTTGGTGTGCCTCGGTGCTCGTGCAAGAGGATGACATCGGAAAGTCCACTGGATTTCGCGCTCGAGACAAGGTTCGGCAAGATGAGATTGCCTCTGTTCAGCCGGATGGCTGTCGGTATGAGTAAACGGATCTCTTTAGCGAAAGAGGAGAGTCTGCTGCTGGGATCGCGAGAGGTGGTGACGAGGACTCGCGGATCAACCACGCCCGAGAGATAGCTGTACTCGTCGTCCAACTCGAGCTCTTCCTCGTTAGTTCGGTCCGCTCTCGACTCATCATACTTGTAATCTCGCCGTAACTGTTTATCGTTTGCGATGCTCGGGTCGAGTGGCTTTCCAGACGCGAGTGAAGCCTTCAACTTCGCCCGTTTTTCGGCAATCTCAGCATCGCGCAAGGTGAGCGCACGGCGATATAAGTAATCGCGCCGTTGCCGCGCCTGTCTCCGAATCATCGTAGAGCACTTTGCACTGTATAGAGGTAGTTCCAAGCGAATGGCAGATTGGTGCAGGCAAAGTCGGTACAAGAGTGACAAGTCCCCCACCAAAAATGTCACGCCAAGCAATGCGGCGCTGCGCTGAACCCTGCAGTTAACAACACCCGAGCATTCACTGTCCGCAAACCTCCAACCCTCTTCCCTTTCTGCCTCGCACAGGGCTGGCCTGGAAGCTTTCTTCTAACATCCTTTGACAGCGCCCGGAAACGAAGGCGACGTAGGGGTCACTACTTTTCTGGGGGTTGAGGTTGGAGAGGAGAAGCAGGAGGCGAACCAACCCCGCGCATCACCACCCCTGCACGCAATACTGAAGCCCACCAACAATACCTCACTGGCAGCGTCGCACCTCAAGGCAGCGCCATGGAAGGCGCCTTCACCCACGTCGGCAACCACCTGGTCGGCGATTCCGCGTCAGCAATCAACGAAGGTGACGACATCTCTACGCTTGATGCAGGCGAGAGCGCGCTTGACGGCGAGTATGGGCGAGGCAATCTGAACGGCGGCCCACGTAGGAGGAGGGTGGGCGACGACGATGAGACCGACGTTTTCGAAGACGACGATGTGGAGTCATTGGCCAGCCAGGCGGCCAATGGCGCGAATGGTCAACCAGGCCAGCCGCAAGAGGAGGAGGAGGTCGAGCTGCCTCCCCACGCTTGCGCATACTGCGGCATCCATAACCCCAGCTCGGTCGTCAAGTGCTTGTCGTGCTCTAAGTGGTTTTGCTCCGCTCGCGGGAACACTTCGTCTAGCCATATCATCAACCACCTCGTGCGAGCGCGGCACAAGGAAGTCCAGCTACACCCTTCTTCCCCGCTAGGAGACACTACGCTCGAGTGCTACAACTGCGGTACGAAGAATGTGTTCCTGCTCGGCTTCATCCCTGCAAAGAGCGACACCGTTGTCGTTCTTCTGTGTCGCCAGCCGTGCGCGGCCATGCCGAGCAGCAAGGATATGAACTGGGACACCTCGAAGTGGCAGCCGCTGATCGAGGATCGCTCGTTCCTGCCATGGCTGGTCAACGCACCGACTGATCAGGAGCAAATGCGTGCGCGCCACCTGTTGCCGCAAGTCATTGCGAAGCTCGAGGAGATGTGGAAGGACAACAGCAGTGCCACGATCCAGGATCTGGAGAATAACGCTGGCATCGACGATGAGCCGGCGCCTGTTTTGTTGCGCTATGACGATGCCTACCAGTATCAGAACGTCTTCGGACCGCTCGTGAAGATCGAAGCAGACTACGACCGCAAGCTGAAGGAGGCGCAATCGCAAGACAATCTCATCGTTCGTTGGGATTTCGGCCTGAACAACAAGCATCTCGCTTCATTTGTCCTGCCAAAGCTCGAGCTCGGGGATGTCAAATTGGCGGTCGGCGATGAGATGCGTCTGCGCTACACGGGCGAGCTGCGTGCGCATTGGGAAGGCGTTGGTTACGTGATCAAGATCCCGAATAATCAGAGCGATGAGGTGACCATCGAGCTTCGATCGCGTGGAGATCACAAGAGCGTCCCAACCGAATGCACACATAATTTCACAGCGGACTACGTGTGGAAAGCCACCAGCTTCGACCGTATGCAGCACGCCATGAAGACTTTCGCGCTCGACGAGATGTCTGTCTCCGGCTACATCTTCCACCGTCTCCTGGGCCACGAGGTTGCAGCTGCGCCGATGAAGGTCAATCTCCCGCGCAAATTCAGCGTGCCGAATTTGCCTGACCTGAACGGTTCCCAAATCAACGCTGTCAAGTCGGTTCTGCAAAAGCCGCTCAGTTTGATCCAAGGTCCGCCAGGAACGGGTAAAACTGTCACATCAGCGACCATCATCTACCATCTTTCGAAGATCAACGGTGGCCAAGTGCTTGTTTGCGCCCCATCAAACGTTGCGGTCGACCAGCTGTGCGAGCGGATTCATCTGACTGGCCTCAAGGTCGTGAGAGTGACCGCGAAGTCTCGTGAGGATGTGGAGTCTGCTGTCGGGTTCTTGTCGCTGCACAAGCAAGTCCAGATGAACGACACCAACGTGGAGCTGAACAAGCTCAACCAGCTCAAGGCCGAGTTGGGCGAGCTGTCAAGCCAGGACGAGAAGAAATTCAAGACTCTCACCCGCGCGGCTGAGCGTGAAATCCTGAGCAACGCGGATGTCATCTGCTGCACCTGCGTGGGTGCAGGCGATCCACGTCTTGCCAAGTTCAAGTTCCGGACGGTATTGATTGATGAGAGCACACAGTCCGCTGAGCCAGAGTGTATGATCCCGCTTGTGCTAGGCTGCAAGCAGGTCGTGTTGGTTGGTGACCACCAGCAGCTCGGGCCGGTGATCATGAATAAGAAGGCGGCGAAGGCAGGCCTGAATCAATCGCTCTTCGAACGCTTGGTCATCCTTGGCTGCGCACCCATCCGGCTGCAGGTGCAGTACCGCATGCACCCATGCCTTTCCGAGTTCCCATCCAACATGTTCTACGAAGGCAGCTTGCAGAACGGTATTACTATGCATGAGCGCCTGAGGAAGGACGTCGATTTCCCGTGGCCCGTGGCGGATAGTCCGATGATGTTCTGGTCCAATCTTGGCAACGAGGAGATTAGCGCAAGTGGCACATCATACCTCAACAGGACGGAAGCGCAGAATGTCGAGAAGATCGTGACTCGGTTCTTCAAGGCAGGCGTGAAGCCGGAAGCCATCGGTATCATCACGCCGTACGAGGGTCAGCGCTCGTACGTCGTGCAAAGCATGCAACAGACGGGCAGCTTCAGGAAGGAGGTCTACAAGGAGATTGAAGTTGCTTCGGTGGACGCTTTTCAAGGTCGGGAGAAGGACTTCATCGTCCTGTCTTGCGTGCGCAGCAACGACCACCAGGGCATCGGTTTCTTGTCCGACCCAAGACGTCTCAATGTTGCGCTCACGCGTGCCAAGTACGGCCTGGTCATTCTCGGAAACCCGAAGGTGTTGAGCAAGCACCCGCTGTGGCATTACCTGTTACTTCACTTCAAGGAACGCAACTGCCTCGTCGAAGGTCCGCTCAACAATCTGCAGGTATCTTTACTTCAGTTCAGCAGACCGAAGACATCCTACCGTGGCCCGCAACGCTACCAGATGGCGTATCAACACGCAAACCACATGGCTGCCGCTACAGGCACGCGCATGAACGGCGGGCGTCGAGACGGTCCGGCACCGCCCGGCGGCGACAACGGCAGCATCGTCGGCTACATCCCCGACGACGTTTCCAGCGTCCACTCGTCCGCGCTCGGCGGCGCCGCGCTCCCCAGCCAGTATCCGCCCATGTTCCAGGGTTTCCAAGAGACGTGGCCCACGCTGCACGGCGGCCCTCGCAACGGCGGCCCAGTCCCGCAGCACAAGCCCCATCAAGCCCCGGAGTCCGTGGCCGGCGAAAGCGTGGCCGCCAGCGAGATCACGGACGTCACGGCCAACGGGTCCGCCAAGCCAGGCCAGGGCGGTGTTTCACTCGCTGGTCTCAGCATCAATGATCTGAACAAGCAAGCCAGCTTGAGCCAATCGGACAAGCTGCGCCGCTACGTTGAAGGCCAGGGCACGCCACAGCCGCCCATTGGTGCAGGCCGGCACGTCAATCGATCCACGCTCGAGGACGAGGACGCCCGTAGCGTGAGCACGGCTTTCGCGTCCCAGGTCGGTGGTGTCGGAGGCTATGACTGATAACCCGGCGGCCTCGCTTTGGTCGTCAACGAGATAAATTCTGTTATATGTCGTTGCGCATGCAAATCCACATGTTATGCAGTGCTCAATGGCCCCACTTTGAGGAGCAATTGGTCGCAAGGGACGACAAATCGCCCACCTTGACCGGACTCGCGCGAGTCGGAGCACGACAAGCCATAGTCGAACAGCGTGGTACACTCTGTCTCTTGTCCACGAACAAACGCCACCAGTCGCAACCCATCAGCCAGCAGGTGGGTGGGGGGCTGCACGGATGTCGTTACAGCGAGGCGGGATGGAGAGAGGCCGTTGACAGCTTGAACCCCCCCGCCTACAGAACACGGAAAAGCGACCACGCGCCTGTTCCGTCGTCGACCCGGTGGCTGTGCAAGCTCAAACGTACGCGTGGGTGAGAGGTGTGCGGTATGGTAAGAATGCAAACGGTGAGAGAAAGCGAAAGAATGGGTTGTGGTTCGTGAATGGCTTGCTTTACATTAGTTCTTGTTACGTCCTCTTGCCGGACATAGTCACTCCTTTTCTACCCATAACTGAAATCCTCGATCATTCGTTGTATCACTGCACATACAGCTTCTCGACCGTGGGTATGGCATCAATGTATTTCTCAATCTCCCCCCCCCCTTCCCCCGCCTCGTCGTGAGAGAAATC
>Ga0268244_10000751_pt1 | contig 12457 bp, 9 predicted proteins | sample AgamicMgSfe_FD_200258 | JGI IMG/M metagenome (GOLD analysis project Ga0268244, IMG submission 200258) | Agave microbial communities from Guanajuato, Mexico - Mg.Sf.e (v2) (version 2) | ecosystem: Host-associated > Plants > Phyllosphere > Phylloplane/Leaf | place: Guanajuato, Mexico | collected... | reverse complement strand
CCCCCGAAGCTGCTGGTCGCGTATTATTGCCTTCAACAAATCCTGCTCCCCGTCCGAACGCCATTCGCGCGACTGTTTGCCACCATGCTTTCCCTCCATCTGGCGCCCTCTGACACTTCCGCTTCGAGATGTCAGGCCTCCGTACTGCGCGTCGGGTCTGCTCCCTCTAGATGACACTCGGGGCGGCTGGTCGCGTTCCATCGCCTCGAGCAAGTCCCGCTCCCCACTCGACGGCTGTCCGAGCGTGTCCTGTCCATGGTCGCTACTGGCCGCCGGCTCCGATGGATGCGTCACATCGAACCCCTTTCTCCTCCGAGCGTTGCGAGCGGCCTCGACGTAGGTGCGGCGTTGGATGGTTGGGGTTGAGTAGAGGAAGGATAGGAAGAGGCCGGGTTGGGCTGGGTTGTCGAGTAACCATAGCTTAGATGGCAAGGCGCGACCAGCCAACATCACCTATCGAGCACCAGATATATCAATCTGGTCTTGTGTGAGCGATGTTTCGTCGTGGCATCCTTCCGGACTTGGGGTTGACGATGATGATCGATGGATGTACATTGTCCATGCCAGAGGAAATTCAGTAGTGAGCTTGTCGGCCAATCGGATTGCGTCAAGAATTCCCGAAATGCCTGCAAATGTGATCGTCGCGACGCGCTTGCGGTCGTGTTCTGGACGCGATTGAGCTCCGTCATCGACCATTGCATTGAACACCCACATCATTTCAGGACGGTGTTGGATCATACCAACACCAGTCTTCGTATAAGTGAAGATAATGGCTCGAGGGGAGAAACCAAGCTTAAGCGATTATGAGCTGCAGCGACAAGAGAAGATCGCGAAGAACCAAGCGCTGCTCCAACAACTCCAGCTGGACGCGCAACAGACCGGGATCGGCCCGAAGAAGAAATCACAGGCCAAATCCTCATCATCGAACGCCGGACAGAAGCGCAAGAGGCCGGTGGAGAAGGTGAAGGAGGAACATGTCACGCGCCGGACGTCAGCGCGTCTGCAGGGCATCGTCGCAGACTCGGAAGTGGCGAGACAGAAGGATGAGGCGGACAACGAGGCTTTCGCAGAACAGCAGCGGGCGAAGCGGCAGCGTGTCAGTGGCGACATCAATCTGGTAGATGCTGTGGTCAACGGACGCACGTGGAACAAAGCGGGCAACTGGCTGACAGCTTTCGGTCCCGCCAACCCTGGCGAGCGCAGCTTCAGCGCACAAGACATCAAAGACACGACAGATACGGAGCTACGCGAGCTTAGACAGCGCATGAGTAACCTTGGCCTGTGGGAAGGCGCAGAACCAAACCGAATCAAGATCACTCCCGAACGCATTTACAGCCTTGGCTTCCATCCGAGTCAAGACAAAGCATTGGTATTCGCAGGCGATAAACTCGGCAACCTCGGGCTTTTCGACGGCTCGCAAACATCTCCGGAGCAGGTTAAACAAGAGGCCGAAGATGCGGACGAAGATGGCGACGTAGACGAAGAAGTCGAACCCGCAATCACCACCTTCAAAATCCACACCCGCACCATCAGCGCCTTCCAGTTCGCCCCGAATGATCACAATGCCCTTTACACAGCCTCATACGATTCATCGATCCGCAAGCTCGACCTTGAAAAGGGCCAAGCAGTCCAGATATACGCGCCGACCGACGATACTGCCGACGAGCCTATCTCTGGCATTGAGCTGAACCGATCCGATCCCAACATGCTTTACTTCACTACCCTGAATGGCCATTTCGGCATTCACGACCTGCGCACTCCAGCCCACGAAGCAGAACTGATGCAGCTCTCGGAGAAGAAGATTGGCGGCTTCACCCTGCACCCCGCCAGCCCCCACATCGTCGCCACGGCCAGCTTGGACCGCATGTTGAAAATTTGGGATTTGCGAAAGATCAACGGCCAAAAAGATTGGAGGCTGCCCGCGCTCGTGGGTGAGCACGTCTCCAGTTTGTCCGTCAGTCACGCCGCGTTCAACAGCGCTGGGCAAGTCGCGACGGCCAGCTACGACGATACGGTCAAGATCTACGACTTCTCCGCGGCGGGAGACTGGAAAGTGGGCACGTCGCTCACCGATGAGGACATGCAGCCCGCGACCGTCGTCCCGCACAACAACCAGACGGGACGCTGGGTCACGATCTTGCGGGCGCAGTGGCAATTACAGCCGCAGGACGGCATACAGAGGTTCGTGATTGGAAATATGAACCGCTTCGTCGATGTGTACACGAGCAAAGGACAGCAATTGGCGCAATTGGGTGGAGAGGGTATCACTGCCGTACCGGCTGTAGCGCAGTTCCATCCTAGTATGGATTGGATCGGGGCCGGGACGGCGAGTGGGAAGCTCTGTCTTTGGATGTAGGATGGACTGCACTTGAGTGGGTAGCGTGTTGGGGGTGTGTTCCTTTGCATGCAGGGAGCGAGAACCATGAGTGCGATTCGAACCCGCCAGGCTGCGTACGGTCCTGGGCTGTCCCTTGTCGACTTCATGCAGTATGAGCGCTTCAGGTTTCACAGGCTATCTCGTTATACGAAGATGAAAGGTTGTCGAAAGCGTCTTCGATACATACTGAGTCCAAATGTCAAAAGTCGTGACACAACGCACGTGTTGTGCTACGAGCAATTGTGACTCAACATCCCGAGTGCACAACACATATAATGCTGCTGGGCTCCGATCTCAATGGCATCTGGCCTCTTCTTGCGTAACAGATAAGACCCTACCTAGGCAATCTAACATTACGAGCCGTTTTGATCAATCATCCGTCTTCACTGGAGACCGGCCGCTTTATTGCCAGTCACGGCTGAGTCTATGACCATTACATAGAAAGAATGGGCGCTCTCAAGGTCGAGCCTCTACAACCGAGCGAGCTCGATGATTTCATCCGGCTTTACTGGGCATCGTTCGAACCACTGGAGGCAGACATGGTCCTACCTATGGTCTATACCGGTGGACTGCAACCAGAGGTAATCCAACAAGCGGGGGATCGAATCAAGCGTGAGACTGGCGGCAATCTAAGTGATTTCTGCTTCTGCGCGAGAGATACCGAGACCGATGAACTCATAGCCGTATCGTGGTGGGCTATCGTCGAGCATCCGTCCAAGACGGCAGAGGAGATCGAAGCCGAGTATCAAATCGCCCACAGAGCCCGATACGGCGCCGATAGCGTCTCCATAGCGGGCATGAACACGCCGTTGGGCGAGGCCTTCCTCAAAGTCCTCATCTACAGCGAGGCCGAGACCATGCAGGGCCAGCCGTACATGACGTTGCGGATCCTGGCCACTCACCCCAAGCATCACCGCAAGGGAGCGGGCTCTCTACTGCTTAGACAAGGGCTGGAGAAGGCAGACCGTCTGAACTTACCTGTCTATCTCGACTCTGCACGGAGTGGGAAGGCGCTGTATGAGCGGCACGATTTTGTCGTGACGAGTGACTTTCCGTTCGACGCGCGGCAGTACGGAGGCAGGTCGGAAGGCAAGCATTGGTGCATGGTTCGAGCGAAACGACACGCGGATCAACCACCTTCCTGTACGTGAAGTATGCGGGAAGATTTTCAGTGGAGAAGGTCAGACTTCATCAGACCAGATCTGTGGTCCTGCGAGTGTGTGCTCGAGTTTGCGAGGCTAGTGGCCTCCGGTACGGTCAACCACAACAAGCCAGCAACATAGAGACGGTGACTTACACGCCGCTTCCGATCGATTCTGAATGGAGCGGGGCATGCTGCGAGGTTGTGTGCGATTCGTTTATGGACTCTATTCTATGAGCTAGGCAAAGGTAAGCGTTATCGATGATGTACGGGATTGGGTGACTGGCTTGAATGGTGGCGTGTGACCATCAAATATTCATCAGCAAGTCCTTGTCATTGGAAGCCATCCCACCACAGCGGCAACCGTTGACACAGCCCTCAGAGAGCACCATTCGACTTCGCCATTACGTAACTGTCCACCATAGCCTGCAGTAGCACTGTTGTCACTGCACGGCCCTTCTCCAGCATATCCGGGTCGCTCTCGGCAGGTACATGGAGGAACAAGACCGGTCGGTCTTTATACGCGCCGCCTTCCATCCGCTTATTGCGTCTGCCGAACCACGCCAGGCTGTTGAAATAAGTATAGTCGCACAGATAGTGCCCGGCGTCGTCGCTGGGTCGACAGTCTGCACCATAGGCCGCCGAACCGGCAGGGACATGCGCAATCGCCTCCTGCCATCTTCGCAAGACATCCTCATAGTCGAGGGAGGTCGTCATCCTGCTCGGACAGTCGCCGAAGCTCCTCTCGCCTGCGTCCAAGGAAAGCACTTTGCCATCCAGATCTCGGTTCGTGCCGTAATTATCGCGGTGACCGTAGCGCTCGATCGTGTAGTGCCGTCGTCCGGATGCCATGCCAATGTGCAACACCAGATCAATCGTCTTCGCATATCCCTCGAGCACATGCGGGATCAGCTCCCTCGCATCGTCGTAGCATACTCGTATTGGCGAGCCATACGCGGTGACGCTGACGCTGTGGCAGTCAACAGCGGACCTTGGCAGAAGTTGCGGAAGAGATTTGGCTATTTCGTAAGAAGGGTTGACCGGGTATTTCTGTTGAAAAGGACCGAATCCAGTGACTAGGATGGTCAGGGAATCGTCTATGTTGTCTTGGTTGCTGGGCGTAACGGGAGGAGGAGCCATCGAGAGCAGGTCCTAGACTACGTCAAAGGACGTCTTGTGAACTTCTGTTGCTAAAGAGGTCCTGCAGGCTGTCGCCGCCACCACATGCAGCGTCTTGTAGTCTCTCACTCCTGCACCCCTGGTTGTCACAATTTCCCGCCTATTCCGGTACCGGCGATGCGCTCAACAAGTCTGGCAAGCGTGTGGGAACCGAGGTAGCTGACCTCCACAATCCCCACAGAATGTCAATCCGGATATACAACGGGCTTGCTGTTGATGTTGGTCGACGAGGAACACTTCACTTTTTGCACGGCGTTTGGACGTTGTTGGGGTACCCCGCGAGACATGGTTGGATCATCTTGGGCTTCGGCGAGAGCTTGCCGAACTGCCGATGAAATTGTGGGGGTTGAGATTACGCCGCGGCCGGCCAGAACAATCATGTGACCATGCGCTGTCTAACGTCGACTGCCAGGATCCGAATTGACAGCTCAACGGTCACCACCCTTCGTATGGAAGTCAGCTCGAAATGTTGACCTCGGCTGCTTTACGAAGCCTGTTCATGACAGCCGCAGCGAGGTCCCCTTCAGCGTCGTCAATACCTTCGACGAAAATGGCATCGACATTTGCGCGATCTAGCTCGCGCAAAGCCGAGAACGTCCCTCGAGCGATGTTACTGGTGTCTGAGCCTAGCGGGATGTCCAGCAGATCAACCTGCTGAGTCTCAATCGTGATAGTGTTCATCTGAAGAGCCTGCCGAGGTGGGCGAGCGTTTTGCAGGTCTTGCAGCAATCCGGCGAAGCCAGGTAAGGTCTTTCGAGATGATTTGTTGGTTTCGGAATCCGTAAAGATCTCATGCTGCGGTTGGTGGGTGATTGGCTCCGGCCTGGCCCTCGCATCAATGCGCCACCTTCTCGTTGTTATGATCCCAAGCCTTGCATGCTGGCGAACATACTCACGCATTTGTCCCAGGTCGGGAGGTGCCGTACCATGCTCAAATAGTATGACGGGGGCCTTTGGTGAATAATGTCGGTATTTCATCCCCGGCGCCTTTGGCTGACTGCCGATCTCCGCAACGTTTTTGTACCCAACCTGCGTGTCCTCCCAACCAGGACACGTCCGCAGCTGCTCGATACTGATACCGCCAGGCCTCAAGATCAGAGGTGGTTGCGAGAGACCGTCGACAACCGTGCTTTCGACCCCAATGTCACAATCGTCACCGTCAAGGATCGTCTCGATGCGCCCGTTCAGGTCGTACGCCACGTGCTCAGCTGCTGTGGGGGATGGCTTTGTCGAGGCATTGGCGGACGGCGCTGCAACAGGGACCCCTGACAGCTTTATCAAAGCGAGCGCGAGGATGTGCCTAGGCATGCGCGCTCCGAATGTATCTAGACCAGCAGTGACCTCCGGAGCCAGTGATGATTTACGCGGGTTTGGGACAATGATGGTAAGAGGACCGGGCCAGAATCTCTCGATAAGCGGGTGGTAGATAGTGGGGATCGGGTCGTTTTGAGGGCCATCTTCGACGCCATTCGCGCGGAGTCCGGATCGGAGCAGAGTCCTCAGTTGCGTGAGAGACGCGATGTGTACGATGAGCGGGTTGTCGGCAGGTCTTTGCTTGGCCTTGTAGATACCGAGGACAGATGCGCTCCTTTGCGCGTCGCCACCCAACCCATATACTGTCTCGGTGGGAAACGCTACAGGGATGTCAGAAGACTTAAGTTGTTCGGCGGCAAGGCGTAAGTGCCTAGCATTTGGAGAATGTTCGTCAAGCTCAATGTCCAAATCGTCCAACAAATCATCCGGGCGAGGAATCGACTGGAGCTTTCCTATGCTGTGGACGTCCACTGGCAGTATCGACGTTTTGAACTCCCGTGACTCGGCCATGTTTGCTGTATGGTATGACTTTGCACGCCTTTCAACGTGCTGTCGGCCAACAGATACAGCACTGATCAATCGATGTGCATACAGTTGGTGGAGACATCGCCATACAAGACGCGGTGCATGTACACTCGGGGTTGGCATGAGGTGTGCATCTGTGAGTCGCGAAAAGGGCTTCGAAATTTCGAACGCTAGACGCGCGCTCACGTGCAAATACATGTACACGTCCACGCACTCTTACACACGTTCCATGTATAAACTCTCAAGGCCACTGAACTCAGGCGGTTGCCAATTGTACCGTACATGATGCACCAGCGTCAGCGGACGAAGAGATCGTGAAATAAGTGTAGCACGCTTCACTTGAATAATGCATCGTCGCTATATACAGTCATGCGATTATGTTGGATCTTTTTCTCCCCTGGCGAGCGGTTTCACACGGACCCATGTATCGTTCACAACATGCTCTAACCCCGTTCTGTCCTCGTCGTCTTCCAGACCCCGAACCACTTCCCGCGCGGTTCGCAAACAGTCATTGACGCCGACACCGGCTATCCAGTTCCCGGCCACCCTGAGCCGACCTTCGTACGCGTCAGCGATATCGAAATGTGCCTTCTCCAGCCGGTCCGCGTGGCCCACGGTATACTGAGGTATGCAGTCCTTCTGCAGATTGACCTGCCATGCCTCAGGCTCCTCCGTGATCCCAAGATGCCGTCGAACCACAGATCTGGCGAGCGCTAGGCCCTCCTGTTCGTCTGGGTATGCCGGCCAGTCATCCCACCAGTGACCACCAAGCATGACTGTAAGCTTAGTCCCTCTCTCCTTCACCTGGTCTTGGGCGTTTGGAGGATTGGGTAAGTTGTACCACCCGAAATCGTTGACGTTGACGAGTTGACCTGTTTCGCGGGCTTGTCTCAGCTGATCGGCGTTGGAGACGTGCCAGTTCTTGGTGTCAAGATCGCTGGGCGACGGTGAGTAAGCTGTGTCAAAGACCACGCCGAGCGCGCGCTCGGGATTGTTTTCGAACGGTGTCGCCTGAGGAATGACATAACCGAAACCTGCCGGGTTCAGGTTTGGTGTGCGGAAGTAGAGATTGACAGTCATGACGGTCACGGTTGGTATGTGTGCTATGAGTGATAGCGGCTTTGACTGGCCTTCTTCTAGCACGCCGGTGCAGACCTGGTTGAGGTGCCAGGGCGACAGCGCAGAAATGGCATGAGTGTACCAGTGCACATGCTCACTACCTTTCACCTTGACGGTCACACCATCGTACTCGTCTGCCGGTGCAACAGCCTCGACAGATGTACCCGTCTTGAACTCAACGTTGCCATGGCCCACGAGATGCCGGACGAGTCTATCGATCAGCATTCCCATACCGTCCTTGAATGTGAAGACCGTTGTATCTTTCAGCGTCGCTTTCAGCAGTGGATCCCACGAAAAGTCCCGCATCTCCCGCAGGAATTCCGCTTCTCTCTTGGTCATTTCCACGCCGTCTGCTCTGCTCCTGATCATGCCTCCGAGTACGCTACCAGTCGACTCCTCATCTCTCCATTGGCTTGGGAAAAGACTCTTCGCCGAAAGTTGATAAGCATCGCCCGCGTAGATGCCATGTAACACTGCACTCAGGATGCGATCCACCATTGTCTTGCTGAAGCGTCGTGAGAAGAAATCCCCCACGCTCTCGTCCTCAACGCTGGCATCGCGGGGTCTCTTGAACATCTCCCCGAAGCCCGAGAGGATCGCTGTCTCGAATACGGGCTCTGTCCACATACTCCACAGATTCTCGGAGAAGCCAAAGGAGGGATGCGGCATGCGTACCAGGTGGTCAGGGTAGTAGACGTATCGATTCCGCGCCGCCGGCGACGTCCGTTGCGGAAATATGGCATCTTTGGCCAAGTCCAACTCTTGCATCAGCTGCGCAGCCAGCACGCCGTTTGACAGAGGCCGCAGTGTCCGAGGGCCAGCTTCGAACAATACTGTGCCATCTTTGACGGGCACGCGATTCGACAACAGCCAGCCTCCAATTCGGTCGGAAGCCTCGTATATGGTCACCTGAGCCCTGGGAAAGTCTCGGGTGAGATAGTATGCGCACGCGAGGCCGGTAATGCCTCCTCCGAGTACCGCTACATTGTGCGGAGGGTCGGATTGGGTACTGAACCGAGCATTGGTGAGAAAGGGGCGTAATGTCAACGGCGCAGTAAATGCAGCATATCTGGAGGTCAGACCATGGCAACGACGAAGCATTGCAGCACGACCGAGTGCTTCGGAGTGATGATGCAGGTGGAACAGCGTGAGCTCTATCGCGCGGAGGTTGCGGCTTGCTCGGCAGACCTACCTTACAGCTTTCCAAGGGTCAGGTGATCTAATGTATCTCTACCCTCTTTTCAATGTTCCCAGAACCTCATGCATCCATGACACGACAACATACAGCATAAGATGGACCACCTTGGCGGGTGAATGGAAGCAAAGCTGATGCGGTTGTAGCCACCTTCACAAAGAGCAAACTCACTCCATACCACAATGGGCGATGCCAAGCGCATGATGTTCCATCTCCTAGTGAGCAATGCATCGCGCGTTTGTGAGAGCGCTGTTTGTTCAGTCAACCCACCTATTTGTGTCGTACATTTGGTGAAGCTGCATGCGTAGAGGGCTTGGACCATGCAAACAACACTCTCTCTTATTCGCTGCTTGCCCCTCGCTCAGTATATCAGGGCTCATACAGCACTATTCATTGATTTTAAACTGCTCGTGGAAGCATCGCCATGTTCGTCGCAGCAAACCCCAACCTGAGTCCACAGACCCGAAAGGACTCTGCCCCAGCAGAACAGCGCCGCGCATTCGTCAGACGTCGACCAAACCGCAACAGATCCCCCGACGAAGAGTCATGGATGCAAGCCATGGGCCGGAGCACATGGCGTCGTGAGTTGTTGGGAGGAGCGCCGTTCAGCCCCGGGCAAGCGAAAGAGCTCAGCGACGCACCCCTCCCACAGCACATGTCTTCGTCTTCGACAAGCCCAGGATACCGAAGTCATCACGTTAACGACACTGGTAGACGGGCCGCACATGCTGACGACAGGATGCCGTTCGACAAGGCCACCGAAGCGCTTGTAGGCGCTTCGAACGAGGCGATCAAAGTCTGCAGCCGCCTTGTCGAGAAGTTCGATGACGAGACGAAGCAAGTGCGTCTGTGGGTGGAGCCCAGTGTCGTCGACGCACTGTGGAGGATGAGGCTGGAATGGGACGGGATGCTAGCGTCGCCACCTCCAGAGGAAGGTAAATCCAGACAAACGCCGGAGTATACGACGTTCCAAGGTGTGGTGCGCGAATATTGTGACGCCCTCCGCAACCTCCGGTACTCCCATCCTCCAGACATGGGACGCTTTGCGACCGCCGAGTCTCAATTAAGTCCACAGGTACTCAGGACGACACAGAAGAAGCTTCGGGTCACGCTTCAGGGGATCGAGGAGCTACTGGATGACGTCGTGGGTCAGCGGAGCTTGATGCCGCCACTTGTCAAGGAGCTGAAGGCCGCCCATGGTCTTCTCCTCGACATCGATTATCTGTGGAGGCCGCTCAAAAACCCTGGGGGCGACAGGAGGCCTGAGAGAAGCGCATGGCTGTAGTCTTGGGCAGACGATCAAGCTGTGCAACAGGGCGAGGCGATCACTTAGTACATAGGCCTTCCCAATCTGAAATAGAGTCAGTAAAGTACAACATGCTTCAAGACTGAAGGGATATACTGAATCTTGTCCTTTCGGAATTCCGTTTACTGACCGTCACCTCGTCGCCGACTCTGATAACATGCCCTTCGCTTCCCGGCTGCAGAAAGGAGTACCGTCCAAAGATCGGACTCCACTTCGCACCGCCATCTACCCGTCGGTTGCTATTCAGCTTTTTCAAAATGCTGCCAGCCTCCGCCGTGCCAGGCTGACCGGTTGCGTAATCAATATTGATGCTCTTACACCGTGCGCAATTATGCTCACAATCGATCTTCGTATCGTTATTGATGGTGAGCTGACCCCAGAAGTCTTCTTCCCAGATCTCTTCCGCGCCTGAAACGATGATGTTGGGCCTGAATTTCGTGATATCCATTTCTTGACCATCCGGGAGGCGACTGTGCACATCCTCCATAGACTTCTCCGAGACAATCAGGTATGGGGCGCAGTCGGCGAATGTGATCTGGCTTCGTCCGGAGTCGCCTGTCCCAAAAGCGAGTTCGGTAGCTCTGCTGGACAGTGTAGATAGCCAGCCAGTGCTCGCTTTGGGGCGGTCAAGGTTCGATGTCATGCGTACGTCCCGTAGGTTCCCACCAAGATACGCGAGAATAACTTCGTAGCCGAAACAATCAGATAGCCAGGCGTTGTACTTTTGGCCCATCTTGAACGCTTTGGTAGGACTGAGATGCATCGTGATATCGATCTCCTCGAGATGCCCGGTTTCCGGCGTCAGAGCTACATCCAGTGATCGCTGCTCTCCTTGCGGTGGCTTAAAGGTGATTGTGATGCTTCCTTCAACCTCGCCGCCGTTCTCGGACGCGTTGATCGAGGTGTGGAACAGTGTCATCTCTGGAAAGCTTGCTACTGCCATGTTCTTCAAGTCACCATTCTCGAGCACTTTCAGGATCATGAAGCGTCTGTCGTAATGGAAGCCATGCTTCGTGACCACTGCGGACTCTAGTGCCGTCGCCCTCAAGCTCTTGACGGGATATGTATAGATCTTGCTTATCTTCATGGTGGACTTATTTGCGGCGCAAGGTTTTGCTAGAAGGGAAAATGTTGGAGGGATGCAGGAGACTACAAGCAAGCAAGATGAGGTGCGATGTTAAACCGTCGCTTGCCACTCCTCCGTGAAGCACAGCCGTCCCGAGGTGTGTCAAACGAGCGGGGTCGAATGCACACTTCTATGCTTCAGCGTCCGTCTCTCACACATAGGCACGTAGCGACATGGTAGATGGTGGGGGATGTCTTGATGGGTCGACGACATTGGCGCCCGATTGAAAGATTGACGGTCGATGAGAGCAAACGGAATGAACGGCTTTACATGGGTACCCAGCACACTACTTCTCGCCCGCTCATAGGCTCATAGCCTGGAAGACCTGAAGCCGCAAGCATCGATACTGCACGTAGTGGTTGTCCCAAAAGCTCCAAGCAGCTCACAACACCGCGCCTCAAGCAAACATCATCATGCTATTGTTCTGTCCACTCGGCACCGCATACGGTCCGTAGCCCGGCCTCGGAAAGGCTGGCGTACCATCGGCATTCCACGTGAACTTCTGCGTCCTGATACTCCGCGCACTCCATCCGGTGTAAGGGTCCTCCATCCCATGATACACGATCCAGTCTTCCGTCCCATCTGGACTGGTTGTGAAGCTGGCGTGGCCGACGCCGTACGCGTTCTCCAACGCGTTCTGGTAAAAGACACAACCTTCAGTGTGCTTGCGCCAGTCCTGGTTGTTCATCGGGTCGTCACCGACAAGTTCAAGCTGGCCGAGACAGTAGTTCCGGTTGTCCGAGCGTGCCGCAGAGTAGATGATGAACTGTTGGCCCGTCTTTGGGTTTGTCAACTGCTCAGGTCCTTCATTCGAAGAGAGCCGGACGTTCTGCATGCGGCCGTAAGGCGTTTTCTCCCACGATTGGTCCGGTACGCTCAATATTTGCCGTTGCGTGAAGTTGCTCTCCACAGTCCACGGATCTGACATCTTCGTGATACAGAGATTGCTCGGCCAGCTTTCGTAAGGTGTGAACCAACAGCTATACACATGGTACAGGCCTGTGCTGTGTTGGAAATATGTTCCATCAATGGCAAACTGATCGAATGTATTGAGCTGAGCCTTCATGGTGTAATTCGAGGTCCATGGGTCGGAGGTGCTGCCTTCAAGCACATACATACGGTGGTTCACGGCCGGGCAATTGAAGTCGCAGAGCATGTCGGTCTCGGGCGGCGGA
>Ga0268244_10000750_pt1 | contig 12458 bp, 13 predicted proteins | sample AgamicMgSfe_FD_200258 | JGI IMG/M metagenome (GOLD analysis project Ga0268244, IMG submission 200258) | Agave microbial communities from Guanajuato, Mexico - Mg.Sf.e (v2) (version 2) | ecosystem: Host-associated > Plants > Phyllosphere > Phylloplane/Leaf | place: Guanajuato, Mexico | collected... | reverse complement strand
GGGGAGGGGTGAGTATGGGCTTGGGGTGTCTGTCGGAAGGAGTGGGTTCCGAGGGGCATTACGATGCGGATTCGACGTACATTTCTCGCTTTTTGACATTGCTATGTACTTTGGTATTTTATTCGATGGGGAGTGTCTGCCTTTTTTTTCTTGTCTTTCAATCATGTGCCTCTCGTTCAATAATACCTCGTATCAACGGTTGCGACGTCTCAGTCGGCACGTTCGTATGGCAAACCCGGAAATTCGTCTCAAAAGAGGCCCCATCAGGTCCGGTGATCATTCCATCACCAGCACATGTCGTTGTCTTCGCGTTTTACATGCTCTCTCGATATGTAGGTCCTACATTGGAATCGCAGCGTCGAACCACCTTATGCTCATGACGAAAACTTGACGAGAACTGAACTATGAGACGGCGAAGAAATCTCAGCAACCTGATGGAAGTAGTACTGTAACAGGCAAGTGAATAACGATGTTGACTGAATTAGAGATAAAATCCAGCAATCCTCTGCGATTGTGGTATCAGTCCTTTCGCATCGCGATCGTTAAGGGAGACTCGACAGCTACCTTTTCTAACGCTAAGGTGGGAGCAGCACTTATATAGTACAGATACCTTATCTGAGCAAGAACTCAATGAGGATCAGCTGTCTTGAAACACCTACTTCCTCAGCTTATCATCATCCTTCCTTTGGCCCCGTGCCTGCCCATATCGCTCTTGCATCCCTTCACAACAGTAATCGGTACACCCATGACAGCAAATCTTGTAGGAGGCGCCTACTCACGCGCCCCCAGGAAGAGCATTATCTGCACATGAAAACGGCGCTCTGCTGGCCCCGTTGGTGGCGATCTCCTTCAAGCTGGCGTACGTGCCGAGCACACACTAAACTCTTCTTGTCAGCGGTGCTTCAGGATAAGCTGGGGAGAGCCACTCACCAGCGAAGCGCTCATGGCGAAGATGACCATATTGAGGACCGCCAAGGCCAGCTTCGCCCAGCTGATCCCATATGAGCTTCTCAACGACCCCTGCCAATTCATCCACAACCACATCATGGCACAGAAACCCAGGACGAACCACGTGCCGAACAGGGCGCCGATGAGAGCGACGAGCTGATTGAACACCGGGACCGCAGACGCGATGACCCAAGCCGCGGCCCAGAGGAGACCGATGATGGCCCACCAGCTGCCGCGAGCGCGGAAGGTCTTCTCGTTGACGACGTCGGGCTTCTTGGCCCAGAGGTGGTTGTAGATGGTCTTGGCCGCGACGATGGCGGGGATGACGCCGGCGACGATGATGGTGGGGATGGCGATGCCGAAGGCGATCTTCTTGACTAGAGGACCGGCGGAGCCGATGGCGGGCGAGGCGACGTTTTGCCCGGCGTAGTAGTAGATGACCACGGCGGCGACGATGTAGAATGTGATGGTCACGCTCTCGAGCAGGACGAGCGCTTTGGGGAAGTCACGCGGCTCTTTCATTTCACTGATGATGGTCGGGTAGGCGATGTGGCCGTTGTAGGCCAGGACGATGTTGGACACGGACATGGCGCTGTCGGTGAAGGTGCCGAGGCGATCCGGGAGGATGGCGAAACTGTTGCCCATGCCTGGACGGCTGATGCTGATGCCGACCATGGCGATGATTGTCGCGGTTGCGATGGAGAGGCAGGCTAGCATAAACGTTAGCATTACCTCATGACATGCAACTGGTTGTGGTATAAAGCCTCACAGAAGATGGAGATGTAGGAGTTGGCCTTCAGCGTCCGAGGCATGGCAGCGATGAAACTGATCACCGCCCCAATAAGACCGAACACGATGGTGCAGAGTCCATGCTCGGTGAGGGTGTTCATCATGATGGTAAAAGTCAAGACGTGCGCGGACATGATGAAGATCAGCAGGAGGTTCTGGAGAACCTCGCCGATCCAGCGACCGGGCTTGCCGAAGGCCAGAGCGCCGGCATCTGCGAACGAGGACGTGTTGGGATATCGCATCTTGAATTGATACACGACGTATCCGGTATAGGTGGCTATTAAACCTAGTGAGAAGATGAGGACGAAGCCTGGCACGAGGCCCAGTGTTGACATTGCGCGTGGAAGAGACAGGATGCCGAGACTGATGGTTTCGGCGATCATGACTTGCTCAGGTTAGCATAAATTCATCTAGATCAGTGACAGGGTGGTGCACTCACCGATCCCGGCATGCACCCAGCTCATGGTCTTGTAGTGGACGGTGGTACCCTGGCCATTGGAGACAACAACCTCTAGACTGTGGATTACAGCTTCCGTCTTGGGCGTGAGGGACGCTCTGCCCAGCTCCTCGTCGCTGGGGCTTCCGCTGCTGTTGCTTTTGTTGGCGCTGACGGTGCGGGCAGCTACGCTGTTGGAGTTTCGTGACAGACATGATGTCGGCGTATTAGGTCGAGTGGGCCCGCGGACGTCGATGCTGGACCGCGCACTCTCGGAGGCCACAGGTTGAGAGGAAAGAGTCTCAATGGTGCTCATTTCGGAAAGGGCTAGTTGGGAGGACTGATGCATGGCCATGGTGCTGCCAGCATCATGCGATGACTCTGGCGGCGTGGGTAACGACGCGTGAGTATCGTGAGGAGCCATCGGTTCCATGCCAGGATGTCTGCCTGTTCTTGTCGAGCGGGAGATATGCTCCGGAGATGCGGAGGGTTACTGCGATCTCGTACGGACGCGAAGAGAGATGTGTGAGGGGAAGGGATTTGAACATTGTGCGGAAGGAGGGAGAGCAAGACTTATGCTTGCTTGCTTGCGAGGTTGCGGGACTAATGGGAAAAGGGAGTGTCATGCTGTCACCGGTTGTCATCCGGCCCACAGCAGCGGGAAGGCAGATAAGAAGCTCTCTCCCGCGCTGCAACAGAAGGACAAGGCAAAAGCTCGATGATCACTCGTGATGCGGAATCGCTTGTCGGACGGCGTACTCAACGGGACTCGGGATGTGGGGCAGTAGAATCACCGACATGCCAGAAGGCAGGTTGATCGTGCTGATACACTGCCGAGGAATCTGTGGAAGCGCAGCTCGTTGATCGAGTGTGTATACGGAGGCATATCAGACGCCAAGCCTGGGCTGCTCGTGAACCTATCGAAGGGTAAGCGTGTACCGCACTATATCGCGGAGGCGGGGAGGAAGAAGCCATGACAGCAAGAGTTCTACAGCAGACGAGAGATAGCAATGAGGATGAACGGGCTCTTCAGGTACTCGCATGCTCAAGCGTTGAAATTGAGATGATGGAGAGAGGCGTAGGAGAGAAGAGGAAGGAGAGTGAGATGGAGTGGCCGCTACCGGCATACTCAACCTTAGCCTGGATGTCGACGGCGAAGAGAAGCAAGTGAGAAGAGTTGTGTATATATGTTGGGTGACCGCAAGGAGTGGGTGTGGGTGTGGGTGTGGGTGTGATGGTGATGAAGTCGTCGCCTTCTCTCTCTCCTCCACCCTCGGGATCTTATAACCGCCCGCGGACCGTTCCCTTCCCTCGCCGGTTGTACATGTATGTTGCAGCGCGGATGACGAACGGCGGCAGATGCGGAGAGGGACGGTCCATCATCACACAGGGAGGTGAGTTACATGGCGGGAGGAGCAATATACCTCAGTCGTATGTAGTACGGCCTTACCTTACTCTTCCCCTAGCCACCTCTTTTCCCAACTGCACTCACAGTAGTCGCGACCACCACCACTGCCACTACCCTTTCCCCCCCTTATCTCTTCACCAACGCGCCCTTCTCTTCCATCTACTCTCCGTGAACCCGCGTGTCAACAACGCGAAGCGCGTTCCTATCCCAACAACACGCAAACAGAACATGGTCGAGCTCCGTAAGCGCCCAGCGCGCGCCGAACCCGTCGCGCCTCCACCGTCGAAAAAGAAGGCCACCGCTGCCGCGCCGGCCAAAGGCAAGAAAGGCGCCGCGGCGCCGAAGAACGACGCGCCGAAACCCACCGAACCGCCCGCGTCGAATCCCGCCGAGGACGCCAAGGGCGGGATCCCCGAAGGCGCGGGCGGCGTGAGTACGACGGCGGACATCACCACGGCGGCCGAGGCCAGCGCGACGGCCGCCAAGGTCGAGGCCGAGGCTGTGAAGGGCAAGAGGGGCAAGGGCGAGAGTAAGGCGGCTGCTGCTGACAAGGCTGCGCCGCCGACTACGGGCGACACTGTAGATCTGGAGGGCTTCGGCGGAGAGATCCAGACGCACGAGGGCGACAGCGTGACTCTCGCGACGCTGGTCCAAGACAGCAAGGCCGGCGTCGTGCTCTTCACGTACCCAAGGGCCAGTACCCCAGGCTGTAAGTCAATCGCCATCCGTGCGCGCGAAAAAGGCAATACACATCAAACCAAAAGCTGATTGCAAGACATCACAGGCACGACGCAAGTCTGCCTCTTCCGCGACGCCTACGAGCCCCTGACCGCCACGGGCCTCAGCATCTACGGTCTCTCCACCGACGCGCCCAAAGCCAACACGACCTTCAAAACCAAGCAAAAGCTCCCGTACACCCTCCTCTGCGACCCGAGCGCGACGCTGATCCAAGCGATCGGCTTCCAAAAGGCCTCCAGAGGCACCACGCGCGCCGTCTTCGCCGTCGACAAGAGCGGCAAAGTCCTCGCCGCCAAAGCGGGGAACCCGCAGGCCACGGTCGCGGTCGTGGAAGCGCTGGTCGCGCAGATGGGTGGTGACAGCCACGCTGCGGGGATCGAGAAGGCGGGCGAGAGGGCTGCGGCGGAGGGGCAGGGTGGCAAGGAGGAGAAGAGTAGTAAGATGATCGAGACCACGATGGAAGTCGCGGACGAGGCTAATGCTGCGAAGCTTGACGGGACGCCGGCGGCGGCGCGCTGATGAACGTTATTTGTACATGCGACGACAGATGAACACTTTTTTTTATTATTATTAACGAGCGAGAGTTTCTAGACTGAACGGACGGTTCGAAGCGGCAGATGCTCGATTCAAACGACCTCATACCCCTACCTTCTCTCTCTCTCTCTTGAATGATCATTAGTGCTGATTGCAGCCCGCGTCGCTGACAACCTTGAGGCGATCGGGTTGTCATCCGTAGCGAGCCCACACTGGAAAGCAGTATGTGAGTTGTCGAAACGGGACTGACATTCACTCTACCTTTTGCACTGGCGTCATTTGCTCTAACCGATTTTCATCACATAACATCAAGTTGCCCCTTTCACTTTTGTAGAAAGTCGTCATATGAAATCACTCACAAGCCTTTCTACCTCACACCACGATATCTACAGCACCCCCTAATCCCACAGCGTCGTGACCACCAAAGTGGCGTCCGCGCGCCATAGAGATCTAAGTCAGAATGTTGTTGTTTGGCAAACTTCTTGACCCGAGGTAAGGTCACTCCTTCGGAAGACCACGACGTCGAGAGAAGAGTGATCGGGATATCGTAGACATTCCGGAGTGAATGGAGTCAAAGACCCTCCACCTACGTTGAAGGGCGGCCGTTTGCTTGATCGTCGTTTGATCTGACCTGACCAGAACTTGAAGACTGAGGTTTGGGAGACTTGGCCTCGCCGACCAAACTGCAGACTGACCTTGACCTGCACACCTCGAACTCGACCTCGACCTCGAACTCCACCACACACCCTAACCTTCACGTCGACCCTCGACCTCCACTTCGACCTCCACCTGAACTCCACCCACGATCTCCTAGCCGAAACCAACTCGAGGACATCCCTCGAGGCACCAACCCCTCCGAACGCGGACCCCATCGAAACAATCTCTCCTCAATCTCTCCTAAATCTATGCCTTTTCGGGGCCGCATGCGTACAAGTTCTGGCCATCTTGGGCCCGAAGGAACGGTGGAGGAGTTATACGGAGGGGGAGGGGGGGAGATAGTCCGTACAGGAACCAAGGTCTCGATTCGTTGGTCGATTCGTTTTCGTCCTTCGCCGAGAGGTGCGTTTGCGAAGGTGGGGGGGGGGAGAATGGAAAAGAAAAGGTTGAGGGGTTTGTTTTTGGCGAGGGGAAGATGGGAAGGAGTGAGTGAAGGAAGGGAAGTTCGGGGTGGATCGTCAAGTGGCTACATTTGCCAGGTATCCGTAACAGCGGTCCATGCGTGGCTGCCTTTTTTAGACGTCGTATTGTGGTGCATTGGGAAGTTGTCATGAATTATTCTTTCATAGCGTGGAGTTGGATCACGTGATGGGTGCATATGGTAGGCTTCGAGAGTTCACTCGAGGGTCATCCAACGATGGGACGACAATATCAAGATGGCAATCATCCTTCGGTAGCCTTCGCACACTGCATTCCATTTCCATCAGTCTTGTTACAACTTTTTTCACAATAAATACCGATAATCCGGATTCATATCCCCCAATCCCGTCTTCTCGTACTCCGTCCACCCGACGTCCACCGACATCCTCTCGCGCTGCCGATTCGCCGCCCAACACCCCAGTCCGTACACGATGCACGCGACGACGCTCAGCGCGGTGAAGGCGATGCAGATGCTGTAGCCCGTGGTGTACCGCGGCGCGTCCTTGCTCAGGAAGGCGAAGACGGCGATGATGCCGCCGATGTTGCCGAAGCCGACCTGCCATGCTGAACCCACAGAGCGGCGGTGGTGCCCGCCGAGGTTCATATTGGCCCAGCAGACTGTAATGGGCATGGCCGTGTAGGCGCCCATGGCGACGAGAACAGCGCGGCGTACTGCAAGGGCGTGTTGTTGTGGACGGCGATGAGGATGCCGAAACCGGCGATGCACACCATGATGCTAAAGACGGCGAAGCCGAATCGATGCTTGCTCCAGTCCGAAAGCGTGGCCGTGAGCATCGCGAACCCGAACGCCGCGGCCCAGGGCGGGACGGAATGGAGTTGGGTCTGGATGGCGCCGTACCCGAGCGCCTTGATGAGGCTGGGCGAGAAGTACGCGTACCCGTACGCCGGCACGATCAGGCCGAAGTACATGAAGCCGGCGACGAGGACCTTGTAGTCGGCGAAGACGCGTCGGACGTCGCGCGCGGTGATGGCGCGGTCGCGCGCGGAGGCGCCTTGGTCGGCGCGCAGGCGGGCGGCGACGTAGGCTTTTTCGTCGGCGCTGAGCCAGGTGGACTCTTCGGGGAAGTTGGGCAGGATGAAGAAGAAGATGAAGGAGACGAGGACGGTGAGGCTGCCTTCGAGGATGAAGATCTGTAGAATTTCAGGTCAGTGTGTGCAGAGGTGTGTTGAGACTGTTGTGCTCGTACCCATCGCCATCCCGCGTAGCCACTGACACCATCCATCTTGCCAATGGCCGCTGCGAGCAGACCACCAAAGGCACCGGCTAGTGTTGTCGAGCTGAAGAAGAATGAATAGCGCTTCTGCGCCTCATGGCGACGGTACCACATTCCTATGGAAGACTTCCTCAGCAGTAACACTTTGCCATTATCCGGACTTACGCACCGATGAGGTAAAAGCATCCAGGGAACATGCCGCTTTCGAACAGACCCAGGAAGAACCGGGTCGCGAGCAGACCGCTGTAACTCGTCACGACCCCTTGCATGATCGTGGTGAAGCCGAACAGGCCCATCATGGCAGACAACCACACCCGGGGCTTGAAACGTTTCAACAGAATGCTACAGGATACACATAACCGTCAGCCCTGCCTCTCACTCAATCCAACCAAAAAGGGGTCACGAGCAAGCCTCGTTTACTTACTTGCTAGGAATCTCGAACAACACATACGGCACGAAGAAGATGACGAGCGCGACATTGTACTTGTCGCCGTCCAGGCCGAGCTGCGTGGACATGCCGTAGACGTTGGCGTTGGCGATGTTGACGCGGTCGAGGAAGGCCAGGAGGTAGAGGATGCAGAGGAAGGGGATGACGTGCCGGTCGATGCGCGCGACCAGTTTGCGCTCGGTGGTGTGCGGGGGGCATGGGACGGGCAGGTCGGCGTCGTAGGTGTGGTTGTCGTCGTCGTCGTCGTTGTTGTAGCCGAGGGCGCCTCCTCCCGGGTAGGGTTGGGGGTAGGGCTGTTTGTCGAGGGATGTGGTTGGAGATGCTGGTTTCTTTCCGCTGAAGAGGCGCATCTTGCCTGACTCTACTTTATACCGCAAGGGGGGGTGAGATGTGATGGCGATGAGATGGGATGGGAGAGGATGGGATTGGAAATTTGTCAAGAGGCAATTCATCGAAATCCGAGTAGAGATGAGGTGAAGTCCTTCGATTCACAGCCGTCTAACTAACAACGGACCGATTTCTCACAGCAAAACGGGCACGTGAAGACTTGTGCTCGACGCCTTTGATATCATCGACTTCATTGCAGCTTTTTGGGAACACCATCAGTACATACCGTCCGTACCACAGCCTTGATACATGTATCTTCCGCATCATGCAACCGGAAGCGCTCAATACTCTACAGTATCCCCCGCACTGCACAACCCCTGCCAACCACCCCACGGAAAATCATCATCCCCATCGCCGAGGTCGCCGACGAGAGGAAGGAAAATTCGTCCTTTTGCGAAATCTTCCAGTCATCATCGGCGAACATCAACTTTTTCTACCCTATGTACTCTTCGCTTCGCACCTCATACCACGCACACATCTCCAATTCGCTCACGGCCGCGGACCTTCCACCTCGACCAGCGGAAATAGCAGCCTGCATGCGAATCTCGTGCACGATGTAAACCCATTTCTCACACTTTGAGACGCGAAGTGTCGTCCGCACCAAAGACATAACGCAAAGAGCTGGTATCGATCGCATCATATCCAGACATGGATGAGGCTTGAGTAAGACAAACAGACTTCGTACACTCGTCGCAAGATGTTACTGGACTGAGCGGTGAAGGCAGATACGCAACTGGGTAGGGACGGCCAAGTATGAAGGGAAGACATCTCACTTATTTCAATTGTTACGTTGGTCATTTTGTTCTTACATCTTTCTTACATCTCATATCTTCGTGTGCTCTGCAGAGGGAACATCAAATTGCTTTCGCAGAGCAACCCGGACGCTTATATCGTCCCCCATCGACAGTCCGTCCGGTTCCAAAAGCAGCCATACACCGAGATCTTATATCGACCGACTTTCAGTAAGAGGGCATCATTTCTTACTCACTGAAGACAGGGAGAGAAAGAGCCCTCTATTTCTTCCCCTCCTCCGCCCCCGCACCGGCATCCATCTCCTCCTCGACGCTGCCCGTGGTGTCGGCCGAGCTCACCGAGCTCATCTTCTCCAGCTCGTGCTGGTCGGCGAGGTCGGCGGCCGAGGGCCCGTGGAGGTCCTCGTCGTACGACTCCATGACCTCCGGGTCGATGGCCTCGAATTTGGTCTTGAGGGCGGCGTGGCCGGCGGCGTGCTGGGAGAAGCTGTTGGTGCGGCGCCGGGACTTGGTCAGGTTGTAGTCGTAGTCCTCGAGCTCCGACATGCCCTCGCGGCCCCTTTGACCCAACGTCAGTCGGGGTGAGAGAAAAACAGGTCAAGGCGGACGGAGAGACTCTCGGATGTGTCGGGAAGGTGAGTGGAGCTTACCAGTTGCCTTTGCCGCCGCCCTGCTTCTTGGTTTCGGCTGGACCGGTGCCGGAGAAGCCCGCCTTGCCGAAGTAGCGGGGGAGGTGCTCCTCCGGGCCGGCGGTGCCATTGGCGAGGCCGACGTGGTCACGGTCGGTGATCTTGTGGGTGCGGGTCACTGTTGGTGATGGCAATCGATCAGCCTAGGTGTATTGAGATGGATCGGACGACGAGGCCCAATGCTGTGCTACCGTTTGGTCGGATAGACCGAACATCCAATGCTGCATTGACGGTAAAGAGAGGCATGCACTTACTGTTGGCTGTGTTGTTGATCTGTCGTCCGAGCCGTCAGGTTCGGTGATGACTTGGCTTGGTCAGTTGGATGGTTGAATAGTTGGATGGTCTTCGATGTCGAAGATATATACACCAGGAAGATGGAAGGGGTTGGAGGTGCAGTCAAGCTGACGTTAAATAAAAAGAGGAAGCTAAGGAGGGATTGGGGTCACGCGACTGCCTTTTGCTTGCGATTGCTGGGTGGCCAGATGATAAAGGGAGTTGGGTACGTCACGCCCGGATGTACTTCGAAGGTTCAACGTTACAGTCAAGTCAAACACCTCTCTCTCACTTCATCTCAAGTCACGTTATCTTGACATCCGCCCTCGGCAGTATGGACATTGGCTGTATCGTGTGTAGTGGGTGCAGTGTTCATGTTCAATTGTTATCGGCGGAATGAAGCGGGATGATGGACCAGGACACCTCACAAACCAGAGAGCACCAAGCAGCGGGGCAGGGCAAGCTTACCTCCTCCCCTTCAGGGGCCAGGGCACCGCTATCTCACGCTCAAAGTTTCGACTCGCTGCTGCAGCGATCTGTGATGATACCATACTACCTACCTAAGTATGCAGCAGCTTCACTGCGGTATCAGACTTTGCCCCAAGCCAAGACTAGTTCACTCCAGCACACACCGACTTGTTGTGACTGGCGTCGTGCCCATCATTCTGACCTCGGAGGTCCCCATACATGGATACCACGAGTATCTCCTGTCTCGAGGCTGGACGTACGTCTCTCATCGACTTTCCTCCGCCAGCGATCCCTCGAAGCTCCTTGATGGTCGATTCGCAGAGACGGTGCGGTTGCGATTTCTACTACGACCTCATATCGAAGATAATGGAAAGGTAAGGTAAGGTATACCTGCACCGTGCACCGCAGCTCCAGCCTCCAGCTTTCCCCCACCAACGCAGCCAAAAAGTGTGGGGGATAAGGGGTCTTCGTTATCAGGTGATGAGAAGGTCAGACAGAGCTCCTCGAGACCGGGCCGGAGATCGCGCCGACGACGAGCCGGTATATGCCCGTTTTCCTCAAACACGCACACTGCACGGGGTCAGAGATGGAGCCGTCGATGCATGGAAGTCTCCGGCAGACAGTAGTACCTAGGTACGTAGTAGTTACCATATGTATGTATGTATGTATGTATGGCGTGCGATCGGGTTTCTGCGAGCTCGGTACGAAAATGCATCCAGCTACCAATAGCCCGCTTGCTCGCGTTGTGGATAGACCCCTCATGTTCGGGCCCTTGACCTGCGATACTGATGAAGGACCATGACCAGACCGCCGAGAGGCGACAAAAGCGAGCCCAAAGCGACATGGGAAGTATCAACCTGGACGGCCTCCACTCGTTTACTCGGCTAAAGCTGCGTCCCCACATCCACGTATTCGACATGAGGAGGTGAGCACTCTTACGTTCGGACCAGATACACGGGAGGTCCATCCGAAAACCACATCCTCCACCATGGCCCCCCAAACCACCATCAAAATCGCCCTCGACTGGACCCCCAACACCATCCACACCGGCCTCTACCTCGCCCTCGAAGCCGGCCTCTACGCCCACCGCAACCTCGACGTCCACCTCCTCCCTCCCGACAATGCCTACACCCACACCCCCGCCAAGCGGCTCGAAACCGGCGAAGTCGACCTGGCCATCTGCCCCTCCGAGTCCTGCATCGCCTACCACGAGTCGGGCAAAATGCACCTGCAAGCCATCTACGCCATCCTCCAACGCGACGCCTCCGCCATCGTCTCCCCGCACCTGACCCAGATCCGCCAACTCGGGGAGGAGAACAGAACCTACGGCTCCTACAACGCGCGCTACGAAGACGCCATCGTCCAAGCCATGGTCTCCCACGACGGCGGCGACGGCAGCCGAATGACCGTCGCCCCACAACAAGGCAAACTCAGCCTCTTCGACGCGCTGAAAGCAGGCACAATCGACGCGACCTGGGTGTTTCTCCCGTGGGAAGGCGTCGAAGCCGAGCTCGACAATCTCCCTCTCCACGCCTTCCGCATGGAAGACTACGGCATCCCCTACGGCTACTCCCCCGTCATCGCGCACAACGCCTCTGCCTCCTCCTCCCAACGATTATCGAAAGACGTCCTCTGGAACTTCGTCGCCGCGACCATGGAGGGCTACCACCACGCCATGACGAGCGTGGACGAAGCCGTGCAGGTCCTGAGCCCGCATTGCTCCCCGCCGCGGTCGGAGGAGTTTTTGCGCAAGAGTCAGGAGCGGATCAACGGGTTCTACAGCGATGGGTCGACGTTGGGCCGCATGTCCGGGCGGAAGTGGAGGGTGTGGGTGGAGTGGTTGCGGGGGAAGGGGATGTTGGAGGAGAAGGAGGGGAAGCGGGTTGGTGAGGAGCAGTTGTTTGTGAATCCGTGATGTCTGATCCCTTTTCGTCGAGCGTTGCCGTAATGTTTGATTGTCAACGGCGTGTACGATGGTCCCCCCCCCCCGAGGGTCGAGATGGATCCCTTGGTTCCATCACCTCTCTTGCCTCCTTGCCTGTGAACATTGCTTTGCGATCCCTTGAGACCTTACGACTCGAATTTTACGCATGCTGATTGCAATGCTGAGCTGCGACCTCCCACCACCAGCCGAGCCATATGACAAGCCATCCCTACCTAGATACCTAGTGCTCACACCGCGAACACTGCACAAGTCGTTTGACATATAGTACAAC
>Ga0268244_10000746_pt1 | contig 12524 bp, 18 predicted proteins | sample AgamicMgSfe_FD_200258 | JGI IMG/M metagenome (GOLD analysis project Ga0268244, IMG submission 200258) | Agave microbial communities from Guanajuato, Mexico - Mg.Sf.e (v2) (version 2) | ecosystem: Host-associated > Plants > Phyllosphere > Phylloplane/Leaf | place: Guanajuato, Mexico | collected... | reverse complement strand
GGCGGGTGGGGTTGCTTCTTCTTCTTGAGGGGTTGTGCTGTGCGGTGGTGGAGGGGCGAAGGTCGGGAGAGGCTTTTGGTGGAGCTCGCTCGTACTTGGGCCTCGGGTGGCTGTTGGTCTGGTTTGTGGTGGTTGTTGCGGTGGATGGGGTTTGGAGGCATCGGCGCTTTCCTGTGGTTGCGATGTTGCGGTCGGCTTGTCTTGCAATTGGAGGCCTTTCATGTATTGAGACATGTCGCTTGCAATGCTCTGTTGCAGAAAGTCATCGTTGAGGTGCCGTGGCGATTGAGGCGTCGCAGGAGGCTTCGGCGATGCGGCGGAGGCCCCTTGGTCATGTCGTGGGAATTGCGGTGGCGTTTGGCGCTGCGGCGATTGCCCACTTGCAGCAGAAACCCGGATTGGGGTGGTTGGAAGAGGGACACTTGCGGCGACCGCTGGCGACTGCAGAGGTGCGGGCTTTTTGCTCGGTGATGGCGTCCGGGGCAATGGAGGTGGCGCCATGTTACCTTTGACCGTCTCGCGACCGTTCGTGTTCTCGTCGTGGTCGAACGAGTTCTCTTTATCGGACACCGAGTGCTTAGCTGGCGAAGCCGGCAACTGTTGCGAGCTGCGCGCGTTCATCCCGGCTTCGTTCATGGGCCTTAGACCGCCGGTCCCGTTTGCCCGCCTGCCGACGGGCCGCACAGTCCCAAAGTCCCACAGGTCTTCCTCCTCGCTGTCACGCTCGGGCGATTCTTCCCGGTAGTCGTCATCATCTCTGTCCTTGTCCTCACGGTGCGTGGCCTGCCATCGCTCGAGCTTCTCGATCAACTCGGTCAGGTATGCGGTCCGTTTCGCCTTGCGCACCCAAGGATGCTTGAGCAGCTCTCTTGCACTCGGCCGTTCTTTCGGCTCCTTGCGGAGGCACCGGCAGACGAAATCCTTGAAGTCCTTGCCGAAGTTGCCTTCCAGCACCGGCGCTGGGTTCTTCGGGATCAAGAATAATACTTTCATGGGATGGATGTCCGAATAAGGCGGCTCGCCGAGCGCCAGCTCCAAGGCGGTAATCCCCAGCGACCAAATGTCGGCCTTGTGATCGTAGCCCGATTGCTTGATGACTTCCGGCGCCATCCAGAACGGGGTACCCACAAAGGTATTCTTCTTCGTCATCGTCGCCGTCAGCTGGCCCGACACACCGAAGTCAGCCAGTTTGACTTGACCGTTGGATCCAAGCAGGATGTTGGCGGCCTTGATGTCTCGGTGAAGTTTGCCGTCGCTGTGCAGATACTCCAAGCCCATCAACAATTCACGCACGATGATGCAAATGTAGTCCTCCGGGATCAGGCCAGGTTTGAGCAGATCACTGCAGCTGCCTCCTGAGCAGAACTCCATGATAATCCATAGATCCGAGCCCTTGAGATATGAACCGTAGTACTTGGTGACGTACGGCGAGTTCAGTCCCGCTAAGATAGATATCTCTTGGATGATGTCGTCCACCTCGTCGTCTGCACTCTCGACATCGATGATCTTGATCGCCACTGATTGGCCTGTCCGCTTGTCGACGCCCTTGTAGACTTTGCCGAAACTGCCTCCTCCTATACATGCCTGCTTTGTGTATAATGCTTCGGGGTCTACGTGCCCGCCGTTCGCGTGTTCGTCGCTCATGGTGCCGGCTGTGGTCCCCGAGTAGGTCGAGGATGTAAAGCTGTTGCGGGTAATGATGCGGAAGGCTGAGTATGGCTAATGCTGCCGCCAGCCTGTGTAGTGCCGGACGCGGTCAAGGCACGTCGTTCTTCATGCAAGTCGTTCTATTGTCCAATATCTGTGGTGGTGGTCCAGCAGGAGCATTCCAAGATCGAGGTCCAGCCGTTACTGCCAGCGACTCATTCCCGAGGGTTCATTGAGCAGTCGATGCTACAAACGCCCGAGGACCATGTGGTTGTGAGTGAGAATTAATAAGGAGGATTGTAATAAGGATCCAATATCCCGTCGGCGGTTGCAATGGACAGGGATGCCCTTCTCTGTGTACTCCCCGCGTCGCGTCCACGGCCGGACTGTGGTTGGCCGGGAGCCATTGGCGTCTGCGACCATGTCACGTGCAGTGAACTGTGTGGGGGTGGTCCCCTCTCGTTCACCATCGTCCAACCTCTTCTGAAACACTTTCACTATTTCTGAACGTACATACCGAACTGAACTTCTCAGGGTCGACAAGGCCTCAACATGAAGATACCCACAATCTCACTCGTCTTGGCTGCAGCGGCCCATGCGTGGGCGAGCATCTTGCCCCAGGAACCACTACAAGGTGCAGCAGTAGCATCGAAGCACCTCAATCTCACCCATGATCTGATCAAGTTCCACAAGAACCTCACCGAGATCGAGTCAATTACTTACAACGAGGAGCATGTGGGCGCTTGGCTAGCCGCGAGCCTTCACGCACAAGGTTACCACGTCGAGAAACAGTACACTGAGAAAGATCCGCCCCGGTTCAATGTCCTTGCATGGCCAGGCGCAAAGCGTGAAGCCAAGATCCTCGTCACCAGTCACATTGACACCGTAAGACTTGTCATCAGCACCCGTACGGTTTACAAGCCAACTGGCTAAAAGGGAGAGGTAGGTCCCACCATTCTATCCTTACAAACACCATCAAAGCAAGACCAACAAGACCATCTCCGGCCGAGGCAGCGTAGATGCCAAGGGCAGCGTCGCCGCTCAAGTCATCGCCGTCAACAAGCTCATCTCCTCCGGCAAGGTCAGCCCGGATGACATCTCCCTCCTGTACGTGGTCGGCGAGGAAGTCGGCGGTGACGGCATGCGCGCGGCCAACGATCTCGGTCTGAAGCCGCACGTGGTCATCTTCGGCGAGCCGACCGAAGGCAAGCTTGCCGTAGGCCACAAAGGCAACCTCGGCGTTGCGATCAAGGCGAAAGGCAAGGCCGCGCATAGTGGTTACCCATGGTTGGGCCGGTCCGCAAACGAAGTCCTGGTCAAGGCGCTCGCAAGCTTGATGGAGCTCGGTCAGAACCTGCCCGAAAGCGACAAATACGGCGTCACGACCATCAATCTCGGCAAGATCGAGGGTGGCGTCGCCGCCAACGTCGTGGCGCAGGATGCGTCGGCGAACATCGCTGTGCGGATTGCTGAGGGCTCGCCGAAGGACATCAAGAGGGAAGTCGAGAACGCCGTGGAAGCGGCCGTTCAGTCCTTCCTGGAAAGCGACATGAAAGCAGCAGATGTCGTTGAGGTCACGTTCACGAGCAAGGGCTACGGCCCCGTTGACATCGACTTTGATGTTCCGGGTTTCGGCACAATCACCGTCAATTACGGGACTGATATCCCGAATTTCCAGAAGACCGTACCAGATCAAAAGCGGTATCTGTATGGGCCGGGCAGTATCCTGGTCGCGCACTCAGACCATGAGATGCTGACCGAGGGTCAATTGTGGGACGCTGTAGGCGGTTACCAAAGGATCGTGCTGCATGCGCTTGGGGAAGGACCCGTGCGATGATTGTTGAGTTCCGTGTCAATAAAGCTGATGGTGTCTATAATCGATCACGATGCATAGGTGTGTCTGAGGTTCACCCCAGGTGAAGTGGGCATTGACCGTGTCTCACGCCCTAAATCTCTGACTTGCCTCCGAGCGGATCGACCGTCGCTTTCGCAAGGGTTATCAATCTGCAGCAACGTCAACCGGCGGCAGAACCTTTGAAGGCAGCAGATGAGCGAGTCGAATGGAAAACATTTTCGTAATGTACGACAACAACCTGCCAGTTCTTCGCGCCTTGAACGCCTCGCCATGCAGATGTATGCTGCGCGCTTATAATAGTACATCTGGGATCTCTTTTACCCCTCCCTTCTGAGCTCACCTTCCTCCCCCTATCCCTGTCCGCCTAATCTTGCCTGCCCTTCAGCAACCTCTTGGTCACCTTGTCCTTCTCGATAATGTACACGTGCGCGCCCCAACCCGACAGTGCATCTCGGTCGACGGCGTTGAGCAGGGCTTGGGAGATGGTTTCGAAGAGGTCTTCCGGCTCGAGGTCGGGCTCCCACAGACCTTCGCATGTACCGAAGAGTTGGTCCGACGCGGTGCCGGAGACGATGAAGTCTTTGGCGAAGTCGATGCAACCTATGCTGTCGAAGCTACGCGAGAGAGAATAGTATATTAGTCCAGCGTCCCCGCCTGACATGGGAAGAGGAGATTTTGTAGGAACCGTACCCGCAGATAAACGGTTTTCCCGTCGTACTGTTGATCCCCCCCACCACAGGACTCACGAACCACGGACCGAACCGTCTCTCGTACAAACTCGAGCTGACCAGGTTCGCGAACGTCTGCGGGCTGATGTCGCGCTCCTCGCGCAACCGGTACATGTTGACCTTGTATCTGAACAGCTCGGACACGGTGGAGACGTCCGTGGCGAGGCCGGTGAGCCCGAGGAAGACCGAGGGCCCGTAGGAGAAGACTTTGGGGAAGTTGTTGGAGACGGTGAGGGCTTGGAGGCCGAGGCGGAGATCGCAGGCGATGGCTACGCAGTCTTTGCCCACCATTGCTACGCATGCGCCGCCGTCTGGGGACTAGAGTCAGTCGTGGCGGTGGGTGTTTGGTATGGGGGTTGTATGATGCCTACTGATGGCGAAAGGTGAGGACATGGTTGCGGGTGGTGGAGCAGCAGTAGAGCTGTGTTGGAAACCCTGAGTGGGCTGGTGGGCGTTTGATTCGGATCGATCGCTTGTTTGTGTGGACGGTAAGTGTAGACGTGCAAGATGAGGTGAGGGCGGTACTGGTGGTTGTGTGCGGGCGCGTGGTCGGTCGTGTGGTATACGACGTTAGCTCACATCAGGCACGCATCTGACGCGCATTCTAGAGCTCCAGAAACGCCAAGACTGCGACTGAAGACTCCCGAGTAACGCCGCCGTCCATTCACCAGCACGCCCTCTGCCCCGACAGGTACACTGTGCACACATATCCACCATGGAGGCTGTAAAACATCACCTTGCACTCGCCAAAACCCTCGATCCACGTCTGCTCAATTTGTTCAAGCGCTTTCCACCGCCACTTCTCGATGCCGCCGCCCCAACCGCAACCGCAAGCTCGCAGGCACAATCACCGACAGTGCAAATAGCGGAAAACACATCCTCCTCAGACCCCAACGCCAACTCAGGTACCACCATAACCGACGCTTCGACCGACGCTTCATCTACCGACAAAATTGCCGATTACACCCGCTGGAAACGCAATCCTTTCCTCGCCTACAAGAACCCGGCAACCGGCAACTGGCACCCACCCCACTACAGCCTCCGTCGACAAGCCCAACTCTTCGACCTCGCCATCGACCATGGCGTCCTCCCTCTCATGCCACCGTCACCGAAGAACCCGCTCGTCAAAGAAGCCAAGCGCATCGAACGGGGCTTGACCGTCAAGGGCACGGGCGAAGGACAGAAGGTCAAGGGCAAGTACTGGGAGCGAACCTTGAGGACGAGACTCGAGATCAGACGGAAGGCCGTGGAGGCGATGCCGGATATGATCAATCTTTGGAGAGAGAGGGGTCATGGCAGAGGGTGGAAGAAGTATCCCAAGGGCAAGAAGGAAGGGTTGGATGCGGTCTTCAAGGCGGATTCGCGGCATACTTGGGTGTATGAGCGGGCGCCGCCGAATGTTTGATCTGTGCGTCTATCTTAACAAGCTGGGGTGTTCGGAGTTGGGTGAGATCGGATGGGTTAAGATGCAAGAATCGGTCTGTTGCGCGTTGTCGCATGTACAGATATCATGCACTGGACTGCTAGCCCGCCATGAGAGATTACCGATCCATCGGCGCACGCTCGCGCCAGGTGACGATGGCAGTGTGGAAACGCTGGTATCTCACACACTTCATCTCGAACAGTTCAACAACGAAGGCTGAAGGCTCAGTAGTGTCCTCCTTGTCTGCAACAAGTGCATCCGCGGGCTCTCCAGGCGATCTGTGAGAAGTGAGTTCGGAGAGTACCGATTCATGCCTTGTAAAATGCTCGGCGACCTGACTTCCTTACCCTGGAAGCGAATACGTATCGATCGATAGTCGGCCAATCACTCGGACTCATGCTGGCGCAGCACTGCTTGCAAGTCTGCTCAGACGCAACACAAGAGCTCAAGTGCAAGGGAGGCTATCTAAGAATGCAATCGGCGCAGCGGGCTGATGGCGTTCACTTTGAGAGGTCAAGGGCAGACGGGAGCACGTCGTTGTGTAGAAGATGCAATCTGATCTCGGAAAGAGTCGCGGCAAAGACCGCACTGGAAACCCGATATCAATTTATTATATTGAAGAAGTCGACGTCGCTGTAGGAAGTAGTGGTAGATGCCGAGGTTCATGGTCGTTATTTTTAACACTGCGTGCGGTGAAGATGTAAGGTGCGCGTGTTAATATACATTAGCGGTATTGACGATACATGCGCGAATGTCGCTGCTGTTATGCAGAGTCGAATCGGTGACATTAGGTACTCATCATCAAGGGGCAAAAAAGTTAACTCACCGCGGCGTTTCATGGGCCGATTGTTTTTGACGCGATACAATTCTGAGATAATTCTTTATCCTTGGCAGTTAATTGTATTCGCTGTCAGATTCTGCTTCGGGAAACAATATATTATTGACATTGACAGCCGAGGAGAGGCCGATTGCCGCCACCCGCCCGAAGGCCAGCAGATGGTCGGCCCAGGAGGGAAGGAATATCGTCGACCAAGCGCGCAGAGATCTGCCATACATTGACAAGCAGTCAGGAGGGGGATGCATGTAGCCATCCGAATGTGGACGTAGGGAAGAGGGTGTGATGGTATACATGCTTAGAAGTGTCTATCTTTCCGAGCGTGGGAATCCTGAAGTAAAAGTGGAAACGGAAGCCTTCCCTTCCCTACGGTCCACCTGGCTTCGCTCTCGACAGGGATCGATGTGTAAGAGCGAGACTGTCCGAAGACTTCACAGATCAATCCACTTTCTGGTTGTTGCTCAGTGAGATGCTTCGCGCTGCTGTTGGTCCATCCAGTCTCGTTCACCGGCGGCCGACCCGCGAAGGATTCCATACCTTGTGTCCTTGTCGACTCACCGGCCGTCCCGTGAAGCAAGCATCAATCCGGTCTAGCAGACGCCTCCGGCGCTTAGAAGCGTGCGACACCCCGGTGTGCAGTGCATCCAATAATAATAATAATCAACAACAACAACAACAACAACGCAGTATCTTTGTGAGACTACCGCTACTGTACATGTACTGACACGGCTGTACGCTGAAGGGTCCAGTCCTGCGCGGGGTGGCGGGACGCGACTTGCTGGTTCACCTCATCGCGAAGGGCCGCGGCGCTCTTACGCCGCACGACTACATGAGGCCAACACCTCATTGCTCGCTTGCCCGCGTCTGCTAGTCCTCCAAGTACCGTGCGTGTCCGATGCGCAGGAGATCTGGCATGGCCATAGCTCCATCGACATCTAAAAGTCAATCTGGCAGACTCATGAGGTGCAAGCCTATATACATCAGCATCGACACGGCTCCCAACACCTCCTGAGGGACGAGGCGATACCGAACAGGCTCTCACCGAGTTGCCTCTTGCGCATAGTCTGGCAGTCAGTCATCGGGCCGGCGGTTCCTTAATGCGAAGCGTCGCTCTCCAGCCTTACGACTTTGCCGGAGTGGCAGCCTGAGAGTGTTGTCTGTCGAAGCATACGCAATTGCTAAACCGGCTGCAACACTCGCGCTTCCAAGTATCGTACATTCTATGTGAGCCGCGCTCTTGTTGGTACTGGTTGGGGATTAAACAAGCCCACCACCTAACCTGTGGATCAACTGTCGGACGACCCTCGTGGACGACATACCCAACAACATGGCCGCACTCATGCCTTCTCCGACAAATGGGCTGTCGTCCGCATTCTCGCCTTTTACCGACTCACCGAACTCCCCCGCGCCATACGGCACTAGCTTTCCAGGCTCATCGAATCGGTGGGTGGGTCGCGGCACACATCGGCTCCATCTCCGCTGACCTCGCGCGCAGCTCGTCGGGTCCTACAGACTCTCTGGCACCCCCTCCAAGCCCGTATCCCCAGCAGATCGAGCCGTCGCCAGTGGACTCCAACGGGACCGAGAGCACGGAGATTGAAGAGGATGCTCAGGATGATGGTGATGTGAAGTCGCCCGCCTCTGATGTGAGCGCAGAGATCAAATCGCCAGATATCGAAATCACGAGTCCGCAGAGCGCGAACAGTGTGCGTATGCGTTCTGTCTGTTTCGCCTGCCCGAAGAGTGATCTGACCGATTTAGGACTGCATCCGCAAGATCGATACCGACCTCCCGGCTAGGTTTCGTTCCGGCGATGGGCCGCAATCGGTCATACATGCTCCAGCCGGCTTCCAGCAATTCGGAGATGACAGGTCCAACCAGACGTCACCGACCCAGCATTCCGAGAATACGATAGTAGTGTCTCCCAGTTCTCCCAGTACTCCCGAAGTAATAGCGAGTCCTGGCGAGAAGGTAAGTGTCAAGGAGGGTGATATGCAAACGCTCTACTGACGCCATCGCGGCAGAGGATGGCGGGCATATCACCCGTCAATACCGACGTCCCACGCTTCCACGACCGATCGACTCCGCGAGCCCAGACGAGGCAAGAGATCGAAGACGAGTGGAAGCATAGGAAGCGGACGTCATGTCTCGAAGGTTTGATGTCCCTCCTCTTTTCTACTTCCGACGGTCCCTGACTGCTCATGTTGCGCAGATATCCCAGAATCAGATGCGCCCGACAGGGATGATGACGACAAGACCGAAGAGACCGCAGACGACGACGGACCCGACACCGCTGGCCTGGTGGGTGCAGGTAGAATGGGCCAAGCGATGCAGACGTCGCTGGCAAACACCGAGGGAGAGGTTGCTGCACTTCGTACTGCGCTAAGCGAATGTTGGACCCTCTGCAATACTCTTGCCGGGCTATCATCCACGCATCGACTGCGCACATTCAAGTTTGCCGGTAAGCAGGAGGTTCAGGAACAAGCCTGGCGCAACTGTTGGCGCCTTTGCCAGAACCTCTACGAATCGCGCGACGAAGATCACGCCTCCATGGTCATTCCCACGCTCGAGCTCTGCCGCGACTTCTGTCAGTCGCTTTTCGAAGCCCGGCAGAAGGGTGATGAGGCGTCCGACTCCGTCCTTCGGGTCAGCTTCGAGCTGAATAACCACTTGTACAACACGCACGATCGCAGTCTCCCCGAAGCATTCAATGAACGCACGTTGGATTTCTACATCACGCTGTGCCATCGTTTGATGAAACAACGCACGTCCCTGCCGCAAGAGACGGACGCGCTTCTCCGCGCCTGCTGGGCGCTTACCGAGATGCTCTTCAACCTGCGCCAAAACAGCAAGGAGGGCAAAACCCCCGACGAAGAGCTCCTCGGCTCCGCCATCCAGTCGTGCTGGGAGCTCTGCGATCTCTTCCGGGAAGGCTGGACGCAGATCCGCCCGGAGCGTGGCACCCCGCGAGCGAGTAGCCAGGCCACCTTTCCACCTAATCGGCCCTTCGCATCCCAGTCCCACTCGCAAGGCTCCCTCAATTCCTCCTCAACCCGATCAGACGCACGCTCGAACTCGAGCATGAGCAATCGGCAGTACCACGACGCCCAGTCGATCCCGCCCGAGACTCCCACGACCATCTTCGACGACTCCACGAGCGCCACCTCCTCGCCGGAGTCAATCACCGTCCCGAACATCCTCGTGCTCGGGCCCGCCAGCAGCAGCGGGGGCTCCGTGCGCGGCAAAAGCCACCACGACCGCTGGACGAGCAACGCCTCGGTCCTGAGCGGCTACTCCGAGTCCGCCTCCTCCCAACGCACATCCTCCACCGCCACCGCCGGCTCCGAAGAAGCCCACCTCACCCGTCTCCGCTACCTCCTCCTGAAAGCCGGCATGCACACCGGCTTCTCCCGCACTTCCGCTCAAACCTTACCGCCGTTCATCAAGACCCTGCCGGACAACGCTTTCGGCACCTTACCCTGGCAAATGAAAGTCCTCGAATACTACAAGAAGCTGGTCAGGAACGACAAGTCCTTGACGACCGTGCACAGCCTGCCGCCGAGGAGACTAGGCGCGCTCGAGGTGGCCAAGTCGATCACGTGGCTCGGAGACAGCGAGCAGTGGGCTTGGATGCGCGACTTGTACCGACTCGTGTTCGGTTTCGGGGTCGAGGAGGCCGAGCGGAGGGGTGGGGCTGTACAGGTGTGAGGGTTGCGTGGGCTGTGTGGCTCCGCTGGAAGCGACTCTGTGAACGTCCCGCATCGCCAACCAGAGGAACCCTTCTATTCGGCAGTGCGCCTTAATCCCTGGATGCGCCGTCTCTACGCTACAAGCGCGGGACACACTCCAGGCAGTTGTCCGCAATCGACAATTCAGGTCAGGCATGCTTGACAACACCACATCACTCCGGCCATAGGCAAACCCGCGAAGGAACCGAGCGATGCGACAAAGCCATGCGCCGAGCACACTCTCTCTTGGACGACGAGATGGACGAAGGTTTGCGGTTCTCTTCGTACCTGGCCCCACAGAAGTCGACATACCCATCTACTACATCACGATATAACGACATATATAACACCTACCCGTCTACCCACCGACCCCATCACCAACACCTAACGAACGTAACGAAAAGCTTGAACGATATATTAGCGGGTAAAGGGAAGGGGGCCGATGCCGGTTCGAATTTCCGGCCAATCTTTATCAATAACGAGATACCCTTGTGCAATTCTGCAGTGGGTGGATGATCTGTTCTTCACGGGCTCGGGGGGGTTCTCGCGTTTCAGAAATTGTACACTCGATCGAGAACTACGATAAGCAAACGCTTTGATGATGATAGGAAGTTATCCTTTTCTTTTCCGCCTCAGGGGCATTCGTGAAAAGCATTCCAGCGTAAAGATGAAGAGAGAGTGCCCCCCATCCTTTCCGCACCCAAAGGTCCCATTGTCCTCAATCCGTCGATTCTTATTCTCCTTGCTCCCTCCCAAACGTTTTCTCGTCAGAAAAATACCAATTGACCCGTGTTTTCGATATCCAGTCACGCAAAGGTCGAGAGCCAGTTACAGACGCGGCATCATGCTGTCCGTGCCACCATCCCAAGAAAGACGCACCGTCGAGCAGCAGGAGGGGAACAAAAAAAGAGAACCCCCACACGGAGGCCTACCACTCAAACTCGCCCGTCCCCCGGTGAAAGACCCACTCCTTCCCCTGCACGCTCATGACGCCGTCCTTGAGCGTGCACTTCCACTTGTTCTTGACGCGCTGCGTCTTGTCGTAGGTGCAGAGGATGCTGTCGCCCATGTCGTCGTCGTCGTCGCCCATCGGGCCCTGGCCGTCGTCGTCGGAGTCGTCGAGGTCCGAGTTGATGGCGTCCTCGTCCTCTTCGTCTTTGATGATCTCGGGCTTGGCGTCCTCGTCGTCCACGTCGCCGTCAAGTTGCGGTACGGATGGACCGGCTTCTTCCGCGATCGATCCGATGGGTTTGACGGGTGGCTTGCGCTGCCTCGTCGCTCCTCCGGCTCGCTTAGGTTGTGCGTCGAGGGGCACCATCAGGCCGCTTTGCAGGTCCGACGACATTCGCATGATCTCATCGTGCATCAGGCGATCTGCACGCTGCACTTGCTCGGCGCTCACTGCACGTCTCTGGGCGAGCATGGCTTGCCACTCGGCAAGCCCATCGTCTGCGCCGTCGGTTTGCGGATACGAAGCCGGTGGTTGATGAGGTTGTCGCTGGAACTGACCTTGGTCCACTTGAGGACTGTCGCTCTCGACTTTGATCCGAGGCTCCGCTTGCTGCTGTTGTAATTGCTGCTGTTGGCGGTACGCTTGCTGTTGTAGCTGCTGGCTGTACTGCTGCATCTGCTGTGCGTTTTGTCCTCCCGGTAGCTGCAGGCCCGGAGGTCGTGCTTGCTGTCCGGGTAAGGCCAGACCACCGCGCTGTGTGGAGGCGCTGGGAGCGCTCGCCGGGTTGTGGCCGTTGCCGTACTGCTGCATCAACTGTTGCGCGCGCGCAAGACCGCCCTGGGTAGGGGTGGCGTTTGACCCATTCGACAGGTACTGCGGGTCGGCAGCCGACTCGGCCTTCACGCGCGCTCCACTGGTTGGCACTTCGTAACCGTACGACGAGGTAGTCTGGCCGTTGGTAGATGCCGAAGGCAAGCTGGGCGCAGGGGTTGAGGGCTGTTGAGGCGCTGGCGGCACCGGCTTCGGGTCCCATGGCATTTGGGCGACGCCCTTCCCGGACAATTTGACCTGCCATTCCTGCGACGAGTCAGTTGACCCGTACACGGTCGTCGTTAAACATCATTGCTGTGCGAGTTGTGGGACGAAGTGGTGATAGGTATGTGTCACATGACTTTTGATGATGATATCCCCGACCATGCTGGATTGGGTCAAGCGGGTAAAGGAAAGGGCCGAAGGAAAAAAAGGTGGGGGCTTGGCTGGCCGAAGGGTCCAAGCGAGGTATAAAGGAGTCACCCAAAAGAAGCGGGCGGCCCCATCCAACTTGCGTTTCTCCCAAAGCCCCGCCCGCTCCCCTTG